>Ga0066710_100004470_pt1 | contig 12398 bp, 13 predicted proteins | sample GraSoiAngelo_159_FD_79666 | JGI IMG/M metagenome (GOLD analysis project Ga0066710, IMG submission 79666) | Grasslands soil microbial communities from the Angelo Coastal Reserve, California, USA - 14_1009_16_40cm | ecosystem: Environmental > Terrestrial > Soil > Grasslands | place: USA...
CCATCAGGAACCCGCTCAGCTCGACGTCCAGCCGGCCGCCGGCCAGGCGCGACTTGATCCCGGCCTCGAGCGCCTGCGACGTCTCGGGCTCCAGGATGCGCTCGCCGCCCGCGGGCTCGCTCGCGGCGAAGTTCAAGTCGAGGGCGGCCGGCTTGAACGTGTCGCTGTAGCTGGCGAAGAGCCGGACGCGGTCGGATCCCCGCTGCCAGGGCGTCCAGGCCAGCCCGGCGCTGCCGCTCAGGCGCAGGTCCTCGCGCTCCCGGCCGGATTCCTCCCCGGCGCCGCGGGAGGCGTTCGGCTCTCCCTCTTCGCGGCTCTCGGCGGTCCGGTTGAGCCGGGCGCCCGCCTGCAGCCGCCAGACCGGCGAAGGATTCCACTCGCCGAAGGCGTAGAGCCCCGAGAACTCCCGCCGGTCGCCGATGTCCTTGTCGAACACGGTCGGCTCGGCGACCACCGGCGCGAACGAGCCGTCGAGCGGCGCGAAGTAATCGAAGGCGGCGCCGTGCCCCTCCGCCCCCCCATGCAGGTGGTCGACGCCGGCCACGAGCTTCCAGCGCTCGGCCGCTGCCCACGCCAGGTGGGTGTCGAAGTAGAGGTCGCTCACGCCGATCGTGCCCCGCTGGCCGCGGGCGTCGGGCGCCGCGCCGCCGAGGTCGGCCAGGAACCCGCGGAAGACGTCCTGGCTCGAGCGCGTGAAGGACAGCGTCGTGGACCAGGCTCCCCGGCCCAAGCCGTGGTCGTAGCCGGCGGCGGCGAAGAACCGACGCTCGTTGAGGAAAGCGCCGTCCGGGTTGTGGTTCGCGTCGAGCGGGACGCGGTCGGAGAGCGCGCCGCCTTGCCGGGGATGCGGGCTGGCCGGATCCTGGTCCAGCCACGTGCCGTCGAGGTCGAGGCGCAGCCGGCCGCTTCCGACGGCGCGGCTCCCCCGCCAGAGGACGTGCCCGCGGTCGGCGCCCGAGCGGTCGTCGCGGTAGCGCTCGCGACCGACGTCGGCGGAGAGGCGCGAGTCGAAGCCGAGCCACCTCGGAAGACCGACCTCGCCCCGGATCGCCCCGCTGCCGTAGCTTCCTCCGGACACGCCGGCGCTGCCTCGACGGTCGGCCGGGCTGCGCCGCACGACGTGCACGACCCCCACGAACGACGTGGCCCCGTACATGACGGGCGCCGGGCCGCGCAGCACCTCGATCCGTTCCACGTCGTCCAGGCTCAGGCTGGCCAGGGCGGGATTGAACGCGCCGCCCCACGGCACGCCGTCGACGACCAGCAGGAAGGCGTCGAACTCCTTGAGACCCCAGAACTCCGGCACGGCGGCCGCCGGGCCGTTGTCGCCCCCGGGGGCCACGTCGACGCCCGCGAGGAGAGCCAGCGCCTCGTGCAGGTCGGTCGCGCCCCGGTCCCGCAGCTCGTCGCCGGTGAGCACGTCGATGGCCGCCGGCACGTCGGCCGGCGTCTCGGCAATGCGGGTGGCGACGACCTCGACGTATTCCGACCGCGACGGAGAGGGGCTCGGCGATGGAGATGGGCTCGTCTGCGCGCAGACGACCGGCGCATACAGGAGCCACAGAAAGACGGCGCTCTTCCTCAGTGGCATCAAGACCCCGGAACCCAGATTCTAACCCGGCTCCGCGTCGGCGGCCGGGCTTAGAATGGCCCATGCCGTTTAGCGCCGAGCCGGCCCAGGCCCACGACATCGGCCCCGCGCGCGAGCTGCTCCACCGCGTAGAGCTGCCCGAGGAGGGGGTGGTCGACCACTTCGGCAACTACCTGGTCGTGCGCGACGCCAGCCGGCTGGTGGGGCTCTGCGGCGTGGAGGTGTGCGGCGACGACGGCCTGCTGCGCAGCGTGGCGGTCGACCCCGACTATCGCGGCGAGGGCATCGGCGGCCTCCTCGTCGCGGGCGCGCAAGGGCTGGCCCGCAAGCTCAAGCTCGAGGGCCTCTACCTGCTCACCACGACGGCGGCCGACTTCTTCCGCCGGCATGGCTTCGAGGACCTGCCCCGGGACAAGGCCCCGGAGGCGGTTCGACAGTCGTGGGAGTTCCGCGCCGGCTGCCCGTCCAGCTCCACCCTCATGCGCTGGCCGGCGCGGTCTCAGCCGGCACGGGGATAGAGCCGCACCGCTCGCTCCACCTCCGGCTCCATCCGTCCCAGCAGCATCAGCCGCCACATCCGGAAGTCCCCGCGCAGCGACCACAGCGGGTAGGTGAAGGTGGCCGGACGGTTCTTCTCGACGAAGAAATGGGCGATCCAGGCCGGCCCGTAGCCGAGGACGGGCGCCGCGGCCAGCCACCACGGCGAGCGCAGCGCCGCCGCCACCACCGCCCCCAGCACCAGCGTCGTCCCCGCGAAGTGGAGGGCCCGGGTGGTCCTCCGGCTGTGCTCGGACACGTAGAAGGGCCAGAACTCCTCGAACGTCCTCAGTCTCTCCATGTCAGGCTCCTCGTGCTCGAATGCGGCGAGCTTCGCTCCGCACGAAGCTTCGCCCATGCGCGCTTGCGGGAGTGGATCCCGCTTCGCGCGGTCAGGGAGATGCTCCGCTTCGCTCGCCGAACGCTGCCCCGTCAACACCTCAGGTTCCGGGCGAAGGCTCCACCATGCCGAGGCAGACGAGTCCGAGCAGGCTCCGCTCGGTCTCCTCCGCCGGCAGGGAGAGCGCCGAGACGAGCTGCCGTACGGTCCGCGTGCCGTCCACCCGGCCCAGCACCTCGCTCTCGGCTTCGTTGAGGGCGATCTGCTGGAAGCGCAGCACCGGGTCGGCGCTCAGCACGACCGGTCGGTCGGGGTCGCCGAGCGCGTGCCGCACCGCGGCGGGGTCGGCCACGCTGCGGGCCGCCTCCAGGATCACGTCGCCGGTGAAGACCTTCAGCGTCGCGTCCTCCTGCAGCGGGGTCTCCACCTCCTGCTCTTCGAAGGACCATTCGCCGTCCTCCCACCGGAACGCCTTGCGCAGGACCTCCTGCACGTGCAGGGCGAGGGCGTCCTCGAGCAGGTGCTCGTCGAGGATCCGCAGCTCCTGAAGTACCTGGCCCAGCCGCTTTCGCTCGCGCAGCACGCGGGCGGTGGCCCGGTCGAGGTCGGCCTGGCTGAGCAGCCCGGTCCGCACCAGCACCTCGCCCATGTGGTCCTCGGCAGCGTTGGTGTCGGCGTGGACGATGTGTCCCTTGCGGAAGCGGGCGCTCCGCCGTTCCGCACCGCGCTTGAGGTGGAGCAGGCCGGAGCGGCGCTCGACGTAGAGGCGGCCCAGGACGACCGGGAGCGCACCCTGGGACAGGCTTCCCTTCACCGCGAGCCTCCAGGGCAAGGGAACGGCAGAGTATACTCCGTGGCTTCCATGACCGCCCTCGCGCTGGCCCGGGAGATGGGCCACGAGGAAGTCATCCTCGTCCAGGACGCCGAGGCCGGGCTCCGGGCCGTGATCGCCATCCACGACACGGCGCTGGGGCCGGCCGTGGGCGGGACCCGGATGCGCCCGTACCCCGGCCTCGAGGAGGCGGCGATCGACGCGCTACGCCTCTCCCGCGCCATGACGTACAAGGCGGCGCTGGCCGAGATGCCGCGGGGCGGCGGCAAGGCGGTCATCCTCGGCGATCCCGGCCGCGACAAGACCCGCGCGCTCCTCGCCGCCTACGCGCGCGCGATCGACCGCCTGGGCGGCCGCTTCCAGACCGGGGCCGACATGGGGATCGACGGCCGCGACATCGCGGTGATGTCCCGGCTCACCCGCCACGTGAGCCACACCCCGCCGGGGGCGAAGCTCGACACGGCCGAGCTGGCCGCGCTCGGCGTCTTCTCGTCGATCCGAGCCGCCGCCGCGGAGCTCGGCCGGCCCCTCCGTGGCCTGCACGTCGCCGTGCAGGGCCTGGGGCAGGTCGGCTACCGCCTGGCGCGGATGCTGGCCCGGGCGGCGGTGCGGCTCACGGTGGCCGACGTCGACCCGTCCCGGACCGAGCGGGCGGCGGCGGAGCTGAAGGCGGAGGTCGCGCCGCCGGAGGCGATCTGCGACCTCGAGGCGGACGTGCTCTCACCCAACGCCGCCGGCGGCGTCATCGACGACGCCGCGCTGCCCCGCCTGCGGTGCCGGGCGGTGGTGGGGGCGGCCAACGATCAGCTCGCCGAGCCGCGCCACGGCGACGCGCTGCACGAGCGCGGCATCCTCTACGGCCCCGACTACGTCGTCAACGCGGGCGGGCTGCTGAGCCTCCTCTACGAGCAGGGCGAGACGGACGAGGCCGGCGTCACGCGACGCGTCGAGCAGATCGGCGAGCGGCTGGCCGCGCTGTGGCGGCGGGCGCGGGAGGAAGGCGTGGCGCCCCACCGCCTGGCCGACCGCATCGCCGAGGAGCGCCTGGCGGCGGCGAGGCGGGCTCGGTGAAGCTCAAGGTGGCCGGGGCGGAGCTGGCCTGCGAAGTGGCGGGCACCGGACCGGCGGTGCTGCTCCTCCACGCATTCCCTCTCGGGCTCGCGATGTGGGACGAGCAGGCGGCGGCGCTGGCCGACGGCTACCGGGTCGTGCGGTTCGACTGCCGGGGCTTCGGCGCGTCGCCGCCCGGCGACGGCCTGCTCACCATGGAACGGATCGCGGACGACGCGGTGGGCGTGCTGGACCGGCTCGGCCTGGCGAGCGCGGCCGTGGGCGGCCTCTCGATGGGGGGCTATGCGGCCTTCGCCCTCGTCCGCCGCCACCCCCAGCGCCTCCGCGCCCTCGTCCTGGCGGACACGAAGGCGGGAGCCGACTCGGTGGAGACGCGGGCGGTCCGGGCTGCGCAGGCGCAGCAGGTCCTCCGGGACGGGACGCCCGCGATAGCCGGCGCCGTGCTGCCCAAGCTGCTGGGGGCGACCAGCCACCGGGATCGGCCGGACCTCGTGGCGAGCGTCCGGCGGATGATCGAGTCCAATCCCCCCCGCGGCATCGTCGACGCGCTGGCCGGCCTGGCCGCCCGCGCCGATTCCAGCCCCACCCTGCGGGAGATCCAGGTCCCGTGCCTGATCGTGGTCGGGGACGAGGACGAGATCACCCCGGTCGCGGAAGCGCAGTTCCTCCAGCGCGGCATTGCCGGGAGCCGGCTGGCCGTCGTCCCGAAAGCCGGCCACCTGACGAGCATGGAAAATCCGGCCGAGTTCAACCGCCAGGTGCGGTCGTTCCTCGACGGCCTCCGGTAACGGCGCGGCCGGGGACAGCCGCCTGACCTCTTCGGTAGACACCCCGTCCATCGTCCCCGCCGGCCGGGCCGCAAACACGCGGTTTGCGTCTGGCTCGGCGGTTGCAAAGGAACCTCGCGGTGCCGAACGATCCGGGGGGACGGGGCGATGGGAATCCGGGGGGCGCGGGTGCTCGTGGTGGACGACGACGTGGAATCGTTGGAGGCGGTGGCCAGGCTCCTCCGCGGCCGGGGCGCGCAGGTGATCACGGTATCGAGCCCCGGCTGCGCGCTCGCGACGGTCATCGGCGTCGTCCCGGACGTGATGGTGGTGGACCTCGACATGCCCGGCCAGCACGGGATCGGTCTGGTCCGCGCGATCCGCTCGCTGTCCCCCGAGAAGGGCGGCCAGGTCCCGGCCATCACGCTCAGCGGCTGCCCGCCGATGGGTGAGCGCCTGGAGGCGTGGCGCGATGCGGGCTTCCAGGGCCACCTCGCCAAGCCCCTCGACGCCGAAGCGCTGGTCGAGCTGGTGGACCGCCTGGCCGGCCACGCCGTCGAGCGCCGGCGGATGGCGCTCGACCGGCGGCAGTGGCCCCGCGACGTCTCTCGCGACCGCCGCGCCGAGGTGCGCGACGAGGCCTCCGCCACCTGCGCGGTGGAGACCGCGCTCCAGCCCTAGCGTCTTTCGAAGGCCGGGCGGAAGCCCAAGCCGGTGAGCGTGTCCCACGAGACCGGCCGGCGCCGGAGCGCGTGCTATCATCCCCGACCCCCGGACCGGCCGGGTCTCCGAGGAGAAGCCAGCCATGCGTATCGGCGTCCTGCGCGGCCGCGAGAACTCGTTCCCCGACGCGTTCGTCGCCCGCGTCAACTCGATGGACAAGGGGGTCGCCGCCGAGTTCGTCCAGCTCGGAGGCACCAAGCTCAACGAGCGGGTCCCCTACCGGGTGGTCCTGGATCGGATGAGCCACGAGGTGCCCTACTACGCCGTCTACCTGAAGATGGCCGCGCTGCAGGGGACCTACGTGATCAACAACATCTTCTGGCGGAGCGCCGACGACAAGTTCTTCGGCTACGCCGCGGCCGAGAAGCTGGGGATCCGCGAGCCGAAGACGGTCGTCCTGCCCAATCGCGCCTACGTCGAGGACGTCAACGACGAGAGCCTGCGCAACCTCTGGCCGACCGACTTCGAGATGTACCTCTCCTTCGTGGGGGCGCCCTGCATCATGAAACCGGCCTTCGGCGGGGGATGGAAGGACGTCAACAAGATCCACAACGTGGACGAGCTGATCTTCCATTACAACGCGTCGGGACAGAAGACGATGATGCTGCAGGAGTTCATCGCCTGGGACACGTACGTGCGCGTACCGACGATCGGCCGCCGCCACGCCCGCGCGATCCGCTACGATCCCGCTCCCCTCGGCCGGGGCGGCTACAACCAGGACTACGACGCGCTGCCGCCGGCGGTGCGCGACAGGGCGGAGGAGCTGTCGCTGCGCTTCAACCAGGCCCTCGGCTACGACATGAACGCGCTCGAGTTCGCGATCCGGGACGGCGAGTACTACGGCATCGACCTCACCAACTACACGCCCGACCTCGACTACCGCAGCTTGAAGGACGCCCACTTCCCCTGGGCGGTGGAGAAGATGGCCGAGTTCGCGGTGGAGAAGGCGTTGTCCGGCGAAAGCACGCCCCGGCCACCGGACTTCCGGGACCTCATGCTGCGGTGAGTGTCTTCGAAGAGCTGCGCGTCCCGCCGGGCGGGAAGTTCCGGCTGAAGGACCGCGACCCCGCCCACACCGCGGGGTTCGAGTCCAAGAAGGAAGCCAAGGACCGCCTGGTCCAGGGCATCGAGCGCCTCCGGGAGCTTCAAGAGCGGCTCTACGCGAGCGACCGCTACGCGCTGCTCTTGATCTTCCAGGCCATGGACGCTGCGGGCAAGGACAGCACGATCGAGCACGTCATGTCGGGGGTCAACCCCCAGGGATGCCAGGTCTACTCGTTCAAGGCGCCCTCGGCCGAGGAGCTGGATCACGACTTCCTGTGGCGCACGAACCGCTGCCTGCCCGAGCGCGGCCGGATCGGCGTCTTCAACCGCTCGTATTACGAAGAGGTGCTGGTCGTGCGAGTCCACCCCGGCATCCTCGCCGCCGAGAAGCTGCCCGCCGAGCTGGTGGACGTGGGCATCTGGAAGCAGCGCTTCAAGGACATCAACGCCCTCGAGCGCTACCTGGCCCGCAACGGCACCGTGATCCTGAAGTTCTTCCTCCACGTCTCCAAGGAGGAGCAGCGCCGGCGCTTCCTGGCCCGGCTCGACGAGCCGCAGAAGAACTGGAAGTTCTCGGTGAGCGACGTGAAGGAGCGCGAGCGCTGGGACGAGTACATGGCCGCCTACGAGGACATGCTGGAAGCGACCAGCACCGAGCGCGCCCCGTGGTACGTCGTCCCCGCCGACCACAAGTGGTTCATGCGGATGGCGGTGGCCGACGTCATCGTCGAGGCCCTCGAGGCCTTGAAGCTCGAGTACCCGACCGTGACCGAGGACAAACGGCGCGAGCTGGACGCGGCCCGGAAGATGCTCGAGGAAGAGGAAGCGAGGATCTAGTGCCTCCCGGCGGACCCGGCGAGGGCGATCTCGTCGGCCCGGTGGGAGAGGCTCTCGGGCGGCGACGCCGGCGGCTGGGCCAGGAAGGCGGCCACGATCCGGCCGAGGTATTCGGCCAGCGGCTCGTGGCGGAAGCCCAGCTCGGTCTTGGCTCGCGACGGGTCGAGGAAGGACATCCACCGGCCGCTGAAGGGCGAGACGGCCACGACGTCCAGGCCGGCGGTCTCGATCTGCGACGATGGCACGGTGACGAGGCGCGGCGAGGCGCCGAGCCGTTCGGCGACCACCGTCAGCGCCTCCCGCAGCGTGGGCGTCTCGTCCTGGGCGAGGTTGTAGGCCTGGCCAAACGTGTCGCTCCGGCCGAGCAGCGCCGCCGTGGCCCGCGCCACGGCGCCGGAGTAGACGTGCCTCATCGGGCGCATCCCGCCGTCGGGCAGGACGACCGGGCCGCCGTCGAGCAGGCGCCAGAGGTAACCCTCCAGGCGGCGGTGGTGGTCGCGCTCGCCGTTGACCATCGGCAGGCGCAGGCGGGTCGACGGGAACCGCTCCGCCTGCCATGCGCGGGCCAGGACGTCCTCCGCCGCGCGCTTGCCCATGCCGTAGTCCCACTCTTCCTTCTCCCTGGCAAGAGGGGGAGCCGCCATGAGGGGACCGTCGTAGTCGTCCTCCCGGGCCGGCGTGGGCCGCGGCTCGCGCACCAGGTACACCTGGCCGGAGGAGATCATCACGTAGTGGCCGACGTGACCTCGCAACACCCCGACCGCTTCCGCGGCTTCATCACCGTTGAAGACAGCGAAGTCGACCGCCGCGTCGAAACGGCGCCCGGCCACCAGGCGAGCCAGGTCGCCCGCGGTACGGTCCCCCCGCAGCCGCTCCACCCGCTCCCCGAACGGGTCGGGACGGGTGCCGCGGTTGAAGAGGGTCAGCCGGTGCCCGCCGGCGAGCAGGCGCCAGACGAGCTCGTAGCCGACGAAGCGCGTCCCGCCCACGACGAGGACGCGCACCCGTTAGCTCCGCTTGTGGATGTTGTAGACGCCCCGGCCCTCGGCGACGAGCAGGCCGTCCTGGGTGACCGCGATCCGCACGTGGCAGACGCGGTTGCCCTTGCGCACGAGCTGGGCGTCGGCCCGCAGCGGACCGCCCAGCCCCGCCGGCTCCAGGAAGTCCACCCGCAGGTCCACCGTGGAGACGGACTCGCCCGGGCCGAGGGCGGACCAGGCCGCGACCCCGCCCGCGGTGTCGATGAGCGAGGAGAGCACGCCGCCGTGCAAGGCTGGACGCCGGAAGTCGCCCACGAAATCGGGCCGCACCGGCAGCACCAGAACGCACGAGCCGGCCGCCACCGATTCGCCGTGCATGCCCAGCAGGCGGTTGAACGGCACCTGCTCGGCCATGATCCTCAGGAGCTGCTCGGGGGTCTGCATGCCGGGCGCCTAGCCTGCCACGTCCTCCCGCACGCTGACAACCGCCGCGTGCTTGACCCCGGCGGCTCGGCTCTAATAGCCTTCCCGAAATGCCGCGGGCGAACCGCCGGGCGCGCATCACGTCGCTGGGGCGCTACGTCCCCGAGCGCGTGGTCACCAACGCCGACCTCGAGAAGATCGTCAACACCAACGACGAGTGGATCCGGACCCGGACCGGCATCGAGCAGCGGCGGTGGGCCGAGCCGGGCACGCCGACGAGCGAGCTGGCCACGAAGGCGGTCCGGGAGTGCCTCGAACGCCGGGGGCTCGACGCGGCCGAGCTGGACCTCATCGTGGTGGCGACGGTGACCCCCGACACCGTCTTCCCCGCCACCGCCTGCGTCCTCCAGGACAAGCTCAAGGCCACCCGGGCGTGGGGCTTCGACATCTCGGCCGCCTGCTCCGGCTTCCTCTACGCCCTGACCCTGGGGGCGCAGTTCGTCGAGACCGGCGCCCACGACAAGGTCCTGGTGGTGGGGGCGGACGTCATGACGTCGATCCTCGACATGCAGGACCGGACCACTTGCGTGCTGTTCGGCGACGGTGCGGGCGCGGTGCTCGTCGAGCCGTCCGACGACGACACCGGGATCGTCGACTTCTACAACGAGGTGGATGGGTCGGGAAGCTGCCACCTCTACATGCCGGCCGGAGGCAGCGCGCGGCCGACCTCGCCGGAGACGGTCGAGAAGCGGATGCACTACGTGCGCCAGGACGGCGCCCACGTCTTCAAGTACGCGGTGCGGAAGTTCGCCGAGGCCACCAAGCACCTGCTCGACCGCAACGGGCTCGTCCCCGCCGACGTCGACCTCTTCGTGGCCCACCAGGCCAACGTCCGCATCATCGACGGGGCCAGCGAGCGGCTGGGCTTCCCCGAGTCGAAGGTGCTGAAGAACATCCACCGTTACGGCAACACGACCGCCGCCACCATCCCCCTCGCGCTCGGCACCGCGCTCGACGAGGGCCGGCTGCGCCGCGGGGACCTCGTCCTCATGGCCTCGGTGGGGGCGGGATTCACGGTGGGCACCGTGCTCGCGCGCTGGTCCGGCCTGGCCTGGGACTAGCGACCGGCGCGTCGCGAGTCACGTCCTCGGGCATGAAGCGTCCGGCGCGCGGAGCGGAGCATTTCGCTGGTCGTCTCGCCGAGGATTCACTCCGAGGCGAGACGCTGGATGACGAAGAGTGCGTAGCGGAGCGCGCCGCATTCACCCGTTAACGAATTCGTGCTCGGAGAGGCGGCAGGTGAGGACCGGGCAGGGCGCCTTGCGCACCACCCGCTCGGTGGTCGACCCGAAGAGCGCCTTGTCCAGGATTCCGGTGCCGTGGGTGCCGAGGACGATCATGTCCGCGGTCTCCTCCCGGGCCACGCGGACGATCTCGGCCGAGGGCTTGCCCTGGGTCACCATCTCGCGCACCGCGACCTTCCTTTCCCGGGCCAGGGCGGCCAGCTTGGCCAGCTCGGCCTTGGCGTAGCCGGACATCTCCTGGAAAACCTCGGCCATCGGCACCGGGAAGAGGTCGCTCGCGTAGCCGACCGGGATCGTCTCCACGACGTGGAGCAGGAGCAGCTCGGCCTCGAACTCCTCGGCGAAGGAGATCCCGTAGCTGAGGGCGTGGCGGGCGCTCTCCGAGAAGTCGGTGGGGACGAGGATGCGCTCGAGCTTGATCATGGCGGGCCTCCTCCCGGACGCTGCCGCATCTTACCGCTGGCCGATCCGGGCGCCCAGACCGCGCGCCTTGACGCCGCCCGCGGCGCGACTGAATAATGGTTCACTTATCGCGCGGAGGCCGCGAGTGGACACCGTGAAGCCGGGCACCGGGCTGCGCAACGTCGTGGCGGGCGAGAGCGCCATCTGCTCCATCGAAGGGGAGCGGGGCCTCCTCGCCTACCGGGGCATCGACATCCACGCGCTGGCCGAGCATTCCACCTTCGAGGAGGTCGCCTTCCTGCTCCACCGGGGCCAGCTTCCCCGCCGGGCGGAGCTGGCCGCCTTCACCTCCGAGCTGGTGCGGGAGCGCGCCGTGCCCGCGCCCGTGCCGGCCCTCCTCCGCCTGCTGCCCCCGGCCACGCACCCGATGACGTCGCTGCGGACGCTCGTCTCCGCCCTGGGAGCCTTCGATCCCGACGCGGGCAACGAGACCCCGGCCGCCAACGCGCGCAAGGCGCTGCGGCTCACCGCCCAGATGGCCACCCTCGTCGCGCTGGTCGAGCGGGTCAGGAAAGGCCAGCCGGTCCTGCCTCCCGATCCCGCGCTCTCCCACGCCGCCAACTTCCTGTTCATGCTCACCGGGGAGAGGCCGCCCGCCACCGCCGAGCGGGCCATGGACATGGCCCTCGTCCTGCACGCCGACCACGAGTTCAACGCCTCGACCTTCGCCGCCCGCGTCGCCGCCTCCACCCTGGGCGACCTGCACGGCGCCATCACCTCCGCCCTGGCCACCCTCAAGGGCCCGCTTCACGGCGGGGCCAACGAGGCGGTGATGAAGATGCTGGAGGAGATCGCCTCGCCCGAGCGGGCCGAGCCGTGGCTGCGCGAGGCCCTCGGGGCGAAGAAGAAGATCATGGGCTTCGGCCACGCGGTCTACCGGACGGAAGACCCCCGGGCGACCCACCTGCGGCGGATGTCGCGCCAGCTCGGGGAAGCAGGGGCGGACCGGCGGTGGTTCGAGCTCTCGGAGAAGATCGAAGGCCTCATGCGCGCCCAGAAGGGCCTGAACGCCAACGTCGACTTCTACTCCGCTTCCGTCTACCACAGCCTCGGGATCGCCACCGACCTCTTCACGCCCGTCTTCGCCGTGTCCCGCATCGCCGGCTGGACGGCCCACGTCCTCGAGCAGCTCGCCAACAACCGCCTCATCCGCCCGGAGAGCGAGTACACCGGCCCGCGCGACGTCGTGTACGTCCCCCTAGACCGCCGGTAGCCGTGGACAGGAGACGCTTCCGGCATGAACGCTCGGCGCGCGCAGCGCAGGGCGAGCAGCATCTTGATTGTGAGCGTCCGGCGCGCGAAGCGGAGCGTGCCGCATTCGGATTACGCGGAGCGAAGTGCGCGCATTCACACCTCTCCGGCGCGAGCGTCCGGCGCGCGCAGCGGAGCGTTTCCTCTGCCGCACGCGGACGGGTTCACCCCGGCCGCGTGCGCTTGATGACTTCATGCGCGGAGCGGAGCGCGCCGCATCCGCATGCCGTGGACCG
>Ga0066710_100004471_pt1 | contig 12397 bp, 13 predicted proteins | sample GraSoiAngelo_159_FD_79666 | JGI IMG/M metagenome (GOLD analysis project Ga0066710, IMG submission 79666) | Grasslands soil microbial communities from the Angelo Coastal Reserve, California, USA - 14_1009_16_40cm | ecosystem: Environmental > Terrestrial > Soil > Grasslands | place: USA...
CATCTCTCTTAGCAGCGAGGGTGCTCCGCAGGAACTGAACCGAACCGGCGCAGCCATTACTTACAAAGCTATCGATGAAAGATCCGGTGATGCCGTTGCCCTAACGCTTATTCCGATCGCGAGTATCGATCCGGCAAACCGAGAGCAGTTTGAGGAGCAGGCGCGCGCCGCCCAGAAGGTCCGTCACATCAACATCGCCAGGGTTTTTGATTTCGGACACGAAGAAGACCATTTCGTCTATGTCTCAGAGTTGTTGCAGGGCGAGCTTCTCGCGTCGTGGGTCGAGGAGCACGGTCCGATGCCGGCCGATGCCGTATTGCGTGTGGCGGAGCAAATAGTCAGCGTGCTTTCCACCGCCAGTTTTCACAAGCTTGCGCACTGCGCGATTCAGCCGTCCAACCTAATGATCGTCCCAGGATCGACTCCTGAAGGTGGTTGGCCTTTCGTGAAGCTAATGAACTTCGGCCTGGCCGGATTAAAGCTCGACACGCCTAACGGAGGCGACGGGCACGAAGAAAGTTTTTCTGCGGCGCCGAAATTCGCCAGCCCTGAGCAGGTTGAGCATGAGACGGTCGACTTCCGATCGGAAGTGTATTCTCTGGGCACGACAATGTACTTTATGCTGATGGGCGCCGTGCCTCCGACGGATCTGCTCCGTCAGCAGCTTCGAGTCTTCCCGAAAGCTTTGCGGAATTTGCTCGCCCATATGTTGCGTCGCGATCCCAAGCAACGCCCAAAGGATACGGTCGTGCTCACGGAAATGATTCGCGAATGCCTGGCGAGAATTGAACGCCGGCAGGCACTCGCGCGCAGACTAGGAGTTCCGCTGGCGGGCGTAATTCCGCGGAAATCGGGGACACCATCCACGCCGCTCGCGCAAGTGCTGCGTGGAATACTTGTATTCGCCGCTCTTGTATTAGCGGCTGGAGTGCTCGGCGCATTTTTGCTGCCCGCCGATATCAATCCGTTCCGACATCGAACCGCAGCGAAACAGGTGATCGGCGTTCCCATCGGTGTGCCCGAAGCCTCTCCGTCTGCGCCGCCACAAGCTACAAATACCCCGCCCGTTGTCGCCGATCAGGCGACAACGAACGCGGCGGCATCCGCAGTTGCAGACCAATCTCCTTCGCCTGCTCTTGAGCAGGGGCAAACCTCAAATCCCGACTTTGTTGCGGCTGCAACTCCTTCGAGTGTGGCAAACCCGACGGCCGGTCCCTCTGTGCAGAACCCTGATCAAGCAGAGACCAATTCAATGACTCAAGCAAACGCGGTGCCGCAGCCATCTGCCGCCAGCGACTCGACTTCGCCCACCAAAAAGGGGAAAGCCGGTGGATCGATATCAAAACCCACGCGGACCGGCGAAGCTTTTGTTGGCCAGCGAGACTCCGAATCGCCGCGAGGTCGGGGGCGCTGGGCACGCGCCCGGATGGTTGGCATCGCCTCGGATGGAAGACTGATTTTCCGTTCGCCCTCCGGCCGCACCGCGATCGTCGCGCCGGATTCTGACGAAGACCAATTCTTACCACGCCGTCACCGCCGACCCTCCATCGATCGCGACGACATCTTCTCGCCGCGTACGGTTGCACCGGACTATCCTCCCTACGACTAGCGATATCGTCGCCTTCGTCCGGCACCATCCATGTTCCGTCGAAGAGACCTACGGCTTGGGCGGCTCGCTCTTCTTAAATGGCGCGAATAGATCGATAGGGACTGGGAGAAACGTCGTCGTGTTGTGCTCGCTGGAAATTTCGCGCATCGTTTGCAGGAAGCGCAGTTGTAGCGCAATCGGCTCCTTACTCATCATCGCAGCGGCCTGCACCATTTTCTCCGCGGCCTGAAATTCGCCCTCGGCATTGACAATCTTCGCGCGGCGTTCGCGTTCGGCTTCGGCCTGCTTGGCCATGGCGCGCTTCATGGTATCGGGCAACGCCACGTCCTTGACCTCGACCGCCGTGACTTTGACGCCCCACGGTTCGGTTTGCCGGTCGATGATCTCTTGCAACTTCAGGTTGATCGACTCGCGCTGCGAAAGCAGGTCATCCAAGGGGGCCTGGCCGAGGACGCTGCGGAGCGTCGTCTGGGACATCAGCGAGGTGGCTTTGAGAAAGTTCTCCACTTTCACGACGGCGGCTTGCGGATCGATGACACGGAAATAAACAACCGCATCGACCGTCACCGGCACGTTGTCACGCGTCATCACCTCCTGCTTCTCGACGCTGATGGTGACGACTCGCAAATCCATTCGCACCATTCGATCAACAATTGGGATGAGAAAAATCAGACCCGGCCCTTTCGCACCGAGCAATTTCCCCAAACGAAAAATCACGCCGCGCTCGTATTCGCGCAGGATGCGGATCGCCTGCGGAAGAATGATGACAGCAAGAACGATGAGGGGTATGGCCCAACTGATTAATTTCGGCAGCGCTTCAATTAATGGCATGGTTTGATTCTCCTTTAGCTTTCAGTTTTACAGTTAATCCTTCCACGGCTGCAATCTCAGTCTGTTCGCCTTTTTCGATGGGTGTGTCACTAATCGCATTCCAGTATTCGCCTTCGACGAAAACGCTGCCACCGCGCGAATTGATCGGAGTCAATGCGGTCACCGTTCGTCCAATCAGCGTTTCCGCCCCCACCTTCACCGGCAAGAGTTGCGCGCGCAGCCCTTTGCCGATGATAAAAATAAAGAACGCCGCGGTAACGAGCGTCGCCGGAATAATGTAATTGAGCGACAAACGAAAGAGCGGATCGGCGCGATTGAAAAGCATGAGTGACCCGATCAGAAACGCAATGATTCCGCCCACAGTTAACACGCCGTGTGTGGTCGCGTAGACGTCGAAGATGAAGAGCATCAGCGCAAGCGCGATTAAGGCAAGTCCCGTCACGTTAACTGGCAGGATGGCCGCTAGATAAAGCGCGAGGACCAACGCAATCGCGCCGACAACGCCGGGAAGAATTGCGCCCGGTGTGGTCAATTCGCCGATGATCCCGTAGATCGCGATGAGCATGAGAACGAACATGACCTCGGGCCGCCAGAGCTTTTGAAAGACACGTTCGGAGGGCGACATCTTGATCTCCGCCACCTCGGCGCCGGCAGTCTTAAGCGTCTTGCCATCCACTACACGGCCGTTCAGTTGTTTTAACAGATCCGGCAAATCGGGAGCGATCAGATCAACGACTTTTAGTTCGAGCGCTTTCTGCGCGCTGATCGATGCGCTCTCCTTTACGGCGGATTTCGCCCACTCGACATTGCGTTGCCGCTTGCCTGCGATCGCCTCCATGTAGCTCACGGAAAAATTCTCCAGCTTCTGCTTCATGGTATCGTCGGTTTTTTCTTCTCCGCCGCTGGGAAAACCGCCGATGGAGACCGGGTGCGCCGCGCCAATGGTGGTGGCTGGCGCCATTGCGGCGACACTCGCGGCAATCGTAATGAAACATCCGGCGCTGGTCGCGGTCGCGCCCGTCGGAGCGACATAGACTACCACGGGCACGGTGGAACCTAGAAAGCTTTGCACGATCGTTTGCGTCGAGTCGAGCAGGCCGCCCGGCGTGTTGAGTTGAATGACCAAACACTGTGCATTTTGCGTCCGGGCTTCTTCGATGCTTCGCGAAATGTAAGTCGCTGTCGCCGGACCAATCGCTCCGTCGATTTTGATAAAAGCAACCCTTTCACTTGCGAACGCCGTCGCGCACACCAGCCAGAGAGCCAAGCCGCAGGCAACGCGCAATCTCAGGCTCCTTTCATAGGCTGAAGCTTGATTGCCAAATCTTCCACCTGTGGTTTCACGATTTTCTCGTAATCACGATAGCTCAATTTGATGGCATCGCTATGCGTGCCCGCTTCGAAAACGATGTACTCTTGCGCCGCCAGACTCTTGTCCACATACGTTGGCAGACCATAGAGATTGCCAAAAGGTGGCATCGCTCCGATGGCGCAGTCGGGGAATAGCGACTTGAATTCCTTTTCGCTATCGAGCGACGCGGTTTTGCCAATTACTTTCCCAACCTTTTCCAAGTCGATTTGGTGGTCTGCGGGAAGCACCGCCATTAAGCGCTGCTCCCCAGATTTAATCATGACAACTTTCGCGTGGTGCCGGCCTTTCACGTGCTCGGCTTGGGCGATCCTTTGCGCGGTTACGGCCTCCGGATGATGCAGAATTTCGTAAGGGACTTTGCTTTCGTTCAAACAATCGATGAGTTGCAGTGGTATTTTCATAACTGGCTCCGATGCAAACTATCACTTTCCCGTGCGATCTCTACTTTCTGCGCGCAGTGAGTCGGCAACCAAAAATCCACAAATTCTCGAGCTGCGACGTCCGAGTTCGGGCCGGAATCAGCGATCCCGGCTACAACGCTCTGTATCCCCGAAAGCTTTCGGGGTGATGCCGGCCGGAGCTCGCGTCAAAAAAACGCGAGTTTTCGGTATGCGAAAATCAAGCGAACACCACCGCAAAGACGACGGCGCGCGAAAGAGTTATGTATGGCTACATGCGAAGTTTGCGAAAATGAATATGACAAGGCGTTTGAGGTAGTCGTTGCCGGCAAGCATCACATCTTCGATAGCTTTGAGTGCGCAATCCACGCGCTCGCGCCGGTTTGCCCGCACTGCCATTGCCGGGTGGTCGGCCACGGCGTGGAAGCCAATGGACAAATCTTTTGCTGCGTCCATTGTGCGCGGACTGCAGGGAAAACGCAGTTAAAAGACCGCGTCTGAGCGGTGCCCACGCCTGGAAGCAAAGGTTAGCTGCTCGTCGGCCTTGGTCGGTAGCGATTACTTCTGATGCCAGGCAAGCAGCACGTTTTTCTTGCGTTCGCCACAGGCATCATTCACCAACGTAAAGGTCAAAGTGTTTTCGTTAGGGCGGCTAAATTTGTAAGTACCGGGGCCTTTGCAACCTTTTGCAGTTTTACCGCCCGTCTCCTGGATTGTGACCATATCGCCAGCAACAGTGTACTTACCCCAAATGTGGCGCTTCGGATTCACAACCTCGAATGTGCCGTCGGCTTTTATCGTCCAGGCAGTTCCGAGGGAGTTGGTCCATGTACCGGCCAGCGCGGCTGGGCCGGAGCGCGGAGAAGTAGCGCAGGCGCTTATTAAGATGATCGAAGCCCCTGCGAGGATAGTTCGGAGAGAAGATTGAATTTTCATGCCATCGATCCTGTCGGATGGTAACTAAAGGTCAAGCTTAGATCGCAGCGAAGATGGTTGTAATATCGGCCCCGAGTCAGTTAGGAATGCCTCGTGCAAGCGACAACCGCGCCGATCCCATCCGGAACCAAGCGCAACTGGTGGACACGAAACTGGAAATGGTTTGTGCCTGCCGGCTGCCTTACAATTATTCTTCTCTTCATCGCCTTCGTTGGTTCAATGGTCATGATCGTATTCAGCGCGATCAAATCGACCGATCTTTATAAAGACCCTCTGGCCCGGGCGAAGACGGACCCTGCTGTGATCGAGGCTCTCGGTTCTCCGATCAGGGAGGGATTTCTTGTTTCCGGAAACACAAACGTCAACGCCGCATCCGGCGAAGGAAACCTGTCCATCCCCATTTCTGGTCCTAAAGGAAAAGGAACGATTTACGTCGCGGCGACGAAATCGCTCGGCCGCTGGAACTATTCGGGGCTCGTCGTGGAAATCGAAAAAACGCATCAAAGAATCGATCTCCTCCGAGGCCCGGCGCCGGCAAACCAACGCTGATCATTCAATTGCAACCCGCCGACAAGAAACTTTCCGTTAGCGCGATACCATCAGGATCGATAAATCTCAGCGCGCGGTTTACGTCTGAGACGCCCCGGGTAAGCTTAATGCATGTCGATCTCCGAGGAACAGGTGAAGAACGCATTGAAGTCGGTCAAATATCCCGGTTTCACTCGCGACATTGTTTCGTTCGGCCTAGTCAAGTCGGTCAACATCGACAATGGCGAAGTCAGAGTGCAGCTCGCGCTGGCCACGAACGATCCGAATGTTCCAGCGGCAATTAAAAACGATGCCGAAAAAGTTTTACACGGCATCGCCGGAGTTCAAAGCGCAAAAGTCTTGATCGACATCCACGCGCCCCCCAGCGCCGGGGCGGGCATGGGTGCGATGCGAATTCCGGGAATCAAGCACGTTATCGCGGTCGCAAGCGGCAAGGGCGGTGTCGGTAAATCGACTGTTGCCGGGAATCTCGCGGTCGCGCTCGTGCAAGCCGGTGCGCGCGTTGGTTTGTGCGACTGCGACATTTACGGACCGAGCATCTCGCTCATGTTCGGCACTCGCGAGCGACCGATGGCCACGGAGGAAAACAAGATCGTCCCGATCGAGCAATACGGATTGCGGCTCATGTCGATGGGATTTCTGCTCGATGACACTTCGCCGGCCATCTTGCGCGGGCCGATGGTGACGCGTTACACCCAGCAGTTTCTGCGGCAGGTCGAATGGGGAGATCTCGATTATCTGGTGCTCGATCTTCCACCCGGCACTGGCGACATCCAACTCACGATTGTGCAGACTGTCGCGCTCTCCGGAGCGATCATCGTAACCACACCTCAGGAAGTTGCTCTAATCGATGCGCGCAAAGCCGCAACCATGTTCGATAAGGTTAACGTGCCTGTGCTGGGCCTGATTGAAAACATGAGTTACTTCGTCTCTCCATCCGACAACAAACGCTACGACATTTTCGGGAGCGACGGCGGAGCGCGCGAAGCCAGGCGATTACGCGTTCCGTTGCTCGGCCAGATCCCAATCGATATCGCTACCCGCGAGGCGGGCGATCGCGGCATGCCGATCGTAGGCGAAGATCGACAGTCGTCCGTGACGGCTGAGTTCAAAAAGATTGCAGAAAATCTTCGCAAGACTTTGCCGTAGTGAACCATCCGCGACAATGAGCGCAAACGAGACTAAATAAATCGCGCGGTTCCTCCGTCGAATTCCGGCGACTTGATTTTGTTGACTAATTCCAAATTCTATGAAAGAAAAGGGAGAGATGCCGTCTTCGCAAGACGATCAATCTCAATTCGTTAAGAATTCCGTTCTCTACAAGGAATTCCTTGCGGAGCGCGCAGAAATTTTGAAGCACAAGTGGATTGAGAGCGAAAAAGCCGGCAAAGACATCGGTTTTGAAAAGGCGTTACTCGATTGGATCGTGAAACATCGCTCCAACTGGCGAGAGCGACGAAGGAAGGAGGCGCGCACCGAGAAGTCCGCCTCCTAATTTTTTTGTTCCTTTAAAGCGATTCCGTGAGGTCGCCAAGGAAACGCATGAAACAAGCAAAACAAAATTCACCTGACTTCGTCCCGATCATGGGTGCGGAGGCAATTCGCCGGGCGCTCCGGCGGATTGCGCACGAAATCATTGAACGGAACCCTCGGCTTGAAAAGGTAGTGCTCGCGGGAATTCCCTCACGTGGAATCGAGATCGCCCAACGCATCGCCGCTTTCATCCGCGAGATCGAAAAGATCGATATCGAGACCGGCGTTATCGACGTAGCGATGCACCGCGACGACGTCGGGACGCGTCCGGATTTGCCAGTCGTGCGCGCGTCGAAACTTCCGCTGCCACTGGAAGAACGAACCGTCATCATTGTCGATGACGTTCTCTATACTGGCCGCACTATTCGCGCAGCCATGGACGCGATCAATTCATTCGGGCGACCCGCCCTCATCCAGCTCGCAGCGTTGGTTGATCGCGGGCATCGCGAACTCCCGATTCGCCCTGATTACGTCGGAAAGAACCTGCCGACAGCAGGAAGCGAAAGGGTATGGGTACGGCTCGAACAAACTGATAGCGAACCCGACGAAGTTCGCCTGGAAAAACAATGACTACGCGCTGGACACGAAAAGATCTGCTCGGGCTGCGCGAACTTTCCGCCGACGAAATAAATTTCGTTCTTGAAACCGCCGACGCGTTCAAACAGGTCGGTGCACGCGAGATCAAAAAAGTTCCGGCGTTGCGTGGGAAAACGCTGGTAAATTTTTTTGTCGAACCGAGCACAAGAACCCGAACCTCGTTTGAGCTCGCGGCCTTTCGATTAAGCGCGGATGTGATCAATATCTCGGCGAGCATATCCAGTCTGACGAAGGGCGAAACGCTTAAGGACACGGCGCGCAATCTCGAGGCGTTGCATGCCGATATTCTTGTGCTGCGTCACAGCTCCGCGGGCGCTCCGCAGTTTCTTGCGCAACGGCTCAAAGCGAGCGTGATCAATGCCGGCGATGGCGCGCACGAACATCCAACGCAAGCGCTCCTCGACCTTTACACGATCCGCGAGAAAAGAGGGAAGATTGCCGGACTGCATGTCGCCATTATCGGCGATATCCTATTTAGCCGCGTCGCGCGCTCGAACATTTTCGGCCTGGTCAAGCTCGGTGCGCGCGTCACGCTGGTCGGACCGAGCACGCTGGTGCCGCGCGAGTTTGAAAAACTCGGCGTCGAGGTTTCGTACAAGATCGACAACGTCCTTCCCCATGCAGACGTGGTGAATCTCCTCCGCATCCAGCACGAACGTCAGCGCAAAGAATATTTTCCTGGAACCGGTGAATACACCCGATTCTTCGGCCTAACGAAACAGCGGGCGAAGCTTTTGAAACCCGATTGTCTGATCATGCACCCGGGACCGATCAACCGCGGCGTCGAGATCGACAGCAACGTCGCCGATGGCCTGCAAAGCGTCATTCTTGATCAAGTCACCAACGGTCTCGCCGTTCGTATGGCCGTTCTCTTTCTCTGCGGAGGAATTGCAACATGAGCGCGACCATCATTCGCAACGGCCGCGTGATCGATCCAGCGAATAAGCGGGATGAGGTGGCCGATCTTTTGATTGTCGATGGAAACGTCGCGCCGCTGTCTCAACTCTCAACTCTCGACTCTCAACCCGATGAGATTGATGCAAACGATCTCATCGTCTGCCCCGGCTTGATCGACATCCATGTACATCTGCGCGAGCCGGGGTTCGGCCATAAGGAAACGATTGAATCGGGCGCGCGCGCCGCGGCGGCTGGCGGATTTACGACGATTGTTTGCATGCCAAACACTTCGCCAGCAGCGGACAATTCGAGCACGATCGCGTGGATTAAGAATCGCGCAGCCGGCGCATGTGTGAATGTCCTGCCCACTGGAGCGATTTCAAAAGATCTCGCAGGCGAAGAACTCGCCCCGATCGGATCACTCGCGCAGGCAGGTGTCGTCGCGATCACGGACGACGGTCATTGTGTTCAAAATCACGAATTGATGCGGCGCGCCGTTGAGTACGCCCGCATGGTCGGCGTGCCCGTCCTGGATCACTGCCAGGATTACAATCTGGCCGGTAGCGGGGTGGTGAATGAGGGTTACTGGAGCACGCTGCTCGGATTGCCGGGCTGGCCCGCGGCGGGTGAAGAAGTCATTGTGATGCGCAATATTTTGCTCGCGGAACTTTGCGATAATCACATTCACTGCCAGCACGTAACGACTGCTGGAAGTGTGCGATTGCTTCGGCAAGCGCGGGCGCGCGGTGTCAAAATCAGTGGCGAAGTTTGTCCGCACCATATCGCTTTGACCGACGAAGCGATCCAAAGCTTCGACACGAACTACAAAATGAACCCACCGCTGCGGGCGCAGGCCGATGTCGATGCGTTGTTGGAAGGAATCTCCGACGGCACTTTGTCCATCCTCGTGTCCGATCATGCGCCCCATGCGGATTTCGAAAAGGAAGTCGAATTTGATGCCGCGCCTTTCGGCATTATCGGATTAGAAACGGAGCTCGGTTTATTCCTCGATCTGCTGCTGCACAAACACGCTAAGATCGACATCGTGCGTTTGATTGAGATGTACACGATCGAACCCGCGCGTTTGTTGAAGATTGATGCTGGCACGTTGTCAATCGGCGGGCCGGCCGATATGACACTCATCGGTCCCGATTTGGAATGGACGGTGAAGGTCGACAAGTTCGAATCGGCATCCCGCAATTCGCCCTTCGATGGCCGGAAACTGAAAGGCCGCGCAGTAAGGACAATCGTTGGCGGAAAGACAGTGTGGCGGGTGTAGCCGCGGTCGGTAATCGCGGCCCCTCATCAGCGATGCCAGCTACAGCTACCCGGTGTATCCGCCGTGGATGTAGCTCTCGAGGTGAGCGATCGTGGCGCTTTGGCAGGAGATCACCCATTTGACCAAATCGCCGATTGAAATCACGCCGACAACTTTATCGCCATCGAGCACGGGCAAATGGCGAATCCGTTTGTCGGTCATAAGATGCAGACATTTTTCGACCGGTTCACGCGGATGGGTGACGGTCAAATTGGCTGACATGATCTCCGCGACTTTGGTTTCGCGGGAACGTTTGCCGCGCAGCATAACTTTGCGTGTGTAGTCGCGTTCGGAAATCATTCCGATCAATTGCTCGCCCTCCATTACGAGCAGTGCGCCAACGTTTTTATTATCCATTATTTCGATCGCTTCGAAAACCATGGCGTCCGGCGAGATGGAAAAAACTTCACCGCTTTTGCGATGCAGGATCGCACCAATCGTGCCACTAACGTCCATATCATCCAGAAGATTTTAGTTACCGAAGCCGCAACAATTTAGAATAGGCCGAGACCGCACTGCGATGCAAAACAATTTTCGCGGTCCCAGCCATGTGCGTCATTGCAGAGGGCTGCATGGGCGGCAACGGCGGTGTCAGCGTCGCATGTTCGAATATCTCCGCGGCGCGAGTTTGGGCGGACGCTTTCCATTAAGAATGGCGCCCCCAACCGCGATGTATGGAAGCTCCTGTCGATCCACCGCGCAGCGCAGCATCAAGCCGCCACGACTCATGTCACCGCGTCCGATGAAGTCCACAGGAAACCGCAGCTGATCATGGAAATTTGTCAGTAGAACATCGACATATTTTCCTGTGGCAATGCTGCCGAGAAGAATGATCTCCGTCCGCGGCGGCAGGTTCTTTGCGAGACGCCGTGTGTCGCGCTCGAGCGGCGCTCGATAGCGCGGATCGTTCTTATGAATATCGACCGCGGCGAATTCGCGGAGGTCATCGAGACGAATTCGCGTCCTTGCATCGACAAGCCCGCGCGTCGGCGTAATAACAAATACGCCTGACATCCCTCTGAGAGGGCGTGCAAACGCATTTGCGTAAGCCATTTTTCCGCGAAAATAAAGCCCGCTCAGAAAAGTAAACACCTCCGCGATTGGTACGCCTTTGGGGTCGCGCAATTTTCTCGCGAGATCGAATTCCGCTTGCTCGCTCAGAATCATCCGGGCTCGCTCGCCGCCGGCGTAAGCGGGCGAAAGAAGGAAAATCCGGCCGGCGACATTGTTTTCCATTCGTTGCAAGCTTCCGATCCACCAGTGGTCAGCGCAAGTGGCGTGCAAGATTACGAGTCAGTTAAGCGCTTTGCCAAAGTTCGAGACAGTCGAAAGACTTAGCCACGTTTGCTGGTCGACAAGCGGCATGGTCTGTTTCCGCTCTTGCTTTTTAGGTGCAGAAAAGAAAATAATGCACCGATGCATTGGGCCTGGCCATTCACAGCTTGCGTCGGTGACGACCGCGATGAAGAAATAAATTGCTCTTTTACGGGCGATGCGCGGCCCGATTTCTTGTGTGTCGGGGCGCAAAAAGGGGGAACGTCGTGGCTTTACCAACAACTCGCCTCACATCCCGATTTCTGGATGCCTCCTATAAAGGAACTGCATTATTTTGATAAATTGAGCAGGACTAAAGCGACTCCGCCGCGTCCCCGGGACGAGCGCGATCTCTGCTTTTTGGAGCGTATAAAAGATCTGAGCGCCGAATCGCATATCGCCCTGGAGAATTATGCACGGTTGTTTGAGCCCAAAGGGTCGCTCCTCTCTGGTGACATTTCGCCAACCTATTCGATGCTGAACGACGAGATCATTGAGCGGGTCGCCAGTTATTTCCCAAACTTAAAGGTAATCTTTCTGGCGCGTGATCCAGTTGATCGAGCCTGGTCGCAGTTATCCATGGGGGTACGCCTCGGAATGATTAGCCCGTTTGATGAGACTGATTCCGGCGAAGTGATTCGGAACTTGCTGAACCCAGGGGTGCTCTCGCTTTCGCATCCGAGCAAAATTGTCGCGCGATGGAAACGCTATGTTCATCCAGACCGGTTTCGCATTTATTTCTTTGATGACTTGGAAAGAAATCCCGCCGAACTGCGATGCTCTATCCTTCACTTCCTGGGTTGTGATCCGGAGAAGCCAAGCGGACGACTCAGAGCCGATCACAACAGCGACGCCAATAGGAAAAAGCTTCGACTGACCGACAAAGTCCGCTCCCGTGTAGCTCAGTTTTTCAGGGACGAACTGAAAGCATGCGCGGCGGAACTGGGCGGGCCAGCCAAAAAATGGCCGGCGCGATATGGCTTTTCATTGCTCTATTTCTTCGCCGGGCTGGCCGACAATCTTGATCTCTTTCTATGGTGTGA
>Ga0066710_100004473_pt1 | contig 12395 bp, 12 predicted proteins | sample GraSoiAngelo_159_FD_79666 | JGI IMG/M metagenome (GOLD analysis project Ga0066710, IMG submission 79666) | Grasslands soil microbial communities from the Angelo Coastal Reserve, California, USA - 14_1009_16_40cm | ecosystem: Environmental > Terrestrial > Soil > Grasslands | place: USA...
CAGAATTCGGCTGCCGCGCGGGTGTCCTGAAAATCAAAGGCTTCCTGCTCATTCGGCGTCCACGTCCGAGGGTGTTTGAAATAAAACGACGTATCCGGGTCTTGAACGATTATTTTCATGGAACAGATCTGGTTCTGTGCTGGTCATAAAGTTTCCTGTGCGCTGCGTGGGAGAGACAGCTTGTTGCATACCAGAACACAAGCTGCAGACTTACGTGGTTGGAAAACAACGGATTGAACCGGGACCCCCTCAAGCCAAATGGCGAGACGGTGTCCAATTGCTGGTCGCTCTGGTCCGAAACTCTGTCCAGCAAGACGCCGGCAAGCGGGATCATTCAAAGGCGTCTCGATTCCACGGCAGCGGGTAGTGTCCTAATTTGCTTGAAGTGGGTGCGCCGCTGCCGCGGCGCACGGCGGTGCCGCAGCACCGCCGCCACCAAATCAGGACACTACCCGGCAGCGTGGTGCACAATCGGTGAATAGAAGTTAATATCTTCTTCTGGAAAGCGAGCGGCACTTTAACTACAAGCTTGCGGAGTGAGTCCAGCAGATCCATTATCGGTAAGTTCTTGTGCATTTGTTTCCGACGAGAATGTCGTTGTTGAAAACTCAATACCTTGAAAAGTGACGACCTATGAACAACGCCCCTAACCTCCGTCCTGCTTATTCCTTGTTCGATTGGATCGCGCCAGTGCATTCCCCGGCCGCCACCGCATAACCGTATCTGAAAAAGAAGGTTACAAGGTTGTCAAAAACCTACAGTGAATAATTTTCCCCAAAACCGATTGCAGGAGGGATTTTCTTATGTCCGTTTCTGCCGAAATGATTTGGGATTCTGCGCAGTCATTGTTGCGCAGTAGAATCGCTCCCGAGACGTACGATCTGTGGTTTCAGCCAGTTCAGGCAATCGACCTGAGCGACGATTGCATCACGTTGCAGGTCATCAACGAGTTTTCTGACACCTGGCTCAAAGACCACCATTTCGGCGTGCTGCGTGAAGTCCTGGCACAGGCCGCCAAGCGGCCGTTACAGGTCAAATTGAAGGTGGGGGGCGGGGTGGCGAACGGTGTTCCGTCCTCGGTAACTGGCTCCAGGAACCCGGAAGCCGAACGATTGCAGGCTGAGGATGCTGCGAGCGCGCGGGGCGGCAGGTTCAACTCCAACTACAGGTTTGAATCTTTCGTCGTCGGCACCAGCAACGATTTTGCTCACGCCGCCGCCCTGGCGGTCGCACAGGCTCCAGGCCAGATCTACAATCCCTTGTTTCTTTACGGAGACGTGGGGTTGGGCAAGACCCATTTGCTTCAGGCCATCGGGCGGCATGTGGCGGATCATAAGAAAAAGGCGCGGGTGATGTACCGTTCGTCGGAGGAATTCACGAACGAATACATCGACAGCATCCAGAAGAGCGAGTTAAGCCGATTCCGCAAGGCCTGCCGACAGACCGACTTATTACTCATTGACGACGTGCAGTTCCTGTCGGGAAAGGAACGGATCCAGGAGGAGTTCTTTCATACGTTCAACGCCCTGTACGACGGGCGCAAGCAGATCGTGCTGACCTGTGACCGTCCGGCATCTGAGCTCCCGAATCTTCAGAAGCGCCTGGTGTCCCGGTTCGAGGGGGGGCTGGTGGCGGGACTGGAACTGCCGGATGTTGAGACTCGGGGAGCCATTCTGCGCAAGAAGCAGGAGTCACTCGGGGTCAAGTTGAGCGATGAGGTTCTCCAGTTCATAGCCGGTTGCATTCGGACCAACGTCAGACGGTTGGAAGGCGCGTTGGTTCGTGTTGCCACTTATGCCCGTTTGATCGGCAAGCAGTTGACCGTTGAAACAGTCGAGGGACTGCTCGGCGAGTTCTGGAATGAGAACAGCCGCCACCCGATCAGCATCGAAAGCATCCAGGAGAAGGTCGCCAGGCACTTCGATTTGCGGGTGGCGGATCTGACCGGCAAACGACGGCCGGAACGGATCGCTTTTCCGCGGCAGATTGCGATGTGCCTGGCGCGGAAGTTCACCGGCTGTTCTCTGAGCATCATCGGAGAGGCGTTTGGCGGCCGCGACCACGGCACGGTTCTGCACGCCTGCCGAACTGTCAAAGACCGAATGGAAGTGGACCTGCACGTGCGAGAAGTGGTTCTCGGTCTGGAAAAGACATGTCAGCGCTGAATTAAACGACCCAATGAAAACAGTTGGCCCGGGTTTCACCGTTTTATAAGCCGGAAATATTGTGCGCTGCCGGAATTGGTGGTCATGAATGGACTGCTTACAATGGGACCCGGAACATCCGTCCAGAGGCCGGTAAGACCATCGACCTGTTGCAAGGTGAATCCGCCGCGACTCCAGCTCAACGTCGGGATTCCTTGTGTGTACGCGATATCCAGTTCCGGACTGAGAGTATAGGGCCGGGTATCGACCAGCGACGTCCCAAATGATATGTCCGGACTGGATGGGTTGTAATTGTGCACCTCAACCGCCAGCACATTATCCCCGGCGACGAGATGGGTGCTCAGATTACCTGAAATCGCAAACTCGTCGAGGCAGGTGGCGTCGCCGTTGCATGGGAACCCGGTCGCTAATGTGCCGTTGGATACAGGCGTTGGATCCATGCGGAGGCGATAGATCTCGGTTCCGTTGAGATAAAAAACAGCGCCGTCATCGACGTAACTGGAAAACAATAAAGAGGTTCCCGGCACGACGTTGGTCAAGGTGAAATGGGTGCGAAAATAGTAGCTGGTGTATGGAAGACCGTTGTTACTCGCATCCGCCGGCATCTGCGTGTTCTTCGGGCTCACCAGAGGATTTGGGCCGCCGGATCGAACGTCAACCCAAAGCAGTCCGGGACCTGGCCCGCTCCACCCGGAATCGTCATAGGCAGGAGCCGTCCAAGCAACTCCGTCGAGATTGGTGGTAGTGTATTTCCAGGAGTGGGTCACATCGAAAAGCCGATTGGTGATGACATAATTTGTGGTGACGAAGAAAAAGTTTGGGGACACATATTGATTGGAACCGGTCGTGGAAACCGCCCTGAAGTAGTAACCGGTGTCAGGCGACAGTCCGGTGAGCAAAGCGGCATGGTTCGTAACCAAAGCCGACTGGAGGGTGGAAGAGTTGGCGAAATTGGTGGTGGGATCATATTGAACCTGCGTGGTGGACGGCGCAAGGGTAGTCCAGGTGACGGTCGCCGCGGTGTCATCGGGCAGGGCCAGCACATCGTTGATGAAACCGGGCAGGGGCCTGGCGAAGACGCCGAAATGACTTCCAACCGTGCGCTCACGACCTCTGGGGTCGTTGGCGACTGCGCTGGACTTGTTCAATTCAAGGGGACGGCCGGTGGAATCCTGCATGACCAGGGTCGTCGAGCCGCCTCCATCCATGTTGACACCGTCAGAGGCGCCGACCAGCAGCAGCCAGGCTCCGGTTTCCCAGTCCCACGCGCCGTCACTGTAACCCGACTGCCGGCCATCGATGGTCAGCAAATAGAGATAGCGACGGTCCTGTGACAAGCCAAAGGCGGTGCGCGGTTCGGGTGAATCATGCGGGAAATTCGGGTTGTTGATATAATTGGAACCCACGTTGACTCCGTTGATCAACACGGGATAGAGGCCGGAAACAGCGGTGAAGACGTCCGCGGTGGATCGCGGCGGCCAATTTGTAAAGACAATGGTCGGGCGGTTGTTCGTGGTGAACAGGATGGACGATGCGTCCGAGGATCCTTCCTGCGCGGATACAACCTGGCCCCGGCTGATGGTTAAGCCTGAAACATCCATCGGCGTACCGGCGGCAAGGTAGTATTCCTGGGGCTGAAAGTTGTCCGCATTGATTGCCACCTGCAACCCGTGGGTGGTGAGAAAATCACTGACCGTGAGACCGGCGGTTTCGCGGGATTCGGCGAGGTAATTCGTGAAGCGCGGCGTTGAGAAAAGCTGAATATCCGGGTCACTCAGATCGATTCGCAAGGCGTGAACCACCTGAAGATCGGGAAAACCGCCGCCGCCAGGGGTGTTGGTGCCGACCGCGTGATCGATCCCTTTGAAAATCGGGACCCAGGAACCCAGGGTCGTGGACGCCTGCGCCGGACCGAGGGCGGCGAGCGCCACGGCGATTAAAAGCAAGTTTTTCATAGTTTTTGAGTTTTGTATCTTAAGTATCGGGCGCAGCATGAAATCTGTATCGGAAAAATTGCAGACTCGGTTTTCGAAATCCGGATTAATCTCCGCTGTATTTGTAATCATAGCCGCCGATGGGATCACGTGTGTAGGCTGCGTTGTAACCGTCGTAGTATATTTTTGAAAAGCTCACGTGACCGTCCACAAACGCAACAACGCTCTGAGCGTCGCAATAAAAGGGCGAATTCTCCCTGCCGGTTTTGCTCTTGTGCCACGACAGCGGCGCGTGGGCCGACCACTCCATCACCAGAAGGGTCTTCTGCGGCAGCTTCACTGAAGGCAGTTGCCGGCCGGCGATGTTCGGCACCCCCGTCAAAATCACGCCATTATAAACGTAGCTTCCATAATCGAACCGTGGATTCCGGCAGAAGGGCGTGGGATCCGAGTATCCCCGGTCGTCCGGACAGGCAAAGACTGAGTCGTTGGTTGAGGACTCTCCGCTCAACCCGAGATGGCGTTTGACCTGCTCCTTGTACCACCACCAGAGATCGGTTTGTTGGTCAGGCATCGGGCCGGGCAATGACTTCCTGTTCTCCTCGCAATAAAGCAAAACGGCCCGACTGACTTGCTGAAGATTGCCCATGCATGCGCTTAATCTCGCTTTTCTTTTCATTGCCGCCCGCGGTGTTATGACCAAAGCGGTAAGAACGGTCGCGACCGCGACCATGACCAGCAGATCGGTCCTGGTGAACGCGCGGCACGGACTGCAAACGACTCGTGGATGAAATGACACGTTCATCATTCCTGTTCCTTGGGTGCGACCCCTGATGGCGTTGGCAGACTGGAATGATCGGCCGCAGTCGCAGTCATATAGAGTTGGTCAAACGAACCCGTCCATGCTTTGGCTTTCGAAGGCGGCGGTTCGGAATTCCTGCGGCTGACGACCGCGGCGTGAAGCAATTGCCGATCGAATAAAGCGCGCAAGTCAACGTAGTCGGGCAAATTGCCCGAGCAGAAGGCGACAATCCTGGGCTTGATGGCTCCCAACTGGCTGCGTTGTTCCTCCGTCAGCAGAGGCGGGCCCATGAAGGAAACGATCACGCTTCCTGAGGGCGCTTTTCTTATCAATTCAACGAAGTCCCCCGACGGCACTTGAACCGGCCGCAAGGGGTCGACCTGAATGAGCTGAGTCGCTGCGATAGTCGCGTGAGCTTTACGGACCTCCTTTTTGAAGCTTCCCAGCAGGATATCAGCCGCCGGTTGCCTGAACGCGGTGGTGTCGCGGGTGATCACCAGGATTTGCCCTCCGTCTGCCAGTAAATTCAGAGCTTCCCTGGCCATGGCTTTTCCAATCGCGGTATGGAGCTTGCGGTCCGGAGAAGATGGCCATTCACAGGTGGAAAAGACCATGAACGCCAATGCTCCCAGAGTGGTCAGGCCGGAGACGATTTCGGTTGCTCGACTGTTCTGCATGCGTCTTGGGGTGAGGACGAACCTTTGAACGTTTCGGAATGCTTCAACGCCGTCAGGGAGTCAATGAATGGTCGGCTTTGGTACGTCTAGAAAATGCCACGCGGTTTCGAGAAGACGACATTTGTCAGTCCAGCCGCCAGGGAGGCGCTGATTTGATCACGCAAGTGGGCGGTCCTGGTTTGTTGCACGCTGCCATCCGCCAAAGCAAGGTTTCCGTTCCGAACGTGCAAATCTTTGTGCCAGGCTGCGTCAATCGAGGTCCCGAGAAAGATGCTCCACTGCGGGTCGAGGCCACCGCCGCCGCCGGTCACGTTTCTGTCACCCGCGAGGATCGTCTGCGGTTTGGTTTCGATTGACTTTGTGCCGATAAAATAGCTGATGTTCACGTCGCCAAACATAAACATCCAGTTGGTGGCAGCTTTCTTGGTCACATCCGTCGGACAAAGCAGGATCCGAGGCGTGCCAAACTCGTTGGAGCATATTCTGAAATTATCCGTCCAGTCGAGCGACCCGAAACTGCCGCCGTTGGTGGAGGGGATATTCCAAGGATACTTATCGCCATTATCGCCTGCCCAGATCCGGAAGCCCAGGCTGATTTGTTTCAAATCATTCACGCAAGCGATTCGTTTGGCCCGGGCTTTGGCAGCCGCCAACGCCGGAAGCAGCAGGCCGGCCAGGATAGCGATGATGGCGATCACAACGAGCAATTCGATAAGCGTAAACGCCGCGGGTTTTTGAATCGATCTCATAATCGCGAATTATTCGGTTTGTTGCAACGGCTCGTTGATTCGAATTAAACGAAGGGAGCTCTCGTCGAACCGGGCTTCTCCGGCCCTGGCGCGCAGTTCACAGATCAACTCCACGTCTTCCTCAACCGCATCCACCGAAAATTGGACTTTCAACTTTTTCCAGGATGCGTCTCCGGTAAAGTTGAACGGCTGTTGGATTCTGCCCCCAACACGCAAGCCTGCACCTTGATTCTTTCCGAAAGCGAGCGGTTTAACCGCGACAATTGCCGCCGAGCCTTCAAACTGGTAATGTCCCTCTCTGAGACGCGCCATAGTCCTCCAGGAGGCAGCGGTCGCCGGTCCAGCCACCATATGCAAACCTGCAATTCCATCCGGGCCGTAGGCCTCCTCCATTCTCCCTCCGGCCGGCTCGTCCACCTTACTCCATCCGGACAGGCAGGCGATCCCATCTTTGAAATCGAGTGGTGCGGGTTCTGGCCTGCTCAACTGTCTTTTTAAGTTGAGTTCCCGTTTCAGAATCCGGTCGCGCACGATGGCCGCTTCCTGTTCGATGCCGTTGAATTCGCTGCTTCGCAAAGACGGGCGCAGATCGCCAACAATTTGATTCACACGATCGGCGAGTCGCTGCGCATTAAATACCCCGGTGAAAAGCGCCCGGAACCGCGCCTCGTAGCGTTGCCGCCCTTCGGGTGTTTCCAGGACTGACCGGGCTACGAGGCCGGCCATGTGCGGTTTCCAGGGCAGATCAGCGTTGCCGAATAACTGGTCCATGCCGTGAGGAAGGAGAACCGTCTTTTTTGTCTCTGGATCCTCATAGAGCCGGAAGTTATTTCGAGCCACGCAATAGCCATCCCGGTGGCAGGTCATGACTTCCACGGCCATAAATGTAATGAAACGATCCATATCCAGCGTCTCCTCCAGACGCTGCTGGCGCCGGTTGAGGTCTGTTTCGCGCGCCGCCGCGGCCAACGCGCTGAAACGCCGTTGTCCGTTCTCCGGGTCGCGCCCCAGGAGTCGTTTCATGTGCCCGTCAACATCGTTGCCCCGCTCCGGCTCATACAGATTGCCATCGCCCCGCCTGAAATAAAAGCTGAGGAAGTCTTCGGTCAATCCTTCCTTGAGCACGTACAAACCGAGTGGACGGCCATTCATCTCGACAAGCGCGTGGCTCACACGCGGAGCCGGCACCCCGGCCGCCCGGAAGAGTTCGCTGCCGATTTGTTCATTGAGGTAGCTCGGATCCTCCACCGAATTGTTCAGGTGGATTTTACGCAGGGCATGGAATTTCTGATCGGGATTGAATCTGCCAAAATCCAATGTCAGGCCAGGTTTGTCGTCGACGCCGCGAAAACTGCCGGTCGAGCCTTTCAAGTGAACCCCCACGTCGCGGTAGGCTTTTCCGTCCGAGTGGATGGTTGACCGGACGTATCTGCGGGGGTCTTCGCGCAACGCCAGGAGGTTTTGCTGCTGAAGCTCGATGCGAATCCGGACAACAGCGCTTTGGGTGAAGAGATCGGTCCCGGGGAAGCCCGCCGTCTGCCGTAAAGCGGAATCGCTCTGGGTCTCGACCGGCATCAGCGACAGCATTAAGCCGGACGCAAAGCGCAGGAACACAATGCTGAATCCGGACTCTTGTAAGTATTCGGCCAGCGACATGGGCAGTAAATTGTCACTTCGGCGCCCTCAGGGCGAACATTTCCGCAATCAGGACCGGCGTCGGTGCCGATACTGAATCGGGCATGCCGGTTCTAATCCTGCGCTGAGGGTCGGCCGGGCGCCCACACGCCGCTCCGAGCGGCTACGTGGCGAGGATCCGAGCTTCGTGCCGCGTCGTCTCTGTGTTGCACCAGAACCAGCGCGTTTGCCCCCGGTCTTTCCTGTCCTTCGGACGGGCTGTTCATAACATTGCCGCAAACCCAGAGCGTCGCCGACCCCCCGCCATCCAGATTTATGGCCTGTTCGCAGCCGAGCTTGATCATGTATGCGGCCAGCTCAGGCAAGGTCATACCCACGGACAAATCACTTTGTCGCCCGTCCACTTCGACCATGAAGATAAAATCCCTGTTCCAACCGATAGCCGTCCGGGGATGGCGCATCTGAAACCCGTGCCATTCCATGGCGTTGCCATCACGCACGAGTGTTGGGCCTCCTCCGACGGCGGTTTTGACCCCGGTGAGATCCGGTACGGTTTCGGTCGCGATCCGTAAAATGGTGTGTTGCCCCGACTGTGGCAGGCGCGAGACCAAATCAGGGCCAATGGACAGCACAGGTGAATTCACACTGAGCCGGGTGTCGCCCGCCCTCCGAACTTCTCGAACCACGGCCCGGTATATCCGCCCCGCCTGTAATGGAAGCCATGCACTGTTCGTTGCGCTCGCCAGGATCATCTCGATTCCGTCACTCGTGTGCGTGGAAGTTCCCATGGCCGACGTGTAGAGCACGGCGCCATCATCCGGCCGGGCTTCATTCAACCCCAACGGGGTTGCGGTCCCATCGGGCCAGATTACCCTTAAGCGCGAAACGATGTTGGTCATCTGCGGATTCCCGGCGGCGTCGATCCAGAAACAAGCGTGACCGGCGGGACTGCTCACCAGCTCGCCCTGGTGAATCTGCAGGTCCCTGGGGTCTCCAGGATAACCTTCGTGCTTATTGTAAAAATCTCCGTTGATCGCCGCAATGGGCTGTCCCAGTTCCGGAGCCAGACTCTTGATTTGTTCCGAGACCGTGCTCATTCCCAAGGTGCGGCCCTGGCCCAAGGTGGTGCAAAACTCAAGCTCACGATGAGAACGCTCGATCCTGAAAATGTGAATCGACCACGGAACTTTAGGCACTTCGTCATGGATATAAAACCAGCCGCTCTCGCGTTTCGGCGGTCGATTGGTGACGGAGGTGTCGGCGATACCCGTTGCTGACGCCGCAAACCAAAGGAACAGAAGTCCACAATGCGCCAGAATGCCAAACGATTCGTGGGTGCAGGCAACGAGCGCCTTTTCGGTGCTGTTCGTTGTGGCCACTGCCCGCCACGGCTTTGAAGTCAAAAGGTGCATGACTTTTCGGGAGGAAAATAGCACCTCTGGTGCCACAATTACAGCGGTTAGTCCAAAGATCCCTTCGGCAGAGCCGAACGGCACCTTTCCCATGAATCAGGTGGGGCGAGACTCCGTCGAGCCCTGATTTCTATCCATTGGAGATCAGGGCTCGACGGAGTCTTGCCCCACCGTTGATGGGTTCGATGAGCGATTCTGGAATCGTGGAGACTGCCCGGAAGGAGTTTTTGAACGGGATGTCAGCGATCGTCATGGAGTGTGTGGGGAACCCGCGGTCGCAGCATTTGAACGTTGCAATCGGGCAGTCTTCCTCCTCACCACGATCAGGGAATTGGCGATGGGGCGTTCCTGGCCGTCGCATGGGCTGTTCCGCACTTGCCCGTTGCACCAAAGCGTCGCTGAACCGCCTCCGTCGAGGTTCATGGCCTGATCGCAACCCAGCTTTATCAGGTAAGCCGATAATTCCTCGAGCATCATCCCGACCGAGAGGTTCTTTTGCCGGCCATCCACTTCTACTAAAAAAATGTACTTTTCGTTCCAACCAACGGCTGTGCGCGGATGACGCTCCATCATGGAACTGACCTCATACGATTCGGAGCTGGGATTTATCATTTTTTGTCGCTTCCCGTTCCGCACCAGCGCCGGCCCGCCGCCAATCGCCGTCTTCGCACCGCGTAAACTCGGCGACGAAGCCGTGGAAATGGTCAACACCGATCCGGTGGAGATCCCCGAGGCGTTTCCCGTCAACGCCGGACCCATAGACAGAATCATCGTTTCGGGGTCGATTTTCGTGTCGCCCGTTTCTCGGATTTCGCGCACGCGCGCTTTGTAAATCCTGCCGATGCGCAACGGCAGCCAGGGACTGTCCTTCAGCGGTTCCAAAACCAGCTCGCGGCCGCCGGTGGTGTGAGTCGATGGGCCGAGCGCAGGCGTGTAGAGTTCGACTCCGCTGGATGGCCGCTCTTGGTTCAGGCCGAATGAACTCGTCGCGCCGTTCGGCCAGGTGACCTGAAACAGCGACAGGACGTTGGTGGCCTGGGGTTGTCCGAGGGCGTCGATCCAAAAACAGACTCCCCCCGCGGGCGCACTTACCAGTTCTCCATCCACGATCTGCAAACCGCGGGGATCACCCGCGTAGGGCCCGTCCCTTTTGTAAAAGTCGCCATTGACGGCCGCCACGGAACCGCCCAGACGGCTGTCCAGGAGTGCGATCTGGTCGCTCAGCGTGCTCAATCCCAGGGCACTTCCTCCGGCATGGGCGCTATGAATTTCAAATTCCAGGTTGGTTCGTGGAAACCGAACGACGTGGATCGACCATGGAACCGCAGCAACGCGATGGTTGGTATACACAATCCCCGGCTCCGGGTATCGCGCGTCAGATCGAAGATCCTCTCCCCGACAGCGGGGCAGGGCCGCCGACAACATCTGGATGACAAGGAACCAGGCCACCGCGGCGGCGCGATGGGCGTCGACAACGAAACAAGGATTCAAACGTCGTGGGTTTATCATGAATGCGATCATTGAGAAAAATGCTTCTACCGGCCCTGACTCAAATCTCAAGTCCTGCTTCAATCGGACCAGGTTAAGCGAATCCGCATCGAACCAGGCTTCGCTTGCCTGCAGCGCAGTTCGCAGACCAGTTCAACGGAATTCATCGGAGAATTTCAGCGCCGCCCGGTCGGCATCGAGTTGGTTCTTGACGCCGATCCAGCGCTGCACAATTCGGTCGCGGACCTGCGCCACGGCGTTGTCGTAATCTTTGACGGCGTCCGGGCCGCTCTCGAGCACGGCGGGCCGGTTTCGGGCGTGCAGTTGATCCACGCGGTTGGTCAATACCTCCAATCGATAGACGTCTTGAAACAGTTCGGCCAGTCGCCGGCGGTATCGTCGGCCGCCTTCCGGCACTTGGATGACGGCATTGGCCACCAACCCGGCAAAATGAGGACGGATCGGGCCGTTCGCCTCCCAAAACATCTGGTCCATCCCATGGGAAAGGAAGACCATTTTGTCGTTCGAAGGGTCGTGGTAAATGCGATAGTTGTTCCGGTTCATTGCGTATCCGTCCCAGTCCCAGACGAGCACCTCCATCGCCATGAACGAGATGAACCGGTCCAGATCCAGGACCTTGTTCAGCCGCTCCCAACGTTTCAACGGGTCGGGCTCCTGAGCCGCCGCCGCGAGGCCCTTCAAATCCGATCGCTCGTTGTTGTTGTTGCCGGACTCCTTTTCGAGGGCATCGGTGACATCTTTTAAAAACCCTCCGTCATACAGGTTGCCGTTGGTCCGCTTGAAATAGCCTGCGAGGAAGTCCCGGGTGGTGCCTTCAACCAGGACATAAAAACCAAGGTCGCGGCCGTTCAACCAGACCCGCGCGTTGGTGACACGGGGCGCGGGAACGCCGGCTGCGCGGAACATGCCGCCGCAAATATTTTCCGTGCTGTAGCTCGGATCCTGAACGGAATTGTTCAGATGAATCTTGCGCAGGCCGTGAAATCGCTGGTCTGAGTCGAACCTCCCGAAGCTCAATGTCAACGCCGGTTTGTCGTCCACCTGCCGAAAACTTCCGGCAGCGCCTTTGAGATGAATCCCCACGCGGGTGAAAACCAAATCACCTTCGCGGACGGTTGCCGGCACATATTTCCGCGGATCCTTGCGCAACGCCTCGAGGTGTGAGGCGGCGATTTCGATCTCCAACCGGAGCACGCGGGCGTTGGCGGCGAAAACTCCCGCCCCTGCCTCGACCGGCGCGGCACGGGCTGCCTGTCCTTCAGCAATCGTTTTCGCATTCCACAGACAGATCCCCGACAGACAAAACCAAACCATCGCCGCAATCCGTTTGGATCCTTGCCGGCAGGCAAAGCCGATCTTCGGGCGCAAGTAAGTCACGCTGAATGAGACGACCCAGGAGCGCAACCGGTTCAATCAAGTTGCTTCCGAGTCGTCCATGAACTCCAAGGTGAGATCGCTGTAATCGCCCTGCGCCAGGTAACTGCTGAACCATGCGGACAGGATGAAGCGGCC
>Ga0066710_100004474_pt1 | contig 12394 bp, 5 predicted proteins | sample GraSoiAngelo_159_FD_79666 | JGI IMG/M metagenome (GOLD analysis project Ga0066710, IMG submission 79666) | Grasslands soil microbial communities from the Angelo Coastal Reserve, California, USA - 14_1009_16_40cm | ecosystem: Environmental > Terrestrial > Soil > Grasslands | place: USA...
GAGTCGGTGTTCTCGATGTTGCCGACCGCGGCGCGGTGCTGCGCCATGACGCCGATCATCGCGGCCGCATTCGGCTGGTAGCTCGCGAACGGGCCCATCCGCGACGCGATCTCGGCCGACTTGCGGTACGCGCGCCCGGTCATGAGCGCGGTGATCGCCGCCGCGTAAGCGCGACCCTCGTCCGAGTCGTACGGGAGGCCTCGCGCCATCAGCAGCGCGCCGAGGTTCGCGTAGCCGAGCCCGAGCTGGCGGAATGCCTTCGCGTTCCGCTCGATCTCCGGCGTCGGGTACGAGGAGTAGCCGACGGCGATCTCCTGCGCGAGGAACATCACGTCGACCGCGTGCTCGAATGCCTCGACGTCGAGCTCGCCGTCCTCGCGGCGGAACTTGAGGAGGTTGATCGACGAGAGGTTGCAGGCACTGTCATCAATGGACATGTACTCCGAGCAGGGGTTCGAGGCGTTGATGCGGCCCGTGTTCGGCAGCGTGTGCCACTGGTTGATCGTCGTGTCGTACTGGACGCCCGGGTCGGCGCAGCGCCAAGCCGCCTCGGCCATGTCCTGCAACAGCTTCCTGGCCGGCACGGTCTCGACGACGGCGCCGTCGGTGCGCGCGGTCAGGTTCCAGTCGGCGCCTGTCTCCGCCGCCTCCATGAAGGCGTCGGTGACGCGAACAGAGTTGTTCGCGTTCTGGTACTGGATCGAGGCCCAGTCGGCGGAGTCGAGCGACATGTCGTAGCCGGCGGCCTCGAGGACGCGCGCCTTCTCCTCCTCGTGCGCCTTGCACCAGATGAACTCGTCGACGTCCGGGTGGTCGACGTCGAGGACGACCATCTTGGCCGCGCGCCGCGTCTTGCCGCCGGACTTGATCGTGCCCGCCGACGCATCGGCGCCGCGCATGAACGAGACGGGGCCGGAGGCGTACCCACCCTTCGAGAGCTGCTCCTTCGACGACCGAAGCTTGGAGAGGTTGACGCCCGACCCCGAGCCCCCGCGGAAGATGACGCCCTCGCGGCGGATCCAGTCGAGGATCGACTCCATCGAGTCCTCGATCGAGAGGATGAAGCACGCGGAGCACTGCGGCTTCTCCTCGAAGCCGACGTTGAACCAGACCGGCGAGTTGAAGGCCGCGTACTGGTTGACGAGGATCGCCTGCAGCTCGGCCTCGAAGTTGTCTGCCTCCTCGTCACTCGCGAAGTAGCCGCCGTCGCGCCCCCACTGGCCGATCGTGCTGACGACGCGGCCGACGATCTGCTTGACGCTCGTCTCGCGATCGGGCGAGCCCATGCGGCCGCGGAAGTACTTCTGAGCGACGATGTTCGTCGCCGTCTGCGACCAGAACTTCGGGAATTCGACGCCCTTCTGCTCGAAGACCGGCTTCTCCTTGCCGGGGATGAGCGCGTCACGGATCTCCCACTCGATTTCCTCGAAGGGATCGCGCCCGGGGATCGTGAAGAAGCGGCGGACAGCGACGCTCGCCTTCTCGTCGGCGACGGAGTTCTCGAGCTTCTCGACGGGTGTATCTGCGGTCTGAATCTGCTTGGCGGACGCCATCCCTTACCTCCTGGTCAAAGCCTAGTTATGAGCGCCCAGTCGGCGGAACTGCCCGTCGGCGAGCGGACCTGCCAGACTAGAAACGGCGTCGGACAGAACGCTGGAGGCGTGCTAGGGAGCCACGCGGCGGGACCGGAGACGACGCGAGAGCAGGCCTGCCGCGCCCGCTGCGACCAGGATCAGCGCGAGCCCGCCGAGGATGAGCAACGGCAGCGGAACCGAGTCCGCGTTGCGCGGCCCGAGCTTGTCGAAGGCGACCTTGAAGAGACCGCGGTTCGGCTGGTCCGCCTTGCGCGCCGCCGCACTCTTGCGTGCTGCTGGAGGGCTCGCCGGGGGATTTGTTGAGCCGCCACGGTGCACACTCTGCGTCGTGCGTAGAACCTGCCGGCTCGCCGCCGTGATGTCGTCGACGATGCTGCTGTAGGCGCGAAGATCCAACGGGACGTGCGCGATCGCCTCGCGGTAGCAGTGCTGCGCGTACGTGCCGTCGATGCGCTCGTTGCCCTCCCAGTCGTTGATGACCTGCTTCCAGCACGGCGTTTTCGCCGCAGCAGGCTGCGCGGTTGCGAGCGCGAGCGAGCCAAGGGCGGCGACCAGCGCTGTGACGGCGATCAAGCGGACCGGACGGATAGCTTGAGCCTACCTTCTCGGGGGCGTAGACATTCTCAACAGTCTCTCGGACGTGAGTGATCCCACCGTTAGCCGGTTGTTAACCATTTGTAATCGACTCCAGGTGCTAGCTTCGCGCTCATGAGGACAGGACGGCTGGCCCTGCTGGCGACGGCCGGCCTGCTCCTCGGCGCCACGCTCCTCTTCGGCGGCGGTTCGAGCGACGGGCGCGTCTCGGTCATCGGCGGGGCTGCCCTGCTGATCGCGGCCGCGCTCGTGGTAGCCGCGCTCTGGGGCGCCGTGCCGTTGCCGGCGCCCGGCTGGGAAGGGATCGCGTTCGTCGTGCTCGCGATATCGTTCGTCGCCTGGAACGGCGTCTCGATCCTCTGGTCGGCGGCGCCCGACCGCTCGTGGAACTACTTCAACCGCGGACTGGCGTATCTCGCCTTCGCAGTCGTGGGTGCCTTCGTCGGGTCGGCTCTCGCCTCGCGGGCAGTGGCGTGGCTGCTCGGCGGTCTCGTCGCCGTGACCTGTTTCTGGGCAGTCGCCGGAAAAGCCGTGCCTGCGCTCTACGATGACTACGGCCGGTTCGCGCGGCTGCGCTCGCCGGTCGGCTACTGGAACGCACTCGCGCTCGTCGCCGTCTTCGGGCTGCCGCTCGCGTTGTGGGCGGGGACCCGGCCTGCACACGCGCGTGTACTTCGCGCCGGAGCGGTTGTCGTCCTCTATGCGCTCCTCGTCGCGCTCGTTCTGACCTACTCGCGCGGGGGCATCCTGGCCGCGCTCGTCGCGATCGCTGTCTGGCTCGCGCTCACCCGCGGGCGATTCGAGAGCGTCGTGGCGATCGTGAGCGCGGGAGTGCCCGCGGCGGCGGTTCTGGGCGTGGCGCTCTCGCTGCCGGGGATCGCCCAGAACGGGGAGCCGCACGACGTCCGCCTTCACGACGGAGCGTGGTTCGCTCTCGTCTTCGCGACCGGCGCCGTGCTCGTCTTCGCCGCCGCCTTCTTGCTCCGCTACCGGCCGGCCCTCGAGCGCCAGAGACTGCTCCTGCGGATCGCCGCCGGAGTCGCGGGCGTCACGCTCGCAGTCGCGGTCGGTGTCGTCGTCGCTCGCGGAAACCCGCTGGGTGGAAGCGAATTCGTCTCCCAGAACCCGCAGCATCTGCTCAGCACCTCGTCCAACAACCGCTGGGGCTGGTGGAAGGAAGCCTGGCAGGGCTTCGAGGACCAGCCGATCGGCGGCACCGGCGCAGGGTCGTTCGAGTTCCTGCACCGCAAGCTGCGCAAGAGCGGGGTCTACGTCACCGAGCCGCACAACCTGCCGCTCCAGTTCGCCGCCGAGACCGGTCTTGTCGGCTTCCTGCTCGCTGCCGGAGCGGCCGGCGCGGCACTGCTCGGCGCGTTCCGCGCGCTGCGTCGGCTCGAGGGCTCCGACCGCGCGGCTGCTGCGGCGCTCTCCGTCACGCTGCCCACGTTTCTCGTACACGGCGCGCTCGACTTCGACTGGGAGTTCATCGCCGTCTGCGCGCCGGTCTTCTTCGTCACGGGCTTCCTGCTCACGACCGGCCGCAGGCCGATGGCCGCCCGCCGCCGGCCGCTCTGGGCTCTGGGCGCAGTTCTCGTCACCTGGGCGGGGCTCTATTCCCTCGCCGCCCCTCCGCTCGCCGCCCAACGGGTCGACGATGCATACAGCCACATCGACCGGGGCGCGATCGACAAGGCGGTCGAGTCGGCGAAGAGCGCGCACTCGTTGAACCCGCTCTCGGTCGATCCTCTCTACGCGTGGGCCGGAGCCGAGGAAGCTCGGGGCCAACTGATCAAGGCGCGGGATCTCTACTTACGCGCCGTCGACCTCCAGCCGCTGAACTGGGACACCTGGTACGAGCTCGGCCGTTTCGACCTGGAGGTGCTCCAGGACCGGGCCGCGGCCCTGCGGGCGTTCCAGCGCGCCGCCGAGCTCGACACCGATCCCCTCGGCCTCCCGCGTCAGGCGCTCAAGGAACTGAGGAACTGAACCGTTCCTGAGGTCCTGCGGCGACGAGCGTCAACCCGTCGTTGATGATCCGCACGGGATAGGGAAAGAGCGCGCGGAACTCCTTCGAGCCCAGCGGCCGGAGGCCGCGGGTCTCTTCGTTTCCGAGCTTCGCGAGGAGGCCCTCGCGGTGGGGCAGCCAGTGCACGAACGGGAGCAGCGTGTGCGGATCGAGGGGAAACCAGCGGTTCGGCGTCGCCACGAACACGCTCCGCGCGACCCGGCAGAGCTCGCGGATGAACGCCTCCTGGGAGTCGCGGTCGCCGAGGTGCTCGACGACGGCGTTCGAGAAGCCGACGTCGAACTCGCCGTCGGCGAATGGGAGCTCTCGGCCGTCGGCCTGGACGCAGCGGACCTCCGGGAACGCCGCCCGGAAGCGCGGGAGCTCGCCGACGCTCACCGCCGTGATCTGCTTGCGCCACGGGTACATGGCCTCGAAGAAGTTGTGCGTCGCGGCCTGTCCCTCCCCCTCGCCGAAGGGCGTGTCCGCAACGCCGACGTCGACGACGGTCGTCTCCTCCGTCGGGCGGACGAGCTCCATGAACAGGCGGTACTTGCGGAGGCGGCTTCGCAGCGAGACCGCGCCGGCGAAGCGGCGGATCACGCCGTCGCGCGCAGCCAGATCTGAGTCCAGAACGGCCCGAGTGCGCGGTAGAGGAGCGGCTCGGCGAGGTGGCGGAAGAGATCGGCCGCCGAGTTCCCGTAGAGCCGCTTGCGGTTGTTGTGGAAGCGCTCGACTCGCCGGAAGCCTGCTTCGCGGAGGAGGCCCTTCAGGCGCCGCGGCGTGTAGCCGAGCTCGGTCGTCCCGAACTCGCCCGACGCCGCGCGCCCCTGGTAGCGGTGCTTCCAGTTCGGCTCGGCGAGGACGAGGCGCCCGCCCGGCTTCAGCGCGCGGTGCGCGGCGGCGAAGACAAGATCGGCCCGCGGCGTGTGATGGAGCGCGTCGTAGAGCAGGCACGCGTCGAAGCTCCGGCCGAGGTCGAGCTCCTCCATGTCGCCGACCTCGAAGCGCGCGTCGACGCCCTCGGCGACAGCCTGCTCGCGCGCGATCTCGATCATCTGCGGCGCGATGTCGTAGCCGACCGCCTCGACGCCGTGGCGCGCGGCGAAGCGGGACATCCAGCCGGGCCCGCAGCCGAGCTCGACGAAGCGCATGCCGGGTTGGAGGTCGAGCAGCTGGACGACGTAGCCGAAGTCGATGACGAGGCGGGCCGTCTCGCGCGGAGAATTGTTTCCAAACGGCTTCGTCCGTAGCCAGCGCCGCCCCTCCTCGCCGATCGCGGCAGGGTAGTCGACCTCGGCCTGCTTCCGATCCTCCGACACGAGCAGATCGTAAGCGGCGAAACAAGACTAGTCCGGTGCCAGGCACCCAACATGGCCCGATGGGACAGGGCCGCTCTCGGTGTTTGCGCCTAGCGAACGGCTCGAAGAATCCACAGACGGGTCGGTACCGGACACGTCTGGTGCCAGGCACCGGACATGGCTACCTGCCGAGGACGACGACGAGTTGGGCGCCCAGGAGCTGGCGCACGTTCATGCCGTCGAGGGGGCCGACGAGGCGAATGGCGAGGTCGCGGGCCAGGCGTTGCGCTTCGGGACGCCGGCCGGCGCGGTACATGACCACCGAGCGCCCGTAGCTCCGCGGCGCGTTTCCGGTCGCGCTGACGGGGTACCCGCGCCGGCGCACGCGCAAGGCCGCCGCGGCGGCGGCGCCCCCGATGCCGTTGCCGTTGAGGACGAGCACCGAAGTCTCGTCGCGGGAGAGAGTCACGTGCTTCGGCTCCGGCCGGGACGGAACCTGTGCGATCCCGGTCGCCCGCGTCAACGCCGCCTCCTTCGCCGACGCCGACAGCGGCTTGGCGACGAACGCGATGCCGATGATCAGCAGGATGACGAGCTCGAAGGCCGCGACGCCGCTCGCGACGAGCGTCGCGGTGCGCCAGGGACGGACGAGCTCCTGAGGAGGCGGGGCCGAGATCTCCACGGGCCGAGTGGATTCGCGCCGGCGCGAATCCACTCGGCCCGTGGAGATCTCGGCCCCGCCTCCTCAGGAGCTCGTCCGTCCCTGGCGCACCGCGACGCTCGTCGCGAGCGGCGTCGCGGCCTTCGAGCTCGTCATCCTGCTGATCATCGGCATCGCGTTCGTCGCCAAGCCGCTGTCGGCGTCGGCGAAGGAGGCGGCGTTGACGCGGGCGACCGGGATCGCACAGGTTCCGTCCCGGCCGGAGCCGAAGCACGTGACTCTCTCCCGCGACGAGACTTCGGTGCTCGTCCTCAACGGCAACGGCATCGGGGGCGCCGCCGCCGCGGCGGCCTTGCGCGTGCGCCGGCGCGGGTACCCCGTCAGCGCGACCGGAAACGCGCCGCGGAGCTACGGGCGCTCGGTGGTCATGTACCGCGCCGGCCGGCGTCCCGAAGCGCAACGCCTGGCCCGCGACCTCGCCATTCGCCTCGTCGGCCCCCTCGACGGCATGAACGTGCGCCAGCTCCTGGGCGCCCAACTCGTCGTCGTCCTCGGCAGGTAGCCATGTCCGGTGCCTGGCACCAGACGTGTCCGGTACCGACCCGTCTGTGGATTCTTCGAGCCGTTCGCTAGGCGCAAACACCGAGAGCGGCCCTGTCCCATCGGGCCATGTTGGGTGCCTGGCACCGGACTAGTCTTGTTTCGCCGCTTACGATCTGCTCGTGTCGGAGGATCGGAAGCAGGCCGAGGTCGACTACCCTGCCGCGATCGGCGAGGAGGGGCGGCGCTGGCTACGGACGAAGCCGTTTGGAAACAATTCTCCGCGCGAGACGGCCCGCCTCGTCATCGACTTCGGCTACGTCGTCCAGCTGCTCGACCTCCAACCCGGCATGCGCTTCGTCGAGCTCGGCTGCGGGCCCGGCTGGATGTCCCGCTTCGCCGCGCGCCACGGCGTCGAGGCGGTCGGCTACGACATCGCGCCGCAGATGATCGAGATCGCGCGCGAGCAGGCTGTCGCCGAGGGCGTCGACGCGCGCTTCGAGGTCGGCGACATGGAGGAGCTCGACCTCGGCCGGAGCTTCGACGCGTGCCTGCTCTACGACGCGCTCCATCACACGCCGCGGGCCGATCTTGTCTTCGCCGCCGCGCACCGCGCGCTGAAGCCGGGCGGGCGCCTCGTCCTCGCCGAGCCGAACTGGAAGCACCGCTACCAGGGGCGCGCGGCGTCGGGCGAGTTCGGGACGACCGAGCTCGGCTACACGCCGCGGCGCCTGAAGGGCCTCCTCCGCGAAGCAGGCTTCCGGCGAGTCGAGCGCTTCCACAACAACCGCAAGCGGCTCTACGGGAACTCGGCGGCCGATCTCTTCCGCCACCTCGCCGAGCCGCTCCTCTACCGCGCACTCGGGCCGTTCTGGACTCAGATCTGGCTGCGCGCGACGGCGTGATCCGCCGCTTCGCCGGCGCGGTCTCGCTGCGAAGCCGCCTCCGCAAGTACCGCCTGTTCATGGAGCTCGTCCGCCCGACGGAGGAGACGACCGTCGTCGACGTCGGCGTTGCGGACACGCCCTTCGGCGAGGGGGAGGGACAGGCCGCGACGCACAACTTCTTCGAGGCCATGTACCCGTGGCGCAAGCAGATCACGGCGGTGAGCGTCGGCGAGCTCCCGCGCTTCCGGGCGGCGTTCCCGGAGGTCCGCTGCGTCCAGGCCGACGGCCGAGAGCTCCCATTCGCCGACGGCGAGTTCGACGTCGGCTTCTCGAACGCCGTCGTCGAGCACCTCGGCGACCGCGACTCCCAGGAGGCGTTCATCCGCGAGCTCTGCCGGGTCGCGCGGAGCGTGTTCGTGGCGACGCCGAACCGCTGGTTTCCCCTCGATCCGCACACGCTGCTCCCGTTCGTGCACTGGCTGCCCCACCGCGAGGGCCTCCTCGCGAAGCTCGGAAACGAAGAGACCCGCGGCCTCCGGCCGCTGGGCTCGAAGGAGTTCCGCGCGCTCTTTCCCTATCCCGTGCGGATCATCAACGACGGGTTGACGCTCGTCGCCGCAGGACCTCAGGAACGGTTCAGTTCCTCAGTTCCTTGAGCGCCTGACGCGGGAGGCCGAGGGGATCGGTGTCGAGCTCGGCGGCGCGCTGGAACGCCCGCAGGGCCGCGGCCCGGTCCTGGAGCACCTCCAGGTCGAAACGGCCGAGCTCGTACCAGGTGTCCCAGTTCAGCGGCTGGAGGTCGACGGCGCGTAAGTAGAGATCCCGCGCCTTGATCAGTTGGCCCCGAGCTTCCTCGGCTCCGGCCCACGCGTAGAGAGGATCGACCGAGAGCGGGTTCAACGAGTGCGCGCTCTTCGCCGACTCGACCGCCTTGTCGATCGCGCCCCGGTCGATGTGGCTGTATGCATCGTCGACCCGTTGGGCGGCGAGCGGAGGGGCGGCGAGGGAATAGAGCCCCGCCCAGGTGACGAGAACTGCGCCCAGAGCCCAGAGCGGCCGGCGGCGGGCGGCCATCGGCCTGCGGCCGGTCGTGAGCAGGAAGCCCGTGACGAAGAAGACCGGCGCGCAGACGGCGATGAACTCCCAGTCGAAGTCGAGCGCGCCGTGTACGAGAAACGTGGGCAGCGTGACGGAGAGCGCCGCAGCAGCCGCGCGGTCGGAGCCCTCGAGCCGACGCAGCGCGCGGAACGCGCCGAGCAGTGCCGCGCCGGCCGCTCCGGCAGCGAGCAGGAAGCCGACAAGACCGGTCTCGGCGGCGAACTGGAGCGGCAGGTTGTGCGGCTCGGTGACGTAGACCCCGCTCTTGCGCAGCTTGCGGTGCAGGAACTCGAACGACCCTGCGCCGGTGCCGCCGATCGGCTGGTCCTCGAAGCCCTGCCAGGCTTCCTTCCACCAGCCCCAGCGGTTGTTGGACGAGGTGCTGAGCAGATGCTGCGGGTTCTGGGAGACGAATTCGCTTCCACCCAGCGGGTTTCCGCGAGCGACGACGACACCGACCGCGACTGCGAGCGTGACGCCCGCGACTCCGGCGGCGATCCGCAGGAGCAGTCTCTGGCGCTCGAGGGCCGGCCGGTAGCGGAGCAAGAAGGCGGCGGCGAAGACGAGCACGGCGCCGGTCGCGAAGACGAGAGCGAACCACGCTCCGTCGTGAAGGCGGACGTCGTGCGGCTCCCCGTTCTGGGCGATCCCCGGCAGCGAGAGCGCCACGCCCAGAACCGCCGCCGCGGGCACTCCCGCGCTCACGATCGCCACGACGCTCTCGAATCGCCCGCGGGTGAGCGCGAGCCAGACAGCGATCGCGACGAGCGCGGCCAGGATGCCCCCGCGCGAGTAGGTCAGAACGAGCGCGACGAGGAGCGCATAGAGGACGACAACCGCTCCGGCGCGAAGTACACGCGCGTGTGCAGGCCGGGTCCCCGCCCACAACGCGAGCGGCAGCCCGAAGACGGCGACGAGCGCGAGTGCGTTCCAGTAGCCGACCGGCGAGCGCAGCCGCGCGAACCGGCCGTAGTCATCGTAGAGCGCAGGCACGGCTTTTCCGGCGACTGCCCAGAAACAGGTCACGGCGACGAGACCGCCGAGCAGCCACGCCACTGCCCGCGAGGCGAGAGCCGACCCGACGAAGGCACCCACGACTGCGAAGGCGAGATACGCCAGTCCGCGGTTGAAGTAGTTCCACGAGCGGTCGGGCGCCGCCGACCAGAGGATCGAGACGCCGTTCCAGGCGACGAACGATATCGCGAGCACGACGAACGCGATCCCTTCCCAGCCGGGCGCCGGCAACGGCACGGCGCCCCAGAGCGCGGCTACCACGAGCGCGGCCGCGATCAGCAGGGCAGCCCCGCCGATGACCGAGACGCGCCCGTCGCTCGAACCGCCGCCGAAGAGGAGCGTGGCGCCGAGGAGCAGGCCGGCCGTCGCCAGCAGGGCCAGCCGTCCTGTCCTCATGAGCGCGAAGCTAGCACCTGGAGTCGATTACAAATGGTTAACAACCGGCTAACGGTGGGATCACTCACGTCCGAGAGACTGTTGAGAATGTCTACGCCCCCGAGAAGGTAGGCTCAAGCTATCCGTCCGGTCCGCTTGATCGCCGTCACAGCGCTGGTCGCCGCCCTTGGCTCGCTCGCGCTCGCAACCGCGCAGCCTGCTGCGGCGAAAACGCCGTGCTGGAAGCAGGTCATCAACGACTGGGAGGGCAACGAGCGCATCGACGGCACGTACGCGCAGCACTGCTACCGCGAGGCGATCGCGCACGTCCCGTTGGATCTTCGCGCCTACAGCAGCATCGTCGACGACATCACGGCGGCGAGCCGGCAGGTTCTACGCACGACGCAGAGTGTGCACCGTGGCGGCTCAACAAATCCCCCGGCGAGCCCTCCAGCAGCACGCAAGAGTGCGGCGGCGCGCAAGGCGGACCAGCCGAACCGCGGTCTCTTCAAGGTCGCCTTCGACAAGCTCGGGCCGCGCAACGCGGACTCGGTTCCGCTGCCGTTGCTCATCCTCGGCGGGCTCGCGCTGATCCTGGTCGCAGCGGGCGCGGCAGGCCTGCTCTCGCGTCGTCTCCGGTCCCGCCGCGTGGCTCCCTAGCACGCCTCCAGCGTTCTGTCCGACGCCGTTTCTAGTCTGGCAGGTCCGCTCGCCGACGGGCAGTTCCGCCGACTGGGCGCTCATAACTAGGCTTTGACCAGGAGGTAAGGGATGGCGTCCGCCAAGCAGATTCAGACCGCAGATACACCCGTCGAGAAGCTCGAGAACTCCGTCGCCGACGAGAAGGCGAGCGTCGCTGTCCGCCGCTTCTTCACGATCCCCGGGCGCGATCCCTTCGAGGAAATCGAGTGGGAGATCCGTGACGCGCTCATCCCCGGCAAGGAGAAGCCGGTCTTCGAGCAGAAGGGCGTCGAATTCCCGAAGTTCTGGTCGCAGACGGCGACGAACATCGTCGCTCAGAAGTACTTCCGCGGCCGCATGGGCTCGCCCGATCGCGAGACGAGCGTCAAGCAGATCGTCGGCCGCGTCGTCAGCACGATCGGCCAGTGGGGGCGCGACGGCGGCTACTTCGCGAGTGACGAGGAGGCAGACAACTTCGAGGCCGAGCTGCAGGCGATCCTCGTCAACCAGTACGCGGCCTTCAACTCGCCGGTCTGGTTCAACGTCGGCTTCGAGGAGAAGCCGCAGTGCTCCGCGTGCTTCATCCTCTCGATCGAGGACTCGATGGAGTCGATCCTCGACTGGATCCGCCGCGAGGGCGTCATCTTCCGCGGGGGCTCGGGGTCGGGCGTCAACCTCTCCAAGCTTCGGTCGTCGAAGGAGCAGCTCTCGAAGGGTGGGTACGCCTCCGGCCCCGTCTCGTTCATGCGCGGCGCCGATGCGTCGGCGGGCACGATCAAGTCCGGCGGCAAGACGCGGCGCGCGGCCAAGATGGTCGTCCTCGACGTCGACCACCCGGACGTCGACGAGTTCATCTGGTGCAAGGCGCACGAGGAGGAGAAGGCGCGCGTCCTCGAGGCCGCCGGCTACGACATGTCGCTCGACTCCGCCGACTGGGCCTCGATCCAGTACCAGAACGCGAACAACTCTGTTCGCGTCACCGACGCCTTCATGGAGGCGGCGGAGACAGGCGCCGACTGGAACCTGACCGCGCGCACCGACGGCGCCGTCGTCGAGACCGTGCCGGCCAGGAAGCTGTTGCAGGACATGGCCGAGGCGGCTTGGCGCTGCGCCGACCCGGGCGTCCAGTACGACACGACGATCAACCAGTGGCACACGCTGCCGAACACGGGCCGCATCAACGCCTCGAACCCCTGCTCGGAGTACATGTCCATTGATGACAGTGCCTGCAACCTCTCGTCGATCAACCTCCTCAAGTTCCGCCGCGAGGACGGCGAGCTCGACGTCGAGGCATTCGAGCACGCGGTCGACGTGATGTTCCTCGCGCAGGAGATCGCCGTCGGCTACTCCTCGTACCCGACGCCGGAGATCGAGCGGAACGCGAAGGCATTCCGCCAGCTCGGGCTCGGCTACGCGAACCTCGGCGCGCTGCTGATGGCGCGAGGCCTCCCGTACGACTCGGACGAGGGTCGCGCTTACGCGGCGGCGATCACCGCGCTCATGACCGGGCGCGCGTACCGCAAGTCGGCCGAGATCGCGTCGCGGATGGGCCCGTTCGCGAGCTACCAGCCGAATGCGGCCGCGATGATCGGCGTCATGGCGCAGCACCGCGCCGCGGTCGGCAACATCGAGAACACCGACTC
>Ga0066710_100004476_pt1 | contig 12393 bp, 11 predicted proteins | sample GraSoiAngelo_159_FD_79666 | JGI IMG/M metagenome (GOLD analysis project Ga0066710, IMG submission 79666) | Grasslands soil microbial communities from the Angelo Coastal Reserve, California, USA - 14_1009_16_40cm | ecosystem: Environmental > Terrestrial > Soil > Grasslands | place: USA...
GAAGAGGTCGGCCACGATGCCGTAATCGGCGATCTTGAAGATCGGCGCCTCCGGGTCCTTGTTCACCGCGACGATGACTTTCGACGTTCGCATCCCGGCCAGGTGCTGGATCGCGCCCGAGACGCCGAAGCCCAGGTAGAGCTTGGGCGAGATGGTCCGGCCGGTCTGTCCGATCTGGAACCGGTGCGGCCGCCAGCCGGCGTCGACGGCGGCGCGGGACGCGCCCACCGCGGCGCCGATCACGCGGCCCAGCTCCTCGAGGATCACGTAGTTCTCGGGCCCCTTCATCCCGCGGCCGCCCGAGATGACCGTCTCCGCTTCGGTCAGCTCGGGGAGCCCCGTCGAGACTTCCTCGCGCCGCTCCACGAACTTCATCTGGGCGGCGGCCGGCGCCACCGCGGGACGCTCGACCGGCGCGGTCTTTCCGGTCTGCGTTTCGGCGGGACGGAACACGTTGGGCCTGAGCGTCGCGACCCACGGCGCCTTCGCCCACGTCACCTTCGAGAGAAGCTTGCCCGCGTAGACCGGGCGCGTCGCGACGAGCGTGTCGCCCTCGAGCGCGAAGCCGACCGAATCGGCGGCGAGGCCCACGCCGAGCCGCGCGGCGAGCCGCGCCACGAACTCGCGCTGGCGGCTCGTGACGGGCGCGAAGATCGCCTTCGGCGCCTCCTTGGCCGCGAGCTCGGCGGCGGCGGCCACCCACACTTCGCTCCGGTACGGAGCGAGCGCCGCGTGCTCGAGGAGCAGCACTCTCGCGGCGCCCCACTCGGCGAGCTGCTTCAGGCCGGCCTCGCTCGCCTTGTCGGTGAGCCACACGGCCTCGGCCCGCCCGGGTGCCAGCCGCGCGGCTTCGCCGATGACCTCGGCCATGACCTTCTTCGGCGAGCCGTTTCGATCGTCCTCGACGAGGCACCAGAACGCGTTCGGCATTGTTCGCTCTTTCCCTTCGCTAAATGGCTTTGGCGTCCTCGCGCAGGGCGCGGACGAGCTCCTTCACCGCGGTGGGCACGTCGCCCTGGATGATGCGTCCGGGCGGCCGGGGCGGGAGAGCCTGGAGTCCGACGATCGAGAGCTGCGGCGGCTCGGGCGCCGCTCCGAGGTCGGCCGCCTTCACGTCCTTGATCTCCTTCTTCTTGGCGCCCATGATGCCTTTCAGCGTCGGATAGCGCGGCTCGTTGAGTCCCTTCTGCGCGGCGAGCACGGCCGGCAGCGGGAGGTCGAAGACCTCGAGCCCGCCCTCGACCTGGCGAGCGGCGCGGACGGACTTGCCGTCGGCGTCGATCGCCTCCTCCATGATCCAGTAGGCACACGGCCAGCCGAGCAGCTCGGCGAGCTGCGCCGTCACGGCGCCCATGTCGTCATCGATCGCCTGGCGGCCGCACAGCACGAGCTGCGGCCCTTCCTGCTTGACGACCGCCGCGAGCGCGCGGGCCGTTGCCAGCGTGTCAGCGGCCGCCCACGCCGGGTCGTTCAGGTGGATCGCGCGATCGCAGCCCATCGCGAGGCAGGAGCGGAGCGCCTCCTTCACCCGATCGGGGCCGAGCGAGACCGCCACGACCTCGCCCTGGCCGCGCTTTTCCTTGATGCGCAGGGCCTCCTCCACGGCGAACTCGTCGTACGGCGAGACGATCCACGTGACGCCGGTGGTATCGATCGACTTACCGTCGGCCGCGATCTTCACCTGGGTCGCCGTGTCCGGCACCTGCTTGATGGTGACGAGGATCTTCATGAGGTCGCTCCCTCGTAATGGAGTTCGCGGGTGATCCGGAAGCGATCGCCCGGGATGAACACGCGGTCGAAGACGATCGGCGCGCTGGCGGCGTCGTACGAGACGCGCTCGGATTCGAATGCCGGCTCGCCGGCGCGGCACCCGAGCTCGCGCGCCTCGCGGCGGCCGAGCCGCACCGCCGCGACCGTCTCGTGCGCGCGCGAGATGACGACACCCAGCTTGAACTCGAGCACGTGGTGGAGCGGCGTCAAAGCGAGGTCCGCCCGCACCACCTCATCGCCGATGGGCGACGGCAGGAACGAGCGCTGAAGGCTCAGCGGGCGGTCGTCGACCAGCCGGAGCCGCTCGACCACGAGCACCCGCGCCGGGGCCGGCCTGCGCAGCGCCTCCGTAACGCGCTGGTCGGCCATCGCGAACCGGGTCCCCAGCAGGCGCGTCGCGACGTGCTCGCCCTTGGCCGAGAGATCGCCGGCGAAGCGTTGGAGCTGGAGGATGTCGTAGTCGATCGACGGCGCGGCGACGAACGTCCCGAGTCCGTGGCGCCGCGTGATGAGGTGCTCGCGCTCGAGGAGCTCGAGCGCCTGGCGCAGGGTCATGAGCGTGACGCCAAAGCTCTTCGCGAGCTGGCGCTGATTGTCGAGCCGGGCGCCCGGGGCGAGCAGCCCTTCGCGAATCCTGTCGCGCAGGGTCTCGGCGATGCGGTGGTAGCGCGGCACTCGACCGTTCAGCCGACCGTTCGATCCGACGCCGTTCATGGAACCTCGGTGTTCTAGAACTCTCTACCGGGAGCCCGATCGCGAATCGCCAGGTTCGGGAGAGGAACGGCAACGCCGAAGGGAACTTGGGCGTGCCGCGATCTATTCTAGGTCAGTGACCTCTCAGGTCGCAAGCTCTCGCGTGAGGCGGATCAGGCTCTCCAGTTTGCTCCGGGCGGCACCCGAGTCGATAGACCGGGCCGCCAGCTCGACGCCTTCCTTCAGGTCGCGCGCCCTGGCGCCGGCCACGAGCGCGGCGGCCGCGTTCATCAGCACGATGTCGCGGCGCGGCCCGGGCTCGCCGCGGAGAATATCGCGAATGATCTCGGCATTTTGCTCACGGTCGCCGCCGAGCAGTTCGCCGATCGAGGCACGCGCCAGGCCGAAATCCTCGGGCCGCACGGTGTAGGTGCGCACGACGCCCTCGCGGACCTCGGACACCCGGCTCTCCCCGGTGTTCGAGATCTCGTCGAGGCCGCCGGCGCCGTGGACCACGAAGGCGCGGTAGGTGCCCAGCTCGGCCAGCACCCGGGCGAGCGCCTCGGTGAGCGCCGCCGCCGCGACGCCGATCACCTGGGCGTTGGCGCCCGCCGGATTCGTCAGCGGTCCGAGCAGGTTGAAGACCGTCCGGATCCCGACCTCGCGGCGGGCCGCCATGACGTGCTTCATCGCCGTGTGCAAGAGCGGCGCGTAGAGAAAGCCGATGCCGACCTCGGCGATACAGCGCCCGACCTGCTCGGGCGCGAGCTCGAGCTTCACGCCGAGCGTCTCGACGACGTCGGCCGAGCCGCAGAGCGACGCCCCGCTGAGGCCCGACATGGACCGGTTGCCGTGCTTGGCGACCTTGAGGCCCGCGCCGGCCACCACGAACGCGGTGGCCGTCGAGACGTTGAAGGTGCCCGAGGCATCACCGCCGGTGCCGCACGTATCGATGAGCATCTCACGGTCAGTACCGGTGAGGGCCGCCGTCTCCTCACCGCGGGTGGGGACCCGCGCCACCTTCTCGCGCATCACCTGCGCGAAGCCGATGAGCTCCTCGATGGTCTCGCCCTTCATCCGGAGCGCGGTCAGGAACGCGGCGATCTGGGCGTTGGTGGCCGCCCCCGACATGATCGCTTCCATCGCCGCGGCGGCCTCGAGGCGGGTCAGGTCGCGGCGGTCGACGAGGATGCGGATCGCCTCGGTGATGATCGGACTCGTCATGCCGGCCCCCCTTCCCCCGCGCGCTGGGCCCCCAAGAGTACCTTATCCGTGCATGGGAGAGGACCCTCACGACCTCATTCCCCTCTCATTTCGTCAGGATCAGCTTGCCGGACTTCGTGATGCGCAACCGGTATTCCTGCCCGTGGTGGACGATGACCAGCTCCCGGTCGAGCTGGAAGAGCATCACGCTCTCGACCCGGCGCGGCGGCCGCGCCGCCGCCTCAGCGCGCGCCGCCTGCATCGGGGCCCTCGGGTACAATCATTTCCAGATTTCGGTCTACCGTCTTTGCCATGTTAGGAGGCCCTAATGGATAGCGTGAAGCGCGCGGGCTTGTCAAGAGGCCGCCGGCGGCCTCCCTTCAGCGACCGAGATACGCCTGCTTGACGTGAGGGCTCGCCAGGAGGCTGTCCCGCGTGCCCTCGAGCACGATGCGGCCGTTCTCGAGGACGTAGCCGCGGTGCGAGAGCTGGAGCGCCCGCGGCACGTTCTGCTCGACGAGGACGATCGTCGTGCCGCCGCGATTGATCCGCTCGAGCGTCTCGAAGATCAGCTTCACCGTCAGGGGCGCCAGCCCGAGACTCGGCTCGTCCAGCAGAAGAAGCCGCGGGCGCGCCATGAGCCCGCGCCCGATCGCGCACATCTGCTGCTCGCCGCCCGACAGGGTGCCGGCCAGCTGCCGCTCGCGCTCGCGCAGCCGCGGAAAGAGCGTGAAGACGGTCTCGAGCGCCTCGTCGCGCCGGCGCCGGTCCGCCGCGCGGCCGCCGAGCTCCAGGTTGTCGCGCACGGTCATCGTCGGAAAGAGCTGGCGCCCTTCCGGGACGTGGGCGATCCCCCGGGCGACGATCTGGCTCGAGCCGAGACCGTCGAGCCGCGCGCCCTCGAATTCGATGCGCCCGGCTCGCAGGGGCAGAAGCCCGCTGATGGCGCGCAGGGTGGTGGTCTTGCCGGCGCCGTTCGATCCGATCAGCGTCACCGCCTCGCCGGGGCGCACCTCGAGCGAGACCCCGGAGATGGCCGTCAGGTCGCCGTAGCCGGCCTCGAGCCCGTCAAGCCGGAGCAGCGCGGACATACTCGTCCCCCAGGTAGGCCTCGATCACCTTCGGATGATTGGCGACGTCGACCGGCGTGCCCTCGGCGATCTTCTCGCCGAAGCTCAGCGCGACGATCCGGTGCGAGAGCGCCATCACCGCCTGCATGTTGTGCTCGATCAGAACGACGGAGATGCCGGAGGCGTGCACGTCCCGAATCAGGCGGATGATCGCCTCGACCTCCGTCGGATTGAGTCCCGCCATCACCTCGTCGAGCAGGAGCAGGGCCGGCTCGGTGGCGAGCGCGCGCGCCAGCTCGAGCCGCTTGCGCTCGGCGAGCGTCAGGGCGGTCGCCGCCACGCCGGCGCGGACGCCGAGCCCCACGCGCTCCACGACCTCGCGCGCGCGGTCCAGCGCCTCGGCCGCGCGCGGATGGCGGGCGAGGGCGCCCACCCTCACGTTCTCGAGGACGGTCATGCTCGCGAAGGGCCGCGTGATCTGGAACGTCCGGGCCAGGCCGAGGCGGCAGATCGCGTGCGGCGGGAGCCCCACGATGGAGCGGTCGCCGAAGCGGACGTCGCCGGCGTCCGGGGCGAGGAATCCCGAGAGGAGATTGAAGACCGTCGTCTTGCCGGCGCCGTTCGGCCCGATGAGCCCGAGCATCTCGCCCGGCGCCACCGTGAGGTCGAGGCCGGCCACCGCCCGGAGGCCGCCGAAGCTCCGCGACAACCCGCGCGCCTCCAGCCGCGCGGTCATGGCCGCGAAATCCTTCGTTCGAAGAGGCGGCGGAGACGCGGATACGCGCCTTCGGGGAGGAACAGCACCACGCCGATCAGGAGCACGCCGTACGCGATCAGGTGCGCGCCGTACAGTCCTCCCCCACCCAGGTAGAGCCGGGAGAGCTCCGCCAGCGGCGTGAGGATGAACGAGCCCAGGATGGGACCAACGAGCGTGCCCGCGCCGCCGACGATCGGCCGGAGGATGATCTCGACCGAGAGCGGGATACCGAAGAGCGAATTGGGCTGCAGCGAGAAGAGGTAGAACGCGTAGAACGTGCCGCCCAGGCCCGTGAGGAAGGACGACACGACCATCGCGAGCAGCTTGTACCTGAACGCGTTCACCCCGCAGGCCTCGGCCGCCGTCTCGTCCTCGCGGATCGCCGCCAGATAGACGCCGAAGCGCCGCCGGCCGATCGCCCAGGCGATCGCGGTGGCCGCCAGCATGAGCGCGAGCGCGATGTAGTAGTAGGCGCGGGCATCCTGGAACTGGAACTGGCGCGGGTCGCCGGTGAACGTGATGTACAGACCGAGCGGCCCGCCGAGCGCGTCGATGTTCGAGACCGCGACGCGGCAGATCTCCGCGAACGCGACGGTGAGCAACACGAAGTAGAAGCCGCGCAGGCCGAAGCGAAAGCCAAGATAGCCGATGATCGCGCCGAGCAGCGCGGCGAGCGCGGCGCCGACGAACATGCCGAGCCACGGCGTGAGCCCGGCCGCGGTCGCCAGCATCGTCGCCGTGTAGCCGCCGACACCCACGAAGGCCGCGTGCCCCGCCGAGAGCTGGCCGGCGTAGCCCCCCACGATGTTCCACGCCTGCCCGAGGAACCCGTAGAAGAAGATCAGGATGAAGATGGTGAGCGCGTACGAGCTCAGGACCGCCGGAAGCGCGAGCAGCACCGCCAGCGCCGCGACGGCCGCCCACCTCATAGCGTCCGCCTGCCGAAGAGGCCGGCCGGGCGCGCGAGGAGGATCAGCACGAGCAGCGAGAAGCTCATCAGCTCCTTGAGGGAGGGCTTGAGGAACACGGCGCCGAGCGACTCGGCCACCGAGACCAGCAGGCCGCCGATGAACGCCCCCGGCAGGCTGCCCATCCCGCCGATGATCACGATGTTGAACGACGTCACCGAGAGCGAGAGCCCGGTCGACGGCTGGAACGGGAGGATCGGGGAGACCAGAGCGCCGGCGGCGCCCACGCAGGCCGCGCCCACGCCGAACGCCACCGCATAGACGCGCCGCGCATCGGCGCCGATCACGAGCGCCCCGTAGGTGTTGTCGGCCACGGCCCGGATCATCCGGCCGGCATCGGTCCGGTAGAGAAACACCGAGAGGGCGACCGTGAGCGCGACCGCGACGGCGAAGGTCACGAGCCGGGCGACGTCGAAGAAGACGGGTCCGAGCCACAAGGTCGCGGCACCGAGGGACGACCGGACACGCGTCGGCTCCGGGCCGAACGCCACCAGCGCCAGGTTCTCGAGCACCAGCGCGACCCCGAGCATCAGCAGAATCTGCATCTCGTGAGGCGCCGCGATGATCCGGTCGACGAGGCTCCACTGCACGAGGAGCCCGAGCACGAACAGGGCGGCGGCGCAGAGGACGAAGCCGAGGTATGGATCGAGGCCGGCCCGCGAGGCCAGCAGGTACGCGAGGTACATGCCCCACACCATCATGTCGCCGTGGGCGAAGTTCACGACGCGCATCACGCCGAAGATCAGCGTGAGCCCCACCGCCATGAGGCTATAGACACCACCGAAGAGCAGCCCGCTGACCAACCCCTGCAGAACGAGCGTCAGATCCACGAACCCCCCAGAATTCGTCGTGGCGGGCGGGCGCGACGGACCGGCCAATCCAGGGCGGCGGGCGTGGGCGGCCGGGAGGGGCCGGGGTCGACAGGACCCGTTCCCATCGACCGCACGACGGGAGTCGCGCGCCCGGATGGAGCCCAGCCACCGCGGAGCCGCGAACGCGTGCCGCGTGGTCCGGTCGACCCCGACCCCTCCCGGCCGCCCACGCCCGCCACCCTGGGGCGAGCTACGCGCGAGGCCGTGGGAAGACGAACTTCTGAAGCGCGGCGTCCTTTGGCCAGACGGCGACCGGCTTCTGGCCGAGAATCTGGATCATCGTCGGGATGGCGTTGGGGTTGTCCCCGAGCTCGTTGAACGTCACCGGACCCGCGTACTGCATGAGCCCGCCGGTGAAGCTCGTCGCCTTCATCGCGTCGACGATGGCGTCGGGATCGGCGAGGCTCGCCGCGCGCTCGAGGACGTCGGCGACGACGAGCACGGCATCGTAGGAGTACCCGGAGTTGGTGTCGAAGGTCCGGCCGCCCGACCGCTTGCGGTAGTCGTCGCCGACGGCGTTGGTCCTGGGGTTCTTGAAGTTCGCCCACGGCACGCTCGTCAGCACGTACTCGAGGTCTTCCTTGAGCGCGGCCAGCTGACCCGCCTCGTAGAGCCCGGGACTGCCCGGGCCGACGACGCCCATCATCTCGATCCGCTGCTTGCGAATCTCGGGAAAGAGGAGCAAGGCCGACGCGGGCCGGGTGATCGGCGCGATCACGTCGGGCTTCGCCGCCTTCGCCTTGGAGACCTCGGTCGCGAGGTCGGACGGCGGCTCCGGCCACGGAATGGCCTCGACGATCTCCCACGACGGATTGGCCGCCTTGTGGGCCGCCTGGAATCCGCGCGCCTGGTTCTGACCGAAGAGATCGTTGCAGTACATCAGGACGACGCGCTTCGGCGACGCGTGCGCCTCCTTGAAGATCTCGTCGAAGTACTGGACCGCCCGGCGCCCAAAGCCCGAGCCGGTCGGAAAGTTCCGGTAGACGTACTGGACCTTCTGCTGGCCTTCCTTGACCGACTTGGCGACGTTCGCGGTGATGGGATCGGCCGCCGCGATGTCGATCAGGAACGGCACGCGCTTCTGCTGGGCCACCGACACCATGGCGTTGGTGCTCCCCGAGTCGAACGACCCCAGGAGCATCTGGGCGCCCTGGTTGACGAGGCGCTCGGCTTCGACGCGGCCGTTCTCGGGCTTGGTCTGCGTGTCGCCCACGATCAGCTCGAGCCTGATGCCACCCTTCGATTTGATGCCGCCGGCCGCGTTGATCGCCTCGACGGCCATCTGCGCGCCCAGGCGGCAAGCCTGGCCGGGCTCGGCCAGGGCGCCCGTGACCGGATGGACGGCGCCGATCTTGAACGTCCGCGGCTGGGCGCGAAGCGGGAGGGGAAAGCCCGCGAGCGCCGTGCCGGCGGCGGTGGTCTTCAACCAGGCCCGCCGCGTCAGTCGATGCGCGGTCTTCATGCGCCGCCTCCCAGAAGCTCCTTGGCGATGATCATGCGCTGGATCTGGTTCGTGCCCTCGTAGATCTGCATGATCTTCGCGTCGCGCATGTATCGCTCCACTGGAAATTCTCGGGTGTAGCCGTAGCCGCCGAAGATCTGCACCGCGTCGGTCGCCACCTTCATGGCGGCGTCACCGGCCCAGCACTTCGCCATCGACGCCTCGAAGGTGTTGCCCCGGATTCCCGCGTCGACCTGGCGCGCAGCGTGGTGAACCATCAGGCGCGCGGCGTGCACCTGCATCGCCATGTCGGCGAGCATGAACTGGATGCCCTGGAACGCGGCGATCGGCTGGCCGAACTGCTGCCGCTCCTTCGCGTAGGCGGTGGCGGCGTCGAGCGCCGCCTGGCCGATGCCGACCGCCATCGCGCCGGTCATCGGCCGCGTCATGTCGAGGGTCCGCATCGCGATCTTGAATCCCTCGCCCTCCTCGCCGAGCCGCTGGGTCGCGGGCACGGCGCAGTCCGTGAAGTGGAGCGCGACGGTGGGCGAGCAGCGGATCCCCATCTTTCTCTCTTTCTTGCCGACGGAGAATCCGGGCATCCCCTTCTCGATGACGAACGCGGTGATCCCGCGGGCCCGCTTGGCCGGATCGACGGTCGCGAAGACGGTGATGACGTCCGCATGGTCGCCGTGGGAGCACCACTGCTTCGATCCATTGAGGACGTAGTGGTCACCCTTGCGCACCGCGGTGGTGCGCAGGCTCGCCGCGTCCGAGCCCGAGCCGGGCTCCGAGAGCGAGTAGGCCGCCATGAGCTCGCCGGCCGCCAGCCGGGGCAGGTACTTCTTCTTCTGCTCCTCGGTGCCGGCGAGCAGGATCGGCAGGCCCCCGAGCGGGTGGGCGCCAAAGTTCGTGGTCGTCCCGGCGCACGCCCATCCGAGCTCCTCGGCCACCAGGGACAGCGCCAGACATCCCATGTCGGTCCCGCCGTACTCCTCCGGCACCCAGATACCGAAGAGACCGGAGTCGACCAGCGCGCGCATCGACTCGGTCGGATAGCTCTCGGTCTCGTCGTACTGGGCGGCGTTCGGCGCGATGCGATCGCGAGCGACCTTTCGGGCCAGATCGCGGATCATCCGCTGGTCTTCCGTGAGATAGAAGATGTCGTTCACGTGTGGCCCTCCTCTCGACTCCCCCGCGACCGCTCAGACGATTTGCCGCCGCCGCAGCTCGGCGAGCCGCTCGGCCGACAGGCCGAGCGCCCCGCCGTAGATCTTCTCATTGTGCTCGCCGAGCCGTGGCGGAAAGCTCAGCGCGGGCGGGTCACCTGCCGGTGACCGTGGCAGCGTCAGCCGGAGGCCCGACCGCGGGTCCGTGACCACGACGAGCCGCTCGGCGACGAGGGGATCCGCCACCACGTCGCGGAGCGTGTTGACGCGGGACACCGGGACGCCGGCGCGACGCAGCGACTCGAGCGCCTCGTCGGTCGTGAGATCGGCGAAGCAGGCGGCCAGCTCGCGGCCCAAACGCTCCACGTCGGCGATGCGGCCGGCGTTGGCGGAATACTCGGGCCGCGACAGGGCCGCGAAGCGCGGGAGCGCCGTCAGCGCCGCCCATTGCTGGTCGTTTCCCACGGCCACATACACGTGGCCGTCACGCGTGCGATGCACGTCGACCGGGGCGAAGAACTGGTGGCGGTTGCCCTTGCGCGTGACGGGCTCGCCGAGGCTCACCGCCAGCGCCAGGGGCGCGACCATCCACGACACCGCGCTCGCCAGCATCGACACGTCGATGCGCGCGCCCTCGCCCGTCGTGGCGCGGCGGTACAGGGCCTTGACCACCTCGCTGTAGCCGTGCTCCGCTGCGCCCAGGTCCACCATCGGCAGGCCGAAGGCCATCGGAAATCCGGCGGCGTCACCGGTCAGCTCCATGAAGCCGGCGCGCGCCTGGAGCACCGGATCGTACGCCGCCTCGTCGTGGTCCGGGCCGAACCCGGTGATCCCGAGCCAGATCAGATCGGGCTTCACGGCGCGGAGCTGGCGGGGCTCGATGCCGAGACGGGCGTAGCTGCGCGAGCGCTGATTGGACGCGAACACGTCCACCCGCAGCTTCCCGATCAGCTCGTGCAGCAGGGCCCGACCGTCGGGATGGCCGAGGTTCAGCGTGATCGCTTCCTTGCCGCAGTTGTTGGGCAGGAAGTAGCTGCGCATGGCGGGCTCGCCGAGCACGTCCTGTCCGACGAACCGGTTGGGATCCGGACGCTCGGCGTTCTCGATGCGGATGACCCGCGCGCCGTCGCACGCGAGCCGATAGGTCAGGAACGGCAGCGTCGTCGCCTGCTCGAGGCTGAGCACGGTGATGCCGGCCAGGAGCCCACCCGCCATCAGCGCGCCGGGCGCCGCGGGCTCACTGCCGGGGACGGCGATCGACGACGCGCACCGCCTTGCCCTGCGGCCGCTCGATCTCGCCGGCGGCGCGGAGGCGGACGTCCGCGCTCAACGCCAGGAGCTCGGAGAGCTCGCGCCGGATCCGCGCGGCGACCGCCGGATCGCACGCCGGCTCGGTCTCGACGTGGACGGTCATGCGCTCGCCGCCGCCTTCCGAGTCGAGCACGATCTGGTACTCGTGGCCGACGCCGGCGTGGCGGAGGATCGTCGTCTCGATCTGGCGCGGATAGAAGTTGATGCCCTTGTAGATCACCATGTCGTCCACCCGCCCGCGCAACCGGTCGAGCCTGAGCGCGGTCCGTCCGCAGTCGCAGCGGGCGCGCGAGACGACGCGCGTCAGGTCGTGAGTCCGGTACCGCACCAGCGGCAACCCCTCGCGGGTCAAGGTCGACACCACCAGCTCGCCCTCGGCCCCGTCGGGTACGGCGGCGCCGGACACCGGATCGACGATCTCCGGGTGATAGTGGTCCTCCCAGACGTGGATGCCGGCGCGCGCCGCGCAGTCGATGCCGAGCCCCGGCCCGCCGGTCTCGGTCATACCGATGATGTCGAAGGTGCGGATGCGAAGCTCGGCCTCGATGCGCGCCCGCAGCTCGTCGGACCACATCTCCGAGCCGAAGATGCCGACGCGCAGCGACAGCGAATCGAGGTCGAACCGCTCCTCGCGCGCCGCCTCGATCAGCCGCAAGGGATACGTGGCGATCGCGGCGACGACGGTCGTCTTGAGGTCGCGCATGAGCCGGAGCTGCAGCGCCGTGCGGCCCGCGCCCGTCGGGATCACCATCGCGCCGAGCCGCTCGGCGCCGTAGTGAAAGCCGAAGCCGCCCGTGAAGAGGCCGAACGAGGGCGTGATCTGGATGACGTCGTCCCGGCGGACACCCGCAGTGACGTAGCAGCGCGCCATCACCTCACCCCATTGCGCCACGTCGGCGGCGGTGTAGGGATTCAGGATGGGGTTCCCCGTGGTCCCGCTCGACGTCTGGATCCGCACGTAACCGCCGGCGCGGCCGCACGCGAGCCCGTACGGGTACGCGTCTCGCAGCTCGTCCTTGGTGAGGAACGGCAGCTTGCGCCAGTCGTCGATCCCCGCGATGTCCCGGGGATCGACGTCGGGAAGCCGCCGCGCCCACGCCGGCTCCGTCAGGACGCGGGCGAGCGTCGCGCGCATGCGC
>Ga0066710_100004477_pt1 | contig 12392 bp, 7 predicted proteins | sample GraSoiAngelo_159_FD_79666 | JGI IMG/M metagenome (GOLD analysis project Ga0066710, IMG submission 79666) | Grasslands soil microbial communities from the Angelo Coastal Reserve, California, USA - 14_1009_16_40cm | ecosystem: Environmental > Terrestrial > Soil > Grasslands | place: USA...
ACGAGCGTGGACCGGCTCGCGGAGCGCTACGCCGGCCAGCGCTTCCTCCGGGCGGACGTGAGCGACGGCGTGCCCGGAGGGCCCTACGACCTGGTGAACGCCTTCGACGTGCTCTACCACGTCACGGACGACGCACGCTGGCGCGCCGCGCTCGGGCACCTGGCGCATGCGCTCTCGCCCGGCGGCGTCCTGCTCGTGACCGACGTGTTCTCGGAGCAGAGCACGCTCGCCGAGCACAACGTGATGCGATCACTGTCCCGCTACATGGAGGTCCTGGCCGAGGCGGGCCTCACCCAGGAGCAGCTCCGGCCCACGCACGTGCTGCTCAACCGCCACCTGGGGCCGTGGCGGTTCCTCAACCGATGGCCGGGCCTGCTGCTCGCGACCGACCGCGCGCTCCTCTCCCTGGGCCTGGGCCGAGACGACGCCGCGAACAAGCTGCTCGTCTGCCGGAGGAAGCGCTAGGCCCCGAGCGCTTCTGCCCCTCTTTCGGGCGCCGCCGGGCCCGCCCAGAGTCGGGACGGCGCTCTCCGCGCGGAGCGGTCCTGCCGACGTGCGCGCTCAGCGCACAGCGCCTACGCTGGCGCGCATGCCCCGCCTCGTGGTCCTGGACGCCCTCGGGCTCGCCTATCGGGCCCACTATGCGCTCATCGGCCGGCCGCTAAGGAACTCGCGCGGCGAGAATACGTCCGCCATCTACGGCATGGCGAACCTGTTCCTCAAGTTCCGGCGCGAGTTGAAGCCGGATCGCTGGGCGCTCGCATGGGACGGGCCCGGCCCCACGTTCCGGCACGAGCTCTACGTCGAGTACAAGGCGCACCGGCCGCTCATGCCGGAAGAGCTCTCCGAGCAGCTCACGCCGATCGAGGACCTGGCGCGCTGCCTCGGGCTCCCGGTACTGGAGAAGCCGGGCATGGAGGCGGACGACGTCATGGCCACGCTGGCGCGGCTCGGGGCCGATGCGGGCTACGAGGTGCTGCTCGTGACCGGCGACAAGGACATGCTGCAGCTGGTGGGCGGGCTGGTGTCGGTGCTGTCCCCGCAGGGAAGAGGCGACGACTACGCGCGGCTGGACGCAGACGGCGTGCGGGCGAAATGGGGCGTCGGGCCAGAGCAGATCCGCGACGTGTTGGCGCTCATGGGCGACGCCTCGGACGGCTACCCCGGCGTGCCCGGCGTGGGGGAGAAGACGGCGGTGGAGCTGCTCGCCACGTTCGGCACGCTGGATGTGCTCTACGAGCGGCTGGTGGAGCTGAAGAAGCCCGCGCTGGCGAAGAAGCTCGCGGAGCATCGAGCGGAGGCGTTCCTCTCGCGCGAACTGGCCACGCTGCGAACCGACCTGGACCTGGGACTGTCGCTCGACGATCTCGCGGTGGCGCCCGTGCGACGCAACGAGCTGCTGAGCTTCGCCAGGCACTGGGAGGTGCGCCGGCTCGAGCAGGTGGCCGCAGAGCTGGGGGTGGGCGATGCGGACGCCGGAGCCCCGGCACCGCAGCGACCGGCCGAGCGGCGCGGAACGGCGGCGGAGCAATCGTCCCGGCGACGTCCGGCCGAACCGCCGGCCCGCGAACGGGAACAGGGCATGGAGACGCGCGCGGAGATTCCCGCGCCCGAGCCGGGATCCGCACCCGAGCCGGGAGGGCCGGCGGCCACGGGCGAGCCCGAAGACGCGTTCGGCGTCGCCACGATCGCCAGACCCGCGCCGCCGCCCGCTCCCTACGCCATGGGCAATCAGGGCGACCTCTTCGCTGCGGCCGATCTTGGGATCGAGGCGGGCGTCGAAGGGGGCCCCGGCCTCGAGGAGATCGCCGAGCGCGTCCATGCGGTGCGCGCGCGCGCGCTCCACGGGCTCGCCGTGCTGCCGGTCGCCATGGGCGATTCGCCGCGCCGCTCGACGCTCGTGGGCGTTGCGTTCGCCGCGCGGAGCGGGGATCACTGCTACGTGCCGCTCGCGCACGAGTCCGGGCCCAACGTGAGCGCCGACACACTGCGCGGTTGGTTCGGCGCCATCCTCGCCGATCCCTCGATCACGAAGGTGGCGCACGACTGGAAGCGCGCGCTCCACGAGCTGGCGGCGGGCCAAGTCGGGGTGGCGAGGCCGTCTTTCGATGTGCGCGTGGCCTCGTTCCTGTGCGACCCGCAGCGCGATCACTCGATCCCCGCGCTGGCCGGAGACGTGCTGGGCGAGGGGCTCGATCCGCTGGAGTCGCCCGCCGTGCGCGGCCGCGCCCGGCTCGGGCCCGCGGCGCTGCCCGTGAGCACGGCTGCGCAGCGCGCCGGCCGGCAGGCCGCGGCGTTGCTCGGGATCGCGGACGCGCTGCGGGCGCAGCTCGAGGCGCGCGAGCAATGGAAGCTCTACACGCGGCTCGAGCACCCGCTCATCGGCGTGCTGGTCGCCATGGAGCGCGCGGGCATCGCCCTCGACCCGACCGTGCTCGCGCGGATGTCGGAAGAGATGACGCGCGACATCGCGGCGCTGGAAGCGAAGCTGCACGCGCTGGCCGGCGAGCCCCTGAACCTGGCGAGCGGCCCGCAGCTCGGCCGCGTGCTGTTCGAGAAGCTCGAGCTGCCCACGGGCCGCAAGACGAAAACGGGCTGGTCCACCGACTCCGAGGTGCTTGAGGCCCTGGCCCCGCTCCACGAGTTCCCGCGGCTGCTCCTCGACTGGCGCGCGCTCACCAAGCTCAAGTCCACGTACGTGGACGCGCTGCCGGCTGCGGCGGACCCCGCGGACGGCCGCGTCCACACCACGTACGACCAGACTGGGGCCGCCACGGGCCGGCTCGCGTCCCTGGATCCCAACCTGCAGAACATCCCGATCCGCACCCCGCAGGGGCGCGCCATCCGCCGCGCGTTCGTGGCCGCGCCCGGCTGCGTGCTGGTCGGGGCCGACTACTCGCAGATCGAGCTGCGGGTGATGGCGCACCTCTCGGGCGACCCCCAGCTCGTCGAGGCGTTCGCCGCAGGCGAGGACATCCACGCCGCCACCGCCCGGCGCATCTTCAAGGTGTCTGGCGACGTCGCCCCCGAGCTGCGCGCGCGCGCGAAGACCGTGAACTTCGGCGTCCTCTACGGCATGGGGCCGCGGAGCCTCGCTCAGCAGATGGGGCTCGAGCTCCAAGAGGCGAAGGATTTCATCGACGGCTACTTCTCCATCTACGCCGGCGTGCGTCGCTACCTCGACGCCACGCTCGAGCAGGCGCGCGAGCGGGGCTGGGTCGCGACGCTGTTCGGCCGGCGGCGCGACCTGCCCGGGCTCCAGAGCGCGAACGGCGCAGAGCGCTCGTTCGCCGAGCGCGTGGCGATCAACACGCCCATCCAGGGCTCTGCCGCGGACCTGGTGAAGCTGGCCATGCTGAGCGTGCACCGCGTGCTGGCCCGGCGGACGGGGGCGCGGCTGCTGCTCCAGGTTCACGACGAGCTGCTGCTCGAGTGCCCCGAGGGCGACGCCGAGGAAGTCGCGGCGCTGGCGCGGCGCGAGATGGAAGGCTGCTACCCGCTGCGCGTGCCGCTCACGGTGTCTGTGGGCACGGGACGGACCTGGTTCGATGTCCACTGAGCGCTCGTTCCGCTCCGCGCCCGCGCGCGTCCGCCGGCCGCATGCGGCGGGTCCGTTCGTGGTCGGCTTGGTCGGCCCCGCGGGGAGCGGCAAGAGCACGCTGGCGCGCGCGCTCGCGGGCCCGCACGTGCGCGTGCTGGACGCCGATCGGATGGGCCACGAGATCGTGAACGAAGACGCCGCCGTGCGCGCCGCGCTCGCGGCAGAGTACGGCGCAGATGTCTATCGCGCGGACGGCACGCTCGACCGCCCGCGCGTTGCAGCACGCGTGTTCTCCGACCCGGAGGCGCTGGCGCGCCTCAACCGGCTCGTGCACCCGCGCATCCTCGCCCGGCTGCGAGACGGCGTGGCCGCCGCGACGCGCGAGGGGTTCACCGGCACGCTGGTCGTGGACGCTGCGCTGCTCCTCGACTGGGGTTTCGAGCGCGAGTGCGACGCGGTGCTCGCGGTGCTGGCGCCGCGCGCGCTCCAGGTCGAGCGGCTGCGCGCGGCGCGCGGCTGGAGCGAGGAGGAGATCCTGCGCCGGCTCGCGATCGCCCGCGGGGACGAGAGCTTCGTGGCGCTGGCGGACGATGTGGTGACGAACGATCGCACCCCGGCAGAAGCGCTCGAAGCGGCGCGCTCGGTGATCGCCCGGCTCGAGCGCAGGCGGGCGGGGGCATGAGCTGGCTCCGCGCCCTGGGCGAGCTCCTGTCGGGCCGCTTCGGGCGCGCGCGGCCGGGGCGCGACCCCGAGCAGCTGGCCGCGCGGGCCCTGGCGACGCTCGAGCACGCGCTGGCCGAGAGCGACGCCGAGAGCCGGCTCCAGGGGCTGCGCGATGCGCTGGCCATGGCCGAGCGCGTGGACGACCCGCGCGGCGATCAGCTCGTGCTCGAGGCGTCGCTCCACCTGGGCGAGCGCCTGCGCGCAGCGGGGCAGCGCGACCAGGCGGTGCTCCACTTCGAGCAGGCGATGCTCCGGAGCTTCCGTGTCGCCGATCCGCTGGGACGCCACCGCCGGGCGGGCGTGCTGTCCCGGCTCGGCATCCTCGACCAGGAGGCCGGCGAGCTGCTGCGGGCGCGCGCCCGCTACCGCGAGGCGCTCGATCTGGGGAGCGACACCGACTCGCAGCAGCTCCTCGGCATGCTGACCCAGGCGGCGTTCAACCTGGGACTCCTCCACAGCGAGAGCGGGGAGGAGGACGATGCGGTGGCGAGCTGGGAGTCGGCGCTGGCCCTGGGCCGTCGCGCGGGTCACCCCGGAGGCTGGGACCCGGCTGCGGTGGCGGCGTTCAACCTCGGTCACCTGCACGCCCGGCGCGGGGACAGCGCGCGCGCGAAGCGGTTGTTCGAGGACGTGGCTCGTGTGGCCGAGCCATCGGACACGCCGCTCGGCCGCATGGCATGCGCCAAGGCAGCGCTCGCGCTCGCCGCCATGGCCGAGCGCGAGGGGCTCCCGGGCGCGCCGGAGGCGGAGCGCCAGTACGCGCGGGCCGTCCACTTCGGGCGCGAGAGCGAGCTGCCCGAAGGCGCGCTCGCGGCGCTCCAGGCGACGCTCGGCCTCGGCGAGCGCTTCGTGCACGCGGGCCGTCACGCGGAGGCGGCCGCGCACTATCGCGAGGCGCTGGCGCTCGCCGGGCGCTGCGAGCCCGGCGCCGCGGCGCGCTTCGACCTGCTGGCGCGCCTGCGGCTGGGGCAGTCGCTCGTGGAGCTGGGCGAGCGCGAGGAGGCGGTGGGGCTGCTGCGGCGCGTCTTCGAGGTGGGCCGGCGGCTGGAAGAGCCGCCGCTCCGCGAGCTCGCAGGGCAGGCGGCCTGCAACCTGCACCGGGCGCTGGGCTCGCTCGAGCGCTGGGAGGAGGCGCGTGCGCTCGCAGACGAGTCGCTCGTGTTCACGCGCACGCTGGACTCTGGCACGGGGCGCGCGCTCGAGGCTGCGGCGACGTATGCCCAGGCCTACCAGGCGCTGCACGACGGCCGCCGCGACGAGGCGCTCGCCGGCCTGGCGGAAGTGGTGCGCATCGGGCGCGACAGCGGCGTGGACGTGGGCGGGCGCATCGCGCTCGATGCCCAGCTCCTGATCGGACACCTCTACCGCCAGGCCCAGCGGCTGGACGAAGCGGCGCGCGCGTTCCGGGACGCTCTCGCCCACGTGCGCGAGGACGCGCCGGACGGCGGCGCGCCCGAGCTGGACGCCATGGCGGCCATGGCCCAGGTGAACCTCGGTCACACGCTGGTCGGGCTCGAGCGCACGTTCGAGGCCCGGCAGGCCTACGAGGCGGCGCTCGTGCGGGGTCGCTCGAGCGGGCTCCCGAGCGGCCGGGCGGCAGCCGCCAACGCTGCGCTGAATCTTGCCTCCATGCTCGAGGACGATGTCCCGGAGCGCGCCCGGCGCGAGTGGTACGACATCGCGCGCGTGCTCGGGCGCTCGAGCCACACGCCGCTCGGCAACGAGTGCGCCGCCCAGGCCGAGCGAGCGCTCGAGCGGATGGATCGCGGCGGGGCCTGACCCGAGTCCCTCGTGCGTTGCGCGCGGCCGCGCTCGTGCGTAGTGTGCGTCGCGCTCCGCGAACGACGTTCCACCCCACTCCACGAGTCCCCCGATGCTCACCGCAGCCGATCTGCGCAAGCGCCTCGATCCGATCCGGGCCCGTCTCGACGGGCTGCGGAGGTACCTTTGACGTGGACGGGCGGCGGCGGGACCTGGCCGATCTGGAGTCGCGCATGGCCGACCCGGGATTCTGGGATCGGCCGGAAGAGGCCCAGCGGACGGTCGCGCGGCTGAAGACCGCGAAGAAATCTGTAGACGAGTTCGCGGCTCGCGAAGCCAGCCTGGCGAGCCTGGGCGAGCTGCTGGACCTGGCCGAGAGCGAGAACGACGGGGCGATGCTGGTCGAGATCGAGCACGAGCTGTCCGCGCTCGACGGGCAGGTCGCGAACCTCGAGACGCGCAGCCTGCTGTCGGGCGAGCACGACCGGCTCGGCGCGCTCGTCATCATCCATCCCGGCGCCGGCGGCACCGAGTCGCAGGACTGGGCCGAGATGCTGATGCGCATGTACCAGCGCTGGGCCGAGCGCCGCGGCTACGGCGTCCAGCTGCTCGACTACCAGGCCGGCGACGAGGCGGGGATCAAGGACGCCACGCTCGAGATCGACAGCGAGTTCGCGTACGGCTACCTGAAGGGGGAGTCCGGCGTGCACCGGCTCGTCCGCATCTCGCCCTACGACGCGAACGCACGGCGGCACACCTCGTTCTCGTCCGTGAGCGTGCTGCCGATGATCGACAACACCATCAAGGTGGAGATCGCGCCCGGCGACCTTCGCATCGACACGATGCGCGCGGGCGGGGCCGGCGGCCAGCACGTCAACAAGACCGAGTCGGCCGTGCGCATCACCCACCTGCCCACCGGCCTCGTCGTCCAGTCGCAGGGGGAGCGCAGCCAGCACCGGAACAAGGACGCGGCCATGAAGATCCTGATGTCGCGCCTGTTCGTGCTGGGCGAGCAGGAGGCGCGGGCCAAGACCGAGGCGCTGGCGGGCGTCAAGAAGGAGATCGACTTCGGGAGCCAGATCCGCTCCTACGTGCTGCAGCCCTATACCATGGCCAACGACCACCGCACGGAGACCAAGCTGCCCGACGTCCACCGCGTGCTGGATGGCGACATCGACCTTTTCATCGACGCCTGGCTCAAGAGCCAGCAGCCCAAGCAGGAGAAGGCATGACCTCCGTCACGCTGCCCGGGCACATCTTCCGCGAGTACGACATCCGCGGGCTGCACGCCACCGAGCTCACGGACGACGTCGCGGAGGCCGTCGGCCAGGCGTTCGCGACGCGCATCCGGGCCGGGGCACCCGCCGGAGGCGGGTCCGGCGCGCGCGTGGCGCTCGGTCAGGACGTGAGGCCCTCTTCGGAGCGTCTGGCCCGCGCCGCCGAGCGAGGGATGATGCGCTCCGGGCTCACCGTGGAACGCCTGGGCGTGGTGCCCACGCCGGCGCTCTACTTCGCCACGGTCGCGCGCGGGCTGGACGGCGGCATGCAGATCACGGGCAGCCACAATCCCCCCGAGTTCAACGGCTTCAAGATGACCAAGCGCGAGCTGCCCCTTTTTGGCGAGGAGATCCTCGAGATGCGCCGCGCCATCCAGGCCGGAGAGCTGGCCTCGGGCCCGATGGGCGCGTGGACCGATCGGCCGGTGCTGGACGAGTACCGCGCGATGCTGGTCGAGCGCTGCCGGAGCGCCGTGGGCCTGCGCGTGGTGATGGACTGCGGCAACGGCTGCGCCGGCACCGTCGTGCCGCAGGTCTTCGAGCGCATGGGGCACCAGGTCACGCCGCTCTACGCCGAGCTGGACGGCCGCTTCCCGCACCACCTGCCCGATCCCACCGTGCCCGCGCTGCTCGTGGACCTGCAGCGGAAGGTGCGCGAGGCGGGCGCCGATCTGGGCATCGGCTTCGACGGGGACGCCGACCGGATCGGCGCCGTGACCGCGTCCGGACGCATCGTGTGGGGGGACCAGCTGCTCGCGCTCTTCGCCCGCGACGTGCTCGCGCGCGTGCCCGGGGGCACGGTGATCTTCGACGTCAAGTGCTCGCAGGCGCTGGCGGAGGACATCGCTGCGCACGGCGGGAAGCCGCTCATGTGGAAGACGGGCCACTCGCTCCTCAAGCAGAAGCTGGCCGAGACCGGAGCTCCCCTGGCCGGCGAGATGAGCGGCCACATGTTCTTCCGCGAAGGCTTCTTCGGCTTCGACGACGCCCTGTTCGCGGCCGGCAGGCTGCTCCGCTACGTGGCTTCCACGGGGACCTCGCTCGAGCAGCTCGTGGCGAGCCTGCCGCAGTACTTCGCCACGCCCGAGACGCGGCTCGCTTGTCCCGAGGACCGCAAGTTCCAGGTGCCCGAGCTGCTGAGGGCGGAGTTCTCGCCGCGTTTCCGGATCGTGGACATCGACGGCATCCGCGTCGAGTTCGGCGACGGCTGGGGGCTGGTGCGCGCGTCGAACACGCAGCCCGCGCTCGTCGTGCGCTTCGAGGCGAAGAGCGAGGCCCGGCTCGCGGAGATCCGAGACACGATGATGTCGGCGCTCCGGCGGCTGGGGGTGGCGGACGCACCCGTCGCCCATTGACGCTGGTCCGCTCGCTCGCGCCCGGCCGCTGCCGCGCGCGTTCTACGCCAGGGGCCCGCGGGCGGTGGCGCGCGCGCTCCTGGGCCGTGTGCTCGTGCACGACGATCCTGCCGCCGGCCGCATCGCCGGCGTGATCGTGGAGACGGAGGCCTACGGCGGCGCGGGCGATCCCGCGAGCCACGCGTACCGCGGGCGCACGCCGAGGAACGCCGTGATGTTCGGCCCGCCTGGCCACGCGTACGTCTACTTCACATACGGCATGCATCACTGCTTCAACGTGGTCTGCGGCCGGCGGGGGGAGCCGGCGGCCGTTCTCGTGCGCGCGCTGGAGCCCGTTGCCGGCCTGGAGCCCATGCGCGAGCGCCGGGCGCACGCAGACGTCCGCCGCCTCGCGCGCGGCCCGGGCTCGCTCGCGCGGGCGCTCGGACTCGACCGGCGTCACGATGGCCTCGACCTCACGCGAGCGCCGCTGTGGGTCGCCGACCTGCCCGCGCGGCGCGGGGGCCGAAGCGTGGCGCGCGGCCCGCGCGTGGGCATCCGCGTCGCCGCCGAGCGGCCGTGGCGGTACTGGCTCGCCGGCAGCGCGTTCGTGTCCGGCTCGGCGCGAGCGGCGAGCCCGCGGGATCAGAAGCTCGTTGACACCCCTCGTGCCCATTCCTAGTATCCGCCGGCACTTCGTCGACCGCGCGTGCTTTCGCCCCCGAGGCGGATGCCCGTCGTACTCTACTCCGCACGGCATGGCATTCCCGAGAGCGATGAAAGGAGCAGGATGAGTCCCACGCGCAGGGTCGTATCGTGCGCGTCGTTCATGTCGTGCCTGGCGGTTCTGTTCTGGGCGGCGGTCGCGTCGGCCCAGTTCTACGACCCGACGCTCCGGTCCCTCGACTTCGGTCTCGACGACGTTGCACGCAGCCCGCGCCTGCTCGGCATGGGCGGGCTCTCGCTCGTGGTCTCGGATCGGAACGCGAGCTACTCGCTCTGGGATCTCGCCGCGCTCCCGGCGGGCCTCTACGCCGACGACACCACGTCCACGCTCGATCTGCGTCCGGGCACAGACGCCCTGTCGTCCGTGAGCCGCATCGAGCTCGGGCGCGAGCGCCAGGACCTGGCGTCGCGGCGGACGGCCACGCAGACCGAGGCCGTGTACCGCAATCACGAGACCGGCAGCATGTTCGGCTTCGTCGGAGACCTGAGCAGCCTGCGCTGGGACCACCCGTACGCGCCCACGATTGCCGCGCGGGGGACCACGCTGCCGATCGAGCTGCGCGAGAGCCTGGTCCACCCGGAGGCCAACGCCATCCTGGGCGGCGAGATCCCCCGCTACTTCGACCACCACCTGCGCTGGGGCGCCCACCTGCGTTTCCGCGACGAGACCGTGGAGGACCAGTACCGGCTGATCGTGGAGAATGCCGCGGGCCAGTACATCGACTTGGCGGGCGGAGAGGTGCCGGCGCCGGCCGAGTTCACGCCCACGAGCGTGGACGTGAACACGAGCGGGATCGGCGTCTCGACCGCGTACGCCATGGGCCGCCGCACGCAGGTCGGCTTCGGCATCGAGCGCGAGACCGACGACATCCACTCCACGAACGACCTCATCCGCTCCTCGTCGGAGTTCCACGAGAAGCGGCCGTACTGGAACGGGCAGGCGGCGCTCGTGGGCGGGTTCGGCAAGACGTTCGAGTACGGCATCACGGCGACGGGCCGGCTCGCCAAGTCGGACGTGGACTGGCGCTTCAGCGCGGACGCCGGCGTGGGTGCCGACCCGTTGACCGGCCGCGGCAACATGCTCTCGCGCGACGAGCGCTCGAGCGAGATGCGGGCCCGGGCGCGCTGGTCGTCGGGCCGTGCGACGATCGCGGGCTCGCTCTACACGGAGGCGAGCAAGGTGCTGGTGGATCCGCCCCACGCCAACGATGCCACGTCGCTCAACCGCTTCATCAACGCCGCGTTCAATCGCGCGGGCACGGACACCCTGTCGTTGCCGGACAGCATCGTGCACGGCGAATCGCGCCGGAACGCCTGGGGCATGGGCGCAGGGGTCGGCTATCGGTTCCGCCACACGACCGTGGGCGGCGAGTTCCACTGGTCGCGCGACGTCCGCTTCACGCTCGCTCAGGGCGCCGGGCCGCAGCGCATCGCCTGGGACGTGCGCGGCGGTCTCGAGCAGCCGATGGGGGCGCGGATGAAGGGCCGGCTCGGCTACGCCTACCACTGGGTGGACGAGGACGACTTCACAGCGGGCAACGAGTTCAAGGCCAACGCCGTCTCGGCGGGGCTCGGCTACGCCCCGGCGGGGGCATCGTGGACGCTCGAGTCGGCCTACCGGCTCGAGTTCCGCACGCAGGACTTCAGCAGCGCGTCCGACCGGCGGCAGAGCCGCCAGAACGTCGCGTTGGAGCTGCACTGGGCGTTCTAGTCTTCGGCGCTCCGCAGGTCCCCCGCAGCCGTCCCGCGGCGTGTCCGCCCGGGCATCCGCCGGGGGGGGCGGGCCCCTTCGGGAGCCAGCCGGCGTTCGTACGAAGGGACTTGACCCCAATACCACATTGGGCCGATATTCCGGTTTGACGGGCGTATCCCGCGGCATCCGTGGCCGACGGGAAGTTCTCCGCGCTCCCGCGCGTGCGTTGCCCGCTCCTTCCGCCCCGACTCGATCCGCGTTCGCTCGCATGACTGATCAACGCGCCGCGGCCTGCTCTGGAACTCGCGTCTCGCGAACGACTTGGCGAGTAGAATCCGTTGACATGAGTGGGGCTTGTCGTCATCTTGTCACGGAAATCCGCTTCGGCCGAACGTGCATGATCAGACCGATCGGGATTCCAGCTCGGGAGGGCTCGCACTCATGATCAGATCCGTCCGACGCCCGGTACGGGCGCTCGTCACGGCAGCGGCGTTCCTTGCCGTCGCGCTGCCTGCGCTAGCGCAGACCCGGCCGGCGCCGCCGCCCCCCGCTGCCAACACGGGCCGCATCAGCGGCCGTGCTCTCGAGCAGGGCAAGGAGCCGGTCCCGTTCGCGAACGTCATCGTGCTCGGCGTGAAGGGCGCCGGCACCATGACCGACGAGACGGGCGCCTTCATCATCTCGGGCGTGCCCGTGGGCTCCTACGAGGTCAAGCTGCAGGCGATCGGCTACGAGCCCATCATCCAGAAGGTCCAGGTGAACGCGGGGCAGACGGCGCTGCTCAACTTCACGGTCGGCGCGACGAAGGTCGTGAAGGAGGTCGAGACCATCGAGGTGCGGGCCGAAAAGCGCATCGACACCAAGGGCCCGATCATCCGCCATCCGGACGGCAAGATCATCCGCATCCCGGCCAAGGACGTGGTGTACATCGACCTCGGCGCCGCCGACTCGATCACGCCCGGGCTGACGTTTGAGGTCTACGACAAAGTCGAAGGTATCCCCCCCGCCGGCGATCCGAGCACCGATGAGAACCTGCCCAAGGGCAAGGCGTCGATCGAAGTGGTTCGCGTCGGCCAGGGCTCCAGCGAGTGCCGCATCACCCGCCAGACGCTGGGCACGCAGATCACCGAAGGCGACCTGATCGCCAACCTCGTCTACGACCGCAACGTGAAGTACAACTTCCTGGTGTACGGGGATTTTGACATGGACCGCAACGGCGTGGCCACGCCGCAGGACGCGGAGGTCATCAAGCGCCTGATCAGCCAATGGGGCGGGATGCTGGTGACGCAGGTGACCGTCGACACCGACTTCGTCGTGCTCGGCAAGGAGCCGGTGCT
>Ga0066710_100004478_pt1 | contig 12392 bp, 11 predicted proteins | sample GraSoiAngelo_159_FD_79666 | JGI IMG/M metagenome (GOLD analysis project Ga0066710, IMG submission 79666) | Grasslands soil microbial communities from the Angelo Coastal Reserve, California, USA - 14_1009_16_40cm | ecosystem: Environmental > Terrestrial > Soil > Grasslands | place: USA...
GTCCGCCAGCAGTGAGAAGCCGAGTTTCGCTGCTTGGAGGTGAAGAGGAGAAGAAAGCATCCCACCGTCAATGCCGCGCGAGGCCAGCCCAGCCAAAATTTCTGGGGAGCCACCCATCTGGAGCAGTGCAACTTCGCGTTCGGGCTGGATGCCCCACTGCCCCAGAATGTAGCGGAGAAGAAAATCGTCTGAGGTGCCGAAGCGAGTGATGCCGATCCTTTTACCCTTGAGTTCTTCTACTTTCTTGATCTCCGGTTTGACCATCAGCTTCTGCCCGGGTTTGTGATTGGGGCCGGCGAGCATCACCAGGTCGGCGCCCGCCAGGTTTGCTTGAATCACTGCAGGAATGGCGATCTCAGCGATCGGAATTTCCCGGGCCAGCATGGCTTGAACAATCTTAGAGCTGCCGGCGATGTAGATCAGCTCGACGTCCAGCCCGTGTTTCTCGAAGAGACGCGCCTCCTTCGCGACCCAGAGTACCGCCATGGAGCCGACGGTCGTCGGATAAGCGACCTTGAGCCTAGTCATCTGGGCGAGCAGACCCGCCGGCCAGGCGGCAAAGCAGAGCACTAAAACGAAAAGCGTTCGTCTGACCCGAATGACAGAGAATCTCATGTTACGTGCGCCGCGTGAGAAAAGTTATGCAGGAACGATATTTTCGCTAATATCTTGACGGCAACTTAGCGCAGTGGGCAAAGACCAGTCAAATGAACGTTAGGCATGCGAGAGCCGGCGCTCTAGGTAGCGAGCGTAGCGGGACATGCCGTAGGTGCAGAGCCAGTAGACCATCGCGATGAAAAGATAGAGCTCGAAGGGACGGATCTCGCGGTTGTTCACGATCTGTGCCGCTTTAGTGAGATCGACGTAACCGATGATCGAAGCCAGCGAGGTGTCTTTAAAAAGCACGATAAACTGCGTTACCAGTGCGGGTATCATGTTCTTTAGCGCCTGCGGCAAGATGATATGACGCATTGTCTGGACCGAGGTGAGGCCTGTAGCTGTAGCCGCTTCTACCTGGCCTCGCGGTACGGATTGGATTCCCGCCCGAATAATCTCGCCGAGGTAGGCCGCCTCGAAGACCACGAAGGCTGCCAGCGCGACGGTATATTCCGGTAGGGGAACACCCAGAAGGACCGGGATGACAAACCAGAACCAGAAGATCACCATAACCAATGGCACGCCGCGAAAGAATTCTACATAAGCTGTCGCCGGCACGCGGACCCACCCGGAGCGCGCTAATCGCCCCAGGCCGATGAAGATTCCCAAGATGAAACCGAGAATGATAGCTGGGATCGCCAGTCTCAGAGTGCCGCCCGTGAATTTTCCAAAACCCAAGAGTCCTTGGGAGATGAGGAAACTAAAGTTATTGGCGATGACGCTGAAATCCATGTTTAGTGTTCAGCCGGAGTCACGCGGGCGATCAAACCGGGAATGGCACAGCGTTTCTCTAATACTGCCATGAAGGCAGAGAGGCCAAGGCAAAGAACTAGATAGATGAGGGTTCCTGCGGTGAGCGCCTCGAATGCCTTGGCGGTATAGGTCTCAATCTGGCGCGTCTGAAAAGTGAGCTCGGCGACGCCGATCGTCAGCGCTACCGAAGAGTTTTTCAAGAGGTTCAGCGATTCATTGGTGATCGGCGGAATGAGAAGACGGAGTGCGATGGGGATGATAACGAAACGGTAGGCCTGGGTGACTGTCAGCCCGGTGGAGAGGGCGGCTTCGAGTTGGGTTTTAGGAATCGACTGGATGCCGGAACGAATGACCTCAGAAAAGCGGGCCCCATGGTACACACCGAGGGCGAACATGCCAGCCCAGAATTCCGCGCCATGAGCAAAAAGCCAATCTTGGGCGAGGCGGGGGAGAAGTGGAGGGATACCGAAATACCAAAAGAACATCCAGACGAGGAGCGGCACGTTTCTGAAGAACTCGACATAGAAAGCGCTGAGCGCAGAAAATGGTCTCGGCCCCGCCGTTCGCAGTGCGCCTGAGAGAGTTCCGAGAACTCCTGCGAGCAGCCATGCCAGCACCGAGATTTCAAGAGTCGTCGAAATTCCTTGGAGAAGCCACTGACCTGTTTGGCCACTCCAGAGAACCGACCAGTCGAACTGATAGCGCATTCCAGTTATCAGCGGTCAGCGATCAGCAGCCAGCTTTAATTGGGAATCTAACGTGCCTCCCGTGCTGAAAGCTGATGGCTGATTGCTAAGTGCTGTTTACTTCGGCACCGCCTGATAGATTAAGAACTTTTTGACCTCGGGGCTCATGGGGTAGGGCACTTCACCTTTCGGTCCAAACCATTTGTCGTATATCTCGAAGAATTTGCCGGAATCGATTCCATCCATGAGGCCGTTGTTGACGACATTGCGGAAATCCGCATCTCCTTTGCGCATCGCCATACCGTAGGGTTCATAAGAGTAAAAGTCGCCGACAATTTCCCAGTCGCGCGGGTTTGGAGCCTTGGCCTTGAGTCCGGCAAGCTGGATGCCGTCATTTGTGTAGGTATCCACCTGTCCCTGTGCTAAAGCCTGGAAAGCAGTCGGCTGATCCGGAAACTCGCGCAGCTGAGCCGTGGGAGTCTTCTCACGGATGATCTTAGCATTGGTGGCCCCCTGTTGCGCCGCGACACGCTTTCCGCCAACACTCTTTATCCCTTTAATCGGACTTCCCCGCTTCACAAGAAACTGCGCGCCCGTCACAAAGAAGGTGAGGCTGAAATCGACGCTGTCGCGCCGGCTCCTGGTGTCTGTCATCGTCTCCGCGATCAAATCCACGGCGTTTGAACTGAGGAGGGGGATTCGGGTGGCCGGAGCGGATTCTTTTTTTTCTAGGGTTATCGACTTTCCGACCTTCTTCGATACGGACGGGATGATGAGCTGTTCAACGAGGTCTATAGAGAATCCAACCCATTCATTCTGCTTGTTAACATAGGCAAAAGGAGGAGAGCCCGTTCGGGTGCCGATGGTCAGCGTGCCAGTGCGGGCGATCTTTTCCATCGTCGTCTCGGCAAACGCCGGGGTCGCGCTACCGAGAGCGAGAAAGAGCGATAATAATAGGTCCAATAGGCGCTTCATTCCGACCTCCTTAGTGGGAGAGAATTTTGCTTAAGAAGAGCTTTGTGCGCGGGGACTTAGGAGCCTTAAAAAAGGTCTCGGGGCTTTCTTGCTCAATCAGTTGCCCTTCATCCATAAAGATCACTCGGTGCGCTACCTGCCGAGCGAAACCCATCTCGTGAGTGACGACCGCCATAGTCATGCCCTCCTTAGCGAGGTTGGTCATGACTTCCAGCACCTCGTTAATCATCTCGGGATCCAACGCCGAGGTCGGTTCGTCGAACAGCATGATCTTGGGCTGCATGGCGAGCGCTCTGGCGATCGCCACGCGCTGCTGCTGCCCTCCTGAAAGGTTGGCCGGATAGGCGCCAGCCTTGTCTTGCATTCCCACCCGCTCCAACAAGGCGAGTGCGAATTTCTCCGCCTCGGCGCGCGCAAGCCCTTTCACCTTCATCGGCGCCAGTGTGATGTTATGGAGCGCCGTCATGTGGGGGTAGAGATTGAATTGCTGGAAGACGAAGCCGATCTCCGTTCTGAGGGCTCTCAGATCCAGACGAGGGTCTGACAGTTGGCGGCCGTCGACCAAGATCTCTCCGGATTGGATCGGCTCGAGCCGATTGATGCAACGAATAAGGGTGCTTTTCCCGCTGCCGCTGGGTCCGCAAACCACGACGACTTCTCCCCGTTCGATCTTTAATTGGATATCTCTTAGGACATGAAGCGAGCCGTACCACTTGTTTACGTGCTGAAATTCGATCACCGTGAATAGGGTCTCGTCCGTATAAAATTTGCAAATTGCGGCACCGCATACTATATGATCAATGGCATTTTGCAACCTTGGGAACAGGGGTTTTCAAAATCCTGTTCAGTTCCTGTTTTTATGGATTTTTATCTTGTCCGGCACGGAGAAGCCAAAGCTGAGCAGGAAGACCCGAAGCGTCCTCTAAGTGAGCTGGGGCGAAGAGAGGTAGAAAGTGTCGCCCGCGCCACCGTGGCAAGAGGCGTCCGGGTCTCCGAGGTCCTCCATTCCGACAAGCTCAGAGCAAAGCAGACGGCGGAAATTCTGGCCGAGTCTCTATTCCCTCGTTTGGGAGTCCGGCAGGTCCAGGGACTATCGCCTAACGATGACCCGGTGATCGCGAAAATGGAATTGGAGTTGGCCGATGAGCCTTTGATGCTAGTGGGCCATTTGCCACATATCGGCCGTTTGGCTTCTCTCTTGATCTCAGGAGATCCCGAACGTGTTGTCGTGGATTTTCGCCCGGCAGCGATTGTCTGTTTTTCTCGCGTGGAAAAAGCATGGAAGATGAAGTGGACTTTAACTCCCCTTTAACTCCCGACGCGACGTGACGCGGTTGACCGCCATGCGAGGATGGTCTAAAAGGGATAGGGGTGGCCTCACATCTGTAGGTGAAGGGAACTGACCATGGCTTCAGACACGCTGACAGTGATTGATAACCGAACGGGGAGGAAATACGACGTTGTGATCCATGACGGAGCGATCAATGCCACGGATCTTCGCCAAATTAGAGTGTCGGAAGATGATCTTCTTGGCCTAGTGAGCTATGACCCGGGCTTCATGAACACCGCCTCCTGTCAGAGCAAGATCACCTATGTTGATGGAGATAGAGGGATTCTACGCTACCGCGGATATCCCATCGAGCAGTTGGCCGAGAAGGGGACCTACTTAGAGACTGCCTATCTGATTCTCTACGGAGAGCTTCCCACCAAGTCACAATTGGGAGATTGGACCTATAATATCACTCACCACTCCATCCTCCACGAGAACATCAAGAAGTTCATTGACGGTTTTCACCACGATGCCCACCCCATGGGGATGCTCGTAAGCGCTGTTGCGGCCTTATCCACGTTTTACACGGATGCCAAAGATATCTTCAACGCCGAGTCGCGACAGAGACAAATCTACAGACTTATAAGCAAGATGCCCACTTTAGCCGGGTTCGCCTATCGGCACAGCATTGGAATGCCCAATGCCTATCCGGATAACGACCTCAGTTACACCGGCAATTTCCTGAACATGTTGTTCAAGATGACCGAGCTCAAATATAAGCCGCACCCGGTGTTAGAGAAGGCCCTAGACATTCTGTTCATCCTTCATGCGGATCACGAACAGAACTGCAGCACCAATGCCATGCGCAGCGTGGGGAGCTCGCATGTGGATCCTTATTCGGCAGTAGCCGCCGCCGCCGCGGCCCTTTACGGGCCGCTTCATGGCGGGGCCAACGAAGCGGTGCTCAAGATGCTGATGGAGATCGGCTCCAAGGATAAGGTTCCCGACTTCATCAAGAGGGTGAAGTCGGGACAGGGGAGGCTCATGGGCTTCGGCCATCGCGTTTATAAAAATTATGACCCCCGAGCCAAAATTATTAAGGAGATCGCTGACAAAGTTTTTGAGGTGAAGGGGCGGAACTCGCTTTTGGATATCGCCCTAGAGTTGGAGCGAATCGCTTTGGAAGATGACTATTTCATCAAGCGAAAGCTTTATCCGAATGTCGATTTTTACTCCGGCTTGATTTATCAATCAATCGGATTTCCTTTAGACATGTTTCCTGTGCTGTTTGCGATCCCTCGCACTTCCGGTTGGGTTGCGCAGTGGGAAGAGATGCTGCTCGATCCTGACCAGAAGCTCGCCCGTCCGAGACAGATCTACAAGGGCGCGGATACGCGGGACTACGTGCCTGTCGAAAAAAGAAGATAACGAGGCTTTCCTACCTCGTCTTTTTCACTCCATTCGAAACGACGATGAGTTCCTGACCGGGCTGGAGCTTTCTGGTTTTTAGGTTGTTCAGTTCCATCAGGTCGGTTGTTTTTTGGCCGTACCGTTTGGCGATGCTTAGCAACGTCTCTCCCTTTTTAACTTTGTAGGTGATGACTTTGATTTTGGCCGATTCGGGAAGCTGCTCGTAGGATTGAGTAAAAAGCTCGCCTCTTCCCGAAGGCAGCCTGACCACGTAGCCATTCTCGTGAGGAGGCGTGATGTTGCGGAGCAGAGCGGGGTTCAATTCCTTAATAGTTTTAACCGTGGTCCCTGCCAATCGCGCTACTGTCTCCAGCCTCAAGGAAGTTTCAAGCGTTACCTCGTCGTACTCCACGGGGGTTTGATAAACGACGTCTACAAAGCCGAACTTCTCGGGCGCGCTGGCGATAAGGCTGGCTGCGATGAACTTCGGAACGTAATTGCGCGTTTCCTGCTTCAGATAGCTCCTCTTTCCGCTAATGTCCCAGAAATTGTCGGCGTTGGAGCGATTCATCGCTTTTTCCACTTTTCTCTCGCCGGCGTTATAGGCCGCCGCGGCTAGGAACCATTGGCCAAACTGCTCGTGGAGGTCTTTGAGATAGGCCGCTGCCGCGCGCGTTGACTTTAGCGGATCTCGGCGCTCGTCCAGCCATCCGTTGATCTTGAGTCCGTATCGGAGTCCCGTGCTGCGAATGAACTGCCAGGGCCCGACGGCTTTGGCCTTGGAGACCGCCTGAGTAGAGAATCCGCTCTCGATCAAGGAGAGATAAACCAGATCCTCGGGCAGACCCTCCTCCTGCAGAACGGTCGCCATCATGGGGATGTATTTGCCGGAACGCGCCAAGGAACGTTCGAAGAAGTCTCTTTTCTTGTGGCAGAAAAACTTAACGAAGTAGAGCACACGATCGTTTTCTACTACCGGAATAGAAAATTGGATCTTGCGCCTCCCCGGCGGCTGCGCCATCGCCTGATCGAGGTCTTTCTGCCACAGATCGAGCAGGCGATCATCCGCCTTTGGACCAGGCGCGTCCTGAAGGGTTGTGGGAGACTCTTCGGCCTTCGGGGTCACATCTTCTGGCGGCTCTTTTTTCTCTAGGGGTTTCTCCTCTTCTTTGTTCTCCGTCTGAGCCAAAGGGTAGAGGATGAAAGAATCTTCTTCGCGCGCATACTCGTCAAGAAGAGAACGGATCTTGGCTGTGTCGGGCGTCGGCATCGCATCCGGTTTGGCCGAGATCGTAAGCGGCTGCTTCTCCCGCTGTCCCGTCTCTTGTGCGGCGACCGTTCGCAATGGAGGCCGTAACGGGCCGGCGCAGCCGGAGAAAAACCAAGCTACAAATAAGAGCAATAGATAAAAGAGAGTTCGAGAAGTACACATAAAAACAACCGCGGAGCATATATGCAATTCATGGGCCGTGCAACCGACCAAGATTGCATGCTCAGTTTGTCCGTCTATTCAATAGCTTATGGTGTAAGCCGCGGTGGCTCTCTGTTCAAAAATGTAGAAACATCGCCTTGGAAGCGGTCGCCCAATCCTCTTGCGATTGCTGGTGGGACTTTCCAATTGCAAACCTGATATCTGCAATCTCCGGCTCTGTTGAGGCGTTGAGAGAGAGGCTCTCCTCGTTTTTTTTTCGGTCTGCTGCAGCTTACCACCAGGGCGGGTTGACTTGACGGAGCATTATTCGATAGTCTCTGTTTTCCGCGATTCACGGCGTTCAGCCGCAGATTGAAATCTAGTCAGCAGTTTTCCTGTAAGAGGAATTCGGCTACGCCAAAGGACGGATTAGCCCCCGCCCGAGGCGGGTCCGCCTCAGGAGGATCAGGCCGAGGCTTTGACGCGACAGCATAGGAGAAAAGAGATATGAGTGAGAAAAGCTCCATAGAGAATCTTCGGTCAGCAGAACCTCTGCTTCGGGCGCGCTCCGTGGCGATCGTCGGCGCTTCCCCCAAGGGACGCTGGCCGAACATCATCTTTAATAATCTGAAGAGAGGCGGCTACCAGGGCAAAATTTTCTTGGTCAATCCCAATTACCCGGAGCTTTGGGATCAGCCCTGCTACCCCAACCTTGCAGCGCTTCCAGAGCGCGCAGAGTACCTCCTTCTCCTCGTGCCGACCAAGGCGGTTCTGCCCACGCTGGAGGAAGGTGTTCGCCTTGGGGCGAAGGCGGCGACGATCTATAGCGCCGGGTTTGGCGAGGGCGATGACCCGCGAGGAAAAGAGCGAGGGAAGGCGCTACAGGAGCTTTGTGAGCGGACGGGGCTGGTCTGTTGCGGGCCCAACTGTATGGGAGCCAACTCGCTTCGGGAAAGACTTTTATGCTTCGCCACCACAGTCTCGCTTCTTCAACCTGGACCCGTGGGGCTGATCTTTCAAAGCGGTGGCTCGTTGGGAAATTGGATGAAAGGCGCTAGCGAGCGCGGTGTCGGGTTTAGCTATGCGGTCTCTAGCGGCAACGAAACCAATCTCGACTTGGTCGACTATCTCTCCTTCATGGTGAACGACCCGGAGACGAAAATCATCGCGCTCATGGCTGAAGGGGTGAGGAGGCCCAAAGAATTCATGAACGTCGCCACTGAGGCGCTCAGGGGGAATAAACCAATTCTGGTGGTCAAGCTGGGCCGCTCGGAGAGAGGCCGTATGCAGGCCATTTCCCACACCGGCGCCTTGGCGGGTTCGGATGAAGTCTTCACTGCTGTCTGTCACCAACTCGGCCTGATTCGCTGCCCTACCTTAGAAGACCTGACGGAAACTTTGCTCGCTTTTCTTCCGGGAAGATATCCGCGCGGCCCGCGGGCGGCGATTGTAATCAACTCAGGTGGAATGAAGGGGCTTGTCCTGGACCACTTGGAGGAGGTTAAAGTCGAGCTCGCCGACTTAGCGGAATCTACCAAAAGTGCGGTTCGTCCGCTGATCCCCGCGGAGCTCGCGGTGGAGAATCCGCTCGAGTGCGGCGTGGCCGGATTTGGCGACGAAAAGGGATTTGTCGAGATTGTCCGCCTACACGCCGAAGACAATGGAGTCGACATGCTCGCTATCCATGGCGAGCTGCCCCGCCATCCTGAGAAAAGGGATCCCGCTCTCTTCAAATCGCTCGCGGCCACCACCGAAAAGCCAGTCCTAGCTTTTGCCCGCGCGACGTACAGCCTCACGGAGGAAAGCAGGGTTTATCAGGAAGAGACAGGGCTGCCTTTTCTCCAGGGAATTACGGCGACCCTCAGAGCGCTTAAAGGGCTTGGTTTTTATGGCTACCGCAAGAAAAAAGGGGTTCCATCATTGCCAGAGCCCGAAGGAAAAGTGGAGGATCTGGAAGGAGAGAATTTTCAGCGTCTGTTGCAACGCCATGGGCTTACTCTTCCTCGGCAGGCCATTGCGTCGAGCGCTGCTGAAGCTGCGCTTAAGGCGAAGCAGATCAGATTTCCTGTAGCGCTGAAGCTCGTCGCGCGTGAGATCGTACATAAGACCGAGGCTGGAGGGGTGGTCCTCTCTTTGCGTGGGCCCGAGGAAGTGGAGACACAGGGGAAGCGCCTGCTAGGCCTGGCGCCATCCGCCAAGCTGTTAGTTCAGCAGATGGTTGAAGGAACGGAGATGATTCTCGGCGCGCGCACGGATCCGCAATACGGTCCGTTCGTTATGATTGGTCTCGGCGGCATCTTTGTTGAGGTGCTCAAGGATTTCGCCCTTCGGCTTTTGCCGATTGACGAAGCCGACGCGCGCGAGATGCTAACGGAGCTGAAGGGTTATCCCGTTCTTAGGGGGGTGAGAGGGCAACCGCCTCGAGACGTCGAGGCTTTGGTTCGGGCCGTCACGGGCCTCTCAGAAGTTTTTCTCTCGTCTCGTTCCTTTATTTCGGACCTTGAAGTGAATCCTTTAATCGTCCGCGAGCAGGGTCGCGGCGTGGCAGCAGTAGATGTTAGAGTCGTCAAAAAAGGAGGATAGAAAACGATGGAAGTTAAAGCTATTGATGTCCATGTTCACATGAGCGACGAGGCCTCGATCAAGGCCAGAGGGGCTCGGGCCCAGCAGATGGCGCGCTACTTTGGCCGCGAGCGCAAGCCGGTCTCAAGCGATGAGATGGCCGATCAATACCGCGCGCGTAACATGATGGCGATCATCATGAACACGACCGACCAGACGATCACCGGTCTTACGCCCGTGCCCAACAGCCACGTCGCCGAGTACGTCAAGAAGCACCCGGATGTCTTTATGGGCTTTGGTGTCATCGATCCCTGGCAAGGAAAGGTCGCTCTGGATGAGATTCGCCAGATCAAAGACCTGGGCTTGCACGGCGTAGGAGAGCTGAATCCCGCGCGGCAACAGTTTTTTCCGAATGACACGCGCTTTTATCCGCTTTGGGAAGAGGTGCAGAAATTGGGGTTGCCTATGCTGTTCCACACCGGCATGGCAGGTGCCGGCGCAGGCACTCCGGGCGGCATGGGTTTCAAACTCAAATATACGCAGCCGATCCATCTCGATGACGTGGCCGCCGACTTTCCTGAGCTACAAATCATTGGTGCACATCCTTCTTGGCCCTGGCAGGAGGAGGCCTTAGCGATTGCGCGACACAAATCGAACTACTACATCGATTTATCAGGCTGGGCGCCAAAATATTTTCCCAGAGAGTTGGTGCATCACGCCAACTCGATCCTGCAGGATAAAGTCCTCTTCGGCTCTGACTGGCCGTCCATGGGGGTCGAGCGATGGCTGGAGGAGTTCGGGCAGATGGACATCAAGCCCGAGGTGCGTCAGAAGATCATGCTGGATAACGCGAAGAAGCTTTTCAAGCTTAATTTCTAGGCCTAAGTATTGAGTCATGAGCGCTGAGGACTGACTTGCTATTCTTCCCTCATCACTCAGGCCTCATAACTCAGTACTGTTATGTCTTGAAGTTCGGATAGCCTGCGTTGGCGGCCTTCTCCTTATAATCCTTCACTAGCTCTTCTCTTGGAATTTCATCGACCCAGACCGCTTCGGTAAAGCTCCAGAGCATAAAGGGATGGGCTCCCAGGGCATAGAGTTTTCCATAGTCTCGCGTAGCAAGTGCGTCCCGTTCTTCAGCGGATAGTTTAAGTTTTTCACCCTTCTCCCATTTATCGACGAATGCGGCCGGATCGGCTTTATATTCTTTTTCAGCCCACTCGTTCATGTTGACCAGATGTATGAACTTGTTGACGACGTATTTGCTCATAGCGCCGCTCCCTGTTTTGCTTACCAACTAAAAAACGGCACCGCCGGGAAGCCGGCATCACACCCTTCGGCATAAGAAGGCCGGCTGGCGTTGGCGACGCCCATCATCATGATGAAGTTCAAGAACCCATGGGTCATGTTGCCGGACTGTTTGAGCTGGTCGAAGGAGCAGTGGTTTACAGCGCCATTGACATCACCTTGAGCGATCCAGCCGACGGCAGAGCCATCAAAATCCGGATCCGTCAAGTGTCGCTCGAACTGCTTCGGACCGCCGATCTCAAGCGAGAGGTGGTCGCTTACTAGGACTGCTATGCGCTTGTTGGTCTGAAGACCATCGATCACGGAGCGAATGGCCTGGCCGACTTCATAGAATCTTTTCGGCCTCGGGAGGGGCGGCGCGATGCAATTGGTCAAGATCGGCACGATCGGGAGGTCCATCTCCGGCCGGACGAACGTGAGCGGGACGATGATAGAGTGATCGATGGTAAGCTCGTTCGAATAGGCGAAGTCAACGCCTCGGTCGAAAGCGCCCTCCATGATTGCGTCTGAAAGCTCCAGGTCCCCCGGAACACGGTGAGTAGGAAGCCCGAACTCCCGGATCTCGTCGTAAAAGGTGCCGTCGTAAGCATCCATCTTACCGATCATGAAAGCGGGCATATTGTCCATGAAGAATTGATGCAGATGGTCGTTGCCGATGGCGACGATGACATCGGGCTTCGCTTGGCGAAGTTTTTCGCGCATCATTTCGATGCGCTCAATTACTTTTGCGCATCCGGGCGGACGGTTCGGTTGCTTGAAAAGCCGCGGCATGAAGGGGTTGTGAGTGATGCCGATAATTGCTTCGAGCTTGGCCATACAACTGCCTCCTGAATAATCTTGCAACCCATTTAACATAAAGAGTTTAACCTTGTAAACGGACCCTTCTACCGGGTCAGGACAGCTAGTTGACATTCACGTACGGCGGGAACTATATGAGGAGAATCATCTTTGGTGCTGCGGTGCGCGCAGCTACATCCGGGAGGGTTTTAACATGCAATCGAATGAAGCAAAGCAGATAGAGGAGAGAAGCGAAAGATGGAACGTGCGCCTGCTGGCGCATCATGATCTCAACGGTCATGGCGACGGAATGCAACTGCTGAAAAACGGCCGCTACGTCTATGTTGCTCATTTGGGAACCTCGCCGATGGCGCTGACGATTGTCGACGCCGCGGACCCTGAGCATCCAAGTGTCGTGCTGCAGATGCCTCACCCGCCCAATACTCACGCGCACAAGGTGCAGATTGCGGGCGATATCTTGATTCAAAATCAAGAGCGTCCCTACTTTGACAAAACGGTCGCCGCGAGTGTCCCTAACGAGGCTGGAATCCGGATCTACAGTATTTCAAACCCGACCGCTCCA
>Ga0066710_100004479_pt1 | contig 12392 bp, 11 predicted proteins | sample GraSoiAngelo_159_FD_79666 | JGI IMG/M metagenome (GOLD analysis project Ga0066710, IMG submission 79666) | Grasslands soil microbial communities from the Angelo Coastal Reserve, California, USA - 14_1009_16_40cm | ecosystem: Environmental > Terrestrial > Soil > Grasslands | place: USA...
AGACAATCAGCCGGTTCGCTACCTGGTGGTGGACGATTCCGTCTTCGCGCGCAAGAATCTCATCAAAATGATCGAGATGTTCGGCGGCGAAGTGGCCGGCGAAGCCGGAGATGGCCTGACCGCCATCGCGGAATTTAACCGGATTAGTCCGGACATCGTGCTCATGGACATCACCATGCCGCAGATGGAAGGGATTGAGGCCGTGGAGCGCATCGTGCGACAGCATCCCAGCGCACGCATCGTCATGGTCTCTTCGGTGGGATACCAGGAGAATATCCTGGCCGCGCTTCAGAAGGGCGCGAAACACTTCGTGCAGAAGCCGGTGAAGCCGGAAGTGTTGTACGAAATTCTCCGGTACGTGCTCAGCGACGATCCCAACGCCGTTGGCGTGCCGGTGGCGATGGCAGGAGAACACCGCTCATGAGAATGGAACTGATCCAGCCGTTCATCAATGCCGCAGATGCCGTGTTCGCGGAGTCCCTGCAGGCGCCGACGAAAATCGTGGATCTGGAAATGGACGAAGACGCGTATCGCCGCAAGGGTGTCGCCGCGCTGATCGCCATCAAGGGAGACATTGAAGGGCGCGTGATTCTCGATCTGTCGCCGGAAGTGGCCGTGAAGGTAGCGAGCCAACTTGCCGGAGTGGAAGTTGAAGCCAGCGAGCAAGTGGTGAAAGAAACGGTTTGCGAGATGGCGAACATGGTCATCGGCAATTCCGTGACGCTGCTGAACGATCAGGGGTTCCACTTCAAAGTGTTTCCGCCGGAAATTCACATGGATGAAACGGGGCTGGCCGGCAGCGCGGACACGGAAGCGCTGGTGATTTGCATCGGGACGCCCTGCGGCAACATCTACCTGAACATTGCGATGCACTATCTGCATCGGCGGCGGCAGGAGCGCAACACGGTTCCAGCTCTAGATTGAAAAGGAAGTCATCAATTTTACAAGAGTAAGTTGTGAAGAGGAGGCAAGCGCGCTGGCGATGACAACCGGCGCTCGCTGGACACTCTCAAGACTGGAGGCTGTCGGAATTTCCATACACCCAAAGTTCTTCTTAGAAAGACCACCGCTGCTCCTCTCCCCCGGTGTTTTTGCCAAAGAGTGCGGAATCGCTTGAAAACAAAAGAGTTGAGTCTTGAGCGAGTTCAAAAGCGTGTCCCTCGTAATAGGACTGGGACTCGCGCTCCTGGTGGGGCGCTCGTCGCGGCGCCCAGGATGACAGTTTGCGAGGTGTGGATGGGGGGGCGGCATGAACGCCAGCAAGTAGGCTGGCGCTACAAAGAAGGGCGGGCCTGGGAGAGCGAGACGAGGAGTTAGCGGGGTGCGGTGACGGCGACGCCGAGTTCTTTGAGTTTGGCGCGGGCGAGGCGATCTTCGTCACTGCCGGGGAAGCGCTTGACGACTTCCCGGAGTTCGCGGACGCCGGCGGTTTTCTGGCCGAGTTCGATGAGGGCCATGCCTTTGCGGAGGCGGGCGGGACCGAGCTTGAAGCTCTTCGGATAGTTGCTGAGGACTCTGTCGTAAGCGGCGACGGCGTCAACGTACTGCTTCTGCTTGTAAAAGATTTCGCCTAGGTAGAACTGGGCGTTAGAGGCGAGATCGGTTTCGCCGTAATACTTGAGGTAGTCCTCAAACTCGGAGCGGGCGAGATCGTATTTGCCGCTGGTGATGTCTCGGAGGCCGTTGGAATAGAGCGTGTCGGCGGAGGGCGCGCCGGCGGGAACGGAAGAGGAGCTAGGCAGAGAGCCGGCGGAGGCTATGGGAGTGGCGGTGCCGGTGGCCGGGGCAGGTGTGGCACCGGAAATTTTGGCGTCGAGGCTCTGAACGGAATTCTGGAGATCGACGAGCTGCTGATTGAGCTTGCCGAGGCGCGATTTGATTTCCTCGAGGTTGTCCGAGAGACCTTGGACTTGCGTGGACATGGTGTCAAGGCGCGCGCCGGAATTGGCCTGAACATCCTGGACGGATTTCTGGAGCGAGCCCATGGTGCCTTCGATCTTGCCGAGACTGGAGTTGGTCTGGTCAACGATGGTGCGCATGCCGGTGTGATCCTGGGTAACCTGCGTGGCGAGATCCTTCTGGCCCTGGAGCAGGGAGGTGACGTCACGCTGGAGCTCGATGAGCTCCCGGGCGACGGCTTCGGCGGGGCGCGGGCCGACCAGGCTTCCGGCAAGTGCGCCGGCGAGAACGGCGGCGCTGAAAATGGCGATGTGGCGAATACGCATGAACAATCCTCCTAAGGGGCTCCAAAAGGCTGCCAATGATGGTGGCCGCAGAGCAGCCGACAAAAATCGAACGGGCCGGGGAACAGCTTTCACTTTAATAAGACAGCCGCGAGGTGGCAAGAGTTTGCCTGGCCTCGCGGCTGATTCCGTCACCAATCGGTCATCGTGGCGAACGGAGTGAAGCGGCTCAGTTGGACTTCACGAAATGGCCGCGGCGGTTCTGCTGCCAGCAGGGCTCGTTGCTCTCCATGCAGAAGGGCTTCTCTTTGCCGAAACTGACGGTGCTGAGGCGGCCGGCAGAAACGCCCAGAGAAACGAGGTACTGCTTGACGGCGGTGGCGCGGCGATCGCCGAGGCCCAAGTTGTATTCCGTCGAACCACGTTCGTCGCAATGGCCCTCGATGGTCACCTTGAATCGCGGATAGTTTTTAAGGAAATCCGCGGTCTTCGAGAGTGCCGGGCGAGCGTCGGGGCGAATGTCGGCCCTGTCGTAGTCGAAATAAGCGTCGCGCACTTCTCTCAAGAAGAGTTCATCGTCCGTGGGCCCCGCTGGCGGAGGCGGAGGAGGAGGCGCATTGACCGTGACAGTTGCAGTGGCACTGGCGGAGCCGCCGGGACCGGTCGCGGTAATCGTGTAGGTCGTCGAGTCAGATGGCGAGACTTTGGTGGAGCCCTGAGCAGTCACGGCACCGATTTCGGGCTCGATGGTGAGCTGCGTAGCATCGGTGGAATTCCAGCTTAGGGTTGCGGAATCTCCCTTGTTAATGGAAGTCGGACTGGGCTGCAGCGTCACTGTGGGACGCGCGGGGGCCGGCGCTGGTGCAGGCGGCTGGGGCGGAAGCGCCTTCGGTGGATGCTTGCAGCCAGAGGCAAAGACGACAACGGCAAACCCGGCAATCAAGCCAGTGCGGTAAAGCAAGCGTGAAGCCAAATTCATGCGGATCCTCCTCAGTGAAGTTCCCGTGTTCGTCCCACCAGAGCCAGTATCCTAACACCAGCGGGCTGAGTCGGGGTAATATCTCGTATCACGATATATTAAACATCGTGCCGGAACGCCTGGGCATAGAGTTCAAGAAAGGCCAGCACGGCGAGACCGTGACAGCCGAGACACAAGGCACCTGCGTGTGAGATGCACAAGGAATGACATGCGGTTCCATGAAAAATCTCATCGGGGAGACCAATTGGGTGACTCGTGGTGGTCGCCGGTCGTTAGCTGGCGCGGCTGCGAGCCATCGGCCAGCATGGTCCAAATCTGCCGCGTGCCGCCGCGGGTGGATTCGAAAACGAGGTGGCGGCCATCTGGCGCCCAACTGGGGCGCTCATTACGGCCCTGGTCACGCGTCAACTCCACGAGCTGGCGCGTAGCGGCGTCCATGACGTAGATGTCGTAGTTGTCGTTGGGGCGGCGCCAACTGAAGGCCAGCAGCTGGCCATTGGGCGCCCACGCCGGGTCGATGACATAGCCTTTGTCAGGCAGGTCCAGCTTGGTCGCGCTGGTACCGTCGGAATTCATCAAGTAGAGCTGAGGAGTGCCGCCGCGATCACTGACGAAGGCGACAGTCTGACCGGTTTTCGGATTCCAGCTTGGAGACATGCTTGCGCCGTTGGCGTTGGTCAAGCGCTTGGGGCGGCCGCCGTTGGTGTCGGTGACGTAAAGCTCGGGATTCCCCTGCATTGAAGATGAAAAGATGATTTGCGTGCCGTCTGGAGACCATGCGGGAGTGATATTGGTGCCGGGGAAGCGCGGGAACGAAACAAGTTTGCCAGTGTCCAGCGAATACATGCAGATCTGCGCGCTGGTGAGGCCCGCCGACGGCGCAAAACAGGTGAAAGCGATGCGCGAAGCATCGGGCGACCAGCGGGGAGTGAGAGAAATCGATTTCAGGGTAGTGAGCTGGCGCTGGTTGGAGCCGTCGTAGTCCATCGCCCAGATTTCTTTGGAGCCGCTGCGCGAGCGGACGAAGGCGATCTGCGTTGAGGCCACGCCGGGGAGGCCGCCGGAGAGCTTGCTGATGATTTCGTCGGCGAATTGATGGGCAAACTTGCGGACCTGAAGATCCGTAGGGGCACCGCGATACACCTTTCCAACGACGCCTTGGGAAGAAGGGCTGCGAACGTCATACAGCCAGGCTTCGATAGCAACTTCGGTTGTGGATTCGGAGAGATTGCCGAAGCCAAGAAAATTGGCGTTTGTGGGGGGATCTATCCAGATCGCAGATTTGAGTTCGGCGGGGACGCTGGGTGCTTGCGGTGGGTAGAAGCTAGGGCTGGCGAGCTCGAGAATGCCAGAGAACTGGAGATCGTCGCGAACGACTTGGGTAAAGAGGGCAGCGTATGGTTTTGCGGTATCGGAGCGCGCCGCGAAGTCTGCAATCGCCAAGCGGGGCTTGTTGGCATCCATGCCGATCGCCGTACGAAACCAATCTTGCGCCGCCGCAGGTCCCCCGCAGAAAGCGAAAATAAGCAAGAGCAAGAAACAACTAAGGCCTCTGAGCTTTGCTGACACCCTCACCTCCGACAATACGGCAAATTCCAGAAACCAGAAGTCACGTCCTTAACGTATGGACGGGGGATTGAAATCCAAAGTGGCGACTACATAAGCGCCTGAATAGTCGCTCGGCAATTTGGTCGCCGGAGTCGAGCTTAGCACGGCCCGCAGCGCCGAATTGTCATAGGAAATATTCCCACTAGATTCGGAAATGTGTGCGTCCTTGAGCGAGCCGTCGCGATTGATGGTAAACGTGATTGCGCAGTGCATGGTTCGCGAGGCGCGCGCGGCCGCATCAATCGTCCATTGCTGCCAGTTGCCATAAATCCTATTTTTCACGGCTTCGATGTACCAGCCATAGCGGGAAGCAAAATCGGCTCCGCCCTGGCCCTGAACGGTAACGCCGCTCGAACCGCCACCCGGCGTCGGAGAATATCCCGTCGGGAGATCCGGATTGCCACCTTTGCCATAGGGAACCGCGTTATCCGGAGTAGGCGTCTTGTTTTCGAGAGTTCTGGATTGGCGCGAAGGTGGCAGAGGTTTTTCTTTGGTGAATTTTGGGATTTTCGCCGCGTCGGTTTTCGGCTCGGGCGGCTTCGGGGGCTCTTCCTTGTAAAGGCCTTTTGTCGGATCAACGGCTTTGCTCTCAGTGACGACCGATTCCTTAGGCATGGGGATGCCGGCGGCGCTAACTAAATTCACCTTGGTTCCGCCGAGATCGCCTCCAATGCCGCCCCACGCGCTCCCTCGATATTGAATGTAAGCGGACACGACAATGACGACGGCCAGACTGGCATGCATGATGATCGAGTAGATGAGGAACTGCCGGAGGCTCTGGTCCTCGGGTCGAGTGCTCCCGATGGGGTCCATCGAATTGGCGACGGCGGTAGTCATCTCTATTGGGTACGTGCGCGTGAGGTGATCGGCTCGGTGACAATGCTGATGTTGTTGATGCCAGACTGGCGAAGCGCGTCGACGACAGCGGCAAAACTGCCGAACGGCACGGTCTCATCGCAGCGGAGAAAGACGCCCTCTTGGGTGTTTTTCAGCTGGGCGCGGATTCTGGAGCCGAGCTGGTGAATGTTGATGGGCTCGTTGCCGAGGTAAATGCGTTGGGCCTTGTCTACGGTGACGACCAGGCGCTCCTGATTGATTTCCTTCACCGTTCGTGTCTTCGGGACGTCGACTTCGATGCCGGACTGGAGAATCGGGGCGGTGATCATAAAAATGATGAGCAGCACGAGAACCACGTCCACGAAGGGGACCATGTTGATTTCGGAAAGCGAAGTCTGCGTCGATTTGGAGAGTTGCGGCATCTTCCCGATTCCCAGGATGCGGCCGGATGGCGCCGCAGCGAAATTCTAGTTAAAAGTCTTCTCGACCTGCGCCGTGACTTCCAGAGCAAAAGTGTCCAGACGCTGGGCGAGGTCGCGAATATTCTGCAGGAACTGGTTGTAGAAGATCACCGCTGGGATGGCGGCGAAAAGCCCCGCGGCGGTGGTGACGAGCGCCTCGGCGATGCCCGGGGCGACGGCGCGCAAGCTGGCAGCACCGGCGCTGCCCAGGCCGGAGAATGCGTCGATGATGCCCCAAACGGTTCCGAACAGACCGATGAAGGGCGTCACGGAACCGGTAGTGGCCAGCCAGGACATGCCTTTTTCGACGCGGCGCACCTCATCGGCAGAGGCGAGTTGCATGCTAACGGTGACGGCCTGCAAGCTCTTTAGCTTGGGGGGATGCGGGTTGCCCGGGGCGCCGCCGACCTGGCTCTGCAGCTCGCGATAGCCCGCCGCATAGACCGCAGAAAACGGGGAGCCGGCGGTTGCCAGAGCTTGCGGGTTGGCTACGCCCCGCGTGGCGCGAAAAATGCGCAGGAATTGGTCGCTCTCGCGGCGGATGCGTCCGAAGAGGCCAAGCTTTTGGAGAATCATGGCCCAAGAGATGATGGAAAACATTAGAAGTAGAAGCAAAACGCCGCGAGCGACCCAGCCAGTTTGCGCAAGAATATTTCCAATGTCTGTTGCAAAAATCGTGGTGAACAAAAAGATGATGTACTCCTCAGTGAGAGCAAATGATTTGTGACCGCGACGCGGTCAACATTTTTCTGGGCTTAAGAAACGTAGCACACGCATCCAGAGCACGCAACAAATAGGATGCGTAAGTTTCTGATTTTGCTGCTTATCGGGCAACGGGCGGCTTATTTTCTGAAGACATCCAGGGCAGAGCGAAAGCCCGCAGCAAGCTTGGCCGCTGGGCCGCGGCCCCAGTAGTGGAGAAAAATCACGGTGGGCTGAGTACCTAGCATGTGATGGTGAATGGCGACGATATTGAGGCCGTGTGAGCGTAAGGCTTTCAGCACGGCGTTGACCTCGCCCTCACGCATGGCGATGTCGCCGGCGATTTGGGCGTCTTCATCATTTCCCGCGAAGGCCGCCCAGGAGTTCAATCCCATGCGGGCGTTAATCATGGCACCCATTTCGGTGAGGTGCAGGTCGTCGCGGCCCAGCGTGAACTTGTAGACGGATCCTAATTTTTCACCCTCGAAGCCAGCAATCTTATTCAGAGCAGCGGTGTCGAAGGGGAAGGTTGTTGCCGGAGCGGCGGGTGCAGCGGCTGGTTTTGCGTCTGCCGAGGCAGAAGAAATGTGTCCGATAAGATCGAGGGCTGGCTTGATGGTGTGGGCAAGATTCATCGCTTCGCCATGCCCATGAACATGTATGAAGAAAAGGCGCGGTTCCTCAAAGAAAAAATGGTTGTGCAGCGCGGTAACCTCAATGCCATGGTCGAGTAAGGCGGAGAGGACCGGGTTGACTTCTTGCTGCGTCAGGACCAAGTCGCCCATGAGAACTTCAGTTCCACCGTCACCCTTTGTCATGGCCACCCAGCCGCCGAAGCCGAAGGGCGTCGGGGTTGATTGCCCGGCGATGGTCACGCGCAGATCGCTGCGAGGGATGTTGACCTTCAACACTCTGGCTTTGAAATCGCTCGCGCGGCCGAGAAAAGTCAGGACTTCCTGATAGTCCTTGGGCAAGTCCTGGGCGGAAAGGGGCATCGAGCTCAATAGAAGAGCGGAAAAAAGCGAGATGCACGTTGTGCGGACAGGTTTCATTGAGACGCTCCTGGGCCTCCACTTTACCTCGAAGATCGTCGGATTCGAACGGGAAAGCGACGACCTGACAGAGTGAGGAGGTGTGATAAACTGCGATTTGGGCATGAGCAAACCGTTCGACATCGAACTAGAAAGACTGACCGCCCAGGCGGTAGCTCGTGGTGTAGCCGCGGGGCAGCGGGGAACGTTCTTCCTTGAGACATTCGGCTGCCAGATGAATGACCACGATTCGGAAAAGGTCGCGGGCCTCCTGCTGTCGCGCGGGTATCAACAGGTAGAGACGCCGGAAGCCGCTTCCTTGATCCTTTACAACACTTGCAGCATTCGCGAAAAGGCGGCGCAGAAAATTTTCTCGCGTCTGGGTGAATACCGGGAGAAACAAGGCGAAGGCAAGGTCATCGGAGTGCTGGGCTGCGTGGCGCAACAGGAAGGCGAAGAGATTTTCAAGCGCGCGCCGTGGGTGAGGCTGGTCTGTGGTTCGGCAAGTTACCGCAAACTGCCGGATATGCTCGCGCGACTGGAAGCTGGAAATCAACGCGTCACCGGGCTTGATACAGACACAGACGAAACGTTTGAAACAGATGTGACGCGCCGCGACAATCCCTGGCGCGCCTACCTGACAATCATCGAAGGCTGCGATAAGGCGTGCTCGTACTGCGTGGTTCCGTTCACGCGCGGTCCAGAGCGCAGCCGCGCGAGCGATTCCATTCTGAAGGAAGTGCGGCAGCTTGCGGAACTGGGCTATTCCGAAGTTCAGCTTCTCGGGCAAACGGTAAATTCTTACGCGGACCCGACAGCGCGAAGGATGCGTTTTTCTGAATTGCTGCTGGCCGTGGCCGATGTAAAGGGAATTCGCCGCGTGCGGTTCACTACCTCGCACCCCAGTGATTTCACGCCCGACATTGTGGAAGCCATCGAACGGCAGCCGAAGATTTGCGACCACGTTCACTTGCCGGTGCAGTCGGGTTCGACGAGAGTGCTGCGTGCGATGCAGCGGACCTATTCGCGCGAAGAGTATCTGGAAAAGATCGCCATGATGCGCGGTGCAAGCAGGCCGATCGCCATTACCACAGACATCATCGTGGGCTTTCCGGGCGAGACGGAATCCGATTTCGAGGAAACCATCAGCCTGCTGCAGGAAGTGCAATACACCGGTTTGTTCGCGTTCAAGTATTCGCCGCGGCCGAATACGCCTTCTTTGTCGATGAACGATGCGATTTCCGAAGAAGAGAAGGGCCGTCGGCTTGCCATCGTCCAGGAGAAGCAGCGCGAGATTCAGGCGGGCAGGAATGCAGATCTGGCGGGCCAAACGTTTGAAGTTTTGGTCAGCGGAAAATCGCGGCGAGAGAACCAGTGGTCCGGGTATACAACATCGCATCGCATGATAAATTTCGCTTCACAAGAGAGAGAGCTTCTGGGAACCTACGTGCAGGTCCGGGTTACGGGAGCGAGCCCGAACAGTCTGGTAGGTGACCACGCTGTTTAGCTCAGGGAGGCCTCGATGGAAGTGGAGATGAAGATCCGTGGCCTGATGATGGATCCCGTCACGAACATGCCCATCGTAGTGCTCAAGGACGTGCAGGGGCAGGCGATTCTGCCGATTTGGGTGGGCGTTTACGAAGCGAACGCCATCGCCCTGGAAATCGAGAAAGTGCAAACTCCCCGGCCGATGACCCATGACCTGTTGAAGAACGTTCTGCTGGGGCTGGAAGTGCGTGTGCAGAAAATCGTGGTGAACGATTTGAAGGACGATACGTTCTACGCGCTGATCTGGGTGGAACGCGAAGGCCAGATGATGACCATCGATTCGCGCCCCAGCGATGCGCTGGCCTTGGCGTTGCGGATGGATTGCCCGATCTTCGTAGATGAAGCGGTCCTCAAGAACTCCAAAATATCGAGCGCTTTCTCCGAGCGCAATACCAACGAGCAACTCCGCACTTGGCTCGATGGCCTTTCCGACGAGGACCTCGGCCGTTACAAGATGTAAGTAGCTATCGGCCAGTCGATTCATTACCAGCCCGAAGTCAAGTTCGCGCCGGCGGGTCTTCCGGCACGAGCATTAACCGGCGAACCGCGCGGCGCCAGGCGAAAAGCAAGACAATGCCGATCAAAATGAGCGCCAGGCTCAAGCCAGCCCACAGGCCAAACGCGCCCCAGTCCCGGTAGAAACACAGCCAGGCACCGAGCGGAAGACCAATAATCCAATACGCGGCGAAGTGGCAGAACATGGGCGTGCGCGTGTCACCCGCGCCTCGGAGAGCCCCGGTGGCGACGGTTTGGATGCCGTCGAACAATTGAAAAGCGGCGCCAGCAGCGAGCAAGAGAATGGTGCTGTGAATGACGGTCTCATCCGGTGTGTACATTCGCGCGATCCATCGGGGAAATAAGAGGAGCGCGGCACTGGCACAGGTCATGAAGGCCGCTCCAAAAAAGATGGCCGTGCCACCTGCGGCTCTCGCGCTGGCGCTATCCTTGCGGCCGATGGCCTGGCCCACGCGCACGGCGGCCGCGGAAGCGATGCCGAGCGGCACCATGTAAGTAAACGCGACGGTGTTCAGAGCGATCTGGTGGCTGGCGAGCGGAACAGCACCAAGCCGGGCGATGAGCGCGGTAACGAGAGCAAACACTCCGCTTTCTAAGGTGAATTGAATGGCGGCGGGCAGTCCGAGCATAATGAGGCGGCGGATGCGCGGGAGGTCGATGTCGACTGGAGTTCTGAGAAGTTCAGTTCGGTGCTTTCGGTCGTACCAAAGCAGGTAGCCAACAAGCACGGAAGCCATATAGAGACGCGCGATGGCCGTGGACCAGCCCGAACCAACCGCGCCCATCGGTGACACTCCCCACTTGCCATAGACCAAAATCCAGTTGCCGAGTGCATTGACTATGTTGGCGCTGACGAGCGCGAAGGCCACGGGCTTGACCATGTTCATCGCCTGCAGGCAGCGGCGCACGGCGAAGTAGAGAAGCAAGGGCAGCAGGCCGGCGGCCAGCGCCTTGGTATAGGGAATGGCGAGGGCTAAGACTCCGGGATCAACGTGCATTCCCGCGAGTAAAGAAGGAAGCAACCAGACAGCGGCGGAGAGGCAGGGCGTCAAGGCGATGCTCAAATAGATGCTGTTGAGCAAAGAACGATGACAGTCTTCACGGCGGCCCGCTCCGAAGGCCTGCGAGACCAGCGTGTCCAGTCCCATAAGCAGCCCGCCACCGAAGAGAGCCAGCACAATAAAAATGTTGGAGCCAAGACTCACGGCGCCCATGGCGGTCGCGCTCTCGGGGAGCCGTCCGACCATCATGGTATCGACGATGGCCATGCTCATCCAGCCAAGCTCGGCGAGGACCAGAGGAATGGCGAGCCGCAGAGTGGGGCGAAATTCAACGCGAAGGGTTTGGATTCCAATCATAGGTGAAAGACAAGAGGAACGAGTGTAAGCGGGGTGGAGAATAGGAGCAAATAGGTGCTTGCGGGAGACGAAGTGCGTAGAGGGAAGGGCGAAGAGCCTTCAGCAGATTTTTGGGGTCCCGATTTTCAGGGCTATGCCAGACAACTACCACCCGTCGCCCGGCAACCGCCCTCCTGTGTTCCACCGTGACTCCCGCCGACCCGTCCATTTTTCTCTTGCCAATGAACAGGTTGCAAACGTAGAGTTAGCCTAGGGCTTGGGGGTTTTCTGGAGGCGGCACCCATATATAGGAACCCAGTTGCCGGATCGCAGCAGCTCGATTGTTGGCGCGCCTTTCACGTTGGTTCAGGACAAACGGGCGGAGGCAGAAACAGATGACTGCCATCATCACAGTTGCGAATCAAAAAGGCGGCGTCGGAAAGACCACGACGGCGATCAATTTGTCTGCGGCCCTCGCGCATCGCGGCAAGCGCACGCTGCTGATCGATCTCGATCCACAGGCCAATTCGACCATCGCGTTTTATGATTCCGGCGAAATTTCCACGAGCATGTTCGACGTGCTGAGCGACGGCCGCGTCACAATGGCCACAGTCATCAAGGCGACGAAGGATCCGCTGTTGTTTCTCGGGCCCGGGCGGCTGGCGCTTGCGAAACTGGAGCAGGTGCTCGCGGGACAATTCGATGCGCCCTTCAAGTTGAAAGATGCGTTGACTCCGGTCCTGAAAGATTATGACTACGTAATCCTCGATACGCCGCCGTCGCTGGGGATCCTGACGGTGAATGCGCTGGTGGCTTCAACGCATTTGCTGGTGCCCATCCAGGCGGCGTACTTCGCGATCGAGGGAACCGACGATCTTCTCGAGACCTATGAGCGAATCCGCGCGCGTCCCAACCCGGCTCTGAAAGTTCTGGGCGTAGTGATTACTCTTTTTGACAAGCGCACGAATATTTCCAAGGACACGCACGGGCAAATTCGATCGGTATTCGGCGAAGTGCTGTTCAAGACGAAAATCACCAAGAACGTGCGGCTGGAGGAGAGCCCAGCCTACAAGGAAACGATTTTGACGTTTGCGCCAAAATCACCCGGCGCGGTCGAGTACAAGAAACTTGCAGGGGAGGTTATCCAACGTGTCGAAGAGGATCGGGTTACCCGTCACGCTGAAGATGCG
>Ga0066710_100004480_pt1 | contig 12390 bp, 11 predicted proteins | sample GraSoiAngelo_159_FD_79666 | JGI IMG/M metagenome (GOLD analysis project Ga0066710, IMG submission 79666) | Grasslands soil microbial communities from the Angelo Coastal Reserve, California, USA - 14_1009_16_40cm | ecosystem: Environmental > Terrestrial > Soil > Grasslands | place: USA...
ACGGGTCCCTCTCTGTCGCCGCCCGGACGCCGCGACAGATCATCTGGCGCCACTTCCGCAGGGACCGGCTCGCGATGGTGAGCCTCGTCTTCCTGGGCCTCATGATCACCGCCGCCATCACGGCGCCGCTCGTGTCGCGCTACGTCGTGCATCACCCGCCGAACACGCTCTACATCAACGAGACGCTCGATCAGTTCGGCGTGCCGAAGGGACCGAATCACCTCTTCTGGTTCGGGGCGGACGACGCAGGTCGCGACCTCTTCGTCCGCGTCCTGTACGGCGCGCGGACCTCGCTCGTCGTGGCCTTTTTCGCAACTGGCATCTCGGTCCTCATCGGGGTGAGCGTCGGCCTGGTCTCCGGCTTCTACCGCGGCCGGGTGGACACGGCGCTCTCCCGGTTCACCGACGTGATCATGTCGCTCCCCGTGCTGCTGCTCGCGCTCGGCCTGGTGGCCGGGTGCGGGCTCTCCTCGCGGGGATGCCTCGGCGGGCTCGTGCGGCCGGGCCTGCTGCTCGTGAGCTACGTGATCGCGCTCTTCAACTGGCCCTACGTGTCGCGCCTGGTCCGAGGCGAGGTGCTCCGGCTGCGGGAGAAGGAGTTCGTCGAAGCGGCGGCGGCGGCGGGCTCCAGCAACTTCCGGATCATGGTGCGCGAGGTGCTGCCCAACGTGGTCGCCCCGGTGCTCGTGTTCACGACCCTCATCATCCCGAACAACATCCTGTTCGAGGCGGCGCTCTCGTTCCTGGGGATCGGCGTGCCGGCGACGACACCGTCCTGGGGCAAGATGCTCTCGGACGCGGGCTCGATCTTCACGGTGGCATGGTGGATGATGGTCTTCCCCGGGCTCTTCCTGTTCCTCACGACCTTGGCGTTCAACCTGGTCGGCGACGGGTTTCGTGACGCGCTCGACCCGCGGACCATTCGATAGACGTATTCCAAGACAAGGGGACCGGCGGTGCGGGTAGGGGATCGGCGGCAAGGCGAGGGAGGAGGTCCAGGGATGGTTCGACTGGTGAAGGTGGCCGCGCTTGCCGCGGTCATCGCGCTCGTGGCGGCAGCGTGCAGCAGCCCCTCGGGGAACCCGAGCCAGAGCTCGGCGCCCGCCGCGCTCAAGAAGGGCGGCGTGTTCAGGATCGGCCTGGCGTCGGACGTGCACGAGGCGCTCGACCCGGCCCGCGAGTACTACACGATCGGCTGGGAGTTCCTGCGCTGCTGCCTCGCGCGCACCCTCCTGGACTTCAACCTGAAGGGCCCGAACGAGGACGGCAACACCCTCCAGCCGGACCTGGCGACCGCGCTCCCCGCGGTCTCGAGCGACGGTCTCACCTACACGTTCACGATCAAGCCGGGCGTCAAGTACGGCCCGCCGTTCCAGAACCAGACCGTGCAGGCGCAGGACTTCATCCGAGCGATCACCAGAGAGGCCGAGTCCAAGACGGCCGCGAGCTACCCGTTCTACTACTCGAACATCAAGGGCTTCGACGACGTGACCTCCGGCAAGGCCACGACGATCAGCGGCCTCTCCGCGCCCGATCCGTCGACGCTGGTTATCACCCTGACGGCACCGACGGGGTATTTCCCGTACACCCTCACGCTCGCGGCGACCGCGCCCATCCCGGCGAGCCCGAGCGACCCGAGCGCGCCGCTCGGCGCCGCGACCGGGCACGACCAGAACTACGGGCAGTTCATCGTCTCGACCGGACCCTACATGTGGAAGGGGGCCGACCAGATCGACTACTCGAAGCCGGCCGCGCAGCAGGCGGGCCCGGAAGGCTTCCAGGCCGGCAAGTCCTACGTGCTGGTCCGCAACCCCTCCTGGGACGCGTCGACCGACCCGTACCGCAAGGCCTACCTCGACGAGATCGACGTCACGGTGGGCGGTACGGTCGCCGACCTCACGAACAAGATCCAGAACGCCGACCTCAACACCATGGACGCGTTGCCGACCCCGGAGGGGATCCGGCTCTTCTCGACGACGCCCAACCTCAAGCCGTTCATCCACTCGGACTCCACGTTCGGCACCTACTACATCAATATGAACCTCGCCCTCGCGCCGTTCGACGACCTCAACGTGCGCAAGGCGATCAACTGGGTGGTGGACAAATCGGGCCTGCAACGGCTGGCGGGCGGTCCACTCCTGGGCGACATCGCGACCCACGACCTCCCCAACACCATGGTGCCGAGCCTGAAGACCTACGACCCGTACGCGACGCCGAACGAGGCGGGGTCGGTCGACAAGGCCAAGGCCGCGATGATGCTCTCCAAGTGCGACACGAACCACGACGGGGTCTGCGACGCGTCCGCGTGCAAGGACGTGGTGATGGTCGTGGACCAGACGGACCCCTTCCCCAAGATGGCGGCCCTCGTCCAGTCCAACCTCGCGAGCATCGGCATCACCGTCACGCTCAAGCAGTTCCAGACCACGACGGCCTACACGAAGTGCGAGACGGCGACCGAACAGGTCCCCATGTGTCCGAGCGAGGGCTGGTACGCGGACTTCGCCGACCCGTACGCGTTCGTGACGGGACTCTTCAGCTCGGCGAGCCTGACGCCGTCCTGCTGCGACGACTCGGAGCTGGGCGCCACATCGGCGCAGCTCGCCGGCTGGAAGTACGCGATCACGACCGCGACCCCGAACATCGACACTGCGCTGAACGCGTGCGTGCCGACGCAGGGGAGTGCCCGGCTGGACTGCTACGGGAACATCGACAAGAACCTGATGGAGAACGTCGTCCCGTGGGTGCCCTACCGATTCGCGAACGAGGTCGTGATCACGTCGCCGAACGTGCAGAACTATCACCTCGACGCGTCGACGGGTTGGATCTCGCTCGCGCTGGTGGCCCTGGCCAACGGCGGGAAGTGACCTCGACGAGCTCGACGGGGAGCGAGGGGCCGCCTGTGAGCGGCCCCTCGCTTCCACGCGCGGCGGAGTATCCGTGACCCGCTATCTGATCCGGCGCGCGCTGTTCATGATCTTCGTGCTCTGGGTCGTCTCCATCCTTACGTTCCTCATCTTCGTGAAACTCCCCCCGGGGAACCCCGCGATCCGGGCTGTCGGCCGTACCCAGACGCCCGAGACGATCGCGAACGCGAAGCGCGCCCTCGGCCTAGACAAGCCCGTCTGGGTGCAGTACGCCAGGTTCGCCAAGGGCCTCGTGCCATGGCCGGGATGGTTCCTGAACAAGCAGGTCTACTTCTCCTGGTCGAACTTCATCCCGGTGAAGACGATGATCTTCAGCCGCTTGCCGGTCACCCTGATGCTCGCGGCGGGGGCCGCGGTCGTGTGGCTCCTCATCGGCATCCCCGTCGGCATCGTCTCGGCGATCCGGCCCCACTCCGCCGCGGATCGGGCGGGCATGCTGTTCGCGCTCTTCGGCGTCTCGGCGCCGGTCTTCTGGCTCTCGTACGTGCTCCTCTACGTGTTCTGGTTCCGGCTGCACATCGCGCCCAGCAGCGGCATCCCGATCGGGATGGGCGTGATCTCGGCCGCCCTGCACGGCCGGTTCGTGCTTCCCTGGATCGCCCTCGCCCTCACCTACTCGGCCTTCTATGCCCGGATCCTTCGAAGCAGCCTCATCGAAACGATGCACGAGGATTTCATCCGGACCGCTCGTGCCAAGGGCCTCTCCGAGCATCGGGTGATCCTTCGCCACGGCGTGCGCGTCGCCATCACGCCGATCGTGACGCTCTTCGGGATCGATCTGGGCTATCTCCTGGGCGGCGCGATCATCGTGGAGAACGTCTTCAACCTGCAGGGCGTGGGGCAGCTGGGCATCCAGTCGCTCTTCACCAACGACTTCCCGACGGTGATGGGCGTCACGGTCATGGCGGCCGTGTTCATCGTCGTCGCGAACTTGGTAGTCGACGTCGTGTATGCGTTCCTGGACCCGAGAGTGAGGTACGAATGACCTACTCGATCGTCGCGGCCGACCCCGATGTCCATGAGGTCGGCGTGGCCACGCAGTCGAAGTTCCTGGCCGTCGGCGCCGTCGTACCGTGGGCGCGGTGGGACGTCGGCGCCGTGGCGACGCAGTCCTTCGCCGACGCGACGTTCGGGCCGAGGGGACTCGAGCTCCTCGCCTCCGGCGTCGACCCGCAAACGGCGCTCGATCGCCTCCTCGGGGTGGACGAAGGCCGGGAGCAGCGGCAGGTCGGCGTCGTGGACGCCGTGGGGCGATCGGCCTCCTTCACCGGCACGAAGTGCTTCGAGCACGCGGCCTCGATCACGGGCCCAGGCTTCGCCTGCCAGGGCAACATCCTGGCGGCCGCGAGCGTCGTGCCGGCGATGGCGGAGTCCTTCGAACGATCCGCGGGACGCCCGCTCGCCGACCGGCTGGTGGAGGCGCTCCGCGCGGCCGAGCGCGAGGGCGGGGACCGCCGCGGGAGGGAGTCCGCCGCGATCCTCGTGGCCAAGCCCGGCGCGGGCTATGGGGGGAACAACGATCGTTACCTGGACCTGCGCGTGGACCACCACGATGATCCGATCGAAGAGCTCGCGCGGCTGCTCGAGCTCCATCGCCTGTATTTCGAACGGCCCCGCCCCAGTGACCTGGTCGAGCCAGACGGCGCGCTCGAGGAGGAGATCCGCATCATGTTGAACGGCCTCGGCCGGCTTCGCGCCGGCCAGGACGTGTGGGAGGCCCTCGAGGAGTACATGAGCTGGGAGAACCTCGAGGAGCGTTGGGTGGGGCGGGGTCAGCTGGACCCGAGGGTGCTCGAGTACCTGCGCGCCCAGGTTCAGGCCCAATAGCCGAGGGGCGGGCACCCGGCCGGGTGCCCGCCCCTTGCGGTCCAGCGTTCGAGCCGCGGTCCTATGGCCTGACGGCCGCGACGAACGTGTCCTCGTTCATCGTCCCTGTACGGGAGTCGGTCCACACGAGCTGCGCGAACGTGCCGCCGCCCGAGCTCCCTTGGTAGTCACCGTATTGGTTCCCGAAGTCCGAGCCCGCCTTCGTCTCGTCCGACTGCGCGGTCGTGACCTTGAGATTCGCGCTCCAGGTCGCGCCTCCGTCGGTGGAGAAGGAGACGTAGCGGTCGGTCTTCTTGTTGGCCGGCTGGTCGTTCCGGGTGTCGTAGAAGGAGTAGACGAGGGTTCCGTTCGACAGCTGGCTGATCGCCGTGTGGAAGTGGTACGCGTTCACGGTGTCGTCGTTCACCTGGATCTCACGCGACCAGGTTACGCCACCGTCGTCCGAGTACCGAACGTACGCGTTCGTGTTCGTCGTGGCGACCGCCTTGTCGAAGTAGGTCTCGATCAGGCGGCCGGCGTGTGCGCCGTTCTGGATGACGGTCGTGAACGGCATCGGCAGCACCCCGCGACTGCTTTGCGGCGGGATCGAGATGAAGAAGCTCGCCGTGTTGATCCGGAAGTTCGTCACCACGTGGTCGGTGCCCCAGGTGGTGCCGCCGTTCGTCGACTTGTCGACAAAGATCTTCTTGGCGCCCCAGTCTTCCCATGACGCATACACCGTGCCGTCCGGCGCGACCGCGGCGTTGACGCCGATCGTGGCGCCCGTGTCGTTGATCTTCGGGCTCTTCGTCCAGCTACCGAATCCGTTGCCGGAGTAGATCACGTGCGCGGCGTTGTTTTGGTTCGCCTCGTCGTAGCCGACGTACACGCTCCCCTTGAAGGAGCTGGTTGGTGAGTTGTCCGTGGCGACATTGTCTCGGTCCGGGAAGAACGAGGAGGTGACGATGATCGAGTTGGTCCAGGTCGTCTGCCCGACCTTGCGGAAGGAGATGCGCTGATCCGAGCACTCATAGCTGAGGAACGCGTCCCCGTTGCCGTTGAAGGCAAGCCATGGGTCGTAGCAGAAGCCGGTGCCAGCGTTGAATCCGGCATCCGTCCACGTCCTGCCCCGATCCAACGTCTCGTAGACGAAGACGCTCGCTCCCGACGGAGCGCCAAGGTCGTTCGCCGTCGCGAGCATGTGGCTCGAGTTGGTCGGGTCGATCGCGATGGTGGTCTCGCTCTGCGGCCCGGGCTTGTTCGTGACGTTGATGTTCCTCTTGGCCGCTGCCAGCCCTCGTGACAGGCTGGTCACGTTCGAGCGCAACGGGACCGTGGTGAAAGGGCCCTGGGTCCCACGGGAGCTCGCGCCCGCCGGCGCGGATGGGAGGGCCAATGCCATTGTCGCGGTAACGAGGCCGCAAAGCGCGAAGATGCGAGCGGCCGGGTGAAGCGGCAGTTTCGGGCGCGCCACTAATTTCCCCCCTCCTCGTGCCGGCAGTGCGGGCAGACCGCCCGAGACTAACGGCCCATGGCCGCCGTGGGCAAGCGCGTCGGCGAACTTGTTCCTTTGACCCGCGTCGCCCCTGGTCGGATCTATACTGCCGAACACGTGTTCGAGTCACTCAATCCCGAGCAGCTGGAGGCGGTCACCCATCGCGGGGCGCCGCTCCTCGTCGTCGCCGGCGCCGGGAGCGGTAAGACGCTCACGCTCGCGGGTCGCGTCGCGCACCTCCTCTGCGGCGGTGCCCCGCCCGAGCGAATCCTGTTGCTCACGTTCTCGCGGCGGGCGGCGCGCGAGATGCTCGGTCGGGCCGAGCGGCTCACCGGGCGCGACGTGCTCGGCAAGGTCTGGGGTGGGACGTTCCACTCGATGAGCAACCGGCTGCTCCGACGGTACGGCGGGGCACTCGGGATTCGGCCCGACTTCACGGTGCTAGACCAGGCCGACGCCGCCGACTTGATGGATCTCATCCGCGGTGAGATGGGGCTCGGACGCGGCGAGCGCCGGTTCCCGAGGAAGGATACGCTCGCCTCGATATACTCGCGCACCGTCAACGCGGGGGAGCGCCTGCGCGCAGTGGTCGATCGGAGCTTCCCCTGGTGCGTCCCGGAGTTGGACGGCATCCGCTCCGTCTTCGCCGCCTACACCGACCGCAAGCGCTCGCAGAACGTCCTCGACTACGACGATCTCCTGCTGTTCTGGAACGCGCTCATGGCCGACCCGCGAGCCGGTCCTCGGGTGGCAGGGTCCTTCGATCACGTGCTCGTGGACGAATACCAGGACACGAATGCCCTGCAGGCCTCGATCCTCGCGGGCCTGGGGTCGGGGTCTTCCGAAGTGATGGTCGTCGGCGACGACGCGCAGGCTATCTACTCCTTCCGGTCGGCGACGGTTGAGAACATCCTGCGCTTTCCCGAGGCGTTCCCCGGCACCCGGGTGGTCACGCTCGAGCGCAACTACCGATCGACGCGGCCGATCCTGGAGGCGTCGAATGCCGTGATCGCCCGTGCGCCGCGACGCCACGCGAAGACGCTTTGGTCCGACCGGGAGGGCCGGCGCCGTCCGGTCCTCGTCACCTGCCTCGACGAAGCGGCGCAGTCCGACGAGGTCTGCCGGTCGCTCCTCACCCACCGCGAAGAGGGGATCCTGCTGCGCGAGCAGGCGGTGCTCTTCCGCGCCGCCCATCACAGCGACACCCTGGAGGTGGAGCTCGCACGGCGGAACATCCCGTTCGTGAAGTTCGGCGGGCTCCGATTCCTGGAGGCGGCGCACGTGAAGGACGTGCTCGCGCTCCTACGCATCCTGGAGAACCCGCACGACGAGGTGTCGTGGTTCCGAATCCTGCAGCTCATCGAGGGCGTCGGGCCCGCTGGGGCGCGCGAGCTGATCGCGAGGCTGGGCGTCCGAGAGGCGGTAGGGCCGTCGCCTCTTCGCCGGCTGCAGGCCGACCCGCCGGAGGTACCCGTCGCTGCCCGCCCCGGGATGGACCGTCTCCGCGACGCGCTCGCCGCGTGCCTCGACGTGAACGGGAGCGCCCCCCTGCCTGTCCCCACCCAGATCGAACGGCTCCGAGGGTTCCTCGAACCGGAGATCCGGGGCCGGTACCGTGGGGCGGCGAGCCGGCTGCGCGACCTCGAGCAGCTCGAGGGCCTGGCTTCGGGGTCGGCCTCGCGGGGCGCGTTCCTCGCCGATATCACGCTGGACCCGCCCGCCTCGACGGGCGACCTCGCTGGCCCCCCGCTCCTCGACGAGGACTACGTCATCCTCTCGACGATCCACTCGGCGAAGGGCTGCGAGTGGGACGCCGTGCACGTGATCCACGCGGCCGACGGCATGATCCCCTCGGACCTCGCGACCGGCACGCCCGAAGAGATCGAGGAGGAACGGCGCCTCCTCTACGTGGCGATGACCCGCGCGCGGGATTCGCTCACCGTCTACTTCCCGCTCCGGTACTACCGGCGGCCCCGCGGGCTCGAGGATCCGCACAGCTTCGCGCAGCTCACCCGATTCATCTCGCCCGAGGTGCGTGAGCTCTTCGACGAACGACGGGCCCATCTGGACGAGCTCGACGCAGGCACGGCCGAGGGCCTCGGGCCCGTCCCCGTCGGCTCGGCTCGCGGCGTGGACGCGTTCCTCGCCGGACTCTGGCGGGACTGATCCTCAGCGGATCCCGTGCAGCACGAGGGTGAACACCGTGTAGTGACACGCCGCGCCGACGACGGTCAGCACGTGCCACACCTCGTGGTAGCCGAACACGCGCGGGCTCGGGTTCGGCCGGTGCCCGGCGAGCACGATGGCGCCCAGCGTGTACGCGATCCCGCCGGCGGCGGTCAGGACCACCTCCGTGGGCGACAGGGCGCGAAGGAGCTGCGGGGTGAGCGCTACCACGAGCCACCCCAGAACGATGTACAGGGCGCCCGACAGCGCCGCGAGGCCGTCGACCTTCGCCACCTTGAGCACCACCCCGGTGGCGGCCCCGGACCACACGACGAGCAGCAGCACGACCGCGACCGTACCGTGCAGGACGAGGAGCGCGAACGTCGTGTAGGTCCCCGCGATCAGCACGAAGATCATCGAGTGGTCGATCCGCTTCAGCGCGCGCTTTCGCCGCGGATCCCACGAGCCCCGGTGGTACGCCGCGCTGATCCCGTACATGCCGACGAGGCTCGCGGCGAACACCGCCGCAGCGATGCGGCCTCGCGCCGTCGGCGCCGCCAGGACGAGGACGACACCGGCCGGGATCGACGCGAAGCACGCGATCTCGTGGATCCACCCGCGCAGCAGCGGCTTCGGCGGCGCGGCCGCCTGGGTGCTCATGTCGGGATCTCGTACCCGAACCACGCCGAGCGCTCTGCGCCCACGCGCTCGTACAGGCCCTGCGCGAGGCGGTTGTCGATCGCCGTGAGCCACTCGACATGGGGCGCCCCGCGCGCCTTCGCCACGTCGACGCTCGCCTGGATGAGCGCCCGTCCGATTCCGCCTCCCCGGGCGTCGGATCGAACGAACAGGTCGTTCATCAGCACGACGTCGGCGGCGAGCGTCGAGCTGAACGACCAGTAGAGCGTCGCGAACCCGGCGAGCTCCGATCCCTCCCAGGCGCCCAGGAGGAGCCCGTCATCGCTCGGCGCGATGAAGCGGCGGAAGAAGGTGCGGTTGCGGTCGTCATCCGGGGACTCCACGCCGTAGAAGCGTTGGTACCCGGCGATGAGGGGGAGCGCCTGGTCCAGCTCGTCGGCGGTGAGGGGCCTGACCTCGGCCATCTCAGATGCCCGCGATCGGCTGCAAGGGGAGCTTCGGACCGAAGCGGGGCGGGGCGATCCCCGCCGCCTCGATGAGCCGGACGACGCGCCCCCGATGCCCGGCGAAGGGCTCGAGCAGCTCGAGCATGCGCTCGTCGTCCGCGCGCGGCTCGCCGGCGAGCGCCCACGCAACGGTGTTGGCCAGGTGGTAGTCGCCGACCGACACGGCATCGGGATCCCCGAGGGCCACCGCCGCGACCTCGGCCGCGGTCCAGACCCCGATGCCCGGGATGGCGCGGAGGCGTTTCGTCGCATCCGTCGGGTTCATGTCGAGCGCTTCCTCGAGCCGGTTCGCCCGCCTCGCTGCCTCGCGGATGACGCCCGCGCGGCGAGCCTCCAGGCCGAGCGGGTGGAACGCGTACGTCGGCGTCGCGGCGAGCACTGCCGGAGCGGGCGGGAGGAGGAGCGGCAGCGGTCCCGGCGCCGGCTCTCCGTATGCGCGCACGAGCGCGCGGTAGCTGGCGCCCGCCTGGACGCCGATGACCTTCTGGGCGATCACGGTCGGAAGGAGCGCCTCGAACACCGCGTTGGAGCGACCGATCCGAAGGCCCGGCATGCGCCGGTGCAGCTCGCGGACCACTCCGGGGCCGGGCTCGAATCCGTCGAGCGAGTCGCGCGACCCCAACAGCTCGGGCACCGCGGTGACCGCCCACGCGGCGCCATCGCCCCACGCGGCCGCCTCGATGTCGGTTCCATCGACCGCGATCCGGACTGTCGCCGGGCCGTCCGGCGTCCTGGTCGCCCGCCACCACGCGCCCGATCGGTCGACACGCACGCATGGATCCCCGTGCGGCCGCCGGAGCGGCCCGAGGGTGAGGGACAGGTCGACCGCAAGCCGTGGGCGGACACGCGTCGTGAGCGGCACGGCTTCGAATCCTACCCGCCGGCAGCGTCCGATCCCGAGCCCGCGCGGGCCACCGTCAGCTCGTGGACCGCCTTGGTGAGCCGAAGGATCTCGTTCGAGAGCCGGATCAGCTCCTGGTTCTGCTGCAGCTCCTCCTGGTTCTCGGTGGCCTGCTGCTGCACGAGCTTCCACTCCTGATCGGCCAGCATCTGCCGTCGCTCGTCCTGGCGGTTGGCGCTGATCAGCAGGAACGTCGAGAGGAAGATCGCCTCGAGCGACACGATCATCGTGAGGAGCCCGAACGGGAACTTCTCGACCCGGAAGCCGATCCACAGGCTGAACCACACGATGTGCACGTAGACGAACACCATCGAGCCTGCGAACTTGGTCACGGCGTCGGCGATGCGGTTCTGCAGGCTCGCGCGGCGCATCTCCCGGTGCTTCTTGAGGATGGGGTTCTGCGACTCGGGGACGACGCTTCGCACGCTCATCGGTCATGCCTCCTGGCGATGGTCTCGGGTCGAGGCGACACTACGCCCGCGCGTCCCCGGATCAAGGAACGGGGGCGGTGGGCGCGACCAGGAAGATCCAGATATCCCATGCGACGTGGCTCACGATGAGCGACCCGATGGGCATCCCCGCGGCCGCCAGGGCCACCAATGGGCGCCGGCAACGCCGGCCGCGCCCACGAGCGTCGGGTTCTCCGAGGCGACGTGCGCCCCCGCATACGCCATGGCGGCGACGGCCGCGGCGCGCCAGCGGCCGGATCGCTCCGAGAGCCGCCGCTGCACGAGGCCGCGCCAGAACAGCTCCTCGGCTGGCCCGTCGGAGGCCGACCCACGCGCCGCGAGCCCCAGGCCAACCGGCCGCGCCAGGTCCGTCATCCGCTCGCTTTCTTTCGGTCCGTGCCCTGCCGAACGCGCGCGGTGAAGAGGGTGGCCGTTCCCCAGGTCAGGGGCCGCGCTTGGGCCGCCGCGAGCCCGGCGCCCTCGAGGAGGGTGCAGAGCTCCGGAGGGGAGGGGAGCTGCGCGAGCGACCGCACCAGGTAGCGGTAGGCCTCGCGCCGCTCGATGAGCCCGCCGAGCGCCGGGGCGACGGTCCCGAAGTACGCGTCGAACAACCTACGCAGTCGGCGGTCCGAAGGCCCGGTGATGTCTAGGGCGACCACCGCACCGCCGGGTGCCGTCACGCGCGCCATCTCACGGAACGCGCCACCGAGGTCCTCGAGGTTGCGCAGGACGAAGCCGCTCGCCACCGCGCCGAAGGAGGCATCGGCGAACGGCAGCCGGAAGGCGCTCGCCTGGACGAGCCCGGCGAACGGCGCCGCCGCGTCCCTCGCCCGCGCCAGCATGGCTTGGCTCACGTCGACCCCGACCACGCGGGCCCTTCCTGCCATGAGCGCCCCAAGGCGGCCCGTCCCGCAGCCGAGGTCGAGGACCCGGGCCCCGGGCGCGGTGGCGTCGGCGACCGCGCGGGCCGCGACCCGCCGCCACCATCGGTCCAGGCCGAGTGAGATGACGTCGTTGAGCAGGTCGTAGCGCTCTGCGACATCGTCGAACATTGCGCGGATGTGATCCTCTGCGGGTGCCCTGCGGCGGCGTGGGCCAGCGGTCATCTCGGGCCGAATCGTAGACTCGGCCCCGCGATGAGCACGGACCCGGACGCACGCGTACGGATCCTCATCGTGGGCGGTGGCTACGTCGGGCTCTACACGGCGCTCGGTCTCGAGCGGCGACTGCGCGATGGCGATGCCGATGTCACGCTGGTGAACCCGGATAGCTTCATGGTCTATCAGCCCTTCCTCCCTGAGGCGGCCTCTGGAAGCATCGAGCCTCGGCACGTCGTCATCCCGCTTCGAACCGTCCTCAAGCGCACGCGACTGGTTACCGGGACCATCTCGTCGATCGATCCGCCGAGCCGGATGGCGACAGTGGCCCCGACCGACGGCCGGCCATGGGAGCTTCGCTTCGATCAGCTGGTCGTCGCCCTGGGGTCGGTCGCGCGCGTGCTGCC
>Ga0066710_100004483_pt1 | contig 12387 bp, 13 predicted proteins | sample GraSoiAngelo_159_FD_79666 | JGI IMG/M metagenome (GOLD analysis project Ga0066710, IMG submission 79666) | Grasslands soil microbial communities from the Angelo Coastal Reserve, California, USA - 14_1009_16_40cm | ecosystem: Environmental > Terrestrial > Soil > Grasslands | place: USA...
AGCAGCGACTGGCAGAGGATCCCCTCCAGCACGAACGACAGCTGGGCGCGAATCTGCGACTGCTGGTGCGCCGGGAACACGTCGATGATGCGATTGATCGTCTGCGCGGCGGAGTTCGTGTGCAGGGTGCCGAAGGTCAGGTGGCCGGTCTCGGCGATGCGCAACGCGGCCTCGATCGTCTCGAGATCGCGCATCTCGCCGATGAGCACGACGTCGGGGTCCTGTCGCAGCACCGACTTGAGCGCGGCGCTGAAGGAATGGGTGTCGGCGAACAGCTCGCGCTGGTTGACGATGCAGCTCTTGTGGCCGTGCAGGTACTCGACCGGGTCCTCGATGGTGACGATGTGGCCCTTGTCCTCGTTGTTGATCTTGTCGATCATCGCCGCCAGCGTCGTGGACTTCCCCGACCCCGTCGGGCCGGTCACCAGGATCAGGCCGCGCGGCTTGTCGCACAGGCCCGACACGACCTCGGGCAGGCCGAGGTCCCCGAAGCTCTTCACCTCCCACGGGATGGTCCGGAACGCGGCCGCCACCGCGCCCCTCTGGCTGAAGACGTTGGCGCGGAAGCGGGCCAGCCCGCGCACGCCGAAGGAGAAGTCGAGCTCCAGGTTCTCTTCGAAGCGGTGCTTCTGGTTGTCCGTGAGGACGCTGTACGACAGGGCCTTGGTCTCGGGCGCTGTGAGCGGCGGGAGCTGCAGGGGCACCAGCTTGCCGTCCACGCGGATCTGCGGCGGCGAGTTGGTGGTGATGTGCAGGTCGGTCCCCCCCTGCTCGACCAGGGTCTTCAGAAGCTGGTGCAGCGTCACCGCCATGTTGTCCTCCTCAGAGCACCGTCTCGCGCACGACCTCTTCCACCGTCGTGAGGCCCGCCTTGATCTTCCTCAGCCCCGAGCCACGGAGGCTGATCATGCCTTCTTCCTGCGCCTTGTTCTTGAGCTCGATCGACGAGGCTCCCGTCAGGATCATCTCCCGCACCGAGTCGGCGATCTCCATGACCTCGTACAGCCCGACCCGTCCCTTGTAGCCGGTGTTGTTGCACGTCGGGCACCCCTTGCCTTTGTAAAGCTTGACCTGCTTCGCGTCCTCGGGGCTGTAGCCGATCTCGATGAGCGCCTGCTGCGGCATGGCGATCTCCTCCTTGCAGTCCTTGCACAGCCGGCGCACCAGCCTCTGGGCGGCGATGAGGTGCACGGAGGTCGCCACCAGGTAGGGCTCGATCCCCATGTTCATGAGCCGGTTGATGGTGGAGGGCGCGTCGTTGGTGTGCAGCGTGGAGAGCACCAGATGGCCGGTGAGCGCCGCCTTGACGGCGATCTCGGCCGTTTCGAAGTCGCGGATCTCTCCGACCAGAATGATGTTCGGATCCTGCCGCAGGAAGGAACGCAGGGCCGCGGCGAAGTTGAGGCCGATCTGCTCCTTCATCTGCACCTGGTTGATGCCGTGCAGGTTGAACTCGACCGGGTCCTCGGCCGTCATGATGTTGGTCTCGGGCGTGTTGACCCGGCTGATCGAGGAATAGAGCGTGTTGGTCTTCCCCGAGCCGGTTGGTCCCGTGACCAGCACCATGCCGTACGGCTTGAAGATGGCCTTCTCGAACTTGTCGAGCGACTCCTGCTCGAACCCGAGCCGGGTCATGTCCAGCATCAGGTTCTCTTTGTCGAGGAGCCGCAGCACGATCTTCTCTCCGAACAACGTCGGCAGGACCGAGACGCGGTAGTCCATCTCCCGGTTCTTCCCCTGGAGCTTCATCTTGATCTTGATGCGACCGTCCTGCGGCAGGCGCTTCTCGGAGATGTCCAGCTTGGCCATGATCTTGATGCGCGAGGTGATCGCGTCGCGCAGCTTCATCGGCGGCTGCATGATCTCGTACAGCACGCCGTCGATGCGGAAGCGCACCCGGAAGTCCTTCTCGTACGGCTCGATGTGGATGTCCGACGCGCCGCGCTTGATCGAGTCCGTCAGGATCAGGTTGACGAGACGCACGACCGGCGCCTCTTCGGTGGCCGCCTCGAGCTTGGCGAGGTCGACGTCCTCCTCCTCTTCCAGAAGCTCGAGATTCTGATCCGCCTGCTCTTCGCTCGCGATCTCGTCCATGACCTTCTTGAGCTCGAGGGCATGGACCGAGCCGTAGTAGCGGTCGATGGAGTCCTTGATCGCCACCTCGGACGCGACCACCGGCTCGACGTTGTAGCCGGTCATGAACTTGATGTCGTCCATGGCGAAGACATTGGTGGGATCCATCATGGCGATGGTGAGCGTGGCCCCGGTGCGGCTGACCGGCATGATCAGGTACTTCTGGGCCACCTCGCTCGGGATCAGCTTCACGACGCTCTCTTCGATCTCGATCTTGGCCAGGTTGATCGCCGGCACGCCGTACTGCTGCGACAGGACGCGGGTGATGTCCTCTTCCTTGACGAAGCTGAGCTTGACGAGGTTGAAGCCGAGCTTGCCGCCATTGGACTTCTGGTACTCGAGGGCTTCCTGGAGCTTCTGCGGGGTGAGCAGCCCCGCCTTGATGAGCATCTCGCCGAGCTTGACGGCCATCCGGAACCTCGCGCAGGAGGGATCGCAAGACGCGTCCCTCCGGTTCGACGCGGGATCAGCGAATATTCAATTCCGCGTGTCAAATTATGTACCGGAACAATTTTTGTCAAGTAGTGGGGCGCAATATGAGTATTTTGCCGCGGAAATCTGACAATACCGTAACGCGAATCCCTATCGTCACCTTAAATCACTGAAAAGTATCGTGGATAGGCTTCAGGGCGGCGTCGAGACGGCAGTGGCCGGGGACGATACGGGGAACGTTCGGATGCGGACGGCGCCTTCGTGAGGAGCGCGCGGGCGCCTCAGGATCTCTCAGTCAATCTCGTAGCGCAGCTCCATGGAGGTCCTGTTCCCCAGCGCCCGGCGCAGGAGCGTCACCAGCTCCGGATCGGCCCCGTTCGCCTCCAGGCTGCCGATGGCGGCCGCGTCGATGTTGTAGCTGTACTCGTCGAGGCTCTCCTCCGCGAGCTGCTCCATGAGGACATCGAGCTGGGCTTCCGTGATGGTGCCCACCTGGGCGTCGTTCTCTCCATCGTAGAGCGAAATCATGCCGCGCCTCCTTCGCCGCCCTGGCCCGTGGAGGACCGGCGGCCCTTCAGCGAGAGAAGGTATATTCCGAAGGCCGCGGCGGCCAGGAACGCCAGGATGGCGCGCGCGGTGCCACCGCCTCCCGCGGCGCCGGCCCGGTGGGCCATCTCCCACCCTCCGTAGAAGGCGAAGAAGGCGGTGGCGGCGGCGATCAGGACCCGGTGCGCGGTCAGCAGGGTCACTCTCACACTCCGATGCGCAGCCGCTCGGCCAGGCCGTGCGGCAGGCCTGCCGCGCGGATCTTCTCCCCCGTCGTCTCGAGCGGGTAGGCGACCCGGTACACCGTCACGCTGCCAAGGGCGTCGTCGTAAAGGGCGAAGCTGCTCTTGGGGTTGCGGTCGCGCGGCTGCCCGAGCGAGCCGGGATTGACCAGGGCGCGGCGGCCCGCGCCGAGCGCGAAGATCGTCGGCTCGACCCGCGCCAGCTGCAGCCCCACGCGCTCCCTGTCGAGCGTGAAGGCGCAGGGGAAGTGGCTGTGCCCGAAGAAGCAGAGATCGAAGGAAAGCGCGCCGAAGGAACGCCTCGCCTCCCCCTCGTCGAGCAGGTAGCGGTCCTCGTCGTGCGGCGTCCCGTGGGCCAGGTAGCGGCCGGGCGCGAATTCGAGCGGCCCGCGGGGCAGGCCGTGGAGCCACTCCAGGTTCCCCGGCGCCAGGACGCCGCGCGTCCAGAGCGCCGCCGCGCTCGCCGCCTCGTTGAAGTCCTCTCCGTCCTCGATCCCCGAGGCGACCTTGTCGTGGTTGCCGCGGATGGCGGCCAGCCCCGGCAGGCCGCGCAGGACCTCGATGACCGCGTTCGGATCGGGGCCGTAGCCCACGACGTCGCCCAGGACCAGCACGCGCTCGTAGCGCAGCCCCCGGGCGTAGCCCAGGACGGCCTGGAGCGCCTCCAGGTTGCTGTGCAGGTCGGAGAGGACGAGGAAGCGCATCAGAGCAGCTCCGCGATCCGCTCGGCGACCTGGTCGGGCCGAAGACCCTCGGCCTCGACCCGAAGGGGCGCCGAACGGTAGTAAGGGAGTCGCGCCCGGTAGAGCGCCTCCGCCTGCGCCTCGCCCTGCAGGAGCGGCCGCGCCGCGCCTCTCTCGCAGCGTACCAGGGCCTGCGCCAGGGGGACCTGGATCCAGACCGCCCGTCCCAGGGTGTCGACCACGGCGCGCCCGGCGTCGGTGGCGTACGTGCCGCCGCCGCAGGCGACCACCAAGCGCGTGCGGCCGCGCAGGGAGGCGAGGATGGCCCCCTCGGCCCGCCGGAAGTGCGCCTCCCCGTCCTCCGCGAAGATGCGCGGGATGCTGCGCTTCTCTGCTTCGACGATCAGGTCGTCCAGGTCGACGAAGTCCCAGCCGAGCAGCCGGGCCAGCGCCTTGCCCGCGGTCGTCTTGCCTGCGCCCATGAAGCCGACCAGGAAGACGATCGCGCCCGGGACCCTGCGCATGCCCACGCTCCCCCCGGCGCCCCCGTCAGGAGGCGACCGCCGCCGGCTCCTTGCGCTCCAGGAGCCTGTCGAGGTAGCCGGTGTGGAGGTTGCCCCGGATGAAGTCAGGGTCCCTCAGGATGCGGCGCTGCAGGGGGATGTTGGTGCGGATCCCCTCCACGACCATCACGTCCAGGCTGCGCCGCATGCGCGAGATCGCTTCCATGCGGTTGTTGCCGCGCGTGATCAGCTTGGCGATCATGGAGTCGTAGTACGGCGGGATGGCGCACTCCGAGTGGGCCACCGTGTGGACGCGCACTCCGGCAGCGCCGGGGGGGTGGCAGGTCGTGACCTTTCCGGGCTCGGGGTCGAGGCTCTCCGGGTCCTCGGCGTTGATGCGGCACTCGATCGAGTGCCCGACGGGCAGGATGTCCTCCTGACGGAAGGCCAGGGACTCGCCCGCCGCGATCTTGATCTGCTCCTTGATCAGGTCGATGCCGGTCACCATCTCCGTGACCGGATGCTCCACCTGGATGCGGGTGTTCATCTCGATGAAGTAGAAGCGCCCCTCCTCGTCGAGCAGGAACTCGACCGTGCCGGCGTTCTGGTACCCCACCGAGCGGGCCACCTTGAGGGCCGCCTCGGCCATCCGCCGCCGCAGCTTGGGGTTGAGCGCCGTGGAGGGCGACTCCTCGAGGACCTTCTGGTGCCGCCTCTGGATCGAGCACTCGCGCTCCCCGAGGTGGACCACGTTGCCGAAGGAATCGCCGAGGACCTGGAACTCGATGTGGCGCGGGTTGCGCAGGTACTTCTCGATGTACACGTCCGGCACGCCGAAGGCGGCCTTGGCTTCGCTGCGCGCGGCGCTGATCGCCGCCGCCAGGTCGTCGGGAGACGGGACCACGCGCATCCCGCGGCCTCCCCCGCCGGCGGCCGCCTTGACGATGACGGGATAGCCGACCTTGGCCGCCAGCCGCATCGCCTCTTTCTCGTCGCTCATCGATCCCCGGCTGCCGGGGAGGATCGGCACGCCGGCGGCCAGCATCGTCTCACGGGCCCGCGCCTTGTCCCCCATCAGCCGGATGACGTTCGGGCCGGGGCCGATGAACTTGATGCGGCAGGCTTCGCACACCTCGGCGAAGTGCGCCGACTCGGCGAGGAACCCGTAGCCGGGATGGATGGCGTCCGCGTCGGTGATCTCCGCCGCCGCGATGACGGCGCCGACCTTGAGGTACGAGTCGCTGCTGCGCGGTGGCCCGATGCAGACATCCTCGTCGGCGAACTTGACATGCAGGGAGTCGGCGTCGGCCGTGGAGTAGACGGCGACGGTCTGGATGCCGAGCTCGCGGCAGGCCCAGATGATCCGCAGGGCGATCTCGCCGCGGTTGGCGATCAGGATCTTCTTGAACATGGGATCGGCGGGCCTCCGGTCATGCCGCCAGGGGCTTGCGGATCTTGAACAGAGGCTCCCCGTACTCGACCGGCTGGCCGTTGGCCACGAGGATCTCCAGCACCTGGCCGTCGCAGTCGGATTCGATCTCGTTCATCAGCTTCATCGCCTCGACGATGCACAGCACCTGGCCCTTCTTGACCTGGTCGCCGGACTCGACGAACACCTTCGCGCCCGGCCCCGAGGCGCGGTAGAAGGTTCCGACGATCGGCGACTTCACGACGTGGACATCGGGAGCGTCGGCGGGGGTCGCGGCCCGGGGGGCCTGGGCGCCCTGCGCGCCGGCCGCGGCGGCGGGAGGGACCGCCACGGGGAGGGCGATGGCCGGCGCCGGCATCAGGGCCGCGGCCGATCCTTTCACCAGTTTGATCTTGAAGCCGTCCCTCTCCAGCTCGAATTCGACGAAGCTGCTGTTCTCGATGTACTCCATCAGCTCCTTGATCTCATCGTCCAAGCGGCCTCCGCCCACGCCCGCCCCCGGCTTCACGGCACGCCTCCGGTGCGCGCCTCTCGAGGGGTCAGGCCCCCCTCCTCCGGCGCCTCCCCATGGTACCCCAAAGCCGGTCGACCCCGGCCCGCCGTGCGGCTTGCCCCGCCGCGCCGCGTCATCCGATCGCCTCCTGGAGCTGCAGGCCCGCCCTCCAGGCCTCGTAGCGGGCGCGGCCCGGGATGCCATCCGGACCCACCACCACGCACAGGTAGTAGTCGGATCCGAGCGCGCGCAGGACGGTCAGGCCCGATTTCCCGGTGATCGAGAGCTCCTCCAGGTCGCCGGCGGGACGGTCGCGCATCGACGCCACCGCCCTCTTGATCACGCCGATCGCCTCCGCGGACGCCAGATCGATGCTGAAGCCGGGGCGGGCGGAGACCTTCTCGACCGGGATCCCGTCCAGCCCGACCACGGCCGCCCCCAGCGAGCCCGGGATCCGGTCGAGCACTTCCTGCAGCACCGACCTCATCGCGGCCCCGCCTGCCGGGGGCCGCCCGACCCGGCCTGGATCGTCTCAAGCCACCGTCCCAGACGCAGCGCGGCGGCGCGCGCCTCTCCGGCTCCGGGCGCCGGCCGGGCCTCCTCGACCGCCCCGCGGGGCCCGGCGGGTTCCGCCGCCAGCTCCTGGAGCCTGCGGGCCGCCTTGCCGTTGCCCGGATCGACCCGCAACATCGCGCGGTACACCTCGATCGCCCTTTCGATCAGGCCCTGGCGCAGGTAGAGCTCCGCCAGCGTGTTGGTATGGAGCGCGTCGGTCCCCTCGCTCCGGGCCGGGAGGCGATCGGGCGCGGCGGGAGCCGGTGTGATGTCCTCCGGGCCGTACTCGAGCGAGGGCTCGGCCACGGAGGAGGTTGCCGTGGCCACGGGCCGGGGCGCCGAGGGCGCCGGCCGGGGCGCGCTCACGGGGGAGGCCGGCTGAGGCGGGAGCGGGGGCACCTGCGCGGCCGCGGGCCTCGGGGTGGCGGGCACCGGCGCGGCGGGCCACGGCGCGGGCCGGACCGCCTGCTGCGCCCGACCGCCGGAGCCCGGCGCGGGCGCGGAGGCCGGTGCCGGCGGCGGGGTCCCCTGGACCTCCAGGATGTCCTTGAGCAGGGCTTCCACCTCGCGGTCGCCCGGGTAATGTCGCAGGATGGAGCGGTAGGTTTCCATGGCGGCGGCCACGTCTCCGGTCCGGCGCTGGACCTCGGCCAGCAGCTTCCCCGCCAGGTGGTTCTCAGGGGCCAGCTCGAGGACCTCGGCAAGCGCCCGGCGCGCCTCGTCCAGGCGGCCGGCCTCCAGGTAGGTGCGGCCGAGGGAGATGCGCGCCGTGTGGTAGGTGGGATGGCGCGCCAGCCCCTCGAGGCAGATGGCGATCGCTTCGTCGTGGCGGCCCGCCTTGCGGTACTCCTCCGCCAACTGCAGGAAGGCCCGGGACAGGGGATCCCGCGCCATCCTCTCCCTGAGCGCCTCGATCGACGCGCCGCCGCGCTGCGGCCCCGGCTTGGCCATGGTTCTAAGTGATTGACCTCTTGAGAGTAAGGGCTCCACCTCGGCCAGCGACGCGGGCGATTATAGAGAATGCCCGAAACGCTTGTCAAAAAAGAAAGGCCCCCGGGATCGTACCGGGGGCCGGCCCTGGCGCACGGTGCGGCGCTACGGGACGATGGCGACTCCGAAATCGACGTCCCAGCTGACGTGCCGCCCGAGGTTGTCGTGCCCGTCGAAGTGGATGTGACCCACATCCGAGGTCCCCGCGCCCACCTCCGGGATCTGGAACGCGATCGAGTTCCCCTCGGACTGGACGAGGTAGAAGACCCCCTCCATGTTGCTGGTGACGGTCCCCACGAACGGGGAGGTGTAGTCCACCGTGGCGGTCATGAACTCGATGGCATTGAGGTTGCTCGTCGAGAGGTTGCTCTGGTTGCGGTCCCGCACGGCGAAGGTGAACAGCGCGGCGGCCTGGATATTGTCCGCGATCTTCGTCCCGATGTAGGTGATGGCCGTGCCCTGGACCACCGCCTCGGACTCCTTCGGCTCGTTGCCGACGGCGTTGCAGGCGATGCCCGCCGCGGCCACCCCCAGGGCCGCCAGGGTGGCGAGCCGCTTGAAAATCGAGACTCTCCTCATGGCTTGTCCTCCAGCGCCTCCGCCTTCTTGGAGATCCGCGGCGTGATGAAGATCAGGAGCTCGGTGTTCTTGCGGTTGATGGTCTTGTTCCGGAAGAGCCAGCCGAGGCCCGGGATCTTCGACAGGCCGGGGACGTTCGCCTGGGTCACCGAATCGTTCAGCTTGAAGATGCCGCCGATCACCGCCGTCCCGCCGTCGCCCACCAGGATCTGGGTTTGCGCCCGCTCCGTAATGATCGGCGGCACGTCGCCGACGCGGTTGACGAAGTCGGGAGACGAGTTGTCCACTTTCACGTCCATGATCACCGTCCCCTCCTTGGTGATCTGGGGGACGACCTCGAGCTTCAGCGACGCCGAGATGAACTCCACGTTGATCTGCGTCGCCGTGGTGCTCACGACCGGGATCTGCACGCCCTGCTCGATGATCGCCTTGACGTTGTTCTGCGTCGCGATGCGCGGCGAGGAGAGGACCTTCACGTCGCCGTTCGTCTCGAACGCGTCCAACGTGACGTCGAGGGTCACGGAGTCGAGGACGTTCCCGAAGCTCAGGCCCAAAGCGCCTCCCGCGCCGGCCGCCGGCGACGGCAGGTTCACGTCGTAGTCGAGCGAGGCGCGGTGCGGGAACTGCAGGTTCGTCTGCGTGCCATGCTTCTGGTCGGCCTTTCCATGCACGCCCCACTTGATGCCCAGGTCGCGCTCGAACTCGCGGTCGGTCTCGACGATCCGCGCCTCAATCACGACCTGCGGCGTCTGCTCGTCGAGGGCGTCGATCAGGCGGTTGATCGGGTCCTGCCGGTCCCGCAGGTCGGTGATGATCAGGGTGTTCGTCCGGTCGTCCATGATGACGTCGCCCCGCTTGGACATGATCTTCTTGACGATCGGGGTGACGTCCTTGGCCTTGGCGTAGGACAGGCTGCGGGTGAAGGTGATCGGCTCTTCCTCGAGCTCCTGGGCCTCGAGCAAAGCCTTCCGGGACGCGGCCTCCGAAGCGAGCTTCTGGCTGGTTGCGATGCGGATGACGTTGTTGTCGAAGACCTTGTCGAGCCCGTTGTTCTTCAGAATGATGTCGAGCGCCTGGTCCTCGGGAACGTTCTCCAGGACGATCGTCAGCGTGCCCGAGACCCCCGGGTCGAGGACGATGTTGTAGCCCGTGATCTCGTGGAACAGGCGGAAGACGTCCTTGAGGTCCGCGTCCTTGAAGTTCAGCGAGATCCTCTTGCCGGAGTACTTGGGCCCGCGGTCGGAGATCGCCCGGGATTTGAACCGGGCGCCCTGGGAGATCATGATGTTTTCGCTCCCCTCCCTCCCCGAGGCGCGGGAGGCGGATTCCCTCGGCCGCTCCTCGACGCGGGCTTCCCCGGTGGCCAGGAGGCGGTTCTGGGGCTTCGGAGGCTCAGGCTCGGCCGCGGGGGCTTGCGGCGCGGGAGCGGGGGCGGCCTCTTCGGGCCCGCCCACCGAGATCTCCTGCGCCTCCCCGCTGGTGGGCGAGGCCGCCGGTGCCGGTGCCGTGGCCTCGCTCCCGGATGCCGGGGCTTCGGCAGCCAGCGGCTCGGCGATCTGCGCCTTCGGAGCGGGCGGCGGCGTGACGCTCTCCGCCGCGCGGCGGGCCGCCTCCTCCGAGAAGTCGACGACGAGGCCGGTGTCGGTCGGCACGATGGCGTACGGCTTCGGCGCGCTCATGTCGAGGACGACGCGCGCCACGGGCCGTGGTTTGGTCGCGAACTGGGCCACACGGACCTTCTTCACCACCCCCGACGGGACCTGCAGGAGCTTCGTCTGCGTGTGATCGACCACGCCCACGAGATCGATGACCAGGCGCGGCGGGTTCTTGAGCTCGAAGTGCTCGCTGGCGAGCGAGCCATCGGCGGTCAGCACGATCGCCGTCTCGGGATCGGCGCCCTTGCTCTCGACCGACAGGAGCGAGGTGGCCTGGCTGCCCCGCGCGGCCGCCACGCGGGTGGCCTGCACGGGCCCGCCCGACGGACGAGCGGACGCCGCCACGGGCGCGGCCTTCGGCGTGGAGGGCACCGGAGCCAGCGAGGGCGCGGGCTCGGCGGCCGAGGGGGCGGGTTCGGCCGCCGTCGGTGAGGGGAGCGCTTCCAGTGGGGCGCCTTCCGATGCGGCGGGCGGCGTGGCCTCGGCTGCGGGAGCCGCGGCGGGCTCGCCGGCTCCGGAGGCCGCCGGCGCGGCCTGGGCCAGCAGGGGCTGGTCGGGTGGGTTGCTCGAATCGCTCAACGAGGGGAAGTCGACGACCAGATCATGGCCGTCGAGACGGATGGCATGCTGCGCCGTCGCCACGTTCCTGAACTCGAACTTGGCGATCTTGCCGCCGTCGACGCTCTCCACGGAGGAGACGCGCACACCTTCCACCTGGGGCGTGCCGATGCGCACCTCCTCGGACAGGCCTTCCACATGCACGTCGAGGAGCTCCAGGACGAGGGTGGCCGGATCGGGCTGATAGGAGGTGTAGCTGAAGGGGTAGTTCCCGTGCAGGATCACCTCGGTCCCCGAAGGCGTGGCCGTGTGGTCGATGCCGTTGATGACCACCGCGGACGGCGTCCCAAGCGCCGCCTGACCTGGTTCGCTGACGGGCGGATTGCCCGAGCAACGCAGGGCGGCCGCGGCGATCGTGATCAGGATCGCGACCTTCCTGAACCTCATAAGCTCCCCTCCTCCGCTGTCGTCAGCCGCTTCGTCACGTCCCGGTAAGGCTTGATGCTTCTGGGATCATTGACGTCCTGCCGGAACACCACGCTGCCCGTTCTCCGGTCGATCCGGATGATCTTGCCGTCATAGACCGCGTCACCCACCCTGAGGAAATATCCCTTGTTGTCGCTGCCGTTGAAGAAGGCGATGTAGCCCTTCCCCTTCTGGACGATCCCGACGAGGTCGACCTCCGAGATCAGCATGCCGGCGATGCCGCGCGGGCGCGGCCCCTTGACCTGGCTGTTGAGCGCATCGACGAGGGAGCGGAACGGGTCCCGCCGTCCGGCCGGGTCATAGGTGAAGCCGCGGCCCGAGAGCATCGCCTCGTTGTCCTGCATGATGCGGTTGATGGTGTCGGAGCCGCCCGAGGCACCCAAGCCCTGCTCGCTGGGGGCGGCGCCCGCGGCCGGCGCGGCCTTGGCGTCCTCGGCGCGGAGCGGGATCCCGGCGGCCACGGCGGTCAGGACCAGGGCCGCCAGGAGGGCCGGGAAGGCGGGAGGGCGGCGCGTCACGGCTGCTCCCCTCCCTTCTCGTCATACACGAAGGTGGTGGCCGTGAACATGGATTTGATCGAGTGCTCCTTGCCGGAGCTCGCCGTGATGCTCACGCCGCTGACGTTGATGATCCGCGAGTACTTGCTGATGCGGTCGAAGAAGACGCCGAGGTCGTGGTAGTCCCCTTCCACGTCCATCTGGATCGGGAATTCCTTGTAGAACTCCACCGGCTTGAGAGCGCCCGGGGTGAAGGCCTTGAGGTCGAGGTTCGACTGGTCGGTGAGGTTCTTGACCCACTTGAGGAGCTCGCCGGTCTCGGGCGTGCTCGGGAGAATGGCCAGCAGATCGTTCAGCTTCATCTGCAGGTTTTCGATCTCCTTCTCGAACTCGGGCAGCTTGGCCTCGATGGCCTGGCCCTTGCGGATCTCGGTCTGCAGATCTTCCAGGCGGGCATGGTCGGTCTCGTTCTTCTTCCTCATCTCGGAGAAGTTCGGGTAGGCCCACCAGGCCACCGCCACCAGGGAAGCGGCCATCACGAAGACGACCGCCAGCTGGCCCAGGAACGGAAGCTTCTTGAAGTCCACCGCGGCCTCCCCTTACTGG
>Ga0066710_100004484_pt1 | contig 12386 bp, 11 predicted proteins | sample GraSoiAngelo_159_FD_79666 | JGI IMG/M metagenome (GOLD analysis project Ga0066710, IMG submission 79666) | Grasslands soil microbial communities from the Angelo Coastal Reserve, California, USA - 14_1009_16_40cm | ecosystem: Environmental > Terrestrial > Soil > Grasslands | place: USA...
AAAGCCCGCGTGCTATCTCGCGCTATGCCCGACGCCGTCCTGCTGCGCACCGAGCGCCTCACGCGCGCGTACGGCAGCTTGCTGGCGGTGTCGGACGTGGACGTGAGCGTCCAGCGCGGCGAGCTGCGCTCGATCATCGGGCCCAACGGCGCCGGCAAGACCACCTTCTTTCGCCTGATCTCCGGCGAGACGGTGCCGACCTCGGGCCGCATCTGGTTCAACGGCGCCGACATCACGGGGGTGCCGCAGCACGCGACCGCGCGGCTCGGCATCGCCAAGTCGTATCAGATCACGAACGTCTTCCCGCATCTGAGCGTGCTCGAGAACGTGCGCGTCGCGGTGCAGGGCTACGCGCGGTCCTTCAACTTCTGGTCGCGCGCCGATCACCTCACGGAGGTGAGGGACCGTGCGGTCGCCATCCTGACGTCCGTCGGGCTCGGGACCAAGACCAACTTGCTCGCCGCGCACCTCTCGCACGGCGAGAAGCGACATCTCGAGCTCGGCATCGCGCTCGCGTCCGATCCGATCTTGTTATTGCTCGACGAGCCGACCGCGGGCATGAGCCCGGAGGAGACCGACGCCACGATGCGGCTCATTCGCGAGCTCGCGACCGGGCGCACGGTGGTGCTGGTCGAGCACAAGATGAAGGTGGTGATGGGGATCTCCGACCGGATCACCGTGCTCCACCAGGGCCAGGTGCTCGCGGATGGAACGCCGGAGGAGATTCGCACCAATACCCGGGTGCAGCAGACCTATCTGGGAGCCACCCGGTGAGCCTGCTCACCCTCGACGACGTCCACACCTACTACGGCGAAGCCCACATCTTGCAAGGCGTGTCGCTGACGGTCGGCGAGCGCGAGGTCGTCACGCTCATCGGACGCAACGGCGCCGGCAAGACGACGACCTTGCGGTCGATCATGGGCATCGTGCGGGCCCGGCGCGGCCACGTCCGGCTGCGCGGCGAGGACATCACGGGGCTCGGCACCCACGAGATCGCGCGTCGCGGCATCGCGTGGATCCCCGAGGAGCGTCGCGTGCTGCCGAACCTCACCGTGCTGGAGAATCTCCGGCTCGGCATGCTCGGCGGCCCGACGCACCGTGACGGCACCGACGCGCTGGAGGAAGTCTTCGGCTACTTTCCGCGGCTCCGCGAGCGCATCGCGCACCGCGGCCGGTTCCTCTCGGGCGGCGAGCAGCAGATGCTCGCGATCGCGCGGGGGCTCGTGAGCCACCCGGCCGTCATGCTCGTGGACGAGCCGACCGAAGGGCTCGCGCCGCTCCTCGTGCAGAACCTCACGGAAATCCTGTCCGCGATCAACAAGCGGGGCACGACGATCCTGCTGGTCGAGCAGACCCTCGAAGTCGCGCTCGCTCTGTCGCACCGCGTGTACGTGATGGATCAGGGGCAGATCCAGTTCGAGGGCACTCCCGAACAGCTCCGCCGGGACCCGACCATTCAGCAGCGCTTCCTCGAAATCTGAGGTCGGCGTCCCGGCGGACGAAGTCGAAGACCTAACGCCAGCCGCGGCCCGGGTGGCCGTTACGGGTGTGGCCGGGCGGGATGAAGCCGTGGCGCGGTGCGACGACGACGCGCTTCTCGATCACGACCACGCGCGCCGGCGCGCGGTAGACGGGCCGATAGTGAACCGGCGCGTGGTAGACCGGCGCCGGCACGTAGACCGGGTAGTACTGCGGCTGCACGACCACCGGCGGCGCCACGGGCGGCGGAGGTGCCGGCAGGTAGACCGGTCGAGGCGCCGGCGCGAACACGCCGAAGACGCCGGTCCCGGAGATGATCTGGTTGAAGACGGCGAAGGCGCCGAGCCCGAGCGCCGCGTCGGTCGAAGAACCCGCGAACGCAGTGCCGGGGATGAGTAGCGCCAACAAGCTCGCGAAAATAATGGTCTTTTTCATTGTCGGTCCCTCCTGAGGGGGCCAACCGCTCCTTCCCCTCTGGCCAATTGGACGGACCCGGCGACCGAATTGTTTCGGAGGGCGGCGGCGCGCACGGCAGGCCGTCGCGGGGCTGGCCCCGCCGGCCGAGGTGCGCCTCTGAACGGGATCAGCGTCCGGCGGCGGGCTTGCGTCCGGAGACGTTGAACATCGCCGTGTCGAGACCCAAGGCACTCTTGCCGATGGCCTCGAGCATGCGATCGACGGTCGGCGGCATCAAGGTGCAGGTCCTCAGATCGCGGAAGGCGCGCTCGGCGGGAAAGTCCTTGTAGGCGCCGCGGCCACCCACGACCTGGATGACTTTCGAAGTGACGTGCAGGCCGACTTCCGTGGCCAGATACTTGGCCCGATTGGCGAGGGGGCCGAGCTCGGCGAGGTCGGCGCCGTCCCAGCGCGCCGCCGAGTCGATCAGCACGAGCCCGGCGGCGTCGAGATGCGCCGCCAGCTCGCCCACGTGGCGCTGGACGGTCGGGTCCGCCGCGACCGCGATGTTCTCGGGCTTCACGATCCGCTTCTTCGCGTAGTCGAGCGCGAAGGCCAGCGCCGACTCCGCGATGCCCAGGTAGACGGCGGCATAGCCGAGCGCGAAGCTCTCGATCACGCCGACCTGAACCGCGACGCCGGGATCGCCGAGCATCCCGTCTTCCGGTACGCGGACACCGGCGAACGTCACGGACGGACTGAAGGTCGCGCGCATTCCGAGCGTGTCCCACCTGGCGTCGGTCGTGATTCCCGGCGAGTCCGCCGGCACCAGCGCCAGCTGGAGCGACTTCGCCATGTCGGTGCCGCCGTCGAGCGCGCACCAGACCATGTAGTGCGAGGCGCCGAGGGCCATGGTGCAGAAGTGCTTGACGCCATCGATCACGAAGCCTCGGCCGTCGTGGCGGATCACCGTCTCCATGAGCAGGGTGCGCGACAGGCTCACCGCGGGCTCGCTGCCCCAGCTACCGAAGAGCTTGCCGTGGCGCACGACCTCGTCGAAGTAGCGCCGCTTCTGCGCCGGGCTGCCGACCGCATCGATGAATCGCATGACCGTCGAGTGCATGTGGACGGTCATCGCGGTGCTGGCACAGCCGCGGGCGATCGTGCGAATGACCGCGATGTACGTCGCCATGTCGAGCCCGAGACCGCCCTCGCTCTCGGGGATCGCGCCGGCGAGGAGCCCCTCGCGCCAGAGGTCGCGCCAGCTCTCGACCGGATTGGCCGCGGCGGCGTCGTACTCGCCGGCCCGTGGCGCGATGCGCTCGCGCGTCAGCCGCTCGGCGCGCTCGACGACCGCGCGGTGGACCTCCTTCATCGCTCGACCCCGCGAGCCACCAGCGTGCCCCATATCCCGCGCGGGAGGAACAGGACGAACGCCATGAAAATGACGCCGATCACGAGCGGCCAGGCCTCGATGACGAGGCTCAGACGGTCGGCGAGGATCAGGAAGGTGGCCGCACCCACGAACGGTCCGAAGAACGTCCCCGCGCCGCCGAGCAAGGTCATGATCACCACCTGGCCCGAGGTCGTCCAGTACAGCGAGTCGACGGGCACGACCGTGAGCCGAAGCGCGTCGAGCGCCCCAGCGAGCCCGGTGAAGAGCGCCGAGAAGACGAACGAGAGGAGCTTGATCCGGTTGATGTCGTAGCCGCACGCCACGGCTCGATCGCTGTTCTCGCGGATCGCCTGCAGCACCGCGCCGAACGGCGAATCCAGGATCCGCTTGAGCGCGGCGACCGCGAGCACGACGAGCGCGTAGGCGAAGAAGTAGAAGGCCAGCGGGGTACGGAGCGACACGGACCAGCCGGCCAGTCCGAGGGGGTGCAGCGGGATGCCCCGCAGCCCGTCGTCGCCGCCGGTCAGGTCCGCGGCGTGGAAGGCGATGAAGTAGAGCATCTGCGCAAAGGCCAAGGTCAGCATGGCGAAGTAGATGCCGCGCCGCCGCAGGCAGAAGAACCCGACCAGCGCGCCGCCGATGACCGCCGCCGTGAGGCCCATGCCGAGCGCGAGCCACAGCGAGGTCACCTTGAGCTTGGCCAGCGCGATACCCGCGCCGTATGCGCCGAGCCCGTAGTAGGCGGCGTGGCCGAACGAGAGGAGCCCGGTGTAGCCGTAGAGGAGATTGAACCCCAGCGCGAACAGGCCGAAGATCAACACCTGCGTGGCGAGCGACTGGTACGGCACGAGAAACGGGAACGCGGCGAAGAAGACGACGAAGGACGCCACGGGATGGGCCGACACCCATGCCGTGATCGGACGGAACGCGGCCGCCCGGATCACTCGGCCAACCCCGCCTCGCCGAAGAGTCCGCTCGGCCGGACGAGCAGCACGATCGCCATCACGATGAAGATGATCAGCTCGGCGAGCTTGGGCGCGAAGAACGTCGTGAGGCTGACGATCTCCCCCATGAGCAGACCGGCGATGATCGCCCCGGCCAGGCTTCCCATGCCACCGACGACCACGATCACGAAGGAATCGATGATGATCTCGACGCCCATCTCGGCGTAGACACCGCGCATCGGGCCGGCGAGGACTCCCGCCAGGCCGGCCATGGCGATGCCGAGCCCGAAGACGAGCAGCCAGACCCGATTGAGATCCACGCCCAGCGCCCGCACCATCAGCGCGTCCCGGGAGCCCGCACGGATGATGAGCCCGATGCTGGTCTTCTCGAGGAAGAGCCAGAGCGACACGAGCACGGCGGCCGTCACGGCGATGACGAACAGCCGGTAGACCGGGAAATTCATGAAGCCCAGGTTGACGGCGGCCGCCAGCTGCTTGGGTGGGTCGACCTGGAGACCGATCTTTCCCCATATCAGCTTGGCGCCTTCGACCATCGCCAGCGACAAGCCGAACGTCAGCAACAGCGGATCGTCCGGGCTGCGCCCGTAGAGCCGCCGGATGAGGAAGCGCTCGACGAGGAAGCCGAGAGCTCCGACGACCAGCGGCGCCAGCACCAGGGCCGCCCAGAAGCTCTTCGTCAGCCCCATCAGCGAGAAGGCAACGTACGCGCCCAGCATGTAGAACGATCCGTGGGCGAAGTTGACCACCGTCATCAGCCCGAAGATCAGGCTGAGCCCGATGGCCATCAGGACGAAGATCCCGCCCAGCACGAGGCCGGTGAAGGCCTGGGCGGCGAGCGCGGACAACGGGATGTCGAACACGCGGCTAGGCGAATCCCTTTTCGGCGCAGGTGCGGTCGAGCTCTTCGTTCGCCGCGACTTTGCCGACGATGTCGAAGAAGCCCCACTCGCCTTTCACCTGCTGCGGCGAGCGGACCTTGAGGATCCAGAGATCCTGGAAGGACTTGTTGTCGCAGGCGCGCCACCACTGCTTGCCCTTGTAGTGGTCGTACTCACGGTTCTTGCGGAGCGCGTTGGCCACCGCGTTGGAGTCGGTCGACTTCGCCAGCTCGACGCCCCGGGCGACTTCCATGATGCCGCTGTAGCCATAGCCGGAGTACGAGTCGGGCGGCCGGTTGAACTTCTTCGTGTAGGCGTCGACGTAGCGCTTGGCCTGCGGCACGGTCTCGGCCAGCTCGTGGCAGAAGTGGGTCGCCCCGAAGATGTCCTGCCACACCTCGGCGCCGCCCTCCTTGGTGTAGTCGAGGAAGTGCAGGGGCACGACGATCTTCGCGTCCTTCTTCAGGCCGAAGCTGATCGCCTGCTTCAGGAACGGGACGGCGTCGGCGCCCGGGGTGACGGCGTAGATCACGTCGGGCTTGGCGGCCTGGATCTTCGGCAGGTGCGCCGAGAACTCGGGCTTGCCGAGCGGATACGGCGTGCTGCCGAGCAGGGTGCCACCGAGCTTGGGCGCGATCGCGGTGAAGACGGCGGTGTTCTGTTTGCCGAACGCGTAGTCGGCGTAGACGATCCACCACTTCTTGCCGAGTTCCTTGACGCCGAAGGTGGCGACGGCCCGGCTGGTGATCGTCGGGTTCAGCGCCTCGTGGAAGGTCAGCGGGCTCGTGTCGGGCTTGGCGCTGATCTCGTCGGACTGGCTCACCGAGATGTAGAGCTTGCCGGCGGCCTTGGTCTGCTCGTTGATGGCCATCTGCACGTGCGCGGCGAGACCGCCGACGACGAAGTCGACCTTCTGGTTCTCGATGAGCTCCTTCGTCCGCTGGGCTCCGACGGCCGGCTTCAGCTCGTCGTCGCGGAACATCACGTCGACCTTGCGCCCCATGATGCCGCCCTTGGCGTTCAGCTCCTCCATCGCGAGCTGGGCGCCCCGATGCATGTCGGCGGCGATCGCGGCGAACGTGCCGGTCAACGGAAGGGGGAAGCCGATGCGGATCGGATCTTTGCTCTGTGCCCGAAGCACGGCGGGGAAGGCCAGGATGGTCGCCCCGGTCGTTGCAGTCGTCAGGAACTGGCGTCGATGCATGGCTCCCTCCGTGGGTCCGTGAGGTCTGAGGTGCTCGAGTGGCGCCGATGATAGGGGGGCCGGTCAGCGAGTGTCAATCGTGATAGATTCCCGCCGTGTCGTCGCCGGCGGGCCGAATCGGAGCGCGCGTCAAACGCGGCGACGACCCCCGCCTGCTGACCGGCCGCGGCCGTTACGTCGACGACGTGACGTTGCCTCGGATGGTCCACGCCGCCTTCGTTCGGAGCGTCCACGCCCACGCGCGGCTCGTCCACGTCGAGCTCGACCGCGCGCGCCGGGCGCCCGGGGTCGTCGGCGTGCTGACCGGCGACGCCGTCGCCACGCTGTGCAAGCCCTATCGCGGCGCCCTCCTCCACTACAAGGGCATGAAGACGGGCGCCATGCGCCCGCTCGCCGTCGATCGCGTGCGCTACGTCGGCGAGCCGATCGTTGCGGTCGCCGCCGAGAGCCGGGCGGCGGCCGACGACGCGGCGGCGCTGATCGAGGTGGAGTACGAGCCGCTGCCCGCGGTGCTCGCGCCGGAGAGCGCGGTGGCGGCCGGCGCGCCCCTGATCCATCCCGAGCTCGGCGACAACGTCCTCTACGAGACGCGACTCACCGCCGGGGACGTCGAGCGCGCCTTCGCCGACGCCGGGCGCGTGTGGGTGCGCACGTTCACGACGGGCCGTCACACGGGCGTGCCGCTCGAGCCGCGAAGCCTGATCGCCGACTACGAGCCCGCCACGCGCGCGCTCACGGTGTGGATCTCGACCCAGGTCCCGCACATGATGCAAGCCGTGCTCGCGGAGCTCTTCGGCCTGCGCGAGCAGCGCGTTCGGGTCATCGCCCCCGACGTCGGCGGCAGCTTCGGCATCAAGATCCACGTCTACCAGGACGACATGGCGGCCTGCGCGCTCGCGCTGACGCTCGGCCGGCCCGTCAAGTTCGTCGCGAGCCGGCGCGAATCCTTTCTGTCCGACATCCACGCGCGCGAGCAGACGATCCGCGTCGAGGTCGCGGCCGACGGCGAGGGAATCCTGACCGCGATGCGGGCGAGCATCACCGCCGCGGTCGGACCGTACTCCGCATATCCGCGTTCGAGCGTCGTCGAGGGTGGCCAGGTGCTTCGTTTGCTCCCGGGACCCTATCGCGTGCGGAACTACGACGCGGCCCTGCGCGTCGTGGCACAGAACAAGGTGATCACCTCGCAGTACCGCGCCGTCGGACATCCGATCGCCACCGCCGTGACCGAGAGCATGATCGATCTCGTCGCGCGCGACCTCGGACTCGACCCCGCGGAGGCGCGGCGGCGCAATCTGGTGCGGCCCGAGGATCTTCCCTACACCTCGGCGGCGGGCAACGTCTTCGACAGCGGCAGCTATCAGGCCGCGCTGGCGCGTCTCCTGGAGGCTGCCGACTACGACCGGCTACGGAGGGAGCAGGGGGCGGCTCGCGCCGCGGGACGTCACGTGGGAATCGGGCTCGCGTGCTTCGTCGAGCTCACCGGCCCGGGCGCGCAGTTCTACGGCGTCGGGGGCGCGCCGATCTCGGGCCAGGAAGGAACGACCGTACGCCTCGAGCCCGGCGGCGCGGTCACGGCGCTCGTCGGCGTCACCAATCAGGGCCAGGGGACTCACACGGCGCTCGCGCAGATCATCGCCGACGTGCTCGACGTTCCCCTCGACGACGTCGCGGTGCTCTCCGGCGACACCGCCGTGGTGCCCTATGGCGGAGGCACCTGGGCCAGCCGCGGCATGCCGATCGGCGGAAGCGCGACCTTGCTCGCCGCACGGGCGCTCGGAGAGCGCATCCGGACGGTCGCGGCGGCGCTTCTGGAGGCGCACGCCGCCGACATCGAGCTCGGCGGCAGCCGCGCCGCGGTCCGCGGGAGCCCAGAGCGGGGCCTGAGCTACGCCGAGCTCGCGCGCGCCGCGCACTTCCGGTCGAACGAGCTCCGGGGTGTCGAGCCGAGCCTCGAGGCGACCGTGCACTATACGAACCCGGGCGCGTGGACCTTCACCAACGGCGCCCACCTCGCCGTCGTCGAGGTCGACACCGACACGGGCCGGGTGCGTATCCTGAGATACGTCGCCGTCGACGACTGCGGGCGCATCATCAATCCCGCGCTCGTCGAGGGCCAGATCGCGGGCGGGGTCGCCCAGGGGCTCGGCGGCGCGCTGATGGAGCACTGTGTCTACGACGATACGGGGCAGCTTCTTTCGACGACTCTGATGGACTACGCGGTACCGACCTGCGCCGACCTCCCACCGATCGAGATGTATCACCTCGAGTCGCCGGCCCCGGGACTCGCCGGCGGCTTCAAGGGCGCCGGCGAAGCGGGGGTGACGGGGGCGCCCGCCGCAATCCTGAACGCCGTCAACGACGCGTTGGCGCCGCTCGGCGTGATGCTCAGCGACCAGCCGATCACCCCGGAGCGCGTCGTGCGGGCACTCCGGCAGAGATAGCCGCGGGCTGGCGTCATGCGATACCCTGCGCTTATGAGATCACTCGTGCCCGTCGTAGTCCTGACCGCGGCGCTGGTCGCCTCGGCGACGCTCACACCGGGGGCGGTCGCTCCGCCGGACTTCGCCAGCGTGCAGATGCAGCCGTACACGCCGCCGAAGGCGGCGCCGGACTTCTCGCTGCCGGATCTGGGCGGCAAGACGGTCAGCCTCGCCGACTTACGCGGTAAAGTCGTGATGCTTTTCTTCTGGGCCACGTGGTGAAGCACGTGCCGGGAGGAGTTGCCTCCCGTCCAGAAGGTCTACCAGGACTTTCGCGGTAAGGGCCTCGAAGTACTCCTCATCGATTTCAGGGAAGATGCCGACAAGGTCCGGCAAGCCGTCAAGGAGCGCCGCTACATCGCACCGGTGCTGCTCGACGAAAGCGGGGATGTGACCGGCAAGGTGTACGGCGTCTGGGGTCCGCCGACCGTGTACATCGTCGACCGCCAGGGTCGGCTGGTCGGGCGGGCCGCGGGGCCGAGACCGTGGGATAGTCCGAAAGGACGCCAGTTTATCGAGGCCGTCCTGGCCGCGCCCGCGACGCCCTGACCGATCTTCCCGGGGCCGGATTGCTAATTTCGGAACGCGGATGCTACGCTGCTATTCTACGAATGTAGCAACTCCACGGGCTAGCAGGCTGCCGTCGGCCTTCCGGCCAATGACATATGGCGACGGACCGCGCCCCGGAGCAGACGAGGATGGCCATGGACCCTACATCCGCTGCTGAAGCGCGAGAGCGAATCGCGAAGTGGATCGAGGAGACGCGGCAGATCTTCGGTCTCTTGCCCGAGCTCATCGCGGGCGACCACCACGCGGGCGCTGCAGCGCAGAAGGAAGTGGACAAGCTTCACAAGGACATCGAGGACCTGAAGCGGGAGAATCACCTGCTCCGGCTCGAGAAGGATGAGATCGCCCAGGCGATGGGACAGATCGCGGCGAAGCTCGGTATCACCCCGCGCCGCAGCCCCTTCGAACGATCCGGGCCCGGGGAGCCCCCGCGCCCGCCCGACCACGCCAGGGCCCCCGAATCGGCGAAGGTCGCAGAGCAGCCGAAGGCGGCCGACCCCGCGAAGTCCTAGATCTCAGGCGCTCCGCGCCGAGCGGAAGGTCCCGGCTGATTGGTTGGTCGCGGCCGACTGCTTGAGGCTCAAGGTCAGCTCGTACTTCTTCTCCACGCTCGGATCCGGGTTGAACACCGCCACCCACAAGGTCGCGTAGTCCCGTCCCAGCCCCGGCACCGAGGTTCCCTCCGGGAAGAGCCGCAGCACCTCGGACTTCAGGTCGGCTCGTCCGACGGGCGGCATCGTCAAGAGCCATGCGTGATCGGAGTCGCTGCGCCCGTCCACGAGCTTCACGTCGATGGACCGCGGCTCACGCAAGTCGGCGGCGATCGCGAAGAAGCGAGCGGTGATCGGCGCCACGACAACCGGGAAGCGATGGTCGGCGAACCGCTGCCGCTCCTGGGTGAGCCGCTGCGAATTGTGCTCGGGATCGCCGATGCGATTGCTCGGATGCGTGAAGATCCGCGTCTCGGTGGTCGACTCCAGAATCCGCGCGTGGGTCCAGAGCCCGGGCTCGGGCACGGCAGCGAGGAGCACGCTCTTGACGAACTCGGGATAGATCTCCTGCAGCCGCCCCTCGCTCACGAGGACGTTGTAGAGGTGGGCGCCGACCGACTTCTGCGCGCCCGCGGCGCCCGGCTGGAACGTCTTGAGGCTGTTCAGCGCCTTGTTGACGAAGCCGGAGAACCGGTGCTCGATGTGATCGAGGAGGATCGAGTAGCCGTACGAGAGAAGGCCTTCCTCGTAGTCCGTGCTCCGCTGGATCGGCACGCTGAGGACGTAGTTGTACTTGCCGAGCTCTTCCTTCACGGCGTCGTTGAAGGCGAGCGTGCCCTTCCACTGCGTCCAGCGCGCCCACGCCGAAACCCACCACTGCGCCGCCTCGTCTTGAGTTCCCTGGTCGGCCGGCTGGGCGGCTTCGCGTGGCTGGGCGGCTTCGCGTGGCGGCGCGGCTTCGCGTGGCGGGGCGGTCTCGGGCACCAGAACGGGCTCACGCGGCTGGGCAGGCTCGCGGGGCTGGACGGGCTCGCGCGGCTCCGTGATGATGATGTTTCGCGAGGGAGCCGCCGGCGCGACGGGAGCCGGGTTGGGCGTGAGCACCGGCGCCGGAGCGCGCGCCGCCGCAGCCGCCGCGGTCCGGGCTACCGGCTCCTTCGGTGCGGGCGGGGCCGTCCGGTCCACCACCGGCGCGGAGCCTGCGCCGACGGTGAGCTTGCCGCGAGCCGCCGCGACGGCCAGGGTCCTTCCGAAGGCTTGGGTCACCTGCTCGTCCAGGACAGCGAACTTGTCGTCGTCGAGGGCGTCGCGCCCCTCGATGATCGAGAGCAAGGCGGCAAACGCCGGAATGCTGTTGAGAAAGGCCGGGGCGTCCTCAGAATCAAACGCCTTGGGATCCTGGGCTGCCTGCCGTATATCCCTGGCCTTGATCAGACACTGGACCAGCGCGGCGAAGTTCGGACCGTCGGAGTGTGTGACGGTCAGTATCCGGTCCAGCAGCGCCATGACCCGGGTGCGCGCTTCCGCCAGGGCCGCCCTCTTCTCCTGGTTCGCCACGGCCTGCATGACGGTCTCGAGCATCGGCTCGAGCGCCCGGACACTGTCGACTTCCGAGATTGCCGGCACGGTGATCGAGAGCGAGCGAGCCGCCTCCAGCACGCGTTGGCGGACCTCGACGAAGTCTGTGCGTATCTTGGTGATTTCGTCGATGACGGTCTCGGACGGGACGGTCCCGGCCTGGACCTGTTGAGTGGCCTGAGCGAGCGTTGCCGCGAGAGTCGTGAATCGTTCGCTCAGTGCTGCCAGGCGCTTGGCCAAGTCTTCAGCGTTCGGAGCCATGGAGTGAATTCGATTCTATCGCGGCGCTCCCCCAGACGTGTCAAACAGTCCGGACGCTCCAGAAATCACGGGACAGGGCCCCTTTGGGGGCCCTTCCGCGATGGTAGACTCCTGGCGTGGCGCATCCTTTGGAGGGTATCGTCGTTGCCGATCTGACCCAGAACGTCGCTGGGCCGTTCTGCACTCAGACCCTGGGAGACATGGGAGCCGAGGTCGTCAAGATCGAGCGGCCCGGGCGCGGCGACGACGCGAGGGCGTGGGCGCCACCCTATTGGGGCCGGGAGAGCGCCACCTTCATCTCGTTGAATCGCAACAAGAAGAGCCTCGCCCTCGACCTCAAGTCGCCCGGTGGGCTCGAGGTCCTGCACCGCCTGGTCGGCCGGGCCGACGTGTTCGTGCAGAGCCTAAGGCCGGGAGCCATCGACGAGCTCGGGCTCGACTTCGCGGGCGCCTCGCGGATCAACCCGAGGATCGTGTACTGCTCGATCACCGCGTTCGGAGCGCGGGGACCGCTCAGCCATCTGCCCGGATACGATCCGTTGATGCAGGCGTACAGCGGTTTGATGTCGGTCAACGGCCATCCCGATCAGGAGCCGGCGCGCGTCGGCACGTCGATCGTCGACATGGGCACCGGCATGTGGGCGGCGCTGGGTATCGTCGCCGCGCTCCGTCAGCGTGACGCGACGGG
>Ga0066710_100004485_pt1 | contig 12385 bp, 12 predicted proteins | sample GraSoiAngelo_159_FD_79666 | JGI IMG/M metagenome (GOLD analysis project Ga0066710, IMG submission 79666) | Grasslands soil microbial communities from the Angelo Coastal Reserve, California, USA - 14_1009_16_40cm | ecosystem: Environmental > Terrestrial > Soil > Grasslands | place: USA...
CGGCCGCCCAGGGGGCCGTCGGCCCACCGTCGCCGTGAACAGCGCCGTCCACATCTCGTAGACTGTCGGTCGCCTGCCCCCCTAGCTCAATGGCAGAGCAGCGGACTTTTAATCCGACGGTTGCCGGTTCGAGCCCGGCGGGGGGCACCCGCCCTTGAACTCATAAATCGGTCAACTTGGCCCGTTGAGGGTTCCAAATAGCACCTACTGCAGCAACCACTGCAGCAACGGAACGCGGTTCACCCGCGTCGGTAGCCATCAATGCACACGTGCTGAACTGCATCCATAACCGTCCGCCCATTCGCTGAGGACAAAGCATCGCGACACGGGCGATCAGCAATGGTGATTCGTGGATGATCGTTCGCGCGGGTCAGCCAGGACCTGGGGCGGCCCTTCCTACGGGGCCACCAATGCGACGCTAGCACGACAGTCGCGCTTCCGCCCGGTTGGCCCCTGACCCGTGCCGTGCTCAATCATGTACTTAGCATGGTCGCCGCCCAGCCCGCATCAGCGAATATCCAGGATCTCGCGGCTCGCCTCTTGGAAACGGCAGACGAGCTGCGGGCCAACTCCCACCTCAAGGCAGCGGAGTACTCGATACCCGTTCTGGGCCTGATCTTCCTCAAGTTCGCTGACAGCCGTTTCACCGCACTCGAAGCCGGACTCAGGGGCAAAGCTACGGGCCGACGTGAGATCGGCAAGACGGACTACCAGGCCAGGGGCGTCCTGTATCTGCCCGAGCCGGCCCGCTTCAAGCAACTGCTCCTGCTGAAGGAATCCGAGAACATTGGTAAAGCCATCAACGACGCCATGGCCGCCATTGAGGAAGAGAACTCTCAACTCAAGGGCGTGTTGCCGCGAACGTACCAGGAGTTCAGCAACACCACGCTGATCAGTCTGTTGCGGTCGGTCAACGCCATTCTGGGCAACATCGAAGGCGACGCGTTCGGGAAGGTCTACGAATACTTCCTCGGCAAGTTCGCCATCGCAGAGGGCGCTAAAGGCGGCGAGTACTTCACGCCGACCTCGATCGTGCGACTGATCGTCGAGATCATCGAACCGTTCAACGGCAAGATTCTCGATCCTGCGTGCGGCTCGGGCGGCATGTTCGTGCAGAGCGCGCGGTTCATTGAGGAGCACCGCCGGCACTCGAAGGGCGGCTGTCGATTTACGGGCAGGAGCGCGTTGACGAGACCGTAAAGCTCTGCAAGATGAACCTTGCTGTCCATGGATTGGAAGGGCAGGTCAGCCAATCCAATACGTATTACGAGAACCCGTGGAACGCGGTCGGCGAGTTCGACTACGTGATGGCCAATCCGCCGTTCAACGTCAACAAGATTGATAAGACGAGGCTTGAGGGCGACAAGCGGTTTCCCTTCGGCTTGCCACGATCAGATAACGGCAATTACATCTGGATCCAGGTGTTCTACTCCGCGCTCAACGGGAGAGGACGCGCCGGTTTCGTCATGGCGAATTCCGCTGCTGACGCGGGGGGATCAGAGCTCGGGATTCGTCGCAAGCTCATCCAAGAGAAGGCTGTGGATGTGATCGTGGCGGTGGCATCCAATTTCTTCTACACGGTGACGCTGCCAGTGACGCTGTGGTTTTTCGATAGAGGTAAGCGTGGGACCGAGCGGGACCACAAGGTGCTGTTCATTGACGCGCGGAAGATCTTCCTTCAGATCGATCGCGCGCACCGCGATTGGACACCGGCACAGATCGAGTATGTGGCCAACATCGCCCGGCTCTATCGCGGCGAGGATGTTGAGTCGAGCGCAGGCTCAGCGGAACTGATGGCGGAGTCATTCCCGGATGGGGTGTACGCCGATGTTCCCGGGCTTTGTCGGTTGGCGGCGCTCGGCGATATCGAAGCGCAAGGCTGGAGCTTGAACCTAGGTAGATACGTGGGCGTTGCGGCGGCCGAGGCCGACGGAATTGACTTCCGCGTCCGATTGGAGGAGCTCAATGAGGAGTTTGAGAAGCTCAACGTGGAGGCTGCCGTACTTCAGGAGCGAATCGCGGCGAATGTGGCGGAGCTGCTGGTTTGAGTACCCCGTGGCCGCTGGCTCGGTTGGGAGCAGTCTGCAGTCGAATGACCGTGGGCCACGTCGGACCGATGGTTCATGAGTACGTGGAATCTGGGACTCCTTTTCTACGGTCCCAAAACATCAAGCCCTTTCAGATTGACCTGACCGATGTCAAGTTTGTTTCAAGCTCGTTTGCTCGTCGCCTAAGTAAGTCAGCATTGCGCCCGGGCGATGTCGCGGTAGTCCGAACTGGCTACCCGGGAACTGCCACAGTCATTCCGGACACGTTACCGATCGCGAATTGCGCTGATCTTGTTGTTATCACCACTGGGCCAACTCTCGACTCGTACTTTCTGGCAGCACTTCTAAATTCGACCTGGGGATTATCGGCTGTAAGCGGCCGACTGGTCGGCTCGGCACAACAACATTTCAATGTCGCCGCGGCTCGTTCTTTGGAAGTCCGCCTCCCACCGCTCGCGACCCAGCGAAAAATTGCAGCCATCTTATCCGCATATAACGACCTGATCGAGAACAACAACCGGCGAATCAAGCTCCTGGAGGAGATGGCTCAACGGATCTACCGCGAATGGTTCGTCGACTTTCGGTACCCAGGCCACGAGAGTGTGCCGCTTGTGGATTCAAATTTGGGACGCATTCCGCGGGGATGGACAACAGACGCCCTGGGGACTGTGGTGAAAGTCAACGCACTGACTGCCAAGAGCCTGTCTTCGTTCGATATGATCCATTACATCGACATTTCTTCGGTCGAACGTGGTTCCGTGACGGAGCGCAGGCGCGTTGCAGCTGTTGACGCACCGGGGCGTGCCCGAAGGCTAGTGCGGGATGGCGATGTCATCTGGTCTACAGTCCGCCCAAATTTGCGTGCGTACGCGCTCATGCTCGATCCGCCAAGTTCCTGCGTCGTCTCAACTGGCTTTGCAGTTCTTTCGCCAGAATGGGTCCCTTTCGCGTTTCTATACGGCCTCAGCGCAACGGACTCCTTCGTTGGATACTTGACCAACCATGCGACCGGGTCCGCTTACCCAGCAGTGACCGGCCGCACGTTCGCGGAGATGCCCATCGTGATTCCCGATGCTGATCTGCTTCAGCGATACTCGACGATCGCTGAGCCAATGCTTCGGCTCTCGAGCAGGTTGCAGGAGGCACAGAGCATCCTCCGTGACACCCGCGACCTCCTTCTCCCGCGACTCATTTCCGGTGACATTGACGTCGATGAGCTCAATATAGAAGTACCTGACGCAGCATGATGCCACTGCGGTCGGGCAGGTATTCCGAGGATGCGGCGGTCGAGCAGCCGGCCATTGAGCTGTTCAAAGAGCTGGGGTGGGAGCACGTCAACGCATACAGCGAGAAGTTCGGCGGGGACGGGGACCTGGGCAGGCAATCCAAAACGGAGGTTTTTCTCACTCGATCGCTTCGAAGCGCGCTCGAGCGGCTGAACTCGAGGATTCCTGCCGACGGCATAGAGCAGGGCATGAACGAAATTACGCGCGACCGCAGCGCGCTGCATTACGCGCGGGCCAACCGCGAGATCCACGATCTGCTCCGCGATCGAGTTCCAGTTTCGATACGTCAAGCCGACGGCAGTAGGGTCACTGAGCGCCTGAAGGTCATCGACTGGGAGCACCCGGACAATAACGAGTTCCTCCTCGTTTCTCAACTCTGGGTCAAGAGCGAGTTGTACGAGCGACGCACCGACCTGCTTGGGTTCGTCAACGGGATACCTCTGGTCTTCATCGAACTGAAGGCGGGCCACCGGAATCTCCGTCGCGCCTACGACGACAACCTCCGCGATTACCGTGACACCGTTTCGCACCTGTTCATACCGAACGGTTTCATCGTGCTGTCCAACGGAGCTGAAACGAGGGTTGGCAGCATCACCTCGGCCTGGGAGCATTTCCTGGAGTGGAAGAAAATCAACTCCGAGGGCGAAGAGGGGCGCGTCTCGCTGGAAACGGTTATTCGCGGCATGTGCACCAGAGAGCGCCTACTGGACATCCTCGAGCACTTCATCGTATTTCAAGAATTGCCTGGTGGACTGGTGAAGCTCGTCGCCCGGAACCATCAGTACCTGGGAGTCAACAAGGCGCTTGCCAGGCTTGCGGACGTGCGTGCCACGTCAGAGGCGGCAAAGGACCAGGCGCCAGAACCACGCCAGGCACAGGACGCCGAGAGAGACTCTCGACCCGCGGGAAAGCTTGGCGTTTTCTGGCACACACAAGGCTCGGGCAAGACCGTGTCGATGATCTTCTTCACTCAGAAGGTCCTGCGCACGATGGCCGGCAACTGGACGTTCGTCATCGTCACGGATCGGGAGGACCTCGACGACCAGGTCTACAAGGAGTTCACGGCCGCAGGAATCGTCGAGGAACACGTGCAGGCCACCTCGACCCGGCATCTCCGCCAACTCCTCACGGAAGACCATCGTTATGTATTCACACTCATTCAGAAATTCCGAACCGACCAGGGCACGCCGCATCCCGTGTTGTCGGATCGGGACGACGTCATCGTTATCACCGACGAGGCCCACCGCACACAGTACGACACGCTTGCGCTAAACATGCGCAACGCATTGCCGAACGCCGGATTCCTTGGGTTCACGGGTACTCCTCTAATCGCTGGCGAGGAGCGCACGAAGGAAGTCTTCGGAGACTACGTCTCGATCTACAACTACGCGTCCTCGACCGCCGACGGCGCCACGGTCCCGCTCTATTTCGAAAACCGAATACCGGCGCTGCAGCTCGTAAATCCCACCTTCAGTGAAGACCTCACCGACCTGATCGAGGCCGCCGATGTCGATCCCGAACAGGAGCGCAAGCTGGCTCGACTTCTCGGGCAACAGTACGAGTTGATTACGCGCGAGGATCGACTCGAGACGGTCGCCGAAGATATCGTTGACCATTTCCTCGGCCGCGGCTTCGCGGGCAAGGCCATGGTCATCTCGATCGATAAGGCAACCGCGGTGCGGACGTTCGACAAGGTCCGGCGGCGCTGGGCCGAGCGACTCGCCAAGCAGGAGGCGCGTCTGGCGTCACCCGTGCTGGACGCGGACGAACGCGACATTCTCGCCCAGGAAGTGGCGTATACGCGCCGGACCGACATGGCGGTGGTGATCTCGCAATCACAGAATGAAGTGCGCGAGATGGCTGAGCGGGGATTGGACATCGGGCCACACCGCAAACGCATGATCGAGGAGGACCTGGAGAGCAGGTTCAAGGACGCGCAGGATCCGTTCCGGATCGCGTTTGTCTGCTCGATGTGGACCACTGGCTTCGACGTGCCATCGTGCTCAACGATCTATCTCGACAAGCCAATGCGCAATCAGACGCTGATGCAGACGATCACGCGAGCTAATCGCGTGTTTCCAGGCAAGAACAATGGTCTGATCGTTGGGTACGTCGAAATCCTGGGAAACCTGCGGAAGGCTCTGGCGATCTATGCCTCTACCGGCGCACTCGGAAGCGAGCAGTTCCCCATTGAAGAGAAAGAGGCACTGGTGGATGCCTTGCGAATCGCGGTTGCTGAGTTGCGGGAGTTCTGCGCGTCGCGTGATGTAGATCTGGACGAGATCACGAAACTCCGCAAGTTCGCCTGGACCGAAGCGCTCAAGAATGCCACCGATATGCTCATGATGTCGGAGGACGAGACCCAGAGCTTCCTGGCCAAGGCGGGGGTCGTTGAGCGGTTGTTCAAGGCGATTCTTCCCGATCCGCGAGCGAATGAGTTCAGCGAGATCCGGAAGGTCATCCGGGTCATAATGGATCGAATCGCTGAAACGAATGCGCCACCCGACGTATCCGGCGTGATGGCTCAGGTCGAGCAGCTGCTGGATGAATCCGTGGCGGCCAACGCGTACCTCATCAACGGTGAGGAGCGCGCGGCGCTAATGGATCTGAGCCAGGTCGACTGGGACGCCATCAAGGAAATGTTCAACACTGGCCGGCAGCGTACGGCCGCGCAGAAACTGCGGTCGATGTTGTCGGCGCGGATCACCAACCTCACGCGCCTCAACCCTACTGGCGTCGACCTCCTCGAACGTTTCCAGAAGCTCCTGGCGGATTACAACGCTGGCAGCATGAACGTACAGACCTACTTCGACGAGTTGGTCACACTCGGCTAGGCGCTGACGAAGGAAGAGGCGCGGGCCCTTGCAGAAGGACTCAACGAGGAGCAGCTTGCGGTTTTCGACCTCATTACCCGCCCTGGCCCGGACCTCACCACCGAGGAGGAGAAACAGGTCAAGCGAGTCGCTGAGGAACTCCTCGCTGTGCTCAAGAAGGGCAAACTTGTAATCGACTGGCGAAAGGAGCAGCGCACGCGCGCCGCCGTCCGCGTGGCTGTGGAAGAGACACTGGATCGGTTACCCGACAAGTTCACGCGCCAGATCTATGCCCAGAAGTGCGACGCGGTCTACCAGCACGTGTTCGAGTCGTACTTCGACGACGGGCATTCCGTCTACGACCGCGCTGCATAGGTCCATCTCGAGTGCCGCACTTGGCTCAAAGCAAATCTCAATTGCTCCGCCACCGAAGCTAACTACGTATTTGCCGCCTCGAAGCCGATGCGCGCGAAGCCTAACGCTCAGCCAAAGGAAGGGCTGGTTGCGGATCGGCATAACGTGATGTCAGTTGCACGAACTCCTCAGGCCCCGGCGTTGGAACGTGTGCGCTTTTGAACCACCGCATGACTCGCTCATATGCCAACCCCGCATTCGGCTGACTCGCCTCTTTAGGCGGCTGCACCACCGCCATGCCTTTGCGCTGTACGCGCTCGAGCGCAAAGAGGAAATGGCCAGCATCGTACTCTGCCCCCGACCATTCCTTCCTCGGTGAGGCGAAAGAAAGAACCTCGATGAGCGGTGGAAGCTCCGAATCGGCACCGTCCACGACCACATCGAAAAGGAAATCACCGACATATTCCCCACGGCGCGCATTAAGGCCATTTCTACGAAGAGTATCGACGACGCGGTCAAGAACGTAGCCCTTGGTAAGCGTCCTGGGCCCGCCACCTTGAGGCGCCGCATATGCGCGATAGAGTGCATCGAGGACCGCGTCCACGTCGGCGACGGCAACCCGTCGTGGCTGCGTCAGATAGACCGAGTGCTGGAGCGCCACGCACATCTCTTTCAACGTAGCGAGCGTCGGTCGTTGATCTGTTTCGAAGCGCCTTCGGAGGCAGATGAGCATTTGATCAAGCAGCCCCTGCTCTTTGAGCCTCGGACTGATCGTGCTTAACGGTGCTGCTCTGAGACCGCCAAACTCCCCATCCTCATCAACTAACAGGACTGCGACGTTCCTAGCCTCATCGCGTGTCGCATCATTCCGCCACCGCAGTACCGAGAAGTACCCGCGCCGCGTCATGGCAACTGCCAATGCGTCATCACCTCCTTGAGTCGATCGCGCCGGTGCGCCAGCCATAGAGCAATCTCACTCCGCCGGTCCACGGGGCTGCGCCAAGCCGGGCCCGATGGAATGCCGCTCACTATCTGCTGCAACTCGCGATCACTAACTGCCTCGATGCGTTGGGTCGCGGCCGAAACATGCACTTGCTCTCTACCCACATCGGAGCCGACACCCGGGATTGGAACAACAACCGGTGCGGGATCCGTCAGCGCATCTGTGGCCCCAAAGCAAGCGCCGTGATCAATGCTTCGCACCAACCCGTCGGCAAAACCAACCAATACCTGCGCGTCATCGGCGCCGACCCATGACTGGAACACGATGACACGGGCGCGCGCTGCAGGATCGATCAGGCTTGGCTCGAATGTGCCGGCGGACAAAAACGGCTCGAGATCTCGCGCGTTGACAGTGCCCGGCACGTCTTCCGAGCCTACCACCAAGCCTTCCAAGTCGAGTGGGGCTCCCGTCGGTAGGACGTCAGCGGTCACCCTCACAATGCGCGCCCCAGGACCTGCACCAACCCGAGCCGCGAGTCGCCCACAGATTAATTCTGCCACGAGCCCCTGCTGCACAGTCCCTTTAACCCAATAAGTCTTGCCGTCGATACAAATAAACGTGTGCGGGTGCGACGCTGTCCTGCTCGATGACCGACCTTCATCCGTTATCGCCTCCAGTACCGTATAACCCGCTCTGTCCAGCGCGGCCAAAGCTGCTCGATCCAAAGCACTCTCGCGGCGACCAATCGTAACATGCGAACATCAGTTCTGCACAAGGCACAACGTGGCCTGCTCTCCCCTTTGATCGCTCAGTCATCGCGAGCTCATCCGGTGCGCTGCGGATCTCCTGGTGCTTGGACGACGGCATGGCGCACGGAAGAGTGTTGTGGGAACCATGTTGACGGTGCGGTGCAGACTTCCTGCAGTCTTGAGCTTCACGACGGCCGGCGATGGTTGACGAACCAGCTGGATCATTGCGCTTCGGCTACTGCCTCGCGGAGGGCACGGGAAAAACCGACTCCAGCCGTGCGGCGGCGTCCTCGAGCATGGCAGGAAGGACGTGGCTATACGTGTTCAGTGTCAGCGAAATCTGGCTGTGCCCGAGCAACTCCATGACCACGCGCGCTGGAACGCCTGCGGCCAGGCGATATGTGGCCGTGCTGTGTCGCAGATCGTGCGGCCTATGGGATGAAGGCAGTCCCGCGCGGACAAGTAGCTTTTTGAATTGATGGTAGACATTCGGTCCATCAAGCGGTGTCCCAACTGCGCTGGGAAAGACGAAGTCCAAGTCGTTCCACGCCGGTCCGGCAGCGAGTCGAAGCGCGGCGATACGTGCTCTCTGGCTCCGAAGTGTAGCGACTGCGGGACCGATCAGCGGAACAGTCCGACGACCGCTCGCCGACTTCGGTTCCGTTAGTCGCCATGGGTGGCGCCTCAGGTGCTCCAGCGTGTGCTCCACGCGGATTCGCTTCGCGTCCAGATCCGCGTCCCGCCAGCGGAGCGCAAGGGCCTCACCAAGACGGAGTCCACTGGCGAGCATGAATGCGTACAAGTGGTCGTAACAGTGTCCACGGGTCCAGGAAGGCGCGGGCTCGCGCCAGGCCCCCGAAGTCGAGGCGATGCGCGCCTGCAACTGTCTGCAGGCTGGGATCTGCGGCGAGCAGGCCTTCCGCCAGTCGCAGAATAAGGGCGTCGCGGGCGAGCGGCTCCAACCCTGAACTGAATAGCTCAGTGACCGCCCCCGCAAGAAACGGATTCAACGCGACCGGCTCGCGCACGAAGGGCAGCGGCGTAGGCCGAGCGGTGATCGCGCGTACGGCGGCACCGATACGGTCCGGCGCGACGTACACGATGTGGTAGCCGAATCCCCTGTCCGTGCCAGCACGACCGTCGTGCTTCTCGTCGGGGTGCAGGACGGTCACCTGCCCGCGCAGACTGCGCTCGACGCTGCCGCGGTAGTCGAAAGTCTGAACGCCCATGTCGGTGACACCGATGGGATACGTGTCGTGGCGATGCGTGGCGAAGCCGCGGCCGCCGAACCAGGCTTGGAGTAGCTCGACCCGCCAACCGGTCCCGACTGCGCACCCAATCGCCGCACGATCGTTCAAGACCTTCGCCCGCCGACCTGCCTAGACTCGGTGCCATGCGCCGAGTGTACTTTCTCGCCAGGCGCGGCTCGCAATGACGCCCGAGCATGCACTGGCAATCTTTGCATTTTCGGTCTCCGCCGCTGGCACGCCTGAGCCCAGCAACGCTCTGCTGACTGCGACGGGCGCAAACGTCGGCGTTGTCCGTGGGCTGCCCGCGCTGGTCGGTGTCGCGGCGGGCATGGCGCTGCTGATGTTCGTGGTGGGGTTCGGGCTCGGTGCCGTGATCCTCGAAAACGCCGCCGTCCTGACGGCCGTCAAGTGGAGCGGCGTCGCCGTCTTGTGTTGGCTTGCCTGGAAGATCGCTATGTCGCGAGGCACCAGCATCGCCAACAACTCGCGGCCGGTCGGTTTCCTCGGCGCGGCCGGCTTTCAGTGGGTCAATCCGAAATCGTGGCTAGTCTGCACGAGCGCCGCGGCGACATTCCTCAACCCAAGCGGCGGCACCGCGCAGCTGCAAGCGGGGATGCTCGCACTCATCTTTGTGCTGGCCGCGTTGCCGAGCTGCTTCGCCTGGCTCGCGTTTGGCGCCGTTCTGCAGCGCGTGCTGCACTGGGAGCGGGCCCTTCGCACGTTCAACATCGTTATGGGAGTGCTGCTCGCGGCCTCCGTGGTTCTGTTCCTCACGTAGAAGAGGTCCGGGCAAAGCAGGCATGACCAGGAGCTGGGGGCAGGGGAACCAATCTCCATCACGAGTCCGTTGCCATGCAATGGTGTCGCATTGGGCGCTCGGCGTTTGTGATTGCAGATTTAGCACGAATTCGGGCCTTCGACGCATCGGCGTTAAACTTCTGCCCCGAGGCCTGCTACTGGCACATCTTTACGGTCCGAGCTGAGGGGGAAGCCCGGCCACGCCAGTGCAGCTCACCAATGGCGAGTGGCACCACTTCGCACCCGGCTGGTCGCCTGATGGCGCACACATCACGTGTATCTCTACTCGCCGCGATGACTGGGACACGGAGTGGGTCTGGGACGTGTTCGTGCTTGACGCACATGACGGCGCCGCTCCGCCGCGCTGCTTGACCCAGTCTCAAGGGACGTGCGCGGCGCCCGCCTGGTCGCCCGATGGAAAGTGGATCGCCTACTACGCGAACGAGTGCCCGAGCACCGCCTACACCCAGGACTATTATCTGTGGCTGGTGCCCGCGGCCGGCGGCACTCCACGCAACGTCAGTCGACGGCTGGACCGCGGCTGCCAGGTCTCGCAGCCGCCCAGCACGAACGAGCCACCGCACTGGTCGGCCGACTCGGGCACCGTTTTCTGCCATGTCCGACAGGGCGGCTTCTATCACTACTACGCGTATGACCTGGCGGCTGACCAACTCCACCCAGTGCTCGCGTCATCTGACGTGGAGGAGCCGATCGATGGCTGGGTCCGCCAGAGCGTGGATGGAGGTCTGCTGACGTTCACCGCCGCCACCGCCGTCCGGCCGGCCGAGCTCTATCGCGCCAATCATGGTCGCCTGACGGACCTGAATGGCGATGCGCTGGCATCATTCAATGTCCGCGCGCCGCAACGGATCAGCCACACCTCAGCAGAAGGCTGGGAGATTGAATCATGGCTGTGGCTGCCGCCGTCGTATACCACCGCTGATGGTCCGCTGCTGAGCGTGCTCTACTATCACGGTGGACCGCACAACACCGTCGCGCTCGGCTTCAACGAGCAATTGCACGTGCTTGCCGGCGCCAGATTCGCGGTGGTGGCGGTGAATTTTCGGGGTAGCACCGGTTTCGGCGCTGCCTTTGCGGACTCCATTCTGCGCGACTGGGTACGCGCGAGCTGGAGGATGGGCTTGCCGTCGTGGACCGTTTGGTGGCGCAGGGAGTTGTCGATCCGGATCGGCTCGGTGTGTTCGGTGGCAGTTATGGCGGGTTCATGACAAATCTGGCATTGAGTCGCACGAACCGGTTTGCCGCCGGCGTATCGTACGCTACCATCTCCGGGCTGGACACCTGGTCCCTGCAGACCGATCATTGGGAATCCGAGGATTGGGATAGCGGCGGTCCGCCGTGGGAGATTCCCGACTACTATCGCAGCCACTCCCCGATGACCCGTGTCGCGGACATCCACGCGCCACTACTCATCCTGCACGGCGAGCAGGACTATCGCTGCGCGGTGGGCGAGGCAGATCAGCTGTTCGGAGCGCTGCGCAAGCTCAAACGCACCGTCGAGCTGGTGCGCTATCCTGGCGGCTCACACGCCTTCGCCCACATCGGTCCTCCCAGCCACCGCCTGGACTTTCTCCAGCGCGTGGTCGACTGGTTTCACCGCTACCTGTGACGGAGGCGCGCGTTCGCACGCATGGGTCCCCTCTGGGGTATGCGGGTCCGGCGCTGATGCTGTCAGCCTGGTGCGGCGGCGGGGAGGCCCCAGACGACCGTCGATTCGACCTGGAGCTGGAGCCGGCCGTCGACACAGGCGACTGTTCCACGCGCGATCAGCTCCTCCAGTACTTGCCGAATCGAAGTGTCGAACGCGGCCGTGGCCTGAGGACCCATGTGGGTCCGCGAGAAGCTCCGTTGTGAGTAGCGGGCCCCGAGGTACACGTCGATAGTTGGCTGCCACGAGTCGGGGCCGCAGTGCTGTTGGCCGAGTTTCCGAAAGAGATGGCGCCCGGTCAGCTCGTCGATCAGGTTGACGGTCTGCCAAACTCGAATCAGTGGGGACTCGCGAAAGATTGGCTGCAGCCGCTCGCGCAGCTCTGGCGGCCCGTCCCAGTTGCGGGACACGATGGCCAGCACGCCGTTCGGCGTGAGCAGGTCCGCAAACAGCGGCATCACGAAGTGCCACTCCA
>Ga0066710_100004486_pt1 | contig 12381 bp, 15 predicted proteins | sample GraSoiAngelo_159_FD_79666 | JGI IMG/M metagenome (GOLD analysis project Ga0066710, IMG submission 79666) | Grasslands soil microbial communities from the Angelo Coastal Reserve, California, USA - 14_1009_16_40cm | ecosystem: Environmental > Terrestrial > Soil > Grasslands | place: USA...
GACAATGCGACAGACTGAGCAGCACCACCAGTCAGCTTCGCAGTAATCGTAACAGTACCAGAACTGCCCGCGGTAATACTCACAGGACCATTGTTCGACAGAACATAGTCAAAGGGAACAGCGATGGTCAGACCGATACTGGTCGGCGCCGTAGTCGCGCCCAGGGGGGACCCGGTGACCTGGAAGGTGAAAGAGCCAGCTATGGCCGTGGATGAGACACTGATGGTAAGAGTACTGGCCGCTCCCGCAGTGGTAGGGGTCACAGAGGCGGGGTTAAACGAGGTGCACGAGACACCCACGGGGAGGGTGGAGCTGACGCAGGAGAGCGTTACGGACGGAGCGGTTCCAGAGATCAGCTTCGCGGTGATGGTAACGGTGCCAGAGCTTCCCCGAGTAATGGTTACGGGACCATTGTTCGAGAGCGAATAGTCGAAGGAGGGGGGAGGGGTGCTGAATGTTCCAGTCGTCCCTATCGCGGGTATTGAGGTGCTTGTACTTGCACTGACGACAGTGAAACACGTGGTTCCGTCAGGCGCACTCGTGTTTGAACAGCCGGTCGCGTAGCCTATCGTGGTAGGCGTACTGGTCGCACCAGAGCCGATGGTATAGTGTATAGTGAAAAGTGTCTGATTCGCGGACTGGGGCCCGATGGAGCCGGCTACGACATGGACTATTCCCGGACCATCATTAGGCGAGCAGGCACTGGTCACAACGAGACCGTTGATGCAGATCTGTGCTACGATCGGAAAGCTGGAGCTGACCGTGACTCCTGACGCGGTCCCCGGGGCACTCAAAACACTCTGGGTTACGTTTATACTTACATCGAAGGCGTTCGTGCCTGAGGTGGGAAGGTTCGCGACGTTGACGTTCACATCCACGGCCTGTCCGGCAGTACCTGTGAATTTGGGCGGGGTTGTGGGACATGTATTGCCCGACGTAAGGGTCGACGGAGCTATACAGACAACGGTTGATGGAGCGGCGTGAGCCGTTGGAGCGTTTGCAACCAGGGCGAAGACGGAGAGTATGAGGAGAAGCGGTACAACGAGAAGAACATTCTTCGACAACCTAACACCCACTTTTGTGCAGGTTCACTCGTCCGGTCCAGTCTGCCTATAAGATTTTGTGATCGAGTCTGCCGGACTTATAGCTTCGTCAGGCTGTGTATTGTGAAAGATTGCCGGGAGATTCTTGGGGTACCCTCGTGCCGTGTCCGACCAATGGGAGAGGAAGACGGGCCAGTCTCAATAGTCCTGATCTCTGTTACTTCTTGTGTGACAACGACAGTCGAGCTTTTCCCATCGTTGCTTAGTGGAACAACAGGTGCTTGACCGAGCTTGGAAGATCCAGGCGAGCCAGTGCCAACTTGGGCTTCAACAGCAATAACATCCTTCACATATCTCCTGACTGTGCTATCAGGCACCAGCAAATGCCAACTTATCTCGGCAATAGACGCGCCCGTTCTACGCAAGTCGCGCATCCGATCGATCATGTCTTTGGTCACTTTACCAAACTTACCGTCGGCCCCGTGGACCGTTTTTTCCATATCGGACGGCCCGGCCACGGTGGAATTTTCTGGGCCGCGGCCTGTCTCCACGGTCTCCGCCACGGTTAATTCTTCTTCTCCCGCTTTTTTCTCATCAGACCCCCGTTGCCAGATCATCTGTTTCACGCGGAATGTCCGTTGTTTTCTAGGCTTTCGAGCCATTCCTTGAATCTGACTCCATGAATCCCGGCGCCGTAGAGAATCCCGCCTTCCGTACAGTTGTGACAAATAATGCCGTTAGCAAGATATGCGTGCTGATCCTGCACAGAGAGATTGTAAACGCTACCCTTGTAGTCTCGTGACTTAATTGAGACTATAGGCATCAGATAATAGTCTCTTCCTTGGTACCGCCACCATCGAGTATAATGCCAAGCGCCGGAAGACGTTGCGATTTGGTAGGTCGTTGCTCCATGCGGGAACCCATAGTCCGACTGATGCACTCTCATGGACGGATAATTCTTCTCCGTTAGATGTAGGTTGAAAACTTGTAGTGCAAGGGAGCCGGAGACGGTCGTCAAGACCGTTTCGTTTTTGCCTCTAAAGCCGTCGCTGTCGATTAGACCTGCAAGTGCGGCGTCTGACTTGGAAGCAAACGGTGGGAGATGCTTGTTATAGCAGTCGGTTCCACACCAGTCTCGGAAATTGTCGACGAAATCTGCCGAGTGGATAAGCAAGTCTGAACATCCGTCGTGCTCTTTAATGCTAGGCTCAAGTTGGAAGAGAGTTCGAAGTGTTCTTCGGGTCCTTTCGATTAGTGTCGACGCCGTTGAGGGCAATGCTATGTGTGCCGTATTAACATCGTGACTCGAAAAGCTACCGTCCCCAGTGTACAGACCGATAAGCCAATCGAGATCGACTCCTGTGATTCTTGAGCCTTAATCGGGCACTCCCATTCGTCCCTGTCGATACTTCTGTAGACATGAGAATATCGCCGGGTGCGAGTTGATCTGCACGCAGCCATTCCGGTCTGAAGCCACGTTTCTGATGTAACTCGTATCGTCCTTCTCGTGATCGTAGATCGTGTTTGCGTTTGATGGCTAAGAACCGATGTTGAGGGGTCACGTTCAAAACTAGGCCGCAACGTGGTCTGATTGAAAGAACTGGACCCTCATAGTTTCGTTGTAACGGTTTGGCCTGCAAAAGTCCCCCTTGGTATCCCCCGACGAGTTCTGGTCCTGATTCAATGGGCATGGGTACAGGCCCTGAGACTACGGTTCCAGGCAGAAAGCAGTTGTACGTGGGTGTTTTTGATAGCGTCAGCATTTCTAGGAAGCCTGCTTTGTAGTGTTTCATCATCACATCACTGTAGCATTTTACTCCGAAGTCGGGGTTGTAGTCGTCGAAGTAGAAGCCGTTGACTGTTGCCGAGTTTGCCTTCAGCATTGGCTCCATTTGGGGATAGTATGCGGTCTGTTCTATCGGTGTGCCTTCGAGGTATCCGAAGTCGAGTCCGATTAGTCCGACCTGTGTTGCTCCGAGATAGTTTGCGATCGCCCAGCCTGCCGTGCCACAGTTTCCTCACAGTTGACGCTGACCCCGTCTGTCATGTAGAATATTAGCCGGGTCACGTTTGTCGCGAGCTGGAAGTCGTCAAGCATGGCCGTGAACCAGTAGATCGGGATGTTGCGCTCGATGAGTAGTTTGGCGACGTTCGGTGCGCTTGTGTGGCTGAGAATAACCGGCTGGACGTGTGGACTCTCGTACCATTTGACGATCTTCTCGCGGTTGCCGTCGACCGTGCAGTTGTGAACGGTCATTCCTAGCGTCAAAGCGTATGTTTCTATGCGAGGCACAGATAGATTGTAAACCAAGCCGGAATAATGCCGTGTAACGATTGCGGTGATGGGAAACCATGCGAAGTTAGCTAGTGCTCCAGGTCGTTTTTTCACACCCCGCCAATTTTGGTAAAGACGAGCCCGTCGATAACTGGCAACTCTGCTTATCGTGAAGGGATGTTGCGTCTGGAGAATTCTGGACATTTCAAGGAGGGACTGTCCAGCGATTCTTATCTCATACGTGGCATGCTTTCCAATTCCACGGGGGAGTCGTTTGTAGACCTGTGAGATTACGCCTAGTCTCAATAGCATATCTCGCATTTGGTAAGCAAGTCGTTGCGAGACGGTCGATGCTCTGAACGAGTCGGGATGTACAGTTCCATCCCCTCTGAAGTAGCCTTTCACGAATTCTGACTGAAGCTTTGCCGGCGCTACCATTAACCATCGTGGGATTTTCTTTGTGTGCGACCTGTGTCCGAACTGGTCCAAGAGTTGATTTAACCATTTGCCAGAAAGTTGAAGGCGCATCGCGTTACTTTTAACAGCAATGCTACCTGAGATCCCCGAAATCTTCTGAATGTCCTCAACAAAGCTCGTTTCCCTTGCGTTAAAGGCGAACTGGACAAGTGAGCCGCCACGTTTGGCCGAGCCTTCGGCCACATAGTAGCCGAACAATCTTGCCCAATCAGAGTCGATTTGAAATGTCTGGCTTGCGACTTGATGAAGAAATGTTCGCCCGTTTGATGTTACAAAATAAGTCTCGTGTTCAAATTCTGGAGACGATCTAGACACTGATCTTACTGGATAAGCAACTTCATCTCCAACTGTCAAGTCCCTAGCGTCAACCCATATTTTTTTGGTGCCTTTGTGAATCAGAACAGGATGTTCTGGAGTCATGTTTACTGGTTGATTTGTGCCTTGAACCATCACAGAGAAGATCGTTCCATCGTAATTACGAGACAGCAATTTAGCTTTGTGAAAGCGCCCGTCGTGAGAAAGCACTCTGTCAGTCTTGTCAATTTTTGAAATTGCCTTCGGCCCTTTGTACATAGTAATCAAGGTTTCAGGAGTGAAACAGGCGTAGTCTGGATAGATGCCATGTTCGATCAGGGGCACGAACATACGGTCTGTGCTCTGGGTAGGGCTAGGCTGGTAAGGGTCATGTCGTTGGTTTGAATTCCGCCGGGAGTTTGACAAGAGCCGGTTGAGGCTGGTACGCGGCTTCCCGGACAGTCTGGGCTGCCGTTAGATGTCTGCGTTTCAATGTGCGCCCACGGCGGTCCGTCAGGGCTGGGCGCAAAGAAAGATGGTATCGATATGCCCCCGTGCTCGAGTGCTTCGCTAGCCCATGACCCTTATCGGTAAGGCCGCTCTACTCACCGTCAGTGACAGTTATGACAACGATCAGGGTTCTCTTTAGGCAAGTGTAGGGCGTGGGTCCACAGACGACCACCATTCCACTAAAATCTCCTGAACATGTGTTGTTGGCCTGGGAGACAGGGGTGCACGTCGCTGTGACAAGTATGTTATCAGGCGTGGACCCGCAACTCGAAAAGGAGGATGGAGTGACCGTCAGAGTGATAATGCTAGGCTGGTTCGAGGTGGACTTTAGCGTCACGGGTGCGACTGGTGGGCTACAAGTGAAAGAGTCCGGAGAACTCCCGGAGCCGATCTGCGACGAGAAGTTGATGAACAGAGGATTCACACTCCACGTGACAGAGGGCGGAATGGCCCCTGCGGACGCCAGGTAATAGCCGGCTCCTAGAGCGAGAGCAGTCACTATTACGACAAGAGTTACGACCTGAAGCGTCGTCCGCAGCAGGCGAGGAGATGCCATCCTAAGCAAGTGTGAGGCGGTCCGGAGAGTTAAGGCTTTCTCGAGAAAGGACCAAGATTGAACTGTAGCAACCCATGTATTCTGCTAGGTATACGAAGATAGCGTTCATCGTGTCAGAATACCATGCCGGTAATTGCCTAGCCGACAGGACCAACCCAGCGGTCAATTCAAAACTCCCTTCATCGGTTATGCTCCGCAATCCCAAGTATTGCGATTGAACGTTCGATGGCATTCACGTCCTCACTCTTCCTCCCCGCCCGGAAATAGTCTAATGGCGGTCGTTCAAAAATTGGCCTTGCACGTGTCCATCTTATTGGTGAAGGTTGGCAACGGCGGCTACGTCCGCCGTCATGACATGCTTAAGGCAGACCCAGACGACGATCCTCACGGGTCAACCGTCCAAGGTCGGGGTCTCTCGATAAGTGCCGTTGGCCTGGCTGCGGCCAGTGCAAGCCGATGTGACGAACACATTATCTGGCCTAGACCAACAGTTAGGAGACGAAGATGGAAGCACTCTCAGAGTAAATTTGTCAGGCTGACATGAAAAAGCCCGCAGAGTGGCGGGCGATAAAGACGGATTACATTCGAAATAAAGGCGCTCCCGGAGAAGCTTCGCAAAACTTTCAACTAGCTGAGAACTCATGATCCGAACTCACATTGAGTAGCCGGAAGCAGGCGAGTGCTGGGTGGATGCAAGATCGGCGTCGGCTTCTAGTTGCCTCGTTGCGGGCGTGACTTTGAGAGGGGAAGGAAAGTGCGCAACATACAAAAAGGTATGGCATTTTAGGGAAAATGCCTACTGCGATCGGAGAGCCAAAGCTTCTCTTGATCAGAGACAGGATTGAACTCGATCATGAACTCGACGCCAGGCCATTCGGCACTAACTGAGCAAATTGGCCTCTTTTCGACGCGTCGGCCCTACTACTTGTTTTGGACTGCTATGTTGACAGTCAAGAATTGCCTCAGGCAGGTGTAGGGTGCAGGTCCGCACACTTGGACCGTTGCTGTGTACGTGTCTCCCGGACAAGTGCCGTTCGCCAGAGCACTGGGGGTGCAAGATGCAGTTACTGTCACGTTGTCTGGCGTAGACCCGCAACTAGGAAAGGAAGACGGGGACACTGTAACGGTGATTTTGTCCGGCTGACTTGAGGAGACTTGCAGGGTGACGGGCGAAACAGATGGATTGCACGTGAAGGAGTCCTGAGCGCTTCCAGAGCCCTGTGTCACTGTGAACTTGATGTTGAGCGGCCTCACGCTCCACATCACTTGGAACGAAGGAGTAGCTGCAGACGCGAAGTAGTAGCCGACTCCGAGGCCCACGGCGGCGATCGCAATCAACGTAATGGCTATAGCGAGTTTGCCTGGACTGCGTAGTCGAGCGCTGGAGCTCATCTTAAACGAGCCGACTACTTCGGTTCGGCATTTAAGAGTTTCTCTCCTATGGGTTACCATTGGATAGCTCTATACGATGCTAGCTACCTCCTTCTTTCCCACGCCCTCTGCGTGGCGGCCGGCTCCTCAGTTGTTACAACTCGCACTCTAGGACCAGTATAGGTTCGGCTCAGATCACTTTGACTGTGAAGGTGTGAGTCCAAGACACCAACGGATTACTACCGCCTGGCCGCTCGGGAGCACAATCTACAATAGCCCATCCAGCCCACGTTTTTGATCATCCTTGATAGAGACGGCAACCACTTTCAACGTTCCTCAAGGAACCGCGTACATTACAATCCAACAGGTAGTCTTCTATGGGACATCCTTCCTCTACTATGTCCTCCTAGTCCGAGTTCTCAACCTCTCACAAGTTGGGGAAGTATCACTCCTCGCTGCGGCCAGTTCGATTTTCACAACATTGACCCAGCTGGCACTTCCCGCAGCCGCGACCCGGTTCATCTCCTCACACATAGGTAGCAAAGACCCCGCGAGTGCAAGTAGCGTAGCAGCCGCGAGCTTGAGACTACTACTAACTATCGCAGGACCCGGGGTAGTAATAGCGATTTTCGCATCTCCCCGGATCGGAGCAACGGTCTTCAAAACTCCTGACTCTGGCATTCTTCTCCTAGTCACGTTCGCTGCCTCTTTCCTCATTGATCTCATGACGCTCTACGGCGCCTTTTTTCTGGGACTGGGACGATATGCAGAAATATTCTACCAGAATATCCTATTCTTTCCCCTGAGCCGAGGACTTGGGCTAGCGCTCGCCTACAAGGGTCTCGGAGTTCTCGGAATCCCACTAGGCTGGGCCATAGGTGCGCTCGCCACGCTCTTACTCTGCCTGTATCAATGGAAAGGTAAACTAGTGCACTCGCGCAGCTATCCTGCTCGTCCTCTGCTGGTCTTCGGCTTCCCGCTCTTCGCCTCTGGTCTCATCATGCTCCTGCAGAGCTGGGGAGATATTGCGCTCCTACAGGGCATCCTAGGCCAATTCGGAAATACAGGCGCCTACTACATCGTCGTTTCCAGCGTCGGCTTTCTCTCCATCCTTTGGACCCCAGTCGCGGCAGCGTTATACCCAGCCTTATCCTCAACCTACGCGAACGAGGGAACAGCAGCAGTCTCCGCCAGACTCGCAGTAGCAACAAGACTCGTCAACCTAACAGTCCTCCCGACCGGTATGGCCCTCGCAGTCATCGCGCCGACCGCGCTGGAGGCTGTTTATGGAGCATCATTGGGGAATCAAGCAGTTCCCTTCGCGATAATCGCCACTACCCTAATTTTCTCGGCGCAGAGCTTCCTCTTGATAACAGCTCTCCAATCCGTCAACAGGACCCTGCAAGTTCTGGGAGTAAGCGTCACCGCGACAATAATTGACCTTGTTACTGTCGGCCTCGGGGCTAACATCCTCGGAACAACAGCGGGTGCCATGGGAAGAGCCCTGCTGGCCGTCGCGATGATGCTGCTCGCATGGTTTTCGCTTCGACGAGTGCTACGTGCTCCCGTGGGAGAAGGCCTATCAAAGGGTCTGGCTCTCACCCTGCTCACAGCACTTCCTCTTCTCGTAGTCGACATGATTCTGTCGGGCCCGTTCCGTCTCGTCCCTCTCCCCCGGATACTAGTGCTACTAGTGGTGTTCATGGCTTGCTTTCTCGCTGCGAGCAGAGGGTTCAACGTTTTTGGTGAAGACGACTTTGTGCTTCTGAAGAACGCGCTTCCAGGGGCGCTGTCGTCACATCTGAGAACGCTTAAGCGGGTTCTGGTCCGGAGGGCTACGGAAACTCCTATTGACTCAGACAGTCGAAGCGATAAGAGACTACAGGCTGAGGCATCTACCTCGGCCAGTGCGGATAGGAATGGCTGATACATTTCTGACGAGGAACACGGGAAGAGATAGAAGGGACAATTATCTCGAGCCCATCCAGACTTGAGGCTATCCCGGTATACCGTCCTAGTATCGCTGTTGGTCTTGGCGGTTGTTGTTGAAGCAATCTCCGACATTGAGTGGGCTACTTATCCATACTTCCCCGACAAGCCCCTACTGTTCGCTAAGACAGATGCGGCTATCTTCGACTTTTTGGCTCCCTTCTCTCCGACCCTTCTAATCCTGCTACTGTACAGTTGGGTCCCGAGACTAGCCCTCTCGTTCGACAACAAGTTCTCGAATCGGTTAAACAATATTTTCAAATGGCTAAAACAGTCTTTTTCATCTCTGACCTCAGAAGTCCATCCCAACTCCGTGAACAGTTTCGCGCTAACCAACCGTCCAAGACTGCTACTTGTCCTAGCGATGGCGTCCGGGATTTTGCTAGCGCTAGTGCCCTATCGGCCGAACCTAAACTCGACTATGACGCCAGTCGGCGTTGATACTCACTACTATATCGAGTGGCTGAACCAGATGCTGCAACTGTCTCCGGCGGGAGCCTTTTCCTACGCAATAGGGAACGCCTCGTATGGCTCAAGACCGCTGATCCTCATACCCATCTATCTAGTTGTCTCTACCGGAGTCGTAAGCACGATTCGCGCCGTCGAGTTTCTTCCAGCCGTTCTAGGCCCGCTGGTTGCGTTGTCAACCTTCGTCTTTGTCCGTGAGGGTCAAAAGAGCGAAAAGCTGGCTGGCGTGGTGTCGCTCCTCTCCGCCTTCTCTTTCAACGCGACCGTGGGTATGTGGGCAGGGTTTTTTGCAAACTGGCTCGCTATCGCCGAGGCCTATATTTTCCTGACTCTTCTGCTACGCTTCTTGAGAACCATGTCGAGACGCGGGTTCGTCCTCCTAACTCTGATGTCCATTGCTATGTTCCTTACTCATCCGTGGACTGGGATGGTGGTCCTCACAGTAGCGTCTGTGTTCGTTCTTAGCGTCTGGAGAGACTCACGCCAGATCATCCTAGCTAAGGCTCTCTTCGTCTTGCTTTCGATGACTACGGTGATCTATGTTACAAAGATCGTATTCGTTGAGGGACTGTCGACTGCACAATACACGTCAGCGACCGTATCCGGGTCGGGAGTCTCCCAACTATTCAGCTTCTGGCCGAACATAGTCTATTCGCTGTTTGTATACTTCGACGGACTTTTCGGCAATGCCATGCTGTTAGGACTGTCTATCGTGGCGGTTATCTCTCTCAGATTCCTGGACAGGTTCGAACGACTTCTAGCTTTATGGGTCGCAATCGGATCGATCCCTTTTGCATTTCTCGAGAGCGGCCTCCAGGTGAGAATCCTGTATGACCTGCCTTTTCCCGTACTAGCATCCATGGGACTACTACTCTTGATTCGTCCGGCTGGAAATAGGACTCTCCACTCGAGCCTCGCGCTTCTGCTGGTGTTCCTGCTTAGCACAAACTATGCTCTGAGAATGGCGACGAATCTGGTTGCTGCCCCGTTTTGACAGTCGTTGTGTTGCCCCTTCAATACGTAGGTAGCGCCAGGATTACGGAGTAAGCTAAAATAACGGAACAGCTTATGTATTAGCAGTCGGCCGGTAGCTCGTAAGGCAGAGCCACCGCCCCGCCATGAGACCAGTGAACTATGCCCAGGCAGTTCCAACTATCGGTAGAGCTACAGCAGACGCCACTGACACGCGGCTTGTTAATGAAGTTCAAGGCGAGATCGTTGCGAACGGGAGCATGGTTCCGAGTCTTAGAATGCCAAGAGAGAGGACTAGTGGACGCTACCCTATGCTGGCTGAACAGGATAAAAAGCGACCAACTGAGACGCGTAATGACGCGAATCCTATTGAAGCTGGCGACTGCAATGAACTCAGCTCTCTCGACCTTGCGCGGTCGTGGCAGACCAATAGCAATTCGCATGAGCGAGCTCGCCATGCGATGGAAGAACCAGTCGGCTTGGACCTGGCGGTTCGACCGCAGCTTCCAAGTCTGCCTAGCAGCAGGCATAATCGGGTAGACATACTAATGTTTCCTCATAGGGCTCCCGTATTTTCCTCCGACTTCCCGGAATGTAAGTAACCTCTGAGATTGAAACAAATGCTCGAACAAGTCTACGCGGAACCTCGGCTCAAGCAAACAGGAGAGCCTCTGCAAAGGTTCCTCGAGAAGCCTTCGGTCATTGCCTATCCCGAGCCAGTGAGGGTCTCGCTTGTTCTGCCAATTTACAACGAAGGTCCCATACTTTTCGATAACGTCCGTAACATAATGATAACACTCAACCAGCTCGGGCTTGCTTCCGAAATCTTGCTCTGCGACGACAATAGCAACGATGGAACGAGGGATGCGGCAGAGCGCGCCTCATCAGACCGTGTTTTCCACCTACGGTTTTCGGAGAGAATTGGGAAAGGGGCAACGATAAAGAACGCCCTCAACGCGGCCCGAGGAGAAATCATAGTTATTCTAGACGCGGACATACCAGTCTCCCTGGAGGAGCTCTCAGCAGCAATTTCTCTCATGGAGGAGGGACACCAATTCGTGATAGGGTTACGCCGAGCCCGACCCTACACGAGAACTCGAAGGAAAATCTTGAGCATCGGGTTCAATACTCTGACGAACATTCTATTCAGAACTAGGGTTTCTGACCACCAATGCGGGTTCAAGCTAATTCAACGCAGTGCCGCCGATAAGCTGTTCCCAACGGTCGGATCAGATCACTTCACGTTTGATGCGGAACTGATCGTAAAGGCGAAGTCACAAGGAATTCCTATTACTCAGCTTAAGATCGACTGGTTAGAGAAGAGAAACGGGCTGGACTCGAATCTTCCGGTTCTCAGAACCACTCTCGCAATGCTAATCGACCTATTAGTGCTCCGGACCATCTCGGTTGGCTCACGGAACCTCGTTGGAGTAAGGAAGACTAGAAAAGGTTACTTTATGAATCCGATAACAGGCAAGACCCTCGCTTCAGAGATGACACTTATCGGCTCTGAAAATTCGAGTCTTCTCAAGATTCTGCGAAGACTCAAGTTCCAGATATCGGTTTAGTAATGAACATTATCTGGGTTAATCACCGAGACCCCCACCATCCACAGGCGGGCGGAGCCGAAGTCCACCTTAGAGAGGTTGCAAGGAGGCTCGTCAAGAAAGGTTGCAATGTTACCCTCTTATCCGAAAGGTTCCCCGGCTCACAAGAGGAGGAAATTATTGACGGCTTTAAAGTCGTCAGACGGGGAGGAAGATTCGGGGTACATTTGAAAGCACCACTGCTGGTGCGGAGGATGGCCAAGGATGCGGATATTGTCATTGATGACATTGCTCACGCGGTGCCATGGTGGTCCCGTTTCGTAACAAGAACTCCAGTCGTCGGGATAGTACATCACGTACATCAGGCCGTCGCCACCCTGGAACTCGGCATTCCTCTCGGGTCGGCAGTTAAGCTAGCTGAGAAGACGATCAAGCCCAGCTACAATACTATCATCACAGTTTCCCAAGAGACGAAGCACCAAATTGAAAAATTACTCAAAGTTGAAAGCTCCAGAATCCATGTGATTTACCATGGAGTGGACCATGAAACGTTTCATCCCAACGGGGAAAAATTTTCTCGACCGACTCTGTTGTCGTTGGGACGACTCAAGAAATATAAGAACCTAGAACATCTCTTACAAGCCTACGGCCAAGCTAAGAGAAGTGTACCCGACCTCAGACTCGTAATCTGCGGCGGCGGTGACTACAAAGAGCACATAGTCGACGTTGCCAGGTGCTTGAATCTGGATGACGTTATCTTCGTGTCGAGAGTAAAAGACGAAGAGAGAGTCCGTCTCCTTCAAAAGTCGTGGGCGCTCTGCACACCATCTCTCGTAGAGGGTTGGGGCCTCGTCATAACAGAGGCTGCGGCTTGCGGAA
>Ga0066710_100004487_pt1 | contig 12380 bp, 12 predicted proteins | sample GraSoiAngelo_159_FD_79666 | JGI IMG/M metagenome (GOLD analysis project Ga0066710, IMG submission 79666) | Grasslands soil microbial communities from the Angelo Coastal Reserve, California, USA - 14_1009_16_40cm | ecosystem: Environmental > Terrestrial > Soil > Grasslands | place: USA...
GTTGAACCCTGAGTATTCCTGAACGCCGAAGTTGGGACACACAATATCGAGCGTGACGTTAGCCATGTGCCCGATCGGTGAGACGTCGCCCGGTCCGTGCCACGCCGTGCGCACCCCGAACATCTCGCCGAAAGCCGCGATCTTGCGGCAGGGTGTAATCCCGCCTGCCTGCGAGACGTGAATGCGGATGTAATCAATCAGCCGGTCGCGAATCAGCGGGGTCCATTCGTGCGGGCTGTTGAACAGTTCGCCCATGGCGATGGGCGTCGAGCACTGCTGGCGAATCTGCCGGAAGTATTCGATCTGCTCGGGTGAGACTGGATCTTCCATGAAGAACATTTTGAAAGGCTCGGCATCCTTCACCAACTGCACCGCGAGATTTGGCGTGTAGCGCTCGTGCATGTCGTGCAGCAGCTCGACTTCCCAGCCCAGCTCCTTGCGGCAGGCCGTGAACAATTCGAGCGCGCGCCGCGCCGCGGGCCGCGGTTCAAAGACCGGCCCGGAATGCAGCGACGGGATGCGTGTGCTGCCACGCGGCGCGCTGTAACCTTCCATTCCCGGCACACCCACCTGCACGCGCACGTGGCGAAACCCGCGTGCCATGAACTTTCGCGCGTTGTCGACAGTTTCTGAAATCTCCTCGCCCGAGGCGTGCGTGTAGCAGTCCACGGCCTCGCGGCATTTGCCGCCCAGCACCTGATAAACGGGCATGCCGGCCTGCCGGGCTTTGATGTCCCACAATGCCTGATCCACGCCGCTGATGGCGTTGTTGAGCACCGGTCCGTTGCGCCAGTAGGAGCTGTTGTAGAGCGCCTGCCAGGTGTCTTCGATGCGATCCGCCGGCTTCCCAATGAGGAACGGCTTCAGGTATTTCTCGACTGCGGCGTTCACCAGCTCGGCGCGCTGCGTGAACGTGCCGCAGCCGTAACCGTAGAGGCCGTCCTGATCGGTCGAGATTTTGACTACGGTGAGCCGCAGCCCGGCGGGCGCGGTGGCGATGACGGAGACGTCGCGGATCTTGGGCGTCGCCAGACCCCGGGTAGCGCGGGTGACTTGTGCTTCAGCCCTGGGCGCGCGTTCCGTGAGCACACCCGCAAGGCCTGCGCCGGCGAGTGCTTGCAGAAGCTTTCTTCTATTCATAGATGTGGTGGATACGACGCGCCGCTACTTCTTTTCGGTTTCCTCGACCATGCTCTTGAGTCGCTCCATTTCACGGCGAAGCTTTCGCTCGCGCACCGTCAGCATCAAGGTGTAGAGCAGCAGGATGACCCAGGCGGCCACGAAGCCCCAGATCAATCCCTGGAAGTTTCGCTGCAAACGACCAATCTCTTCGCGAATGGGATCATACGCCGCTTGCAGCAGCATGGCGATGACGGGCGTCAGCGTAACAAAGCGCATCTCAGTTTGTCCTGTCTAGATTGCATGCACCGTGCGCCGGAGATAATCGATCTCGCGCTGCGTCTGTTCCTGGCGCAGGCGGATCATGGTCAGCACTGCGTACAACAGGAAGATCGCCACCATATTGACCAGCAGCGCGCGCGACCAGTCCGGAGGGAATGAGCCGCCTTTGCTGAAAAACACCGGCTGCGGATGGATCGTTCGCCACCAGCGGATCGAAAAGTAGACGATCGGCACATCCGTAAAGGCGAAGATCGAATAGACCGCCGCAAAGGTGGCCCGCTGCGTCGGTTCCTCGAGCGCCTGCCGCAGAATCAGGTAGCCGGCGTAAAGAATCCAGCAGATCAGCGCGGACGTGAGGCGCGGATCCCAGGCCCACCAGACGCCCCAGATCACGCGCGCCCAGATCGAGCCGGTGACCAGGTTGACCGCCAAAAACGCCAGCCCCACTTCCGTGACCGCCACGGCCAGTGCGTCGTATTGAAAATTCTTTTTCCACAGAAACATGACGCTGGCCAACAGCGCGACGGCCGAGCCCAGCATAGCCGCGATCGCGGCCGGCAAGTGAAAGAAAATGATACGGAAGATCTGTCCCTGATTCACTTCATCCGGCAGCAGCGAGATGGTATAGAGATTACGCACCAGCAAAACCGCTGCAAGCGCGAGCATCACGATCATCACTTTCTGTCGCATATGTTTATCCCACCAAAACCGTGTCCATTAGCACCAGGGAGAGCGCAGTAAAAATGATATCGAAACCGACCAGCAGTTTGAGCCACACCATCAGGTCCCCGCTGATCGGCTGCCCGGCGACCAGATCCGTGCTCAACTTCATCGCTCCCAACAGTATCGGAATCATCACCGGGTAGACCAGCAGCGGCAACATCACTTCACGCAACCGGATGTTCACAGTAAGCGCGCCAAACACCGTTCCGATCGCGGTGAGCCCCCACGTGCCCAGTACCATCACCAGCATTAACGACCAAAACTGCCGCGCCCATCGCACATTATAGAAGATGCCGAACACCGGCAAGGCCACGATCTCGACGGCGAAGATCAGCGCGAAATTGGCGAGGCCCTTTCCCAGGAACAGCGCGGCTCCAGGTACCGGCGCCGCAATCAGCGCATCCAGGCAGTCGTTCGGCAGCTCGCGGGCGAAACTGCGGTTCAGGATCAGCGTGCCCGCAAAAAGGAAGACGATCCACAGCAGGCCGCCTGAAATCTCGCGCGTCGTGTCCTCGGTGGGTTCGAAGGCGAAACTCAGGATCAGCAGAACAACTATCGCAAAAGCGAACGAGGCGTTGATGGCTTCCTTGGTGCGCATTTCCGCGCGCAGGTCCTTGGCGGTGATCACCATCACCTGACGGATGAAACGCATTTAGCTCTCACCGTACTGGGCGTACACCCAGCCGGGATCCTTGACCATTTCCTGCGTGCGCTCTCCTTGGAACGCGAGGCGGCCGCGGTTCAGCAGCGCCACATGCGTAGCCAGGTCCATGGCTTCGCGCAACTGGTGAGTGGACATCACTACTGTCCGCCCCGCGGCGAGCGCGTCACGCAGCACGGTTTGCAAGACGGCGATGGCCCTATCGTCGAGCGCAGTGAACGGCTCGTCCATCAGCAGCAGCCATGGACCATGCAGGAAGGCGCGCGCCACCGCCAGCCTCTGCCGCATACCACGCGAGAATTCCCGCACCAGTCCGTCGCGCACGCGCTCGAGTCCCGTTCGTTCCAGCCACTCGGAGGCCGAGCGCTCAGGATTCGGCAGCCCGTAGAGTCTGCCGAACAGGCGCAGGTTTTCTATCGCCGAGAGTTCATCGTAAACCGAAATCCCGTGCCCGATGAAACCGATCCGCTGCCGGGTATCGGTCTCACGCGGACTCTTTCCGAAAATGGTGACTAGCCCCTTGCCCGGCTTCGAATATCCTGCCAGCATCCGCAGGAGCGTGGTCTTGCCCGCTCCGTTGCGGCCGATCAGTGCCAGGCATCGGCCAGCCGGAACGCTCAATGATATGTCGCGGAGTGCGGGGTAATCGCCGTAGAACTTCCAGACGCCGGCGCAGTCAACGGCGGCGGCGCTCATTCTTGTCCTTCACCGGCGAATGGGGCTTTCCTCGGGGCGCAGTCATAGCAGTTTCGGGCGCGTGCGCGCGATACAGCAGGATGAATCCCAATGTGAGAATACCGAATGCCAGCGCCAGGATCCATTTCATGTTGTCGTAGAGTTTCGGCGGAATCTGCTCGATCGTCGCTCCGCCTGAATCCTCGGCGCTGTCGTCGCTTGGACGCAACGTGCCTGAACCCGCAATCTCGACTTTGAAACTATCGCCCTTCACGTCGTAAATGCTGGCCTGCGTGCGCGGCTCCTGTCCCAGCGAGCGGATATCATCGCCTTTGATTGTCACGCCATTGGGTACAACCAGGCGCGTGGGCCCGCCTTTATAAAGGACCTTGCCCTCGAACTTGCCGGGTGTAGTGTACGGGACGCTGTAGCTGACATCGATGCGCGTTTCGCCTGGCTTGATGGGGAATGCGAGCTTGTAGACGTTCGGCGTGGACGTCTTGTCGGCGGCCTGCGGCACCGGCATACCCTGCGGCGCCGTAGCATTAACTTGTACTACGCCGTTGGCGGCGGGGGGAAGAAAGAACTTCAGCGTTCCGCCGTCGACGTCGTTATAGGTGGTTTTGCCCTCATTCTTGAAAATGTAGGTTTCGCCAACCATCAACTGCCCGCGCACTGGCTCGAAGAAAACCATGTGCTGCGCCACTCGTGCCGCGCCCTGCTCCTTTGCGGAGTTGTAGACTGCGACCGTGACGTTATTCGAAGGACTTCCCGGCGGCAGAATGCGGTTGTAGGTCACGTCCTGGTAAGCGGCCTGCACCAGCCGCGGCCCGGGTCCTTCCGCGTCTTTGCTGATATGAAACGTTCCGTCGGCCGCGGATTTCACGCTCTCAATCTGCTCCGGTCCCGCCTGGCCCAGCTTATACAGTGTGACCGTGGCGCCCGCCTGCAGCTTGCCCGTCGTCTGATTCACGACTTTGCCGTCGATGGCAGCGAGTGCCGGCACCGCCAGGCAGAACACCATCAGGTAGGACACCATCAGGTAGGACAGGCATGCCTGCCTGTCCATCATCCGCCGCAACATTCCTGCCCATCCTTGTTTCAGGTGCTTCAAGCTTCCGCCGCCTTCATGGGTTTTCCACACTCGCCGCAAAACTTAAGCGGTTGGCCAAACTCCGCCTTGCAGGAGGGGCAGACATATTTATTCGCGGACGTTTTTGGCGGCGCTTGCGCTTTCACCAGCTCCGGCGAGGGCATGGGTATCTTGCCCGCCGCGATCTCCGTCTTCACACGATCGATCTCCGCCATGACGCCCGCTAACTCGCGCTGCAAGTCGAGCTTGGTCTGCTGATAATCCTGGTCCGACAATTTGCCTACCCGGTACTCGAACTGGAGATCGCGCAGGTTTTCATAGATGGCGGCCTTGCGCTCATCCAGATGCTGGAATGGAGAAACGGGCTCGGGCGCCGGCAGATCTTTGGCCCGCACCGAGAGAATAAACACGATCACCGCTACGGCGATCAGGCCTGCCAGCGCGATGGTCATTAGTCGAGGTGAGCCAAATCCCGCTCGATCTGCTCGCGGTACTTACCGAGCGCTTCGTCGGGTTGCGCCGGCACTTCGATCTGAGGAACTGGCGCCGGCTGGCGGCAGCGGCGCACAAACCACACCACGACAAGCGTGCCGAATGCCAGCGCCGAATACGGTACGGCCCAGCCGAATGCGTTGGGGTCGGCGCGGTAGATTTTCGCGCCATACTCCTGCGCGAACGCGTCGGCAATGGACTTATCGGAAAGCCCAGCCTTCTGCATGCGCCAGATCTTGGTGCGCGCCGGTTTGCAGAAGCCGCACTGGCCGGCTGACATCATGCAGTTGGCATCGTCGGAGCAGCTTCCGCACTGGCACGAAATGTGCCGCGCCACGCGCCGGACTTCGTCACTCGTGATCTGCGACTCCGTCTGCGCGAGACAAAGCCCGGCGACGACGAACGCGAGCAGGCTACTTTTCCGCCGTCGCATGCTTCCTCGTGATCCCGACTACTTGCGTCCGTGCGTACTCGCGCTTCACCTTGCTCGGCACCAGCGCCACCAGCGTGCCGAAAACCAAAGTGAGAGCACCGATCCAGATCCACGAAACTAGGGGAAAGATGTAGGATTGAATCACCGCGCGATCGCCGTTCATACCCGCGAAATTCAAGTACAGGTCCTCGTTTAAGCGCGTCCGGAGAGCAACCTGGTGCGTGGGCTGCCGGCTGGCCGTATAAATGCGGCTCTCCGGCTTCAGTATGCCTGCACCCGCGCCGTTCTTCATCACCGCAATAGAAGCATTTTGCCAGAGATAGTTGTCGTTCTGGCCTTCGTGCGTGTCTTTCAAGGTAAGCCGGTAAGTCCCGAGCGTTACCGAGTCGCCGGGCTTCATCTCGTCTACCCGATTTTTGTTGAAGGCCGCGCCTGTAAATCCGATGAACATCAGCACGATGCCCATGTGGACCAGATAGCCGCCATAGCGCCGCGTATTACGGTGCGTCAGCTCGACTGCGGCGAGCGCCAGGTTCATCTGGTTCTTTGCCGCGATCTGCCTCGCGCCCTTGAAGAATTCAAGCACGATGCTGGTGGCCACGAACAGGCAAAAGCCGAACGAGATCAGCGCGTAGAAATGGCGCATCCCTGCCGCCATGAGCGCCGCCACCAGGGCCAGAGACAAAATGCCCGGCCACATGAAATTACGGCGCAGGCTGTCGGTCGAGGTGCGTCGCCATGCGAACAACGGGCCCACGCCGGTCAGGATGAGCAGGAAAAGCCCGATGGGGATCATCAGCTGGTTGAACCATTCCTTGTCGAGACTGATCTTTTCTTTGGATATGGCTTCCGAAATTACAGGGAACAGCGTGCCCCACAAAACCGCGAAGCAGCTCGCCAGCAGCACCAGGTTGTTGAACATGAAGCTGGACTCCCGCGAGATAACCGCTTCGAGCTGAGCCTCGCTCTTGAGATAATCCATCCGGTCGAGAATTAGATAAATCGTGGCTGCGATACCGATGGCCAAAAAGCCGACGAAGTACTTGCCGATCGGGCCTTCCGCGAACGCGTGCACCGAGCTGACCACGCCCGACCGCGTCAGAAAAGTGCCGAAGATACACAGGAAGAAGGTCGCCGAGACCAGTACGATGTTCCACACCTTCATCATGCCCTTCTTCTCCTGCATCATCACCGAATGCAGAAATGCCGTGCCGCCCAGCCACGGCAGCAGCGAGGCGTTTTCCACCGGATCCCAGCCCCAGTAGCCGCCCCAGCCCAGCACGTGGTATGCCCAGCCCGCACCTAGAACAATGCCGCAGCTCTGGAACAGCCACGTCACCATCGTCCAGCGCCGCGTGGTGTGGATCCAGCCGTCGCCCGGCTGCCGCGTGATCAACGAGCCGATGGCGAACGCGAACGGCACCGCGAAGCCGACATAACCGAGGTAGAGCATCGGCGGATGAATGGCCATGGCGGGATATTGCAGCAGCGGATTTAGGCCATTGCCGTCGGGAACCGCGGATAAGGCACCGGCCATCGCGAGCATCCGGAACGGAGTGACCACGAACGCGTTCAGGATCAGGAAAAATGTCTGCACCGTCGCCAGAACGGCCACCACGTAAGGCATGAAATCGCGGTGGCGGCGCCGGTTGGTAAAGATCACCACAGAGGCGTACGTAGCGAGTAACCAGCTCCAGAACAGCAGCGAGCCGGCCTGCCCACCCCACCAGGCCGTAAATTTATAAATCGTGGGCATGGCCCGGTTGCTCTCTTCGGCAACGAATGAGAACCGGAAATCGCTCGTGATCAGCGCGTACACCAGGACGCCCGAGGCGAGAGTGACCAGAAACCACACTCCGTAAACCGCCCGCTCGGCGCTGACGATCAGAAACAGATTGCGTTTCAGCTTGCCGGTGACGCTACCGATAACAGCGTAGATCGCGAGGCAGAAAGCCAGCAGGATAGCCAGAGCACCAATGTTTTCCATAGATGCCTGTTAGAGACTCGCTTTTTTGTCGTAGGTGGGAGACACGGCAGGCTTCCCGCCGGGCTTGGCCTCGTACTTCGAAGCGCACTTGGCCTGCACCTTGTTCGCATGAAACACGCCATCGTGACCCATCTTGCCGTCGGCCAGCGCCTGGGCGCCGTCGCGAAACGTGTCGGGCAGGGGATCCAAACCATCGTAGGTAACTTTGAGGTTCAGCTTCTCCTGCACCAGCGTGAACTCGACCACATTCCCCTTGCGAACGATCGAGCCCGTGCTGATGTCGCCACCAACGCGCAACCGTTTGGCATAAGCCTGATCGCCCATCTGACCCAGTTCGGCGATAGTTTTGTAATAGGTCTGGTTTTCCTTGATCCCGGCGGTGGCCAGCCAGATTAATGTGCCGACAACGATCACAATGAGGGCTGCGAACTTGCCATATTTTTTCATGCAAACCTCTGAACTTTCTAGTATAACGCTAGAGGCGTAAGAGGGCAGGGTCCGGCGGCAAAGGAATCGATATCTTCTGGATTTTGTCGCTTCTTGCCAACACCAAACCGGGACGTCAGTCTAATGGTTTACTACTAAATGCTTGCCAACTGGCGTGCTTGCGGCATGCTCTCGTAAAGAAAGCGAGGCGCGAAATGTCGGGATCACTATTGATGGAGCGATTGTGGCAGGACCTGCGCTACTCCGCGAGGACGTTGCGCAAGTCCCCCGGATTCACGGCCGTAGCCGTCCTGTCGCTGGCGCTTGGGATCGGCGCGAACACCGCCATCTTCAGCCTGTTGAATGCCGTGGTGCTGCGCCTGCTGCCGTTGAGAGATCCGGAGCAGCTCGTGCAATTCACGTACACGTTTCCGAAAGCCGGCCCTGATAACTGGAACAGCTGGTTTGGTTATCCGCAGTTCGAACGCTTCCGCGGGCAGTCCAAGACGCTCTCCGGCATCTTCGGCGGCACGGGCATCGGGCGAGTTAACATACGCTTCCGCGGGACGTCTGTACTCGCGCGAGGGGATGCGTACACCGACAATTTCTTCTCGGTGCTCGGAGTTACGCCACAGAGCGGCCGTCTTTTTTCGGCAGGCGAAGATCGCGCGGACGCCGCAGTGGCGATCCTCAGCGATCATTGTTGGCGAAGCCGTTTCGGCGCCGAACCTTCCATCGTCGGCGGCACCGTCACTATCAATCAGGTTCCCTTCACCGTCATCGGCATCACTCCACCGCAGTTCTCGGGCCTAGCCCTCGGGTACGAGCCGGATGTTTGGGTGCCGCTCCATGCGCTGGATCGCTTCGGACCCGACAGGCAACGATGGACCGGGTCATTTATGAGCTGGATGCTGATTGCCGGACGCCTGCAGCCGGGAATTTCACGTGAGCAGGCACAAGCCGAGCTCGACATTATCCACCGGCGGTTGCTGGCGGAGCAGCTCGCGGTTTCCGAACTCCACGACCGCGAAAGCATGCAGCGTTTCGTTGCTGGAAGCCACCTGGTGCTCCGGCCGGCCGAAAACGGCGTCAACAGCGGGCTGCGTGACACCTACACGTTTCCATTGAAGCTGCTGATGTGGGTAGCCGGCATCGTCCTGCTGGTCGCTTGCGCCAACGTGGCTAGTCTGCTGCTGGCGCGCGCTTCCCATCGCCGTCGCGAGATCGCGGTCAGGCTGGCTCTTGGCGCGGGGCGATGGCGCATAGTCCGGCAGCTTCTCACCGAGAGCATCCTGCTCGCCTCGATCGGCGGCGCTCTGGCGCTGGCCATCGCCTGGTGGGGCAGCGCGGCGCTGGTGCGTATGATTTCGACCGGCGATTCGCCCGTACCGCTGGACGTGCATCCGGACTGGCGGATTTTTGCTTTCACCAGTGCCGTGTCGCTGATCACCGGAATTCTTTTCGGCCTTGCGCCGGCGGTGCGCGGCACGCGCGTCGACCCCGGTCCCGCAATGAAGGAAGGCGCTCGCAACGCTACACAATCCTCACGCGTGCTGGATCGTCTGCTGGTGATCACCCAGGTGGCGCTTTCGGTCGTGTTGATGATCGGCGCCGGGCTTTTCGTGCGGACTCTCCAGAACCTGTGGAGCGTCGATATGGGTTATGAGCGAGACAACGTGCTGATGTTCTCCGTTGATGCCAAACTCGCGGGCTACCCACCGGACCGGGCCGCCGCCGTCTATCGCGAAATTCTAAAGAGGCTGCAAGCGCTGCCGGAGGTGCGATCCGCCAGCGCCTCCATTGTACGCCCCGTGGATGACCAGTTCTATCTGATCGATCGAATCGAGGAAGTAGATGGACGCCAGTTGTCCGACCGCGACGCCATCCACGTGGCCTGGAACGCCATGAGCCCAGGATACCTCTCCACCGTCGCAACGCCGATCCTCCTGGGCCGGGATTTCAGTCCGCAGGACAAAGAAACTGCGCCGCCGGTTGTGATCGTCAACGAATCGCTCGCCCGACGGGCTTTTCCAGGCCAGAATCCGATAGGTCATCGCCTGGGTCCAGCCACGGTTGTGGGCGTCGTGAAAGATTCGCTCTATGGTGGCGCGCGCGAGCAGCCGAGGCCGGTCCTGTATCATCCGCTCTTCCAGCACGGGAGGGATCAGGAGTACAGGTGGGGATTTGTTTCCTTCGAGTTGCGATACCGTTCCGCCGCGAGTCTGCTCGACCAGGCACGCCGGGAAATCGCCTCGGTGGACCGTAATCTGCCTGTTTTCCTCGCTAAAACACTGAGGCAACAATCCGCGCAGTCGCTGCTGCGGGAGCGGCTGCTCGCTACCGTCTCCAGCTTCTTTGGCGGGCTGGCTCTGATGCTCGCATGTCTCGGACTTTACGGCCTGATGGCCTACGCCGTGGCGCGCCGCGCGGGCGAGATCGGCATCCGGATGGCCCTCGGCGCCCGCCGCGATCATATTCTGTGGCTGGTGCTGCGCGAGACCCTTTGGCTCACCCTGGCAGGCATCGCGGCGGGACTTCCTTTGGCGCTCTGGGCGGCGCGATACGCGAAGTCGCTCCTATTCGGGATCGAAACCGCGGACCCGTTGACGATTGCGTCCACCATGGCTTTGCAGATCGGAGTTGCCGCTCTCGCCGGTTACATTCCGTCGCGCCGCGCGCTCCGCGTGGACCCGATGGCTGCCCTGAGGTGCGAGTAATCTGCGCTTCTGCTAATGGCCGCTGTCGTCAGTGCGCGCTAGCGGAGCTCAGGGCCGCCTGCTTCCGCAGCACGCGATAAGCGTACCCGGCGCCCGGCGGTGCAGGCTCGGTGCGGTCGCCCGCATGGATCTCATCCAGCATCGGACTGACGGAAATGGCCTGGCTGCCGAAGCCGCTGGCTTCGAGCACCGAGCGGATTTTGGGCAATCCGCCGGCATAGGCCGGAAACTCGACGATGGTCGCCGGTTCCTCGCGCTGCCCGCCGCCGCGGTCTACATAAACGACCGCTGCGTCGTGATAGATCTGCGGATTGATGGGAAAGTCGAGGGCGGCGAGAGCTTCGAGGAAGTCCTCTAGATCGCGCGGCTCAACGGTAACGGAAACGGAAACCAGCTCTCCTTGGCTGCCATGCAGGGCGGGGGAGTGCGTTCCAGGGACAAACGACCAGACGCTCATGAAAATCCTCCAGCATCCGGCAATGTCGGCCCAAAAGCAAAAAACCCTGGACCAAAGGCCACAGGGTCTGTACTTCTTCCGACCGACCTGCCTTTAGCACTTTTTTTTTCGTGGTTGCAATTAGCTGGGCCCGTCCAGCGGACCTAAATCAATCCACGTGATTAGAATGTACCACCGGTCGGCCGCGAGCGCAATCGTTTTGTGATCTCGGTGATCTCGGCTAGTTGTTCAGGCTTTGGATCTTATTCGAACGCAATTTTCGGGCACTACCCGACCGTCCAAAGACACAGCGTTGCAGTATAATCCTCGCTGATGCGAATCAGGCTCTTGTTCCTGGCCATGATTCTCTGGGCGCACGCACCTGGACAGCAACCGCCGACGGCCGAGCAGCAGCGTTACGAGCGGTTCCGCGCCTGGGTCAACGTGCAGCCGGTGGACGTCCAGCGCAGCCCGGGAGTCCTGGAAAAGTACCGCGGGTATCTGCGGGCACAAGGCGCAAGCGATAAGGATATCGATTCGCAAATTCGGATCATCGAAACGCAAAGCCAGCGCCTGGAGATCGAGCGTTGGAACACAATCCTGACTTCAGATCAGCCCAGATTCAATACCAAGCCCAATGCCTTTCTTGTGGAGATGTTGCGGGGACGCCAACCCGGAAAGGCACTGGATGTGGGAATGGGCCAAGGACGAAACGCGATCTGGCTGGCACAAGCCGGATGGGATGTTACGGGGTTCGATCCCGCGGAGCGCGCCGTAGCCTTGGCGCGGCAGACGGCTGAAAAGCTGGGCGTACGTCTGACGGCGGAAGTGAAGGGTATGGAGGATTTCAATTTTGGAGAGAGCCGCTGGGATCTGATCGTGTTGAGCTATGTCGGCGCCCGCGAACTCAGCGACATCGTTCCGCGCAGCCTGCGACCGGGCGGCGTCCTGGTGCTGGAGGCGTTCCACCGCGACGCTACGAAGGGCTGCCCCATTGGCGGCGCCGTGGTGTTCGACCCTGCAGAGCTGCCGTCACTTTTCAAGCCGCTGCGAGTGGTGCGCTATCAAGAACCGCTGCAGATCGCCGACTTCGGTCTGGAACGCGTGCACCTGGTGCAGCTCTGTGCGGAAAAACCCGTGGGGTAGGATAGCCGCAGCCGAGCGCCCTTGCAGAGCCGGAGAATAATGACGATTCTAAGGAGGAGTGAGGCGGAAACGATTCGAGTCTGTCCTTGCCTACGCTTTGCGGCGCCTTAACACGCCCGCCGCGGCGATTCCAAGTAAGAACATTCCGACGAAAACCGCGGATGATGGTTCCGGCACAATGGTCGCTTCA
>Ga0066710_100004488_pt1 | contig 12377 bp, 9 predicted proteins | sample GraSoiAngelo_159_FD_79666 | JGI IMG/M metagenome (GOLD analysis project Ga0066710, IMG submission 79666) | Grasslands soil microbial communities from the Angelo Coastal Reserve, California, USA - 14_1009_16_40cm | ecosystem: Environmental > Terrestrial > Soil > Grasslands | place: USA...
CCTGTACGACTCGTTCATCAACTACCAGCGCCGCGTGATCCAGGAGCTGGACGCGCTCTCGACCGAGCTCGGCTTCGAGACGATCGACGCCACGCGTCCGGTGGAGACGAACGCCGACTATCTTGCCGAGAAGATCTCGGCGATCCTGACCTCGACCGAATCCGAGCGCGCGGAGCGCCCGGCCGGCTGATGCCCGCCGGACGCCGGGCGAGCCCACGCCGCGGCAACGGACCGGCGCGCACGGCCGGGGATGGAACCGCGCCGCGCGCGACCACGACCCGCCGGCCGGCTGTGCTGCGCCGCGGCTCGAGCCCGCCCGCGCTCGACTTCAGCGCCCGGGGCGCCGCCGATGCGGCGCACCTCGTCCAGACGCTGGAGAGCGAGGCGGGGCGCGTGTGGCGTCAGGAGCAGCCGGGCCCGCGGGGCGCTCTCGTCACGGATCCGGGCGCGGTGCACGACCTGCGCGTCGCGGCGCGGCGGCTGTCGGCCGCGCTGCGGGTGTGGCGGCCGCTGATCCACGGGCGCTCGCGCCGCGATGTGACCCGGGCGCTGCGCCGCATCCGCCGCGGATTCGGGGCGCTGCGCGAGCTGGAAGTGCACGTGGAGGCGCTGGAGGGTATGCGCGGCCTCAAGCCCGCCACGGCGGCCGCGGTGGTGCGGCTCCTGCGTCGCTGGCGGGCGCGTTACGCGCGTGCGCGCGGCGAGGCGCTTGAGCGGATGGCGCCGCGGCGCGTGCGGCGGCTGGTGCGGGACTTGGGCCGCGCGTTCCAGCCGCTCCGGAGCGGGCTCGCGCCCGGGGCGGATGCCGAGGCCGCGGTGCGGGCCCGGCTCGCGCGGGAGCGCGAGCGTGCGCTCGCGGCGGTGCGGGCGGCGTGCGCGGCGCCGCGCACCGGCGACCCGGGGAGGTTCCATCGCGCGCGCATCGCGATCAAGCGGTGGCGCTACGTGGAAGAGCGCTCGAGCGCCGCGGCCGGCGCCGAGCCCGCGTTGCTCGGCGAGCTCAAGGCCATGCAGGAGCAGCTCGGAGACGCGCACGATCGCGAGACGCTGTCCGCCGACATCGCCCGCTTCGCCCGCACCTCGACCGCCCGCGCTCGTGCGCTCGAGCCCGTGTTGCGCCGGCTCGAGAGCGAGATGCGCGCATCGCTCGAGAAGTTTCGGGCGCTGGTGCTCCCGCTCGTCGTCACTTCCCGTAGACCCGCTGCGCCCCGGGCGGCGGCTCTTCGCCGCGAATCTTCGGCGCGTAGGTGATGCCGGCCTTGACCGGGGCCGCCGAGGACGCGAGCCACGCCGCCTCGAACACCCGGCGCGCGCCCTGGGCGAGGCGCCGGTTCTCGAGCGTGAGCGCGAGCCCGCGGCAACCGAGGAAATAACCCGGTCCCCAGTTGGACGTGCCGATCCATGCCGCGGCGGTGTCGGCGACCAGGTACTTGCAATGCTCGACGCGCGCGAACGGGATGTAGCCTCCGCTCCACGGTGGAAGCGTGGAGAGCTTGGCCTCCACGTTCGGAAGCTGCGAGAGCTGCTGCAGCCGGGCGATCCCCCTGTCGTTCACCTCCCAGTCGGAGATCAGGAGCTTCACCTTCACGCCCCTCGCGGCGGCGCGCCGGAGCGCCAGGTCCAGCGTCGTGTCCGCCTGGCCGTGCTCCTGGGTCGCGTAGGTGAGGAGCTGCAGCACGATCTCCGAGCGGGCGCGGTCGATCAGCGCGAGGGCGTCGTCGTGATCCCAGCGGGTCGAGTCGGGGATCCACCCTCTCGGGGAATAGCTCGGCCACACGCGCACCGTGTCGCCCTGCCCCTGGACGATCGGGATCGGCACCTCGAGCCGGTGCGGGGCAGGCGGGGCCGGCAGCTTGCGCACCGCGGGCGCCGCGGCGCCTGAAGCGGGCGCCGGACGCTCCGACCAGGCCGTGGTGTCGGCGGCCTGCCAGTCCCAGTCGAACACCTCGGCGAACGCCTGCGCCACGCGCCGGTCGCGCACCCGCACGCCGAGCTCGTGAATGTGCTCGAGCGAGCGCCAGTCGAAGTTCTGGCTGCCCAGGAACGCCTGCTCGCCGTCCACGAGGAAGAACTTGGCGTGCTGCACCCCGCCGGCGATGCGGTGCATGTCGAGCTTGCGCACCTGGAAGCCTTGGACCGCTGCGAGCGAATCGAGCGGCTCGGGATAGGTGGCGCTCATGCCGCGATCGAACAGGAGCCGGAGCTTGACGCCACGGCGCGCCGCATCGCCGAGCGCGGCCAGCACGGGCTCCAGCGGCTCGCCCGGCCACGTCGAGAGATAGAAGCCCTCGACGTCGATCGAGCGCCGGGCTCCCCGGATCATCTCGAGCCACACGGTGCTCGTCCGGCGCAGCGCCGGATTTCCGAGCGGCGTCTCGATCGGGACCGACTCGACGAGCTCGACGGGCTTGGCACCCGCGCGGTCAGGAGCGGCGGGCGCCGCCGCCGCGCAGCGGGACGCGCGCGCGGCGGGCAAGCACAGCGAGACGACGAGCAGGATCCACGACCTGCGGGGGCTCGAGCGCACTGGGCTAGCGTTCCGTGCCGGAAGTCATGTCGGCGCCTCGGCGGCCCTCGCGGCCCATGGCTGCGTCTGCGCCGCGGTCATCCGGTCAGCCCCGGCGGGGGACGCGCAGCGGAACGATCCTGCCGCGGCGGGCGGGCGCTGGTGCTGTCTTCGCAGCGCGATTCGTAGCACCGGCATCCGGCGCCGGTGCTGCCTGAGCGGGGCGAGACGGCGGCCGCACCGCGGGCTCCACGGCCGCGGGAGCCCGCGGCTCCTGCCGGGCGATGCGGTCGGCCGCGGCCCAGCTCCCGGTCGCGCTCAGCGCCTTGAGGTCCGCGCGCCGCGTCTTCTGGCCCGCGCGCTCGAGCGTGATGCGCACCGGGCGCCCCGCAAGCCGCTCCAGGAGATCGGCGCGGCGGCGGCCGGCCCATAGCTCGAGCTGGGCGTCGCGGCGGGCCCCGAGCCGGATCGAGATCGCGCCGCGGCCGCGCGTGACGCGCAGGCTGCGAATGAGCTGGTAGTGGCTGCGCTCGAGCCCCTCGGCGATCCGCAACAGCGCGGCGAGCCAGCGAACGATGCGCCGATCCGGCCTGGCGAGGTCGCGATAGCTCTTCTCGCGCTTGCGCGGGCGGGTCTTGCTGTGGAACCGCGCCACGTTCGCCACCCGCTCGATCTCGTCCGCGGAGAGCCCCCGCAGGTTGCCGTGGCGGATGATGTAGTAGGAATGCTCGGGATGCCCGTCGTAGCCGATCGCGGCCCCGACGTCGTGCAGCAGCGCCGCGAACTGCAGCGTCTCGCGCTCCGCGTCGCCGAGCCTATGCAGCGGCTTCAAGCCGTCGAACAGCGCGAGCGCCAGCCGGGCGACGTGCTCCGCGTGCTTGAGGTCGGCGTGGAACTTGCCCGCGAGGTGCAGCACGCTGCGCAGCCTCATGTCGTCGATGGGATCGAGACTCGAGATGTCCTGGGCGTGGGAGGCGACGTAGTCGGTGACCAGACCTTCGCGCACGCCGAAGTCGGAGATCGTGATCCCGTCGAGCTCGAGGCCCTCCAGCACCGCGACCAGCACGACGGCTCCGGGGAGGATGATCTCGGCCCGGCGCGCGTCGATGCCGGGCAGGCTCTCGATCTCGGCGATCGTCATGCGCTCGAGTCTCCGCGCCAGGCGCCGCAGCGACGTTAGCGGCAGCAGGTGGCCGTTGATCTGCCGCACCGGCTCGCCGGTCTCGAGCGCGTGGGCGATGTGCGCCAGCGCGTGGATCGATCCCGACGACCCGTAGGCGCTCCGCGGCTCGAGCTCGGCGATCGTGGCGAGCGGCTCGCGCAGCGTCTTGCGAACGGTGCGGCGCAGGCGCGCGAGCTGGCGCCGGGTCGGCGGATCGGAGGAGTGCATGCGCTCCGTGAGCCGCAGGGCTCCGAGCGGCGCGCTCGTCACGCGCAGCAGCCGGTCGCGATCGCCGGCCACGAGCTGGACGCTGCCGCCGCCGATGTCCAGCATCAAGGCCGGCTCCGGGCCCAGCCGCAGCGCGCTCTTCACGCCGAGATAGACCAGCCGGCCTTCCTCCTCGGCGGGGATGACACGCGGCGTGATGCCGGCCAGGTGCCGCGCGGCCGCGATGAAGTCGCCGCCGTTACGCGCCTCCCGCACCGCCGCGGTGGCCGTGCACAGGATCCGGTCGACCTGGTGGCGGCGCGCCAGCCGCACGAATCGGACCAGGGCCAGGACGGTGCGGTGAATCGACTCGGCGCGCAGCCGGCCACCGCGGAACGACCCGCGGCCGATCTGCACCACCTCGCGCTCGCGATCCTCGACCTCGAACGACCCCCCGCCGGTGGCGCGCGCGATCACCATGTGGATGGAGTTGGTGCCGATGTCGATGGCCGCGATGCGCATGAGGGTCCCGTTCGTTATTCGAGATCGAGCCGCGCCGCACCCGGTCGCGGGGCCGCGGGCGCCGGCCGGCCGGGGTCCTTACGATTCCGTGCTGCGAAGAGCCGGCGATCGGTCCCGGATCAGGTTGGCGGGGCGACTTGCAGTTTGCAAGCGAGCGCCATGCAGCGGACGCCTGCCGGGCCCGTTCTCGAAGCTGCCGCGAGCGTCGCCGCCGAGCTCCGCCGCCGTTGCGCGCCTGCACCCGAGTGTGGCGGAGCCGCAATTGGCGCGGCTCCGGTGCGCCGCGGCCGCCGGACTCCGCGCTGGCGCGCATTGCGTTCGAGCCGCCGCGACCCAGGCACGAAGCTTGTTACCAAAATCTAAGGCTGTTCGACTCACGCCACCGGGGATGCCATGGAAACCGAGAAGAAGCCCACGCTCACGCTGCTCGACCGCTCGATCATCGGACTCGTCGTGTTCGTCGTGATGCTATTGCTCGGGATCCAGGCGGGACACCCCGGCCGGTAGGCGGATCAGGCTCGCGACCACCATCGCCACCAGGAGCCCCGAGACCAGCACGAACGGCGGCGCGTAGGAGTGCAGCCGGTCCAGCAGCTCCGGGCTGGGCCAGAAGTCGATCGCCCAGCCGAGCTCGCCGACGCGCACCGGAGTCGTCCGCCACCAGTGCGCCGCCTCCGACCAGTCGCGCGGGGCGGGCGGCCCGTAGACCCGATAGGGGCCGTCGCGCACCGCGATCGCGAACCCGCGCTGCACCTCCGGCATGACGCTCGCGTCGATCAGGTCCCGCTCGCGCGCGATCGCGGTCAGCACTCCGGCCTGACTGCCATCGCGCAGCATCGGCGCCGCGAACACGACCAGGCGCCGCCGGCCCGGGCCGGAAAAGCTCGCCGCGACCCAGCCGCCGGGATGGGTGCCGGCGGTCGCGGCGGCGCTGACGCGGTCGGCCTCGTACGTCGAGTCGAGCTCCGCGCCGGCGAGCCCCGCGCTGAGCGGCTCGCCCAGCCTCGGCTGGAACGCGGCGTCGCGCCACTCGAACGCGCGCAGCGCCGGATCCCGATCGGCGAGCGCCTGCACGTCGCGCGCCCACCGCGCCGAATCGGGCTCCGTGTAGCCTTCGGAGCGGCGGGCCAGCTCCACGACCTCGAGCACGCGCGTCTCGAGCGAACGGCCCGCGGCGCTCGACAGGTAGCGGCCTTCGAGCTCCAGCACGCGCCGGATCTGGGCATCCTCGTGACGGCGCAGCACCGCGAACAGAACGAGCGACCCCGCGCCCAGCACCGCGGCCGCCGCGATCGACGGCCAGTACTCGCGCGCGATCCGCAGCACTTCGCGGCCGGCCTCGCTCAGCGTCATGCTGGAGCGCAGGCTCATCGACTCAAGCTTCCGGCGGGCGCCCCGCTCCGGGCTCGGCGAGCGGGCGCGGCCGCGCGGGGTTGCGCTCGACCTCGAGCCGGAACGGCGCCAGTGTCCACTAGTGTTCCGTACCGGAAGTCGTGTGTACGTCCTCGGCGAGCAATCGCGGCCCAGGGCAAGGCGCGACGACGAAGTCGTATCTGAAGATACGTCGAGGAGGAGCAACGCCGCCATGGGCCGCGAGGGCCGCCGAGGCGTAGACATGACTTCCGGTACGGAACACTAGCTCCAGTTCTCTCGCACCGCGCGCGCGTAGGCGGGCCAGTAGGGATCGGGCTCCGGCTCCGAGAGCGTCGTCACCGAGCCGTCGGCCTCGGTGAGCCACAGCACGCCCTGGCCGCGCATGACCTCGCCCGCGTCGGACACCGGGATCGACTCGTCGCCGAGCGCGGACTGGACCGCGGCGGCGTGCTCGGGACGCACGCACAGGATGAGCATGCCTTCGCACAGCGTCCAGTATGGGTCGATCTGGAACACGGTGCAGGCGGCGCGGGCCTCCGGCGACAGCGGCAGGCGCGCTCGCTCGATGCGCAGGTCGTGCCCCGTCGCCCGCGCCAGCTCCACCAGGCCTCCGAGCACGCCGCCCTCCGTCGCGTCGTGCATCGCGCTCACGCCGCGGTCCCGGACGCCGACGCGCAGCGCGGCGCGGCAATCTTCCACGACGCTCACCTCGTCCAGCTTGGCGCGGGCGAGCGCCAGCGATTCGGCCGCCGCGGTCTCGCTCAGCGTCGCCTCCAGCTCGCGCTTCAGCCGGTGCGGGAACAGATGCCCGGCGATCGCCGTGGCTTCGAGCGCCACGTCCTTCGTGACGAGCACGCGGTCTCCCGGGCTCACGAACGGCGCCCCCACCCACCGGCCATCGTCGCCGATCCCGGCCAGTGTCGCAGCGCCCACGATCGTGAGCCCGCAGCCCTCGTAGCGCCCGGTATGGCCGGTCACCACCGCCACCTCGAGCTCGCGCCAGCCGGCATCGAGCGCCTCCAGGTAGCGGTCCAGCGTCGAGTCCGGGAACGAAGGCGGCAGGTTGAGCGCCACCGCGGCGTAGGCCGGCGGGATGCCCGTGGTCCACAGATCGGAGGCGACGAGGTGGCAGGCGAGCCGCGCGGAGCGCTCCGGCCCGAGCGCGGGGATGAGCGAAAGCGGGTCGGTGGTCAAGGCGAGCACGCGTCCCGCGCCGATCCGCACGATCGCGGCGTCGGTCCCCGGCCGCGGGCCGAACAGCACTTCCGGCCGGCTGGCGCCGAGGCGCGGCGCGATCAGGCGGTCGAACGCCGCGGGGGAGAGCTTGCCCGTCACGCAGGCCTCACGCCGGCGCCGCGCATCCGCCACACCAGGAGCGGCGGTGTCATGAGCGTCGTCAGCGCCACCATCATCACGACCGCCGAGAACACCGCGTCGTCCACCACTCGCTCGCCCGCGATCGACAGCGTGGCGCCGATGCCGGCGAAGATCAGGCCGACCTCGCCGCGCGGGATCATGCCGAGGCCGACGCCGATCCGGTCGGTGTTCTTCTCCAGCACGCCCAGACCGCACACCTGCTTGCCGGCGACCGCGGCCGCCGTGAGCGCCGCGGCGAACCCCAGCACAGCCGGCTTCCCGAACACCCGGAGATCCACGCGCATGCCCATCAGCACGAAGAACAACGGGACGAGAAACGCGGCGATCGGCTCCAGCAGCTCGGGCACGTCGCGCTGCTCGGGATCGCGGGTCTGGAGCGTGCGGTAGTGCGCCTCGTCGAGGATCAGCCCCGCGGCGAACGCGCCCACGATCGGCGCCAGCCCGAGCCGGCCGGCGACGAACGCCAGCGCCAAGCAGAACGCGAGCGCGATCGACAGCAGCGTGCCCTGCGCCGCGATCATGCCGGCCACGCGGAACACGTGCTTCGACACCCACTGGCCCAGGACCACGGCCGCGGCCAGGAACCCGACGGCCTTGGCCAGGATCCCGACCACGGCCAGCGGATCGAACCGCCGCCCGTGGCCGGCGGCGCCGATGATCCCCGACACCACCGCCAGCACGATCAGCCCCAGCACGTCGTCGATCACCGCGGCGCCCAGGATGATGCGCCCCTCGATGCTCGTGGTCTTCTGGAGGTCGGCCAGCACGCGCGCCGTGATGCCGACGCTGGTGGCGCACAGCGTGGCGCCGACGAACCAGTGGGTGAGCACGTTGTGGGCGGGGAAGAACCACCGCGAGCAGAAGTAGCCGAGCACCATCGGCGCGATCACGCCCAGCAGCGCCACGATCGTCGACGACGCCCCGACCGCCAGCATCTGGCGGACGTTGGACTGGAGCCCGACCTCGTACAGCAGGAACAGCACCCCGATCTGGGCCAGGATGTCGAGCCCCTCGACCCGGCGCAGCCCGTCGAGGCCGTGCAAGCCCACGAGGCCCAGGTTGCCGATCGCCACCCCCGCCAGGAGCTCGCCCAGCACCGGGGATTGCCCGAGCCGCACGAACAGCGCGCCGCCGAGCTTGGCGCCCACCAGCATGAGCACCAGTCCTTCCAGGATCGGCAGCATGTCGACTCCGCGGGAGTCGGTCGCGGCGAGAGCGGGCAAGGCCGAGACGGCGAAGGCGGCGAGCGAGCACAGCGCGAGCCCGAGCATGCGCATGGTTGCGGAGTCTCGCGCTTGGTGCGGCGGTCTGTCCAGCCTGCGACAGCGATCGGCCGGCGCCTGCTTCGGTCTCGGGCCTCTGCTACGCTCTCCTCATGCGAGCGTTTGCCTGCCTGCGCCGTTCCCGGCTCGCCGTTACCGCCCTGCTCGCGCTCGCCGGCGCGGCGCCAGGCTGTGGCAAGAAGAACACCGTCGCGGTGGGGGACGCGGGCGGCGCGCACCTCGTCGTCTACGCCAGCGATCGCAGCCAGGCCCCCGGCAACTTCGACCTCTACCTCTACGATCTCGATGCGTCGGGCTTTCGGCTCATGGTCGGGATCAACTCGTCCACGCCCGAGCTGCATCCCACGATCTCGAGCGACGGGCGGTTCGTCGCGTTCCAGAGCGATCGCGGAGCCGGCGCCCGCTCGAACATCTATCTCTACGACCGCATCGCGCAGGGCTTCGTCACGCCCTCGAGCGTGAACACGCCGGCGGACGAGACCGAGCCCGCGTTCACCGGCGACGCGCATCGGCTGGCGTTCGTGCGGGTGGTGGGCGGGTTCCAACGCATCTTCGTGGACGACGGCAGCGCGCATCCGGACACGCTCGTCGCCCTTCCCGGGCTCGATACGACCGCGACGTTCAACGACTGGGCGCCGTCGCCGAACCTGGATGCCAGCGTGATCGCGTTCGTGTCGGATCGAAACGGCGCGCCGGACGTGTTCGTGTGGCAGCGCGGCCTCGGCGTGCGCGACATCCCCGCGCTGCGCTCCGACTCGACCGACATCGAGCCGTCCCTGAGCGGCGACGGCCGCTACGTGTTTTTCGCCTCCAATCGCACCGGCGGCGCGGGCGGCCTGGATATCTGGAAATACGACTTGAGCGCGGGCGGACTCGAGCATCTCGCGGCGAACACCGCCGCCAACGAGCGCGCCCCCTCGTCGAGCTACGACGGCGGCGTGCTCGTGTTCCAGTCCGATCGAAGCGGCGGGCTCGGCAAGTGGGACATCTGGAACCTCGTCGTCGCGACCGGCACCGCGACCCAGGGCGTCCAGGAATCGAGCGCCGGGGACGACATCCAGCCTTCCTTGCTCTGGCGATAGAGCGCGGGTCCGATCGCGGCCGGCCCGGGGGCGCGCGTTACGAGGGACATTGGCCTGGAACGGCGCATCATCCCGCGCATAGAATCAGTGTGGCTCCACGAGAGTTCCATCCTCCCCCTGCCGCGGGCCGCGAACTCTTGACCAGGACCAAGTCCGGAGGCGCATGTGCCGCTGCTCGTCCGTCGGAAGCGATTCGCGCCGTCGATCGCGGCGGCCCTCGTGGCCCCGGCTCTGCTCGTGACCGCGCCGTGCCTCGCGGTCTCGAAGACCGGAATTCCGCCCACGGCTGAGCTCGTCGTGGCGCCCGCGCCTGCGGAGACGGTCTACTACCGGGTGCCGTTTTCGTGGCAGGGCGCCGACCTGGATGGAACGGTGTCGCTCTATCGCATCGCGCTGGACCCTCCGGCGTTCGGAGAGCCCTACTGGATCGAGACCAGCAGCACCTCGAGGACCTTCTTCTTCGAGGCGGGCTCGCTGGACTTGCCGGTGCCGGACTCCGGGCCGGTCACGTTCAGTCAGCCCCACACGCTCGTGCTCAAGGCCGTCGATGACGAGGGGCTCGAGTCCGAGCCCGTTTCGCGGTCGTTCTTCGCGTCGACGATCGCACCGGAGGTCCAGATCGTCGCTCCCAAGCCTGACCCCACGACCTCCGTGCCGATCGGAACCCAGGTGACGATCGAGTGGCAGGGCACGGACTTGGACGGCGTGTTCACGAACCGGCCCGTTAGGTACAAGTACCTGCTGGTGGGGCAGCTCAACGACTTCCCCGGCGGCATCGACGGGGCGTGGGCGCACCCCGAAGCGTTCCGCGATCGGTACGCGCCGCTGTTCGCGGACTGGTCCACGACGAGCAGCGATACGACCTCCGCCCACTTCTTCAACCTCGTCCCCGGCCAGCGCTACCTGTTCTGTGTGGTGGGGTTCGACGAGGCGGGGGCCTACTCGGCTCGATTCGGTCCCGCGATCAACATGATCGAGCTGCTTGCCGGGATCACGCCCACCAGAGCCGCGAGCTGGGGCCGCCTCAAGTGGCGCTATCGTTGATCGGGCGACCGCATAAGTTCCCTGAACCATGACTGCACATTTGTGCATCGAAGAGGAGAGGTGTACGCTATCCGCCGGGCGTGAGGGTGCGCGTCTCGCACCCGGCGCGACGGCCGCTTCAAGTCGACGGCTCGGCGGAAGAGGCGACCTCGCGGCGACGGCCGGGCGCGACGTCGGGTGAAAGCGATCTGCCACCCTCGCGCCGATGATCGAGTCGCGCGCGACGCGCTCGTCTCGCCGCACGAACCGCCGCGGGATGTCGGGAGCACGAAGTGGGAAAGCTGAGGAATGGAGTTGCGACCAAGGCCGGGTCGGAACTGCTGTGCGCACTTTCGATCCGACATCTCGCAAATGCGGCGCCGGTGTGCATACAGCCGAGTCGCGCTACGGTCGTTCTTGACTGGAATCGCACGCCGCGCGTTCGAGCCGCGCCGCTGTTCGAAAAAATGCGCCTTGCGCTCGGCACACGGTCCGGTGTTATAAACGCACGCGCCGCCCGCCACGGTGCGACTCGACTCGTGCGGGCGGTCATCGTCTCGACCCCCCGCCAAGGTCGATTCACCGACGAGGGCCAGACCGACTCGGCGTTGCTGGCTGCCCGCCGCCACGCCGTACCGGCCTGACGCCTGTCATGGATGCATCGACGCACAAGAGCGGACCAGGGAGGTCCTCCATGACCACCGCGCTGTACAGCGAACGCACCAGAGATTCCGCGCTCGCGAGCAAGGGTTTGACCGTCCCGCGTCGCTGGACCCGGGCCGGCAGCAACCCGCTTGACGAGGTGAAGTGGGACCGGCGCCGCACGGTCATCTCCAACCCCGACGGCTCGACGGTGTTCCGCATGGACGACGTCGAGGTTCCCGCCGACTGGTCGCAGCTCGCCACCGACATCGTGGTGAGCAAGTACTTCCGCAAGGCCGGGGTCCCCGGCGCCCCGGGCCACGAGACGAGCCTGCGGCAGGTCGTGCACCGCATCGCCCGCACAATTCGCGTGGCGGGCGAGGAGCAGGGCGGCTACTTCGCGGCGCGCGAAGACGCCGACGCGTTCGAAGCCGAGCTCGTGCACATGCTCGTGCACCAGATCGGGGCGTTCAACTCGCCGGTGTGGTTCAACTGCGGCCTGTGGCACGAGTACGGCATCCAGGGCTCGGGCGGCAACTACTACACGGATCTCGAGTCCGGCGCGGTGCGCGCCACCGCCGATTCTTACTCCCACCCGCAAGTTTCCGCGTGCTTCATCCAGTCGGTCGAGGACGATCTGATGTCGATCTTCGAGCTGGCCCGGAACGAAGCCCGCGTGTTCAAGTTCGGCTCGGGCACCGGCACGAACTTCTCGCGGCTGCGCGGCCGCATGGAAAAGCTCTCGGGCGGCGGCACCTCGTCGGGCCTGATGTCGTTTCTCGAGGTGCTCGACAAGGGCGCCGGCGCCACGAAGTCGGGCGGCACCACGCGCCGGGCGGCGAAGATGGTCGTGCTCGACATGGATCATCCCGAGATCGAGGAGTTCATCAACTGGAAGGTGCGCGAAGAGCAGAAGGTCGCGGCCCTGGTCAAGGCCGGCTACTCCCCGGACTTCAATGGCGACGCCTACGCCACCGTGTCCGGCCAGAACTCCAACAATTCGGTGCGCGTGCCGGACCGCTTCATGGAGGCGGTGCTGAGCGACGGGCCGTGGCAGACGACCTTCCGCACCACCGGCGAGGTGCATGCGGCGAAGCCGGCACGCGCGCTGTGGCGTCAGATCGCCGAGGCGGCGTGGCACTGCGCCGATCCCGGGGTGCAGTTCGACGACTCGATCCAGAAGTGGCACACCTGCAAGG
>Ga0066710_100004489_pt1 | contig 12375 bp, 8 predicted proteins | sample GraSoiAngelo_159_FD_79666 | JGI IMG/M metagenome (GOLD analysis project Ga0066710, IMG submission 79666) | Grasslands soil microbial communities from the Angelo Coastal Reserve, California, USA - 14_1009_16_40cm | ecosystem: Environmental > Terrestrial > Soil > Grasslands | place: USA...
ATCGGGCTGGGCGACGATCGTGCCCAGAACGGCGTTCGACTTGAGATCGAAGATCACAACAGCGCCGTCACCGCCGCCGTCGCTGATGAATCCGCGACCCGCCTCCGGAACGATCGCGACACCGTGAGCGATCTTCTGGCCTGGAATGTCGGCGATGGTCTTGCCGGATGCGGAGTCAATCACCAGCGTGTGGGTGCTCCGCGGAACATACAGCCGATGGGTTTGCGGGTCGACGGTGAGATAGTCCCACCCGCCTTGACCGCCGATCTGAAACGTCTTTACAACGCCCCAGTCCGTCTGGGCCAAAGCTGGCGAAAGACCGGCGATCAGGAGGAGGGGCAATGCCGTTACAACGAGTTTTGTTACTCGAATTTTTACTTGGCGTCCAGATTCCATAAACGAGAGCCAAGAATATCACAGAGACTGGCTCCGAAAGACGCGCCAAACGTTAGGTTCAGTCGCTAGGCTTTCACGAGGCCGTGGAATTCTTCTCTCGATGGCACGTAGCCTGGGAAGACCTCGGAGAGGTCGCGATTGGCGAGGTGTGTTTGGATCAACTCGCCGAGCACGCTGCGGAAATCCGTGGTCAGGGCCAGGTCGCGGCCTTCGTAGAGCTGCTCGTTCGCCAGGCCCGGCCACGCACCGTAGACTTTGCCGCCGCGTACGTCGCCCCCCATCACAAACATGACGTTAGCGTGGCCGTGATCAGTGCCGCGGTTGCCATTTTCATGCACCGTGCGGCCGAATTCCGACATGGTGACCAGCGCCACATCCGACATACGGTCGCCCAAATCCTGCCAGAACGCCGCGAGGCTTCGGCCGAATTCACCGAGCCGAAGAGCCAGTTGGCCTTGCGACGGCCGCTGTCCGACTTCGTTCACGTGATGGTCCCAGCCTCCGATATCGGCGAACGCGACTTCGACGCCAACATCGGACTTGATCAGACGCGCGATCTGGCGGAGGCTATCGGCAAAACGGCCCGCGGGATATTCGGCAGCGGGTTGGTAAGGCTGCTTTTCAATTGACTGCAAGAGCTTGACGGCATCGAAGGTCTCGCGGCCGGCGCCGTTGAGCACGGTGTCCGTGGAGCCCGCATATAGGGCCTGCAGTACTTTCGAGGCGCCGTCGTTCCAGACCTGAAACGAGTGCAGGTTCTCAATGGCCACAGCGTTGTTGCGCCCTCGCATCGCGCGCGGGAGCACAGGGCCCATGGCGACGGCGCGAACTGGTGAAATCTTTCCGTCTGCCGGCGACAGCACGCGGTTGAGCCAGCCGTCATTCGTGGCCTTGAGACCCGGGGTACCCGATTCCATAAAGTCCTGCGCGTCGAAATGCGAGCGTGTAGGATCAGGCGATCCGGCGCCGTGCACGAGAGCGAGATGGCCCGCTTGGTAGAGGGGTTTGAGCGGCGCGAGCGCGGGATGCAGGCCGAAGAAACCATCGAGCTCGACGGTGGAATTTTCCTGGTCCGTACTGGATGGCCGCGGAATCGCAATGGTTGGCCGCATCTCGTAATATCGCTTCTCGCCGTGTGGCACCACGATGTTCAGGCCATCCGCAGCTCCGCGCTGGAAAATGGCGACGAGAGTCTTCTTGCGCACACTGGCGTCAGCCGCGAAGAGAGCGCGTTGTAACCAGACGGGCGCGGCACCCGAACCCACCATGGCGAGGCCCCCGTTCTTCAAAAATACTCTGCGCGTCGACATGGTGTTCACCTTCGCTGAAAGTCGGGTGAGCCGAGGACCAGGCCGGCGATGATCAGGGTCTTCGGTACGGGCCGCGGCGGAAGCAGGGCCAGAGGCGGCATGCCCTGGCGCTTGGCGCCGCCATTCGCAGGCTCGACGTCATCATCGGGCGGCGGTGCATCAGTTTGCGCTTTCAGTCCCGCGTCGATTGCCGCGCGCGCCTGATCGGGCAGGTCCAGCATTAAAACTCTGGCGACCTGGGCGGTGTCCGGTGCTTCGCCGAAGCGAGCCGCGTCCACCTTGACGCCCGGAATGCGGTTGGTTGCAAGGGCGGTGGCGAAGTTCATGCGCGCCAGTAGCGCCGCCGAGTTGACCCAATCCTGGCCGATGCTGGTGTAGCCGGTGGGCTCCTGCTTGCGGTAAAGCGGCTGGCCGAGTTGGGCAAGCTGCTGGCTGAGCGCGAAGCTGAAGTCCACGTCCGCATCCGCGGCGCGCACTGCGCTCGCTACCATCTCGAGCGGCGACTTCATTTTTCCCCGGTACGTGCTTTGCGACCAGAACTCAGGCGCGGCCAGCATGGTTTCCATGACCGCGCGGAGATCGCCGTCTTTGTGGTGGAACGTGCGCGCCATTTTGTCGACGAGCGATGGCGGCGGGTTATCGGCGACGAATCGCATGGCCAGCTTTTTGGAGACGAAGCGCGCGGTGGAGGGATGATGCGCCAGAATGTTGAGCACCTTGAGGCCGTCCTCGATGCCGCCGCCAGCGGCGATCTTGACGCCGAGCACGACCTTCGATCCGCGGTCGTGCACGCGCTCGCGGAACACGAACCCGGCGCCCTCACGCGGAGCGCGGATGCTCCAGCCGGTGAAGCAGCGTGCAACTTCAGTGACATCGTGCTGCGTGTAACCGCCATCCACGCCGAGCGTGTGCAGCTCCATCAGCTCACGCGCGTAGTTCTCGTTGAGTCCGCGGCGTTGCTTCGCCTGCCCACCGAAACGCCGCTGGATTCGCCCGGTGGCTACTGGATCGACCGACTGGAAATTATCCAGGTAGAAGAGCATGGCCGGACTCTGGGCCGTTTCCACGAGCAGGTCTTTGAACTTTCCCAGCACGTGCGGCCGGATCACGTCGCGCTCAAAGGAACTCACGAGGTAGCGGTCGGCGCCCTTGTCGAGGAAGACGTTGAAGTGGTTGTACCAGAAATCGGTGAGCACTTCCTCGAGCTGGCGAGGGCTGTAGATGGCGCGCAGCAGCTTGGCTTCCATCAGATCCTGCGTGATAACCGCCTGCGGCCCGGCAGACTTCTGGATTCTGCGACGCAGATCCGGCGGCGCGGCGACAAAAAGCCCGATGCGCGCGGCCGGCGGCATAGCTTGGAGCACTTCGTCTTTCTGCTCGTCGAGCAGACCGTCAAAGACTTTCAATTTTTCTTCAGGCGCGCCGCGGCGCAGAGAGCGCTGCTGCTCCTCGGTCAGGCCCACATTCTCCAGCGTGGGTTTTTCGTCACCACTCTTTCCCTGTTGGCTCTTGAAGCGCCGCACGGCGTTGTCGATCATCATGCGCTCTTCGGGATCGGACGGATAAGGGACTTTGCCCTCTACCATGGCCTTAATCAGTTGGGGCGGTGGGTAGTGGCGCGCCAGTTCCGCAGGCGTCATGCGCAGGGTATCGAGCGGGGCAAGTTTGGCTTCGAGCGCGGGGTTTTGCGCGATGCGGTCGGGGTGAAGCTGAATGTCAATCCATTTCTTCAGGCCCTGGCGCTTGACCTGCTCAAATTCGTTCGGACGCCGACCGAACGTCAACCGGTTGAGCGCGTGGAGAATTTTCTGGTCGTTGCCGAGGCTCGCGGAGACTGGAGCCGGCGCGGCCTTCTCCGCGTAAACGGGTAAGCCAGAAGCAGCTGTGAAAGACAGCACAACCGCGAGCGCGCGACTCCCCCTTCGCTGCATAGCCACAATTATCGTAAACACCGATGGAGAAACCGAGTTGCGGATGGATAGTGAAACGCAAGCAATGATTGAAGAAAGTTAGCTTTTCAGGCGCAGAAAAAACCAGACCATGCCGATGACCAGAAGCGCCGACGCTGACACTTGTACCGGGCGGAGGGCGGCAGCCAGGCGGCCAATGCGGGCAAAAATGAGGGCAAACAATGCGATCAAAGAGACTTCCGCCAGTGCCGCGCCCAACAGGACGAAACCGGGCGAATATCCGGTGCTCTGGAGGAACACCAGAAAGTAGAGGCCATGGAAAGCACCCAGCAATCCGGCGATGGCCCAGCGTCCGCCGGCGCGCGGGAGCAGCAGGATCTCGACGGCCAGGTAGGCAAGGGTGAGCGCCGCGGCGGCCTCGACAAAACGCGATGGCGGACTCCAGCCGGTATGCGGGACGAACAGCGCCGACATCATCTGCCCGGCCAGAAACATCCCGCTGATGGCGAGCAGCTCGCGGCGGCTGCGCGCGGCCAACACCAGGCTCGCCAGGAACAGGACCTGCACCAAGCCCCCGACGGCCCGCATGATGCCAGCGCCGAATTCCGTGATAGCGGTCTCGGTGGGCGTAGGTGGACGGAAACGCAGAGTGGCCTTGGGGAATGAGAAGTCGAAAAGGGCCTGGTCGCGGCGCTCGCCATTGACCACGCGCAGCAAATGCACGTGATTGGAAACCGTCACGGCGTGAAAAGTGCAATCAACATCCAGCGTGTCGACGGGAGCGGGAAACTCGTAGTCGGCGGAGCAGAGGTACAGCCCCTGGCCGGGGTCCGCAGTGCAATCTTTCTTGATCAGCCGGGCAGCGGAGGCGCCGCTCGAAAAGCGAATGTGATCGAACAGCGCCTGCTCGGAGCCCGCGACGTGCGACATCTCGTAAAGGGGCATACGCAGTTCGTAGTGGGCGTGGCGGTCTTCGATCTTGAGATCGCCGGTGCTCATGCTCACGACGTGCGCGAACGCAGCGACGGCGCCCAGTGACGCCATGAGCGCGACACGAGCGGGCCTGAGCAAAATGCGCCTCATTGCGACAGGCGCGCGAGCTCAGCGGCCTGGTGCGCCTTTTCAAGCCGCAGGTACAGGATGCGCGCCATCGCCAGAATCGGAACGGACAGGAACGATCCCGGAATCCCGCCGATCTCACCGCCGGCGAAGACGCCGAACATCACGAGCAGTGGATGCAGCTCCATGCCTTCGCTGAGCAGGCGCGGGGAAAGCACATAATCCTGGAACAAACGATACACGCCGAGAAAAATCAGGATAAAAAGCAGATGCTCATACCCGCTGAACCCCGCCACCAGAAGAATCGTCACGGCGGCGGTGAGAGGCCCGATCATGGGAATGAACTCGAGGATGGCAGCGATGGCCGCGAGCAGCAACGCATACGGCACACGCGTGACCGATAGGTAGAAGCTGAAAAAGACCAGAGTGAACATGCTCAAAACCAAAAGCGCCCGCATGTACTGGGCAAGCAGCACGTTCATGTCCTTGACCAGATCTTCCACCAGGTCCCGTCGCGGCCCTTCGTCCATCAGCCCCAGAATCTTTTCGCGCATGACGCGGCCGTCTTTGAGGAAAAAGAAGCTCAAGATGGGAACAATCACCACCCAGATCAAATCGCCGGCGATGGACAATGCTTTGAGGCCGGCGCGCGGCAAGAACGATACGATGTCGGCGCTATGCTGCCGGATCTGCGACTGGATTCCACCCAGGATACGGTCTACAACCGTAGGCTCGCCGATGATTGGCGCGGGCTCGCCGGCCTTGCCCGTAACGTTCAGCCTCTCGACCAGGCTCTGGGCCTGGTCTGCGATCCGCGAGCCCAGCGCCACGCCGGCGAAAATCACAGCCCCGATCACTATCAGATACGCCACGATCAGCGCCGGTGTTCGCGTCCGGCTGGCGGGCAGGAAGCGGTCCAGAAAGTTCACCAGCGGCGTGAGCAGATAGGCGAACAGGAGCGCGACGATGAAAACGAACAGCGTCGTGCGGATCAGGTAGACGGTCGCCAGCAGGAGCAGGATGGCGGCTGCCGTCCAGGTGTAGCGCGCCGCCTGGCGGTCGATGCCGAGCATGGCCCCATCATAGGCAAGGCAAACGGCAAAAGGCAAAGTGAAACGGCACGGGCGAGTTCCGTGAGAAAGTAAAGCTAACGGGCGGACCGCGGGGGCGTCTAAAGGGCATCATGTCGAATCTTGTCCAGGATTTGCAGTACGGGCTGCGCATGTTGCGCAAGAATCGTGGGACGACGGTAATCGCGGTCGCCGCGCTGGCATTGGGAATCGGGGCGAACACGGCCATTTTCAGCGTGGTGAACGCCGTGCTGCTGACGCCGTTGCCTTACCGCGAGCCGGACCGCATTGTCACGCTGCTCAATCGTGGAACTGGACCAGCCTCGCCCGCGGATTTCCAGGACTGGCGGGCCGAGGCGCGCAGCTTCGAATCCATGGCGACCGCCGAGGCCTGGTTCGTAAATCTCACGGGGCGCCAGCGGCCCGAGCAGATTGTGGGTCTGCACTTGAGTGAAGACATGTTCCGGATACTGGGCGTCGCGCCGTCTGTGGGTCGGACCTTTCAGCCTGATGATTTTCAAAAGGGTAAAGAGCAAGTCGTAGTGTTGAGCGATCATCTGTGGCAGCGGCGGTTCAATCATGATCCAGGCGTCATCGGTCAGAAGATCTTGCTGGATCAGGAGCCTTACACGGTGGTGGGCGTCATGCCGCCGAAATTCAGCTTCGCGCCGTTCTGGGTCACGGGAGCCGAAATGTGGGCCCCGCAAAACCAGGCAGACCGCTCGGCGAATCGTGAGGGCCACTCGCTGCGACCCTTCGCACGCCTGAAGCCAGGGATCACGCGGGCACAGGCGCAAGCTGAAATGGACGCTATATGCGCCCGGCTTGCCAAGGCCTATCCGGATAGCGACGCGAACCTCAAAATTCAGGTACAGCCGTTACTTGAGAAGGCGGTGGGCGACGTGCGGCCCGCCCTGCTGATCATTCTGGGCGCGGTGGGGTTCGTGCTGCTGATCGCTTGCGCCAATGTGGCCAACGTGCAACTGGCGCGGGCGCTGGGCCGAACGCGCGAAATTGCGATTCGCACCGCGCTGGGCGCGGGCCGGCTGCGCATCGTCCGGCAATTGCTCACCGAAAGCGTGGTGCTCTCGCTGGCCGGCGGCGCGCTCGGACTGCTGCTGGCGTTCTGGAGCATCGACTTGCTCAAGACTTTCGTGCAGGGCGGCGGCAACCAGTTCAGCTCCAAAATTCCTCGTGCGGAAGAAATCGGGCTGAATGCGATGGTGTTGATTTTTTCGCTAGCGCTCTCGCTGATCACGGGAATCGTATTCGGGCTGTTCCCGGCGCTGCACGTGGCCGGGAGCGATCCCAACAACGCACTCAAAAAGGGAGGGCGAGGCTCGACGCACGGCATTACCGGGAATCGCTTGCGCGGCATGTTGGTCATTTCCGAAGTCGCGATCGCTCTGGTACTGCTGATCGGCGCGGGCCTGCTGGTGCGCAGCTTCATGCGCCTGGAGGCCATCGACCCCGGATTTAACTCGCACAATGTATTGAGCCTGACGGTGTCGGTGGCCGGCAATGCCCAATACGTGGGCGCGAGGCGCTCTATCGCGAGATCGTGGACCAGGTGCGGGCGTTGCCGGGTGTGCAGTCGGCCAGTATGATCAACCATCTGCCGCTATTTGGCGACACATGGGGAACAAACTTTCACGCGGAGGGCCGGCCATTACCCCGTCCCGGTGAAGAACCCGGCGCGGTCTTTCGTGTCTCGCGACCCGGGTATTTCGAAACCATGCAAATCCCCATGATGCGGGGCCGCGATTTCACTGAGCGTGATACCGTAAACGCGCCGCCCGTGGTGATTGTGAACGAGAGATTGGCCAAGACATTCTGGCCGGATGGCGACGCACTGGGCAAGCGGCTCACGTTCGACGACCCGCGCAAAGATCCGGTCTGGATTACGGTCGTGGGCGTCATCAAGGACGTCAAGCAGAACGATTGGGCCAGCAAGCCGGACAACGAGTACTATGTGCCCTTCTTGCAAAACAAGGGTTTCCTCGATAGCCCACACCCGTGGTTTTCGTACATGACACTGGTCGTTCGTACCGCGGGTGATCCGCTGGCTTTGAGCCGGGCGGTACAGAACACCGTCTGGTCGATCGACCGGAATCTGCCACTCGCCTCTGTAAAGACGCTGGAGCAAGTAATCGCAGCCTCAGTATGGCAACCGCGTTTCAACCTGCTGCTGGTCGGATTGTTCGCCGGGCTGGCGCTGGTGCTGGCGGCGGTGGGAATTTACGGCGTGATGGCTTACTCGGTGACCGAACGCACACATGAAATTGGCATCCGCATGGCGCTGGGAGCGAAACAAGCCGACGTGCTGCGCCTGGTGGTAGGCGAAGGAATGGCGCTGGCGGCAATCGGAGGGGCCATCGGACTGGCGGGGGCCTTCGCGCTGATGCGGCTCCTGGGCGGCTTGCTTTACCAAGTGAATGCTAGGGACCCGGCCATTTTTGCCGCGGTGCCGTGCCTATTCGCGGCTGTGGCATTCCTGGCGAGCTACATTCCTGCGCGGCGGGCAACGAAGATCGATCCGATGATCGCCCTGCGCTGGGAGTAGATCACCCGGCAACCAGAGCAGCCAGTTTGCGCACGCACCTGGCATCGACGGGCTGGCGGATATCATCGCCCTGCCGGGCGGCGCGGCCTACGTGGAACTCGCGGATGCCTGTGGTTTCGAGCAACGCCCGGATCGCGTCCGCCCCCACACCGCCGCCAGCGACTATGGTCAGCTCCGGCGCCGCGCTTTCGACGAGTTGCTGCAGCCCGTGGACCCGGGCTGGACTCACCAGAACGCGATCGAATGGCGGCGCGGTTTTCAGCGCGGCAACAGCGGCCCCGGGATCTTCCAATTCCTCGAATGCGCGATGAAAGGTGGCTCTCACGCCGGACGCATGGGAGAGAATTTGTTGGGCCGGCGCGAGATCGAGTTTGCAGCCGCGCACAAACCCTAGGACGAAGCCATCCACACCCAGCTCCGCGAACTCGCGAGCCGCGCGGCACAACGTTTCGATCTCAGCTTCACCGCCAGCTTCGAATCCGGCATTCTCCCGCAGCATCACGCGGACGGGGATGGACACAGCGGCTACGATCTTGCGAACAAGTGAAAAGCTCGGCGTCAGACCTCCGGCATCCATCGCGCGCACGATTTCCAACCGGCCGGCGCCGCCGCGCTCGGCATCGATAGCATCCGCGACCGAGCAGGCAATGACTTCGAGGATCGCCATGCGGGAATGCGCGCACGTTACGCCGTCTTCTCCACCCGCACTTTGGCGATGCGGTTGCGATCCATCTCGAGCACCGTGAACCGCCGGCCATCGTATTTCAGGCTCTCTCCCGCGGCTGGAATCTTGCCGAATCTCATTAACAGGAATCCGGCCAGCGTTTCGAAACCGCCGTTGCCCGGCAACGCGATGCCGTATTGCGTCTCTACGTCGCGGATCTTGGTAGCCCCTTCCAGTTCCAACTCGTCTCCATCCGGCGCTAGCTGTTCGCTCTTGACGTCGTATTCGTCGGCGATCGCGCCCACGACTTGCTCGAGCACGTCCTCCACGGTAACCAGCCCGGCGATGGTGCCAAACTCGTCCACCACCATGGCCATGTGCGAACGCCCCTGTTGAAATTCCGCAAGCATCTGCGCCACGGGCTTGGTTTCCGGGACCACCAGATGTTTGCGCATCAACCTGCGCAGGCGGAATACGCGCGGCTGCCGGTTGGCCCGGATGGCCGCGCGCCGCTCCTCCCAGACCGGCAGCAGATCCTTGTAATAGAGGATGCCCACGATTTGCTCCGGCTGGCCTTCGTACACCGGGAGCCGCGAGTGCTGATGCTCGATCATGGTTGCCAGCACCTGATCGAGCGTGGCATCCACCGATATCGAGACAATGTCGTTGCGCGGCACCATGATTTCACGTACCGAAATGTTGTCGAGATCCAGCACGCGGTGGATGATGTCTTCCTGCATTTCAGGCAGGTGCCCGAGTCCGCGGCTGGAGCTCACAATTAGTTTCAGCTCCTCAGCTGAGTGCCCGCCGCCCCGCTCCCCATCGCCCACGCCCAGCATGTGGGTGATCGCGGCGCTCGATTTTTCTATCACCCATACGAAGGGCTCGGAGATGCGGTAGAAAATGAGCAGCGCTGGAGCGACGATGGCCGCCAGCCGATCCGCGCGGTCGATGGCGAGATTCTTGGGAACCACTTCGCCGATGACCACGTGAAAGTACGACATCACAAGAAACGCCAGCACGAAACTAGCGGCGCGCAATGCCTTCTCGGTCACCGGCGTGATGGCCGGCTGCAAGGCGGACAAGGCCATGCCGTAAAGCGTGTCTTCGCCCGCCCAGCCAAGGCCCAGGCTGGCAAGGGTAACGCCGATTTGTGTGACGGAGAGCAGCCGGCCTGGATTAGCCAGAAGGCTCAGCGCGGCCTGCGCGCCTGCGTGTCCCTCCTCGGCAAGTTGTTTGAGCCGCGATTCGCGCACAGAGACCAGAGCCACTTCCGCCGCCGCAAAAAACGCGTTGGCCCCGAGAATCAGCAGAAGAAGAAGAATGCGAAAACCGTAATGCGACTCGTTCATACCGCTACGAAGATTCCAGCCCGCATCGCTCTACTTTCAGTACAATTCCTACAGTGCGCCTGAATCGGCTCCTCAAATATATCAACACAGTCATCGCGGTTTTGATTGTTCTTGCAGGAGCCGGCGTGTACTGGGTTGCGTGGCGTCCGCTGCCCAAAACGTCAGGGACTATCGTCGCCATCGTTGCAAATAAGGTTACGGTTTCGTTTGGCGCCATAGGGGAGCCGCACATCCACGCGGCCAATGAGGACGACCTGCTGTTCGCGCAAGGGTATCTTACGGCGCAGGAACGCATGTGGCAGATGGACGCGCTGCGGCGGTTGAGCGGCGGGGATCTGTCCGAGATCATAGGCACGGCGGCGCTCGAGTCCGACCAGGAGGTGCGGCGGCTGAGGATGCGGCGCGTCGCTGAGGAGGCTTACGTCACGCTCCCGGCAGAGGATCGCGCAGCGCTCGCGGCGTACACGCGCGGCGTCAACGCATATATCGATTCGCACCGCGGCAGGTTTCCACTCGAGTTCACAGTGCTGGGTTACGATCCCCAGCCGTGGAGCGTGGTGGACGGCATCCTGATTGGGTTGCACATGTTCCGCAACCTGACAACCACCTATCCGGATGAACTGCTGAAGCAGAACATGCTCGCTGGGGGCAACCCCGCAAAGGTGAATTTTCTGTTTCCGGTGCGTACCGGCCGCGAGCTTCCGCCGGGCCCTTTACTGGCGGCCGGCGCGGAAGTGCAACCAGGCTCGAACGCCTGGGCCATCGCCGGGGTTCACACCGCGTCGGGCAAACCGTTGGTGTCGAATGACATGCATCTGGAATTTTCGATTCCAGGAATCTGGTATCTGGTGCACCTCGAGGCACCGGGGCTGAACGCCGCCGGGGTGTCGCTGCCGGGCGTTCCGGGCGTCATCGGGGGGCACAACGAGCGCATTGCATGGGGAGTCACCAATCTCCATTACGACGTGCAGGATCTCTACATCGAGAAATTTGACGATCGCACCGGCCGCTACGAATTTCGCGGACAGGTTTTGCAGGCCAGACTGGAACGCGAGCTGATCCGCGTGAAGGATGCGCGCCCGGTCGAGCTGGTCAACTGGGTGACCGTGCACGGTCCGGCCCGTGCGGAGGGCAGACAGCGGCTCGCCCTGCGCTGGGTGGCCGCCGAGCCGGGATCTTTTCAATTTCCGTTTATCGAGCTGAACCGTGCGCGCAACTGGCAGGAGTTTACCAAGGCGATTTCACGTTTTCCGGGGCCGCCACAAAACTTCGTCTATGGCGACGTGGACGGCAACATCGGTTACCATGCCGCGGGCAGGCTGCCGATCCGAAAGAACTATGCGGGCGACGTGCCGGTGGACGGCGCATCCGGCAATTTCGAATGGCAGGGCTTCATTCCGTTCGATCAGCTGCCGGCTTCGTACAATCCTCCCGACGGCCTCATCGTCACGGCGAACCAGAATCCGTTTCCACCGGATTATCCATACACTGTAAACGGGAATTTCGCGTCACACTACCGCAGTCGGCAGATTCGCGACATGCTCTCGGGGAGGAAGGCACTGCGGCCCCAGGACACGCTGGCGGTGCAGAAGGACGTGTACTCGGCGTTCAGCCGGTATCTCGCGCAAGCTGTGGTGCAGGCTTACGAACGGCGCGGCAAGGGGCGGGCATACCTCGCAGAAGCGGTGGGTTTGTTGCGCGCGTGGAACGGGCAGATGGATAAGGATCACCCGGAGCCGCTTATCGCCTCGCTCGTATTTCAGTATTTTCGAAAAGCGGTCGCGGAAGCCGCCTCGCCGGGCAAGGGTTCCGTCTACGAGACCCAAATGGCGCCGGCTGTGATCGAAAATCTTTTGCGCGCGCGTCCCGCCGGCTGGTTCAGTGACTACGATGAAGCGCTCCTGCGCAGCTTCGCCGACGGGTTGGATGAAGGCGGCCGCATGCAGGGCCGGGACGTCAAGAAATGGGTTTACGGAAAATATCTGGAGCTCGCCATTACGCATCCGATAGGCCACCGGTTGCCGCTAGTGGCCAAGTACTTCGACGTCGGC
>Ga0066710_100004490_pt1 | contig 12375 bp, 12 predicted proteins | sample GraSoiAngelo_159_FD_79666 | JGI IMG/M metagenome (GOLD analysis project Ga0066710, IMG submission 79666) | Grasslands soil microbial communities from the Angelo Coastal Reserve, California, USA - 14_1009_16_40cm | ecosystem: Environmental > Terrestrial > Soil > Grasslands | place: USA...
ACCGGTGACGGCCAGCCCGACCGCGTCGTCGTCAACGCCACCAACAACGACGACACGATCAAGGTCAGCGGGGACGCGACGGAAGTGACGGCGAAGGGTCTTGCCCCCTTGGTTGCGATCCTCCATCCGGAGGCCGCAAACGACCGGCTCGAGATCAACACCCTCGCCGGCACCGACACGGTCGACTCCGCCGGCCTAGCGGCCGGTGCAATCCAGCTCTTCGTGGACGGCCTGCTCATCCCGTAGAGGAACCCGAGAGCGATCGCGGGGCCTCCATGCGGGGCCCCGCGACCCGCATTCGATACGACCACTCCCACTGAAAGGAACTCCCATGAAGCGCAAGATCACAGTGTTCATCGCCATCGCAGCCGTCTTGGCGGCGGTGCTGATCGCCGCCGGCTGCGGCAGCTCCGCAGGCGGCTCGGCATATTCAGCAGGCCCCTCCGGCTCGGCCGCCATGGCGAGCGCCCGCAGCGGCACTGGTGCGAGCAAGGTCGGCGTCGCGAGCTCGCAGTTCGGCCGCATCGTCGTCGACGGCAAGGGTCGCACGCTCTACCTGTCCGAGAAGGACAAGCGCCGACGCAGCGCCTGCTACGGAGAGTGCGCGACGTACTGGCCGCCGCTGCTCACCCACGGCAAGCCCGTCGCTCGTCCCGGCGTGAAGCAGTCGCTTCTCGGAACGACCCGGCGTGCAAACGGCAGCCAACAGGTCACCTACGCGGGGCATCCGCTCTACCGGTTCGCCCTGGACACGAAGCCGGGCCAGACCAAAGGCGAGGGCCTGCAGGACTTCGGCGGCGGCTGGGATGTCGTCTCGCCGGCCGGAGAGAAGATCGAGTCCGGTGGCTGACCGGGCCGTCAGACTGGCGGCTGGCGAACGCACGCGCGCGCCGACTCGGGAACTGGCCCAGCGGCTAACCGGCGGGGACGAGGTGCTCCTCCTCTGGCACCCCGACAGCGACCGAGTAGATGTTGCTGTTCGCAATCTGGCGACCGGCGCCGACTGTCGGATTGAAGTCGCACCGGCCGATGCGATGGACGCCTTCTACCACCCCTTCGCCTATGCGGGGAGATGCGAGCGTTCTGACCGCGTAGAGGAAGAGACGATCGACGATGGCTAGCGTCGAGTCCCTACAGGAAGTAGTCCGCATGCTCGTCGCGGCGCGACAAGCGTTGCACGCGCACGACGCGAGCCGCGACGAGCTCGAGTCGAACAGGCTCGAGCTCGTCAGCCGACAGCAGCAGCTCTCCCGCGCGCTGATCGATCGTTGCCTTCGCTCCAGAGATGACTGACTTGCCGCTGACGGGTGGCTGCAACTGCGGGGCGGTTCGGTTCGAGGTGGCCGAGCCACTCGTGGCGGCGAGCTATTGCCACTGCAAGCGTTGCCAGCGTCGCAGCGGGGCGGCGGCATCACCGAGCGCCCACCCTGCACCCGGCGCGTTCCGGATCGTGTCCGGCAAGGACAAGCTGCGGGTGTGGAAGCCGCAGGACGGCGGCGAGAAGTGGTTCTGCGGCGAGTGCGGCTCGTCGCTCTTTGGCAGCAATCCGAACCACGCGGACCCGGTCGGCATACGGATGGGGACATTCGACCAGGACCCGGGGATCCGGCCGAGCGTCCGTCAGTTCGTCGCCTATGCGGCCAAATGGGAGCCGATCCCGGACGATGGGCTACCCCGCCACACTGAAAGTCGCCACAAGCCGAGTTGACCCGCTCAATCAGATTCCTGCCTCGACGCCGCGTTACCCCGCATAGCTCCCGGTCGATTTCAGTTATGGCAACAGCGCATCCCGCACCTATCCCGCGGGAGGCCGCCGGAAGCTCCCGCGGGCACCCGCCAATCCCCGCAGGACCGAGGAGCGAAAGCCCTGCTCGCGCCGCCAATCCCCGCCCGACCCCGCCTAGGCCGGAAGTCCCAAGACCGGCCTGTCACGCCGGAGGTCGCGGGTTCGAGTCCCGTCGCTCCCGTAGAAAGTCCTGCAAATCGACATGTTCTGTTGTCGGTCTAGGCGCAAACGACCGCCGGCCTCCTGGATCCCGCGCACGTCCCGCAGAAGGCGCGTGATTGCAGGTGCTTTCGCCTTCAGGCGCGAGGGCTCGCGGTCGCCATCCCGCGCAAATCCCGCCGCTCATCGAACGCGACGCGTGCAGCTGATCTTCACGCGCCCGCCCTCGTCCGCGAGCTCGTCCTCTCGATCGGTCGTGGCAGAACGCGGATATCGCTGGCGAGATCGGTCTTCAGGGACGTTGAGGGCCGCCCTCCCTGGGCTGCCGAATGCAACCCAGGGAGAGCGAATCGAACGGCGGCTACCTCGCGGGTCGGAAGGCGACCTGGAGCTGGAAGACGATAGCTGGGGCGGGACGGAACGAGTAGTGCCCGGCCTCGGCCGGGATGCCTGAGTCGCCGAGGAATTCGGGATCGTTGGGCTCGCCGTTCACCACGTTGCTGTCGATGTAGAAGACCTGCGCGCCGGGCGTCCCATAGTTCGGATCGTCCGGCTGCGGCGGCCCGAGATGGGCGCTCGTGATGTCTACGTCCGCATGTACCGCGCCAAAGGAGCCGCCGCCGTGGAGGAGGTGGCCGCAGCCCGTTATCTGCGCATCACCCGTGATCGAGCCATCGGCGAAGCGGTCAAACTCGACCCAGCCCCAGAAGCCGCCGAGTTCCACTTGCCCTTGGTCGTTGGTGCAGAAGGATGGGTTGTCGCAGTTGCCCGAGATTCCGACCTGCCACGTATCGTGGCTGGCCCCGCCGCCGTAGGCGCCAGCGGACGAGGCAAACCCGGCCGCCAGCGCCACCGCGGCGGCAAGCGCCGCCACCAGCACAAGCGACCGTCCTCTCCCGGGTCCGTGTCGAGGTTTCTTCATCTGGTCCTCCTTTTCTCGACTATTGGCTCCGCCAGTCTCGGACGGGGAGCCTGCTGTTCGCATCGCAGGGGCACCCCAAGGAAATCCCCAGTCTTTTGACGCGCGCGACTCGCGGCGACGGCTGTGCCGCGATCAGGAGCTCGTCAGCGTCGTCGGCTCTCTTTCGCTTTGCGCCTCGACCGGCGTGGCGAGCGCAAGTGGAAGCTGGGAGCGGGAGCTGATCTCGAGCTTGCGGTAGGCGTTGGAGAGGTGGACCTCGACGGTTTTCGGCGTGACGAAGAGCGCTTGGGCGATGTCGCGGTTGCTCAGTCCGTCAGCGGCCATCTCCGCGACCCGCCGCTCACTCGGCGTGAGCGCCTCGAGGCCGGAGAGGACGAGGCGGCGAGGGCGCGCGCCGGTTGCGAGGAGCTCTGTGTGCGCGTGCTCGGCGAGCGGTTTCGCACCGCAGCTGTGTGCGAGTTCGAGCCCTTGCCGTAGGGGCTCGCGCGCCTCCCTCCGACGGTTGGCGCGCCGCAGCGCCGCGCCGAGCTCTGTGAGCGCTCGCGCCCGCTCAAGCAGGGCGGACGAATCTTCCAGCGCGTCGACCGCTTCGCGAAGCAGCGGCAACCCGGCCTCGCCCCCCTCGACGAGCCCTGCCGTTCGGAGCGCCTTGCCCAGCGCCCGGGACGCCCCCCATTCCCGGGCCAGCTCGACCTCCTCCGCGGACAGCCGGCGCGCCTCCTCCCGCTCGCCCAGCTCGAGCAAAGCGAGCGCAGCCGGTGAGCGCCAGGAGTACACGGCGGGGTTGCGCCCCCCGATCGCCTCGAACCTGCGGCCGAGCTCGAACAGCTCCGCCAGCCCCTCGCGCGTGCGCCCCTGCAGGATCCGCAGCCTCGCGCGGCTGGTGCGGTAGGAGATGAGGTGGACGGTTTCGGGGAAGTCCTCTCCGGCGGCGACGCGCGCGAGTGCGCCGGCCGCGCCATCGAGATCGCCGCGTTCGATCAGCGTGTCGGCGAGATAGGCATACGGCGTCGGCAGCCTCGCGGCGAGGCCGTTGGACTCGCACGCCTCGATCGCGAGCCTGAGATCCGCCTCCGCGTCCACCAGCGCTCCGCGCAGGTAGGCGGCGCCGCCGCGAAGCAAGGACGCGAGGGCAAACGCGAACACCGATCCGCGGGCGCGCGCGTCGACGAGCGCCGCGTCGTAGACGTCGCGAGCAGCGTCGAACCGATCCGCATTGACAAAGACGAACCCGACGTGGCACCAGCCCATCCCGGCCTCGTGGCCGTACAGCGGCCCCCCGGCGAGCGCACGCTCGGCGCGCGCCACACAGGAGGCGAGGGAGGCGCCGGCCCGCGCGTCGTGGTAGGCGAGCGCCGCCAGCAGGATCCGGCCGCCCAGCGTCGAGTCCGGCCGCTGCGCCCGCAGGCGCTCGAGCCGTTCGACCGCCCGCACGTACAGCGCGGGCTCCTCCAGCGCGATCGTCAACAGCGCGGCCTCGAGCCGCTGCCGCAAGTCCGGCTCGTCTCCGGGAAGCTCCGCGATCGCCCGCTCGAGGACGTCGACGGCTTCGTCCGCGCGCCCGCCTTCGCCCCAGAAGAGCATGCGCCCCAGCTCGAGGGCGATCCAGGCGCGTCGCCGGGGGTCCTCGGTCAAGCGGAGCGCCTCCCGCAGATGGCCGGAGGCCGCCGGCTCGAGCGTCAGCCGCTCGGCGGAGCCGAGCTCGTGGAGGGTCTCCGCCCGTTGCTCGGTCGGCGGTGGCTCCGCCAGAGCGCGGCGGAGATAGGCGACGGCGTTGTCGCCCGCGCCCTGTGCGAGCGCGTGGCGGGCGGCCTCCCGGAGCGAGACGACGACGGAGTCTTCCCCCTTTGGGGAAGTGAGGAGGAGTTGCGCCGCGGCATGTTCGTCGGCGGCCCCGCGTTCGGCCAGGATTCGTGCCGCCTTCGCATGCTCACGCTCGCGCTCGGCCGGCGTCAGTCCGTTGTAGACGGCGGCGCGCACGACCGGGTGGACGAAGGCGAGCGGCAGCTCGGGACGAAGGATGCCCGCGCGCGCGAGCGCCGCTGCCGCGTCTGCAGCACGCTCGTGATCGAGGCCGGCGAGCGCAGCGGCGGCGTCGAGCTCGACGTCGTCGCCGAGGACGGCGACGGCGCGTGCGAGCCGCTCGGCCTCGGCGGGCAAGCGCGAGAGCCGCAGGCGAACGGAGCGAACGACTCCTTCGGGCCCGATCTCGCGCACCCGTGGCGCCTGATCGGCCGTCGCGGCGACGCCCTGAGTCGCGAGCGCGGCCATCAGCTCACGGACGAAGAGCGGGTTCCCGCCCGTCGCCGCGAAGCAGGCGTCGCAGAACTCGGCCTCGGCTTCCGGGGAGAGTGTCGCTCGCACGAGCACGGCGACTGCCGCGTCGCTCAGCGGCGGTGGGCGGACGACGAACACGGCCGGATCGGAGACCACTTCCGCGAGCGCCCGATCCTCGCCCTCCGGCTCGGCCGGGCGAAGACACGCCACGACCAGCAGCGGCAGCCCCTCGAGGCGCCGGATCAGGTAGCTGAGCCAGCGCAGTGAGGGCTTGTCCGCCCAGTGGAGGTCGTCGACTGCGAGCATGAGCGGTCGACGCCCCGCGAGGTTCGCGGTCAACCAGAAGAGACCGTGCACGGTCGCGAAGCCCGACTCGGCCGCCGTCGATCCGCCGTCCGCGAGGTAGTCGCCGCCGAAGAGGGGCGCGGCCAGCGCGGCCGCCCCGCTCAGGATCTCAGCGCGGCTCCTCCCCCTCGCTCCCGCGAGGGCCGGCTCGAAGAGCTGTCGGACGATCCCGTAGGAAAACTCCCGCTCCAGCTCGCCGCCGCGGGCGTGGAGGACGTCCATCCCGGCCTCCCGCCCCCACTCACGCGCCGCCGTGAGCAGGCCTGTCTTGCCGATGCCCGCGCCCCCCTCGAGCAGGACAAAGCGCCCGGCTCCGTCACGCGCTGCCTCGATGAGCGCACCGAGCTGGGCGAGCTCGCCCTCACGCTCGAGCAGATCGGATGCTGCCAGCAACCCGCTCCCTTCGGGAGCCTCAAATCTTAGGGCTTTTCTTGGGGGTGGCCCTCATCGCGAACACGGCCCAGCACGGACAGCATCCGATCCATGAACGCGGAAACGACGGCGGTTCGGGCCGGGCGACCCTCTTCGTCCCCATCCACCGCCCCTCCACCTGGGCGGCCCTCTTCGGCGACCAGAGCCTGCTCGGGGCTGACAAGCCCGACAGGCTCGTCGAGTGGACCGTGACCCGCTTCGCGGTGCCGCTGCTGACGGCCGGAGCCGGCTTCCTCGCCTGGCGGCAGACGGGGCGATGAGCGGCACTTACGCCGTGGAGACGTCTGGGCTGAGCAAGCGCTTCGGCGCGCGGGTTGCCGTCGACAACCTCGACCTGCGCGTGCCGCGCGGCTCCGCCTTCGGCTACCTCGGCCCGAACGGCGCCGGCAAGACCACCCTGATCCGGCTATTGCTCGGGCTGACCCGCGCGACGTCGGGAATGATGCGCCTTCTCGGCCACCCCATTCCGGCCGAACGCGCGGCAGCGCTCTCCCGGGTGGGCGCGATCGTCGAGGAGCCGCGCTTCCACCGCTACCTGACCGGCCGCGAGAACCTCGCCGTGATCGCCGCCGCACGCGAGCGCGAGGCGCACGCCCGGATCGAGGGCGCGCTTGCGCGGGTTGGACTCGCCGAGCGGGCGGACGAGCGCGTCTCCACCTACTCGCTCGGGATGCGCCAGCGCCTCGGCGTCGCCCGCGCGCTGCTCGCCGACCCCGAACTCCTGATCCTGGACGAGCCCACCAACGGCCTCGACCCGGCCGGCATCCACGAGTTCCGCGGCATGATCCGCGGCCTCGTCGCAGAGGGCCGCACCGTACTCCTCTCCTCGCACTTGCTCGACGAGGTCGAGAAGATCTGCGACGCGGTCGCGATCGTCGACCACGGCCGCGTCGTCATGCAGGGCTCGCTCGCCGAGCTCAAAGGCGACCGACAGACGATCCTGATCGGCTCGGGCGACGGCGTACGCGTGCAGGCGCTGCTCGCGGCGCACCCGGCTGTACGGTCGGCCGCGAAGACGCCCGAGGGGATCCGGATCACGCTCCGCCCCGGCTATCCGCTCTCGGCCGAGGATGCGGCCGCCGACATCAACCGCTTCCTCGTCGAGGCGGGGCTTGCCGTCCACCGCGTCGAGCCGGCGCCTGCCTCGCTAGAAGAGCGGTTCCTCGAGCTCACCTCCCGACTCGGGGTCGCAGCATGAGCACGGCCACGCTCGCTCCCGGGCAGCCAGCTCCCCAGCAGCAGGGTCGCCGTCTCGTGGCTGCGGAGTTCCTGAAGTTGCGCCGGCGGCGGGCCCTCGTCATGGCGACGCTGCTCCTGACCGTCGCTCCCATGATCGTCTCCTACATCGTGCTCGCCGTCCTCCACGCATCCAACCCGGGGAAGTACGGGCCGGCCGGCGGTGTCGACAACCTGGGCGGCTCGCTCCGGCTGCTCAGCCAGATCGGGGTCGTGGCCGCGGTCCTGATCGGCGTCACCGCCGGCGGCGGCGACCTGACGGCGGGCGTCTTTCGCGAACTCGTCGTCACCGGCCGCCCGCGGTTCGCGCTCTTCGCCGCGCGGATCCCGGGTGGGCTCGCGCTCTTGCTGCCGGCGGTCGCGGTGGGGTTCTCGGTCGCCGCGACGGCGTCGGTCGCGCTCGCCGGGCCCGGGCCGGCGCCCGGCGGCGGACTGCTCCTCGAGTACGTCGCCTGGCTCGCCCTCGTGATGTCGCTCGGCTTCGTCCTGGCGCTCGGTGTCTCCTCACTACTCGACTCGCGCGCGACGTCGATCGGAATCCTGCTCACCTGGCAGCTCGCCGTCGCCCCGCTACTGCTGCAGACCGGAAAGCTCGACCCGATCCTGCTCGGCGACGCGCTCAAGCGATTTGAGCCCGGTGCCGGCAGCCCCTCCCTCTCGCTCACGACGGCGATCGTCGTGATCGGCGGCTGGACGATCGCACCCCTCGCCGCCGGCGCCTGGCGGACGCACACCCGCGACGCCTGACCCTCTCTGACTGAAAGGACCGAGATGCACAAACAGAAACCCACCATCACCCAGGGCAGCGCCCTGGCCGTCCTCGCCCTCCCACTGCTCGCCCTGGCGGTGACCGGGTGCGGCATCGGACGCGCCGGAAACAAGGAGAAGATCAGCAAGACCGCGACCACCTACCTGAGTGCGCTGGCCGCCGGCGACACCGCCAAGGCCTGTGCACAGCTCACCCGCCACGCGAGGGGCGAACGGTGCGAGACGACGACCAAACGACGCCTGGCCCGGCTCGAACCCGACGCGTTGAAGGATGCGGCCGACGGCTCGCTCGACATCGACGTGCACGGCAAGACAGCCACAGCCGGACTCCCGCAGCCCGCCGGCGCGCGCTTCGTGCTCGCCAAGGTCGCCGGTGACTGGCGAATCGACTCCGGCTACACCCTCGGCTTGGCAACCTCCGCGACGATCCCCGCCACCCCGGTCGGCAGGCAGGTCACCTGGGCGCTCGCCCAGCTCAACGGCGGCGCGACCAGGATGACGCAGGCGGACGTGAACGCGCGTTTCTCGCCGCAGTTCCTCGCCGTCGTGATGCCGGCCCGCGCGATCGTCGCGATGCTCGGGCAGACAGCCGAGCAGCGGGGGCCGTTCACGTTCGCCGGCTTCGCGTACCCGCCCACCGCCACCCAGGCGGTCGCGCTGATCGAGACGAAGGCGGGAGAGCGCGGCTCTCTACGGATCAAGCTCGACCGCGGCAACCCGGCCCGCATCGTCGGCTTCGAGATCGACGAGGCACCGCCGACCATCGCCGCGAGCGGACCCTACTCGGGCCGGTTCGACATCGGCCGGCGCAGGCTCTTCCTGCACTGCATCGGCTCGGGCAGCCCCACGGTCGTCTTCCAGGGCGGGCTGACGACGGATTGGGTCGAAGTGCAGAACCAGGTCGCGCGATTCACGCGCGCCTGCAGCTACGATCCCGCCAACGCGCCATGGGGCAGGAGCGACCCGGCGCCGACGCCGCGGACCGCGAAGGATGTGGTCGCCGATCTGCACGCCCTGCTCGCCGCAGCCAAGGTGCCCGGCCCCTACGTGCTCGCCGGCCACTCGGACGGCGGCCTCTTCGTTCAGCTCTACGCGAGCAAGCACCCGACCGAGGTCGCGGGGCTCGTACTGCTCGATGCCGTCTCGACCGACTACTACGCCCGCCGCACGGCGCTCCTGAAGAAGCTGCTGCCGCCCGCAGCATGGAGAGTGAACATGCAGCGGCTGCGGGCTCGCGCTCCGGCGCTCATCGATCCCGAGCAGATCGATATGGAAACCAGCCTGAAACAGACCCAGGCCGCCCTGTCCGCCGCGCCGCTCCACCCGATGCCCCTGTACGTACTCACCCACGGCCGGGTCGACCAACCCGACAGCGACCCGCGCATCAACGCGGCCGATGAGCGCCTGTGGCAGACGCTGCAAGACGAGCTCGCGGCACTCGTCCCGAACAGCAAGCATCTCGTCGCCAAGGAGAGCGGCCACATCATCCAACACGACCAACCCGGATTGGTGGTCGAGGCCATCCGGGACGTCGTCGCCGCAGTGCGCCAGCCCGGCGCGTGGAAGACGCCGTGACGCGGAGACGTCTCAACAACTCGGTGGCGGTCGCACTGTGCTCCGCCGCGGCGATCGCATTCGCCGCGGCCTGCGGCAACGCCTCGAAGCCCGCGGCAAAGACGGGACAGGCGGCGAGGAAGCAAGCGAAGATTCAACGCGCGTTAGACCGGCTGACCACCACGGAAGCGCCTGGTGCGATCGCGCTCGTCCGCGACGGCAATCGGACCATCCGTCTGACCAGCGGTTACGGTGACGCGGAAAAGAAGACGCCGATCCGCGCGAGCGACCGCTTCCGCATCGGCAGTGTGACCAAGACGTTCGTCGCCACCGTTGCCCTCCAGCTCGTCGGCGAGGGAAGGCTCGGTCTCGGCGACACGATCGAGCGGTGGCTGCCCGGGCTCGTCCCGAACGGCAGCAACATCACCGTCCGCGAGCTGCTCAACCACACGAGCGGGCTCTTCGACGTCGCGAACGATCAAGGATTCATCGCGCGTGTCCTCTGGAAGCGCACCGAGCCCTGGACCCCGAGGGGGCTCGTTCGAATAGCAACCGCGCATAGACCGCTGTTCGCCCCCGGCACCACCTGGTCGTACTCGAATACCGGCTACATCCTCCTCGGGCTGATCGTCGAAGCGGCAAGCGGGAAACCGATCCAGACGGAACTCGACCAAAGGATCTTCAGGCCGCTCCACCTCCGAGCCACGAGCTTTGCCAGCTCGCCGCACATCACCGGCACTTACGCGCACGGCTACTTGCCGCTCGACGGATCTCGGCCGCGAGACGCTAGCGTGTTCGGCCAGTCAAGCACCTGGGCCGCAGGCGCGATCGTCTCCACCGCGGACGATCTGGCGACCTTCTACCGCGCTCTGCTCCGCGGCCGCCTGCTCAGTCCCCGCCTCCTGCGAGCGATGGAGACAACCGTTCCAGTCGCCGAGGACCCCCACGGAGGCGGATCCGGGCTGGGGCTGTTCGAAACCGGGCTGTCCTGTGGCCGGGTCTGGGGCCACGAGGGCACCGCCTTCGGCTACAAGACAATCGCCTACTCGAGCAGAGACGCGACCCGCCAGATCGTCGTCATGGTCAACGACTCGCCGCCGCCCCCGATGGTCGCGAACGCGTTGGAGCGCCTGGTCGACACCGCATACTGCGGTGGCTCACGGCTCCGAGGCAAATCCCCCAAGGGAGGCGCGGGCCACAAGACAGGCTATGCCGCGCGGATCTCGTTCGTTCGCAAGTAAGGCAACGCCGCATCCCGCGCTCATCCCGCACGACGCTGCCGGAGATTCTCGCCTGCACCCGCAAATCCCCGCACCGGCGGGGTCGGAAAGTCCTGCTGCTGCCGTGAATCCCCGCCTAGACCCGCTCGGCCCGGAAGCGCCAAGACCGGCCTGTCACGCCGGAGGTCGCGGGTTCGAGTCCCGTCGCTCCCGTAAAAGCCCTGCAAATCATATATGTCTTTGACATATCGACCGCCGGCTTCTTCTTCATCCCGCGCAGATCCCGCGCCAGAAATCGGCCTGAAACCGCCGCAAGGAGCCGGACCTAGCCGGTAATCCCCGCAGAAGGACGACCGGCCAGGTTGGCCGGCAGTCTTCCGGCGACCTACGTACTACGGTCGAGGAGGTCGGGCTTCCACATCCTTCTGCCGCCACATCCGCGGCGAATCGATGAAGCAGGACCCATCGCGTCTCGAGCTCGCATCGGCCTGGGCTGAGGAGAAGGGCGGCGCGATGCCGCCCCTCTCAGTGCACGCGATGCTGGTCTAGGTGAGGGCAGGCACGAGCGTGTCGCAGCTGTTGTCGGCAGACGGGCCGTGTGGCCCGCCGCCGCGGAGGAACTCGACCGAGACGAGGTCGCCGGTCGTCGCGTTCAGCGTGACCCGGGCCGCGCCCGTGCCCGCGGAGAGCGAGATCGGCGACCCGTTCGCCGCTTTGACGATGTAGGTCCCGCTCACCGATTGGATGAAGGAGATCGTCCCGTCCCCGTTATCGATCGGGGCGCCGTTCGTCTGCATCAACGCGCCGTGGATCATGATCGCCTTCCCGGTCGCGGGATTGGTCCAGATGCTCGTGAACTGGCCGGCGTTGAGGGAGACGCCGCTCGACTTGACGATCGCCACGCCGGAGAAGCTGAAGTCGTAGTTCAGGTCGAGGCCGCAGATGCTGAAGGTCCCTGAGTCGGTGCCCTTCACCTGAGTGACGGTCGGCGTTGCGGCGACGCCGCCGGCGGGGAGTGCGAGCGCGACGGCGAGGGCGCAGAGCCCGCCGAGAATGAGTGCTTTGGCTTTCATTGCAGGTCTCCTTTCGAGGGTCGGTCGTGCGCGCGTTCGTTAGCTGTCGTTCTGGTCTTCGGTGCCGGTGCCGCGCGGCTGCCAGCCGGGGACGAACTGGAGCCCGCCCGGATGGACTGCCTGCACGTCGCTGCCGTCTGTGGCGTCGAGCGTGTAGACGGTGCGGCTGGGGACGTCCTCGGTGACGATCCGGGTGCCGTCGGGTGACCAGGCGGTGCCGAACCAGCTGGCGCCGCTGGTGATCGGGTGCGGGTTCTGGCCCTCGGCACCCATCACCCAGATATCGCCCCAGGCGGGGACCCCGGGGGTGCCGTGCGTGTCGGCCAGGTAGGCGATCCTGCTGCCGTCGGGGCTCCAGTCGGGCACCTGGTCCTTAGGCAGCGGGTCGAAGGTGAGCTGCGTCTGGTTCCCCCCGTCGGCGTCCATCACCCACACTTGCCAGCTACCGCTGCGGTCGCTGGTGAAGACGATCTTGCTCCGGTCCGGCGAGAAGGCCGGGAAGGTGTTGTTGCCGACGCTGGTCAGCTGCTGTGGCGTGCCGCCCTCGCTTCCGACGACGTAGACGTTGCGTGTCGTCGCGCCGGCCGGCCTGCCGTCGAAGGC
>Ga0066710_100004491_pt1 | contig 12374 bp, 11 predicted proteins | sample GraSoiAngelo_159_FD_79666 | JGI IMG/M metagenome (GOLD analysis project Ga0066710, IMG submission 79666) | Grasslands soil microbial communities from the Angelo Coastal Reserve, California, USA - 14_1009_16_40cm | ecosystem: Environmental > Terrestrial > Soil > Grasslands | place: USA...
CTGAAGCTCAGGCGGTAATCGCGCAATTCCCGAACCTTCTCGGCGGTGGAGGGTATCGCATTCTGCTGCATCCGTTGCCGCTCTTTAACAACAGCGTCGGCGCGCATGACATGTTTGCCGGTAGCAAAAACATCGATGAATTGCTGGACGCCGAAAGCGAATCTGTTCGGGCAATGTACCTGGCCGGAAGCCTGTTGCCGGTGCATCTGGATCGAACAGGATGGTTGGACAATCTTGACTTTGTTGTTCAGCAGGAACTGTTTGAAACAGAGCTGACCGCTTTCGCGGACGTGGTATTTCCCGCAGCGTCGTTCGCCGAAGTCGATGGCACGTTCACGAATAGTGGCGGTCTGGTGCAGCGCGTGCGCAAATCGATCGGGCCGGTGCATCAGTCGAAATCGGATTGGATGATCACAGCCCAACTTGCGGCAGAGCTCGGGCACGATTTCGGCTTCGAAATGTCAGCGAGCGCTGTATTTCGGGAAATTGGTGAACGAATCACTGCTTACGCGAATTTGCGTTACCCGCTCTTGAAGGATGAAAGCAATCCAGTGCAGGTGAGACAAACGGTTGTATCGCCACGGAATCTTGCGAAAGAGTTCGAAAGCATTCGGCGCGCTGTCGAAAACATGAGCGACACGGGCGAGAAGATTTCTGAACCACCGCCGGTAGGTCACGAACTATTCAAGCTGGGCACTCTGACGGAAAAGATACCGCAGTTTCATTTGCTGGCGGCGGGTAATCCAAAGCCGGAGACTTTCCGGATTTCGCCCCTGTATCAGATCACGGTCGATGATCAATTAAAGCGTGAGCCGGCCATGGCAACATAAGTGGTCTTTGGTTTTTGTTAATACGTGCTCAAAGACCAAAGGCGAAAGCCCAAAAGCCAAATACCGTAGTTCACAAAATGGAAGATCTAAGACACATAGGGTTTGTCCTTATCGGCATACTCGTCGCCTTTTTCGTGGTGATGACGCTGGTGGCGTACACCGTGTTGGCTGAGCGCCGCGTGCTCGGATTCATTCAAGGGCGACTGGGACCGAATCGCGTTGGGCCTGGCGGATTTCTTCAACCGCTCGCTGACCTGCTGAAGTTCATCTTCAAAGAAGACATCGTTCCCGATAAATCGACGCGGTTTGTTTATTTTCTCGCGCCCGTGATCGCCACGACCGCGGCGCTCATGACAATCGTCGTCTATCCGTTCGGGCCGGAAATCAATTTGCCCATCCTCGGGACGATTCGGCTGGTAATTGCGCGGTTCGATGTCGCCTTACTTTACGTTTTGGGCGTAACTTCGGTCGGCGTTTACGGTGTGGCGCTGGCGGGCTGGTCGTCAAACAACAAGTACAGTCTGATGGGGGGACTGCGTTCTTCCGCGCAGATGATTTCATACGAGTTGGCGTTAGGACTTGGTTTGATCGGTGTAATCCTGCAATCCGGCACTCTCGATCTTTACAGTATCGTCGAGCAACAAGCCGGACATTTCGGCATTACTGGTTGGAACATTATTTGGGCGCAGCCGCTGGGATTCATCATCTATTTAATCGCCGCGATTGCCGAAACGAATCGCGTCCCGTTCGATCTTCCTGAAGCGGAAACTGAACTCGTCGCCGGTTTTCACACCGAGTACAGCGCCATGAAGTTTGCACTGTTCTTCCTGGCTGAATACGTAAACATGTTCACCGTGTCGATGCTGGCGACCACGCTGTTCCTCGGCGGGTGGAATGGGCCGTTTGTGCATCAAGTCCCGTGGCTGGGCGTCTTTTACTTTCTCGGCAAAGTAATCTTCTTTCTTTTTCTTTATATCTGGCTGCGCGGAACGCTGCCCCGCTTTCGATTTGATCAGTTGATGAGCTTTGGGTGGAAGTTCCTCGTTCCGTCAGCAATCATCAACATCGTGCTAACGGCAACTTTACAGTGGACGCTGCTATTTGATTGGGTTAGTGGCTACTTGAAAACTTCAGCGGGACTCTGGGGATAGCCTCTGTGGTTGCAATTCTCTTCATTCTCTTCGCCGGATTGGCGATCGGCTGCGCAATTTCGATGGTCGCGCAGCGCAATCCGCTATATGGCGCCATTTCGCTGATTGGCGTCTTCATTTCCCTTGCCTGTTTGTATGTGATGCTGGCCGCGCCATTCATTGCCGCGGTGCAAGTGATCGTGTATGCGGGAGCGATCATGGTGTTGGTCGTGTTCGTCATCATGCTTCTGAACGTGGAAGAAGAAGACCGGCGGCCAATGCGGCTCCGAGCATTGGTTCCTATCGCCGTAGGCCTGGCGGCAATTCTGTTTGGCGAAGCCGCCTTCATTATTTTTTTCGTACACACCTCCCCGGGCACGCCGACAGCCAATGTTTCGGATATTGGCTTGACCTCTTCGATTGGCGCCGGGTTGTTTACGACTTATTTGTTGCCATTTGAGGTCACGTCGCTACTGTTGTTGATGGCAATTGTAGGCGCGATCACCCTGGCGCGCAGAGGCGGCTTGTTACCGCCAGGCGCTGCCGTCGTTCCCGGCGATCAAGTGTTCTCTAAAGAGCTGCTCGATCGGCGGCAGATCGGAGACCTAACAGCCGTTGCAACTCATTCGACCGAAGAAGCCGAGCGACTGTTGGGTGTAGAGCATTCGCCGTCAAATGAAACTGAGTGAATCTTTCGAGCTAAGGCGATGATGTTATCCAATCGGCAATCCGCAAACGGCAATCGGCAATGACACCGCAGCTTTCATGGTATCTGGCACTTTCTGCCGTGCTGTTCACGATTGGCGTCGTGGGCGTGATGGTCAAGCGTAACGTGATCTCGATGTTTATGTGCATCGAGCTGATGCTGAATGCTGTGAACCTGACTTTCGTTGCATTCTCAAGTTTCTTTCGTGACGTGTCAGGCCAGCTTTTCGTTTTTATCGTGATGACGGTGGCCGCTGCCGAGGCATCGGTAGGTCTGGGGATCATTATCGCTATCTTTCGCAACCGGGAGTCGCTGGATGTAGACGATGCGAGTGTATTGAAATTGTGACCCAGGTTCTTTGTACTTTGATATCCATGCCTGGTGAAACTGAAATCAAAATACAAAGCACCAGGTACAAAGATCTAAAAAGGGTTTCGTGGAACGCAGCAATCTTCTGAGTCTGATCATCTTCGCTCCGCTTGCTGGCGCCGTCATTAATTGGCTGGTTGGCCGTCGCCTGCGCAGCGAGCGATTCATTGGGTGGGTCGCCTGCGCGTCGGTTGGCGTCTCGACCGTCATCGCTTCTTATCTGGCATTCAAGTCCGATGGTGCGTTGCGATCAATGCAGCCGATCATGGATCACCTCTGGACGTGGATTCAGGTCGGGAGTTTCCGCGCTGATTTTGGCTTGGCCATGGATCGACTGAGCGGGATATACGCCCTGTTCGTTACGTTTGTCGGACTGCTGATTCATATCTTCGCGACCGGTTACATGCACGGTGACCGCGGCTTTTATCGCTTCTTCGCCTATCTGAATCTGTTCATGTTTGCGATGCTAACGCTCGTGCTGGCGGACAATTTTCTATTGATGTTCGTCGGGTGGGAAGGCGTCGGTCTCTGCTCTTATTTGCTGATCGGCTACTACATAGATCGCGAGGAAGCTGCACCCGCCGCCAAGAAAGCCTTTATCGCCAATCGGGTTGGCGACTGGGGATTTGTGCTCGGCATCCTGCTGATCTTTTGGTTGACGTCGCAAGCAGGTGCTCCTTCAATCAGTTTCTTCAACAAGACCGGGGTCACCAGCGCTCTCGCAACCATCGGCAACATGCCAATCGATGGTTTCACCTGGCATGCATTGTTCGCCGGCGGTATCACTTCGGTTGCAATTCTTCTTTTTATCGGCGCCACGGGAAAGAGCGCACAGATTCCGCTGTTCGTGTGGTTGCCAGATGCTATGGCTGGACCAACGCCAGTGTCCGCGCTGATTCACGCGGCGACAATGGTGACCGCGGGCGTTTACATGGTCGTTCGTTGTTCGGCGATCTACACGCACGCGCCATTTGCGATGTTTATCGTCGCTATTATCGGCGCCGCAACTGCTCTGTTCGCAGCTACGATCGGCTTGGCGCAGAACGACATTAAGAAAGTTCTGGCCTACTCGACAATCTCGCAGCTGGGTTACATGTTTCTCGCCTGTGGCGTGGGGGCATTCATCGCTGCAATTTTCCACGTCATGACGCATGCGTTCTTCAAGGCGCAGTTGTTTCTTGGCTCAGGCTCAGTCATTAACGGGATGCATCATGAGCAGGACATGCGACGGATGGGCGGCCTGCGCAAGTACATGCCGATAACGTGGTTGACGATGTGTGCTGGTTGGCTGGCAATCTGCGGTGTGCCAATTTGGGCCGGCTTCTTTTCCAAAGATGAAATTCTTTGGAAGGTCTGGGTCGCAGGCCCATTCAGTATGCCTCCCGCTGCCGCAAAGATTCTTTGGTTCGTCGGGGCGGTGACGGCATTGCTGACGGCGGTGTACATGACGCGGCTGATGGTGATGACCTTCTGGGGCAACGAACGGTTTGATGTAGCGCAAGCTGGCAGCTTGCGACACGATCAGGAACAGGATGAGCAAGTTAACAACTTGCACCACACGCCGCATGAATCGCCACGGTCGATGACTGTGCCGCTGATTGTTCTGGCGATACTCTCGACTGTTGGTGGTCTGGTCGGAGTTCCCTACGCGCTGAGCTCGCTTACGGGTGGTCATCCGGAGAACTATTTTGAAGAAGTCCTGGCGCCTGCCATAACTGTTGTGCCTCCAACCCGCGCGGCTGAGAATGGCGCTCAGGAATTCCAATGGTTATCGACGCCGCCGCAGCAAGTAGATGGCAAACCGGCAGTTGCACCCATCGGCGAAGCACCAAACGCAGCCAGGCATGCTGAGACGCCAAATTCTCAGGAGGTTTCCGAAGAACGACTGCTGGCACTCGTTTCAGTCCTGATCGCACTGAGTGGAATTGGCATCGGCTGGTTCATGTTTCTGCGTCAACCGCTGCGACAGATGCCACGGCTGCTTGAGAAGAAGTATTACGTCGATGAGATTTATGACGCGGCTATCATCGAGCCGATTCACGTCGTTTCTCGTGAAGGCCTTTGGAGGATTTTCAATCTCGGAGTAATCGACGGAATTATTCACACCCTGGGGAGGGCGGTGGTTTGGTTTGGCCGAACCATTCGTTATATGCAGATCGGTTTTGTGCGCGGTTACGCGGCGATCATTCTAGCGGGGGCTTTAATCATCATTGGCTATTTTGCGTACAGCGGCGCCCATGTCTTGAGGTTCCTGGTGCGGTAAATTGGTCGTTTAGAGTCGGCCTAATGTCCGACCTAAGCGCGCCGCAGCGCTGCTAGACTTCAGTTTATTTAAAACGAATGCAGAGTCACTTACTGACAATTCTAATTCTTCTTCCGGTAGTGGGTGCTGCAACCACGATCGCATACAGCTTCACGTCCGGCGCTCGCGAATCACATCATCGTTGGATCGCGTTCGCATTTACCGCGCTCGCGTTCCTGCTTTCGCTCGTTTTACTCAAGGACGCCGCTCCGGGGGTTTCGGCTTTTCGATTCGAAGAGAACTATTCCTGGGTTGCGTCAATAGGCGCGCGATATCACCTGGCCATCGATGGCATTAGTCTCTGGTTAGTGCTTCTCACAACGCTCCTAATGCCGATTGCGGTTCTTTCAAGCTGGACGGCCATTGGAAAACGGCAAACGACTTATTACGCACTGATGCTGCTGCTCGAATCCGCGCTGATTGGCGTTTTCGTCTCGCTTGACCTGTTGCTCTTTTATTTATTTTTTGAAGCCTCGCTCGTGCCGATGTTTTTCCTCATCGGCGTGTGGGGCGGCGAGCGTCGCATCTACGCGGCGGTGAAGTTCTTCATCTACACGTCAATCGGATCCCTTTTAATGCTGGTGGGAATCATCGCGCTCTATTTCATGCACCAGGGCGCTACCGGAATCGGCACATTCGATTACCCTACACTGCTGGCGACGATGCGGAGCAATGCACCGCTCATTTCGAGCCGGGCTGAATTCTGGCTGTTCCTGGCATTCGCATTTGCATTTTGCATCAAGGTGCCACTGTGGCCATTCCACACCTGGCTGCCGGACGCGCATACCGAAGCGCCGACCGCAGGGTCGGTAATTCTCGCCGGGGTTCTGTTGAAGATGGGAACATACGGCCTGCTGCGATTCAATTTTGGATTGTTTCCAACGGCGTCACGCCAGTTCGCGCCGCTGATGATCACCCTCGCCGTGATTGGCATCATTTATGGAGCGCTGGTCGCGATGGTGCAGCCTGATGTGAAACGGCTGGTTGCGTATTCGTCAGTGAGTCACATGGGATTTGTCGTTCTCGGTCTGTTCTCGTTCACCGAGCAGGGAATGCAGGGCGCGCTATACCAGATGCTGAATCACGGAGTTTCGACCGGCGCGCTGTTTCTGTTTGTCGGACTGATTTACGAGCGACGACACACGCGCCTGATTGCGGATTTCGGTGGGCTCGCTCGTCCGATGCCGTGGTTCTCGGCACTGTTTGTAATCGCATCGCTTTCCTCCATCGGATTACCCTTTTTGAACGGCTTTGTCGGCGAGTTCCTAATTATGCTCGGCTCATGGACGTCGAGCGCCGTCTTTCATGCCTGGATCGTCACAATGTTTGCCGGCACAGGCGTAATCTGGGCGGCGGTGTATATGCTTTGGATGTTGCAACGGGTTGTCTTCGGAACGAAAACGAGCGAAGTCAACGCGAAGCTGAGCGACTTGAATTTTCGCGAGGCGGCGATGCTGATGCCGCTAATGATTTTGATGTTGGTGATGGGCGTGTATCCTTCACCAATTCTCAATCGTTCTCAAGCGAGCATCGCCGCCCTGCGCGGTGTATTGACAGCCCCGCAAGGTCTTTCGGCCGCAACTGGTGAACAAAAGTCAGAAGGTTTGCTGCGTTAAGGTCTCGGATGACTTTAGATCACTTTACTAATTTCTTCCCCGGCATTCGGCGCCAGGCTTTTTGCTTTTCAAGCAATCTTTTAGGTCTGCTCGATTGGTGGCGACACCTGCTCCGCCAGATTTGTACAAGCGATTAAGCGAGTCATTGGCAGGATCATAAACATCTAATGTATTCATACTTCGCATTTCAAGCAGCTAATCCCGACATCAGTTGGTCGCTGATTGGGCCCGAGCTAATCGTAGGCGTTGCGGGTGTAGTCGTGATGATGGTCGACGCGTTCGGCCGACGCGGACAGCGGTGGCTAACAGGCACCGTCTCATTAGCGGCGCTGATTGCCGCTGGTATCGATTCGATCTGGCTTTGGAATTCGTGGTTGAATCCGCGCGCGGCGTTCAACGGCATGATCGTGCTCGATGAACTGCGGCTCAGCTTCACTTTGATTTTTCTGATCGTGTCGATACTGACCATTCTGATTGCGATGGCCTGGATCGAAGTCGAGAAATTGCCTGCCGGCGAGTTTCATGCACTGCTATTGTTTGCGACTTGCGGAATGATGCTGATGGCCTCTGCGGGCGATTTGGTCATTGTCTTTCTCGGTCTTGAGATTCTTTCAATCGCAACTTATGTTTTGGCCGGCTTTCGGCGCTCGGACGTTCGCTCGAACGAATCGTCACTGAAGTACTTTATCCTGGGCTCGTTCGCTTCCGCCTTCCTGCTCTACGGCATTGCTTTGATTTATGGAGCGACTGCGACAGGGCCTGACTCGCCCGGCACAACAAACATCGCCGTGATTGCGGCGCGGCTCGATCAATCGCTTTACCCGCCGTTGTTGTTGGCCGGTGTGGCCATGCTCTTGGTTGGTTTTGGATTCAAGATCGCCACCGCGCCCTTCCATGTGTGGACGCCCGACGTCTATGAAGGTGCACCGACGCCGGTAACTGCATTCATGGCCGCAGGACCGAAGGCTGCAGGTTTCGCTGCCTTCCTGCGCGTTTTTCTGTTTGGCTTTCCCATCGCGACGGCCGCTGTTGCCGGCACGGGAGTCTCTCTTCACAAAAGCTGGCTCGGAGCGTTGGCAATTATCGCGGCCCTGACAATGACCGTCGGCAACGTGGTCGCGATTGTGCAGAACAACGTCAAACGGATGCTGGCTTACTCGTCCATCGCGCATGCCGGTTACGCACTCGTCGGATTTGTCGCAGCCGGCGCCGCAACTGATCCCGAACAGCGAAACGCCGCGCTGACCTCGGTAGTCTTCTATTTGTTGACGTATGCAATTATGAACATGGGCGCGTTCGCGATCGTGACACTGATGGCGCGTAGCGGCGATCGCCGAAACGAAGTCGATGATTACAACGGTATCGGCTTTGAATCGCCGCTCCTGGCATTTTCGCTTTCGCTATTCTTGTTAAGTCTCCTCGGCATGCCTCTCACGGCCGGCTTTATGGGAAAGATTATGGTTTTTAGCATGGGTTTGCGTCAGGGCTATGTGTGGCTGGTCGTGCTTGGCGTGTTGAATACGGCGGTGTCGGCTTATTACTATCTGCGGCTAATCATCGTCATGTTCTTCCGCGAAAGAACCACCGAATGGTCGGCGCCGCGGATTCCAGCAAGTGTTGCGGTCGCCCTGGTAATTACCATCATCGGAGTTTTCTACCTCGGCATCTTCCCCGGGCGGGTCATTAACGCCCTTAGCGCCAAGCCAAATATCTCCCTTTCGATTCGCTAGATATGCAGAGATCGGTTGCTGACCTATTGGGTGAAGTTGAGCAAACAATGGGCGAGACCTGGCTGCCGCAGATCTATCGCGAGAGAATCCTGAAGTCACGCACCCGCGCGTATGAATTCGCGGCGCCGGCGAAGACCGAACCTCAAATTCAACACACGCTTCTGGGCATTGAATTGAAGGTTGGCCGTCGCCGGTTGCTTTGCCCGGATCTGGCCACGGCAAGATATCTCGCGGTGTTTGTGCGCGCCGGTTGCAAAGCAGTCGCGATTCCCTATGACATTACAGAGATTTCGCACGTCGCGGACGCGCTTGAGAGTTCCTGGCACCGCATGTTACTGGTTGCGGATGGCGTGGCGCCGAACAGAAGTGTTGCGTTTTGCGCTCGCCTTCGGAACGCTTTAATTGGTAAAGTACGCAGTGAGATCGAACAGGCGGGTGCGGGGCCGCGGGTTCCGGAATTCAAACAGAGCACAAGACAGATCGGGCCACAAAAAGGCACAAGAAGCACAAAAGAAAATGCATAAAAGAAAATTGGCCTATATACCCGGGAATCCGTAATTTCATTTTGTGCATTTTGTGACTCTTGGCGGCTATTAATTTGCAACCGTGGAAACGCAGGAAACAAATCCGACCGAAACGCCGGGCTCCGAAATGCCGGAGCCGCTTCCCTTCCCATTCAACCAACAAAGATTCTGTCGCTATGAACCGATCGAGAAAACGATCGAGGCAGCCCGCGTTTTGATTGTTGATAACCTTCTGCGGGATGAAGGTGACTTGTCCGACATCGCGCGCCACGATTGGCGGGAAGATGTTCTGAATCACCTCAAGCGCGAACGTCAAATAGCGTCGCTGGCTCTCCAGAACATCGGCAGCAATATCGATCGGCTCGTGAAACAACCCGCCACGCGCGTTGTGCATGTGACTGAGATCAGCGATGCCACTGAAGACTTTCAGCCGGATGCGATCGTTCTCAGTGGGACATTACGCGACTTCGATTACTATCGCCCAGAAATTCTCGAGGGATTTTCTGATTTCATTCACCGGACCCGCATTCCCGTGCTCGGAATTTGCGGTGGCCATCAACTGATCGGTTTGAGCTTTGGTGCGCGGGTGCTCACTCTTGACAGTCGGGAACAGCATGAGCGTCGCACCGATCGTCTGACCGAATATCAATATCGCTTCATTCGCATCGTTGATTCTGAAGATCCAATTTTCGAGGGCATCGACAATCCGCAATCGGGCGTTTGGCAGGACTACACTAAAGAGGGCCGGATTCTACGCGTTTGGCAGAATCACGGACTGCAACTTGATGGTGTGCCTGACGGATTCAAGCTGCTCGCCACCTCCTACCTTTGTCGCAATCAGATGATGGTTCGCCATTCTGACGATCAATTCATTTACTCGGTCCAATTCCACCTGGAAAAATCTTTCGAAGATTGGAATCAGAACCCTACCCGCTGGGAGCATCCTAATGAATCCCGCGACGGAAGAATTCTCTTCGAAAATTTTCTTCGTCTGGCATTGTCGCGAGGGCGTGCAGCCTAAGCGCTGCTTCCCGCCAACGGTTCTCCAAATTGCTATTGACGTAGCCTAAAACTCTGCTATAAGTGGGCAGTCCCGATACCACGAAAATAATTTCAGGAGGAACTTCAGCCAATGTTATTAAATCGCCCCAGGAGATTCTTGTTTCTTGCGTTTGTCTTGCTCTCAGTTCTGGCATTAAGCGTAGCTGTCACCACCCGGCCGAATACAGCTGCTGATTTTACTGGCCGCGAGATCCTCAGCGTAAGTCGCATTGCTCACGGCGGCGCCGATTATGCAGGTTTGCAAAATGTTACCGTCCAGGCCACGGGATTCGTTAATGCGGCCGCCTTCGGAGGCGTGGCTGCAAATCCACTCGGCGGTATTGCGGAAGTGAAACTTAGGATCACCGACTACCAGGACAAACTTATGCGTCGCCGGCTTGACGTAGCGCCTACGACGACGCTGCCAGGCCAAACTTACCTGGTTTTCACCGGCTCAGTTGGCGGCGGCATGATGTTCGGCAATGAATTTCGGGTTCGCGAGACTGCGGCGTCGCGTCACTGGGGAATGATGGGGTTCGATACTTTGAACCGAGCTATCGAAGGGCAACTCGTCACCGCGCGACAAGGCGATGAAGGTAACGATTACGTTGTTGAAGTGAAATTCAATCCCGACGACACAGTTCGATACTGGATCAACAAACAGACTTTCCTCATTGACAGGATCGTTACTCGCTACCGCAGCCAGGTTCTTATAGAAGAGCAGCGCAGCGACTACCGTCGAGCAGACTGTATGATGCTGCCCTTCCACATCATGACCCGCTTACAGGGGCAGTCGTTGGCAGACCTGACAATCGACAGCTACGATTTGAAATCCAATGTTCCGGCGTCGCGCTTCACAATCGCTGTGCAGCCCTAACCGGATTCTTGTCGCTCGATTGACTTCCGCAGGCCTGGCAAACTTACGTCCAGCCTGCGGAAGTTGCTTTGTGGTGAGGTCTAATTCTCATGCAAGGAAAGGGCTCGTATTCGATAACGCGACTAACGCCTGAAAGCCTCGCGACTGCGACAAAACTGCTTGCTAAACGAGATCCAGCGCTCGGTTCGATCTATAGGGTGCATGGCGTCCCGCCAATGTGGGCCCGCCGACCAGGGTTCGCAACACTGCTGCAAATCGTGCTCGAGCAGCAAGTGTCGCTCGTATCGGCACGATCAATGTTTGGGCGACTGAAATCAAACATCAACCCTTTCACTCCTCGAGCCTTTGTCGAGGCAGGCGAACCTTATTTGCGTTCGCTGGGCGTGACGCGACAAAAGGCCCACTACTGCGTTCAAGTAGCGAATGTATTCACCAATGGGCAATTGAAGGATCTAGGCAGGATGACGGACGAAGCAGCACACGCTGCCCTTCTGCAGATCAAGGGCGTCGGCCCGTGGACGGCGAATATTTATTTGCTGATGGCCCTCAGACGTCCCGACATTTGGCCTGACGGTGATGTCGCCCTGGCAAGCGCCGTCGGCAAACTGCGAAACATGCATAGTCGCCCTTCGTTCACGGAGCTTACGCAAATCGCAGACGCCTGGCGTCCCTATCGTTCCGTGGCAGCGAGAATGTTGTGGCAGTGTTATCTGGCGGACCGCAAGGGTGCCAGCTAATTAGTGGATTGATAACTCCCAACTCCCGATATGAAGTTTGAATGGAATGAAGCGAAGGCTGCGGCCAATCTAATCAAGCATAGCATCTCGTTCGAAGAAGCGATTACTGTCTTTGATGATCCTCTTTACGTTGATTTCTACGATCCACGCCATTCGCAAGCCGAGCATCGCTATATTATCATTGGAGAATCTAAACAGGGCCGAATGCTAATCGTGTCCTACACTGAACGTGATGAAATTATTCGACCGATCAGCGCAAGGAAAATGACACGAAGCGAAAGAAAAGATTATGAAGAAGGTTGAAGCAAAAATCGACGACGATCTGATGCCAGAATATGATCTGAAGAGTTTGCGTGTCAGGAAGCTCGGCTCTGGGAGGAAGAGGTTCGGCAGTTTCAGTTCTGCACCGATCAGACCCACCCAGGCTTTGTATATCAAACTTGGCCAAGGCGGTGTCTGGGAAACCGAGTGTATCAACGAAACCCAGACGCTTCGATTGGGCTACAAAGAAG
>Ga0066710_100004492_pt1 | contig 12373 bp, 10 predicted proteins | sample GraSoiAngelo_159_FD_79666 | JGI IMG/M metagenome (GOLD analysis project Ga0066710, IMG submission 79666) | Grasslands soil microbial communities from the Angelo Coastal Reserve, California, USA - 14_1009_16_40cm | ecosystem: Environmental > Terrestrial > Soil > Grasslands | place: USA...
CGCAGGGCGGCGATTTCCTCAAGCGGAATGCCATAGATGAGAGCCCAGAAGTTTGCCGAGCGGGGAGAAAGCCTTTGCTCGTTCCGTATCACCTCCTTGATCTGGTCCTGGGAGAAGGTCTTCCGCAGCCAGGTGATTGCCGGACGGTCACCCAATTCCAAAACCCTGAAAATGGTGTACTCCGGATACTGTATGGGATCGAAAGTTTCAAGGTCCACATTCCAAAAAAGTGCGTGTAAGTCTTGTGGAATCATACATATACTATATCAGAAACTGGAATTCTTGCAAGCGGCGGCGGGATTGATTAGGCCTTTAGCACAGGTTACGACCAACATTGCCGCGCCCGCACGGCGACGAACGATGGAACGGCCGATTCATCGCTTCTTAAAGTATTACTTCATGATTTCCCTTGTGACGGGCCCCAGGTTTTCTAATGCCCGGCACGCTTTCTCGCAGGGCTTCGGTTTAGAATAACGAACATTGTCATGGCTGAAGCAGACGTCATTGCAGACCGGGAGCAGCCGGCGAGCCGCCCATTGAGCACGGCAGACATCCTGATTGCGATCCCCACCTTCAATAATGAAGGTACGATCGGGCCGGTGTTGAAGGCGGTTCGGGCCGCGTTGCGGTGGTTCCCGAAAAGGAAAGCGGTCATCGCTCAGGTCGACGGAGGATCGAGTGATTCCACGGTCGCGCGCGCGAGAGACAGCGTCGAAGGACAAGAGCCGGTCCTACAGGTTTCGTATCCACTCTATCCTTTGCACAAGCTTGAAGTATCTCACCAATCCGTTCCTGGTAAGGAGAACGCGTATCGCAGGATCTTTCTCCTGGCAGAAGAACTCGGAGCGAAAGCCTGTTGTGTTGTAGGGGGAGACGCCCTCGTCATCACGCCAGACTGGATTGTTTCGCTCGTGCAGCCAATCCTGGACATGAATTTCGATCTGGCCGCTCCGCTCTACCAACGCGACAAATACGACGGCCTCCTCGTCAGCGGCATTCTTTACCCGGCGGTGCGGGCTCTCTTTGGCAAGCGCATCAGGCAGCCTGCCGGCAGCGATTTCGGTTATTCGCGCGCTTTAATTCTCCGGTGTCTCTCGTTGGATACATGGAACACCGAATCTGCGCGGCGAGATATCAACTTTTGGGTGAGCATGCAGGCCGCGCAAGAGGACATGAAACTCTGCCAGGTCCATCTTGGGTCGCGTCCACGGGTGAAACTGGATGCGGCGTTGGACGTGAGCTCGATCCTGGCGAATCTAGCCGGCGCGATGTACAGCGAGATGGAACGGACAGCCGAAGTGTGGCAGCGCATTCGCGGCTCGAGCCCGGTTCCGGCCTTCGGCCTGCGGTTCGATCCGGAAACAGACGCGCACCTGACCGATGTGACACCCATGATTGAAATGTTCCGCATCGGCTGCCAGAACCTGCAGGACATTTGGGGCCTGATTCTCCCGCCCGCCGCCATGCTGGAGTTAAAGCGAATGAGCCGCCAATCCGGACACGAGTTCCACTATCCGGCTGAGCTCTGGGCGCGTACTGTTTACGATTTTGCTGTGGCCCATCGCCTTCGCCCCATCGGACGGGATCATTTGCTCCGGGCTCTGACACCGCTCTACCTGGGATGGATCGCCTCATTCATGGTCCGCGTGGCGGAAATGAGCGCCGGTCAGGCGGAAGAGCAGATCGAAAAGCTGTGCGAGGCGTATGAATCTCAAAAGTCATATCTCATCTCGCGTTGGAGATGGCCGGATCGCTTCATGCCTTAGATGCCATCACTAAGGAGGATATATGTGGGAACAAATCAATGCCCTGCTGACACAATCCTCGAGCCGGGTCTTTACGGGCATAGCCAATTTTCTGCCCGGTTTGCTCGCGTTGATGGTGATCTTTTTGATCACGGTCACTCTCGTAGCAATTCTTCGCATCATTCTGCGGCGGTTTTTGCGTAGCATCGATTTTGACCTCCGGGTGGTGCGATGGGGATTTCCGGAGCTGGCCGAGTGGTCGCCCCGCCGAAGCCCGGCATTGCTGCTGATTCGAATCATCAGCTGGACGATTCTCATTCTGGGTTTGCTGGCCGGGATCAGTGCGCTCGACGCCGCGCTGCCGTCTCTGCTGGTCGTCCGGCTCTTCGCCTACATTCCCAACGTGCTCGCGGCGCTCCTCGTGCTTGCCGTGGGCGTATTCGCCGCGCGTTCGCTGGCGCGCAATGTGCTCATCAGCGCTGTCAATATGAAGCTCCAGTCTGCACGCTTGCTCAGCCTTGGCGTCAAATGGATGGTGCTGGTATTGGCTGCAGCAATGGCGCTGGAGCACCTGGGCATTGGAGGAAACATTGTGATGCTTTCCTTCGGAATCTTGTTCGGAGGTATTGTGCTGGCGCTGGCTCTGGCCGTCGGTTTGGGCTCCAAGGATATGGTTAGCCGCTCCTGGGAGCAACAAAGCCATAGCGAAAAAGGTCCGGAAGAGCATCTCCAGCATTTGTAAGCGCCAAATAAACACGAAGACACAAAGGCTCAAAGACACAAAGAAGGGCCGCAATCAAAAGTTCATTGAGCGGCCCTTCTTTGTGTCTTTGAGCCTTTGTGTCTTCGTGTTTTATCGCCAGGGAGCAAGGTCGAGAATCCCCTGAAGGGGTATGCGGGCCCACGCGGGCCGGTTGTTGATTTCATATCGCAACTCGTAAAGCGCTTTGTCCAGCAGGAAAATATCGAGCAACTTCTCCAACGTGGTGGGATCTTCCGGCAGAACAGCGCTCCCTTTTGCGCACTCGCAATAGGTCTTCAGGAAAAGCGAACAAATTTCACTCTCCCACAGCCTGGCGCAAACCGAAAGTGCTTTCAACTCGTCGGGCCTGCGGTTGGTGTGAGTGAACAGTCCTGTATACGCCGCATAACTGAAGGACCGCAGCATTCCCGCCACATCCTTCAGCGGTGACGTTTTGGCACGCCGCTCCGCAAGCGGCCGCCCAGGCTCGCCTTCAAAATCAATGATCACGTAATCATTTTTGACGCGAAGGACTTGCCCAAGGTGGTAATCGCCGTGAACGCGCGTCTTGTATGCAGTGACTGGAAATGATTCGAGTCTTTCCAGCCCGCTCATGAGACGATCCTCCCGCCCCAACACCTGCTCCGCCGAGGCAGATGCATCTTCAGCTAATCGCGATAAGTTTTCCCGCAGGAGTTTGAAAGTCTGCACGGCGCTTTTCCGCAGAAGGTTGATGACGAGCGCGAGGTCCTGACCGGAGAATGGTTCCGGAGAAAATGCGGGATTTTGATGCTCTGCCGCAAGCGCCAGGTGCAGTTCAGCGGTGCGGCGTCCGAGCGTCGCCGCTGCGTCCAGGGATAAGCCGATAGCTTCGCGGAATATGGCTGATCTTTGCAATTCATCGGTGTGCGATGGAGCGCTGACCACTCCCAACCGCTCTGTTTCACTGCCCGCGGCGAAATGCTCATAAAAACGCTTCAGCTCTTCGAGCATCCATTGCCAGGCGTTTCCCTGGTTCTCCACGTTGGATTGAAGGATGGCCATCGTCTGGGCCTCGCCCTCGAACGGGACGTATTCGAGCGCGCCGGCCAGCCGTGGCGCGCGCTCGAAGGCAGCTTCAGCTTCCTCGGTGAGATACCGGAGAACCTCCAATTCAGGATTCACTCCCGGCTCCAGCTTCCGATAGAGTTTGAGCATCAGCAGGTCTCCGTAGAAGACGGCGGTGTTGCTGTGCTCTGCGGGCGCCCGAGGCGCGAACGGGGTTTCGCCGCGGGCCTGGCTCAACTGCGCAAGGTAACGCGTAGGCGTGGCTCGAATCGCGCCCCTGCGTGTGTACAGTTCCGAGGCGGAGCTGATGATCTCGATCAAGGCGCGGCACGCGCCGTCGTCTGCTGTGCCGTCGCAGAGTAAAGCATTCATGCCATCCCACTGCACCCGGCACAAGACTCTCTCGGGTGTGGCGGACATCCAGGTTTCGGCCGGATCGGCGGGAATAACCGAAATTGGGACAAAGTAGGTTTCCGTACCAGTATCCGAATATCGGATGCGCAATAAAGCGAGAGCGGCGGGAGACCGAGCGCCCTCCAATTCCGTCCAGTCGCGGATACGAACAGTTTCGATCGTTTTTCCCTTGCCGGCAAACCAACGTTGCGCCGATAGAAAACGGGGCAGAATTCCGCTCTCCAGGGTTTCGCCTACCCCGCTTTCAAAAAGTTCTTTCCAACTGCTTACGGACAACGACGTCACCTCCTCCGCCGGTGCGGTCCGGCCTACTTCCGCCGGCTGGGGCGAGCCCTGAAGCTCGAACCAGTAGAATCCGTATGGGTTGAGGCTGAGCGCGTAAGGAGCGCGGCTGATAACAGGAAAGTCGGTATAGCCGAACATCTCGACCAGCTTCATACCGGCAAAGCCGGAAAGATCTAATTCAACGGCTTGCGCGAAGCGCGAAAGGTTCGCGACGCAGAGGATCTGATCATTCCTGTACCGCCGGAGATAGGCCAGAACCTTCCGGTTTTGGGGGCTCAGGAACTCAATGGCTCCGCGGCCGAACACCTTGAACAGCTTTCGCAGCGCGATCATGTTGCGCATCCAGTGTAGAAGCGAACTGGAATCGCTGAGTTGGGCCTCGACGTTTACAGCTTCATATCCGTAAACGGGATCCATGATGATAGGACTATAGAGCCGTGCGGGATTGGCGCGGGAAAAACCGGCATTACGATCCGGACTCCATTGCATCGGCGTGCGCACGCCATTACGGTCGCCCAGATAGATGTTGTCGCCCATGCCGATCTCATCGCCGTAGTAAATAATCGGTGTGCCGGGAAAGGAAAACAGGAGGCTGTTCAGCAGCTCAATGCGCCGCAGGTTGTTGTCCATCAGCGGGGCCAGGCGCCGCCGGATGCCCACATTGACCTTCATCTTGGGATCGGCGCTGTAGGCCAGGTACATATAATCCCGCTCGTCGGCCGTCACCATCTCCAGGGTGAGCTCGTCGTGGTTTCGCAGGAACAGGCCCCACTGGCAGGTCTCAGGAATATCCGGCGTCTGCGCCATGATGTCGGTGATCGCGTGGCGGTCTTCCATACGCAGCGCCATGAAAATTCGGGGCATGACCGGAAAGTGAAACGCCATGTGGCATTCATCGCCCTCGCCGAAATACGGACGCACGTCGGTCGGCCACTGGTTCGCCTCGGCAAGGAGCATGCGAGCCTGGTACCGCTGGTCGAGTTCCCTCCGGATTCGCTTGAGGACAGCATGGGTTTCCGGAAGATTTTCGCAGTTTGTGTCATCGCGTTCGACAAGGTAGGGAATTGCATCCAGACGCAAGCCGTCGACGCCCATATCCAGCCAGAACCGCATCGCTTCCAGGACACGTTCAAGCACTACCGGATTGTCAAAGTTCAGGTCCGGTTGGTGAGAAAAGAAGCGATGCCAATAGTAGGCGTTTGCGACAGGATCCCAGGTCCAGTTCGACTTTTCTGTGTCCGTGAAAATGATTCGAGCGTCGCTGTACTTCTTGTCCGTGTCGCTCCAGACATAGATGTCCCGATCCGGCGAGCCCGGCGGGGCATGCCGCGCTGCTTGAAACCATTGATGCTGGTCGGAGGTGTGATTGATTACCAGTTCGATGACGACCTGGAGATTTCTTTCATGCGCGGCATTCAGGAATTTCTTGAAATCGTCGAGCGTGCCGTAAAGCGGATGAACGTTCACGTAATCGGCTATGTCGTAGCCGTCGTCGCGTAGAGGCGAAGGAAAAAACGGAAGCAGCCACAGACATGTGACCCCAAGATCCTGCAAGTAATCCAGCTTGTCTAAAAGGCCCGGAAAGTCCCCAACGCCGTCGCCGTTGCTGTCGAAAAAAGCCTTGACGTGTGTTTCATAAATGATGGCGTCCTTGTACCACAACGGATCCATGGCCGGCTCCTATAAACTCTCTTCTATTTTATTTCACGGCTCCTGCTGTGAGTCCGGCCACGATCTTCCGTTGGAAGAAGACGACCAGAAGGATCAGCGGAACTGAACTCGCAATCACGCCTGCGGCGATTTGTCCCCAGGGTATGTCATACATGAAGGCGCCGCTCAAAGTCGCCACGCCCAGCGTCACCGTCTTCTGCGATTCGATGTTTATGAATGTCAGCGCGAGCATGAACTCATTCCACGCAAAGATGAATACCAGAATCCCGGCTGTGATCAGCGCGGGCGCCGCAAGGGGAAGAACGATCATCCGGTAGGCTTGAAATCTTGTCAGACCGTCGATTGCGGCGGCTTCCTCCAGTTCGAATGGAATCTGTTCAAAGGAACCCGTCAACAGCCAAATGGCAAACGGGAGGTTCAACGCCGAATACGGCAGGATGAGGCCCCATGGGTGATTGACCAGCCCGGCTGCCCGCACGAACTCGTACAGCGGGAGGAGGAAAACAATTGGTGGAAAAAAAGCCATCGCGAGAAGGACGGAACGCGCCACAGACCGGAATCGGCTGCGAATGCGCGCCAGCATGAATGCGGCCAGGGATGCCGCTCCGACACAGGTGATCGCGGACATCGTTGAAATAATGATGCTGTTCAGGTAGTACCGGAAGAAAGGCCTCCTCTCGAAAAGCTGCCGGTAGTTTGCCCCGGTCGGATCGTGGGGAACAAGCGTCGGCGGTATGACGGCTAGTTCCGCCGGCGTCTTCAACGAGGAGACGACATGCCACGCTATCGGCGCGAGCGTTGCCAAACAACAGGCGGCCACGAAGATTTTAGAAAAGCTCCTCATACTTCATCTGCACCAACCGGTACAGAGCGATTCCAAGAAGCGCCAGGATCGCTACCGGCGTCACGGCCATGGCGGAGCCATAACCGAGGTCGAGGTAGCGCATATACGTTTGGTATGTGTAAATAGACACCGTTTCCGTTGCTCCTCCCGGTCCGCCACCGGTCATCACCCAGACCAGATCGAAGACCGCAAACGCCTGGACGAGCCGGAAAATCAAGGCAACGAAAACAAAGGGCAACAGGTGTGGCCACGTCACGTATCGAAAACTCGCCCAACGGCCTCCGCCATCGATCTGAATGGCCTCGTACAGATCCTGCGGGATGTTCTGCAATCCAGCCAGCAGAATAATGAATACGAAGGGAAATGACTTCCAGACGTCGGCCGCGATAATGGCAAACATCGCCGTCGAAGGCGCAGCCAGCCACGTGACAGGGGATTCGACAAGTCCCATACGCATCAGAACAGCATTCAGCACACCGTATTGATCATTAAAGATCCAAGACCAGAGCACTGCGATAATGGCTGTGGGTAGCGTCCACGGGACCAGGAATATCGTACGTACAAGACTTCGCCACCCGTGAAGCGCATCCACCGACAATGCCAGCAACAGTCCGAACAGGAACTCGACTGCGACGGAAACCACGGTAAAGAACGTGGTCGTCAAGAGACTGCTGTGAAACCTTGAATCAAAAACCAGCCTTCTGAAGTTGGCCAGACCGGCGAACTCGGCTCGAAATCCCGTCGCCAGACTGTCATGAAAGAAGCTGAGCGCCAGCGTGCGGATCACGGGATACAGCACAACGATCGAAAGGAGCACGAGAGCAGGTAAGAACCAAAGCGCTGCGGATTTCCGTTTCACTGTCGGGCTTCTCCCAACAACAGCCGCGTTTCGCGAGCGGCTTCGTTCAAGGCTCGCAGCGGAGTGGCGCTTTCGGTCAGAGCGGCGCTCAGCCAACGCTGCAGGATGTCGGAAGCTTGCGCATATTCCGGTATCGGAGGACGCATGCGCGCTGCTTCGAGAACCGGAACGAATTCTGGTGGAACGAGGCTTTTTCGCGAGGGAACCCTTCCCATCCGCAATTGCACCTTTCGAAGCTGTTCGGGTCCCGTCAAAAAATTCACAAGTTGCCAGGCGGCTTCCGGGTCGCGAGTGAACCTGGAGATCGCAAAACCCCAGCCGCCCAGCGTGGCGGCGCTCTCGCGGCCGGGAGCATGAACGACAGGAGCCATTCCCACACGGCCTTCGGCGCCGAGGGGCGTCTCTTTCATGAGAGTCCATACATACGGCCAGTTGCGAAGGAATACCGCCCGTCCGTTCTGAAACAGGTTTCGCGTATCCTCCTCGATGTAAGTCGTTACTGCGGGCGGCGAGATGCTGCCGATCGTTCTCTTCAGGAATTCGAGCGCGTGGAGGGCTTCCGGACGGTCCAGAAAAACTTTACCGGTTTCACTGTCGATCCATTCTCCGCCGAAGCCCCACAACACCTCGAGATAGACTGTGACCAGGCCCTCATATTGCTTGCCCTGCCACAGGAATCCCCACCGCTCGCTGGTTTTGAATTCGCGGGCCATGCGTTCGAGTTCATCAAAGGTTTCGGGTGGCCGGGGAACCAGATCTTTTCTGTAGTAGAGAACACCCGCGTCGGTAAACGCCGGAACTTGGTACAGCCGTCCCCTGTAAGAACCGGCCCGAAGGTCCACTGGGAGAAGATCCTGACGATCGGCCGGTGAGAGGCGCGAGGTCAAATCGAGCAGCCACCCCGCTGCGGCAAATTTAGGCACCCAGATGACGTCGCAGTAGACGATGTCGTAGCCGGCGGCCCCGGACAGAAAAGAGGTGGAGTACATGTCTTCGCGCGTGTTGGTGGCTGGAGGGCCCTCGACCAACCGCACTCGGATATCGGGATGGTTCTTCTCAAATTCGGCGAAGAGATCACGCCATACCCCTGTCCCATCGGGCTCCATCAGTATCGAAAGGCCGGCGCTTAGCCGGGCCGGACCACGCAAGCTAAGCGCGAAGAGCCCGAGGATCGGGATGACAGCCAACGTTCGAGCCAGAACTCTTTTCGAAGACATGGAGATCTTTGGCATCAATGGAGATGTTCACCCTGCCCGGAGCCGGCGGCTCGGAGGCCAGCGCCGTCAGCGTCACCGCGTCGATCCGCATTCCCACCAGGCAATGTAAGCCCAGGTTTTCGATCCATGAAACCGTGGCTGAAATCGTCCCGCCCAGACGGATGGCTTCAGGTCTGAGCCCGATGAGAGCTTCTCCGGAAAAATCCGTTCCCGTGCCGACGACTTCCGAGCCGAGCCGAAAACGACCCTTCTCCAGTCTCGCTTCGAAAAGATTCATCGAAGGAGACCCGATGAAAGAAGCCACAAAACAATTGCTGGGACGCCAGTACAATTCTTGCGGACTTCCGATCTGCTGGATTTTGCCGCGCTCGAGAACAACCACGCGGTCTGCGAGAGTGAGTGCTTCAACCTGGTCGTGTGTGACATAGACGGCCGTCGCACGGATTCTCTCGAATAGCTCTTTCAGATCGTGACGGACTCGCTCGCGCAAAGAAGCGTCGAGATTGCTCAGAGGTTCGTCAAAAAGAAAAGCCCGCGGATCCCGGATCAGGGCCCGTCCCACCGCAACTCGCTGGCGCTGCCCGCCGCTGAGGGCCGCCGGCTTCTTATCCAGCAGATCTTCGATTTCCAGCGTCCTGGCGGTCTCCCGGACTCGCCGCTCGATTTCATTTGCGCTGAGTTTTTTCAAGCGCAAGTTGAGCGCAAGGTTCTCATAGGCGGTCATGTGCGGGTAGAGCGCGTAGGACTGGAAGACCATTGCGATGTTGCGGAAACGCGCCGCCACTCCATTGACCAACCGGTCTCCGATCCACACGTTACCCGACGTCGGCTCCTCCAGCCCCGCGATAATCCGCAGCAGGGTGGACTTTCCGCAGCCCGAGGGACCGACCACCGTGACCACTTCACGGTCGCCAATCTCCAGCGACAGGTCGTCCAGCGCGAGAGCATTGCCGAAACGGCGTGACACGTGTTCCAAACGTATCGCAGACATACAGAGCTTTCAGTCTACAATACATGCCCGCCTGCGTGGCGGTGCGAGGTTCGAGACACTCGCAGGCGCGAGGTAAGAATGCCTCCGTTTTCAGCCGCGAGGCGGCGCAAGAACGTAGCCACGGCTGAAGGCCGTGGAAAGGCATTTATCGTCGAAACCCAATTTTTTGATGGCTGCGCGCTGTCGCGCTTGAAAAATCTTTCGCCCCTGACGGGGCTTGGTTTTGCCCAAACGGAAACCACGGCCTTCAGCCGTGGCTATGTTCTGACGCCGCTCCGCGGCTCCTTTCGTCTCATCCCGACTTGCTCGAGACTTAGGAGTTCTGAAATTACGTGATCTCGCCCGACAAGGACCGGAGATGACGCCGCATCAGAACGTCGCAATCGGGTTGAGTGGCGATCCGGTACCGCCCTTAATCGGCAGCGGTGCAGCCGTTAGCAGGAACTCCCACCGCTTGCGAGTGGCGGCGGCCTCGCTCAGAGCTTCAAGGTCGCAGTTGTCGATCAAGTGGACACCCAACGATACCAGTGCGAAGTCGTGGATCGCGCCGACAAGGTCTGATGGAGACACGTACTGTGGATGATCCGCGGCAAGGATCGCGATATCCTGCTTCTTCAACCAGGGAATCACCGAAGGGTCGAGTCCTGCGTCTTTGCCGCCCTGGACTCTTCCCCGCTGGTAGGGACCCGCTTCCTTGCGGCGGGCCCACACGCCGGCGCGAACGAACACGGCATCACCGGGCAGTATCTTCAATCCAGCCTTTTTCAGCCACGCCTCGATATCTTCGACGTAGATCGGGGTGCCCGGATCGAGATATTTCACGCCCTTGAGCTGCGGGATATCGATGAGGATGCCACGGGTGAAGATTCCATTCTTGAGATTGTGAATTGAGTTTTTCGAGTGGCCGTTGGCCTTCTTCACCTGTTCCGGATCAGGCTTGTAGCCGTTGTAAAATACGCCGTCGTAGTTGATATGCGCCAGCGAGTCGAGATGAGTATGCGCGATTCCGTGGAACGCGACTCCGATCCGATCGGACCCAAGCGCGAGCATCTCGTGCTCATACGGCTGCGGATTGTCGATCGCCTTTTCGGTGTCCGCATCACTGGCGAGCGATACTGAGAAGCCCTCCCTCACCAAGGCGGCAGCCTGCTTTCGCTTCGCCGGGGTAATGAAATTCATCGTACCGATCTCATCGTCTTTGCCCCAGCGGCCCCAGTTATTGAGGTCCTTCTTCCACTGCTCGAACTGCTCTTTGGTCACTCTACGGCTCGCCGTGCTGGTCCCTTGCGGAGCACGCGCAGTCGCCGTTACGGCCACAATCATCACGACCGACAAAATTCCTAATGCAAGCTGCCTTGACATTTGTCCCTCCTTACGACCCGCTACGAAGCGAGCAATAAATGTGTATGTTCAGCCCTACGCTGCCGAGTCTTTGGCCGATGGTGATGCCCGTGAAAATCGGTGACCGATTCTATAGCGAAAGGTGCGCTCAAAGAAATTTTTCGGCGGCGATTATTTTTCCGAATGCCTGTGGGACGCGGAGCCGATCGACATCGGGTAATCTATAGGCATGCGCATCGCGACTTGGAACGTCAACTCGCTGAAGGCCCGGCTTGAGAAAGTCACATGGTGGCTCGATCGGGCCAAGCCCGACGTGCTCCTGATGCAAGAGACGAAGCTGGCCGATGCAGACGCGCCGGCCGCGGTGTTCCGTCAGGCCGGCTATGCGCTGGTGCACCATGGCGAAGGCCGATGGAACGGCGTCGGCATCGCGAGCCGCTGCGGCATCGACGCCGTGGTCACCAACTTTGGCGAGCCGCTGCGCCTCGCGCAGACGTCCGATACCGGCGACGACGAACCGCTCGCCGAGGCGCGGATGATCTCCGCCGAATGCGGTGGCTTGCGCGTCGTCTGCGTGTACGCGCCCAACGGCCGGCTCGTTGGCTCGTCGTTCTACGAAGCCAAGCTCGCGTGGTTCGATCGGCTCGCGCGATGGCTCAACGAGGCGATCGACGCCAACGCGCCGGTCGTGCTCGGCGGCGACCTCAATGTGGCGCCCGAAGACGTCGATGTGTGGGACGCCCGCGCCTGCCATGGTGGAACGCACGTCTCCGAGCCGGAGCGGGAGGCGTTCGCACGCCTTTGCCGCGGGGGACTCGTTGACGCCTACCGGCTGTGCCATTCCGAGCCGGGGCGGTACACGTGGTGGGACTACCGCGCCGGCAATTTCCACAAAAACTTTGGCATGCGTATCGACCACCTGCTGGTAAGCGCCCCGCTGAAGCCGCGCGTCGTCTGGGCCGAGATCGACCGTGAGGCGCGCAAGGGGAAGCCGATACCCTCGGACCATGCGCCGCTGGTTGTTGATATCGACAGGCCTGGCAGCCCCTTCGATGCCGGCTGGGTCTCGGCCGAGGAGCGCATCGCCGGACGCCGCGCACGCCTGGGCTGACCATAAGCGTTAACTTAGCGAACTGTGAGTGAATTGGAACTCCCGGACGGGCGTGTGTGAGCGCCCCCTGCGGCTTCGCGGCCGTCCCCCTTTTGCAAGGGGGACA
>Ga0066710_100004495_pt1 | contig 12369 bp, 13 predicted proteins | sample GraSoiAngelo_159_FD_79666 | JGI IMG/M metagenome (GOLD analysis project Ga0066710, IMG submission 79666) | Grasslands soil microbial communities from the Angelo Coastal Reserve, California, USA - 14_1009_16_40cm | ecosystem: Environmental > Terrestrial > Soil > Grasslands | place: USA...
CCCTCGTCGCAACGCTTCTGCAAGGGTTGACTGCGCGCAACGGTTTGACGGGCGTCAAACCCGCCGCGTAGACTCCGGCGCCTGATGCCGAGACGCCTGCTGGCAGGCGTGGGCGCTCTGACGCTCGCTCTGCTGGCCACGTTCGTCCCCGACATCGATGGCGTTCACGCAGCCACAGCTCACTGCACAGGCTGGTCGAGCACGACTCGCCCGCCCAGCACCATCCGGGTGTACCGATCGGGACTGCATCGCACGGTCGCGGTCGACTTCAGGCAGTACGTCCGGGTCGTCGTGGCCAACGAATGGGGTCCGACACATCCCCGCGCATCGCTTCGCGCCGGCGCCATCGCCATCAAGCAGTACGGGTGGTACTTCGCCATGCACTGGCGCGGCGGACGCGATTGGGCGGGCCGTTGCTTCGACGTCGTGGACACCACCCACGACCAGGTGTACGCGCCGTCGAAGACGATCTACCCGACCCAGGACGACGCGGTGCGCGCCACCTGGAATCTGACTCTGCGCAAAGGCACGTCGTTCTTCATGACCGGCTACCGGGCGGGCGACGGTATCTGCGGCGACCAGCAGGACGGCTGGCACCTGATGCAGCGGAACGCCTCGGCCTGCGTCATGGAACGCGGCGAGTCCATGGAGCAGGTCCTGCGCCGGTATTACGGCTCGAGTGTTTCCGTGGTCGACCCGGGGCTCAACGACGTGACCGGCGACGGCTACGGCGATGGAGCCGCGGTCGTGACCGACGCTGTCACGGGACAGGAGACCGCCGCACTCGCGACGTCGGATCCGCGGACCGCCGTTCAGCTCGCATCCGTCAGCCAGCCCGTCGTTCTGGCGACGGTGTCAGCCGGCAGCCTGCTCGATCAGGCCACGACCGACCTCAACCGCGATGGTCGGCGCGACCTCGTTCAGCTGATCGCGACGGCGAATGGCGGCGCGCAGTTGAAGGTGATGCTGGGCTCGAGCACGGGCTTCCGTCCGGGAGTCGCCTGGTGGTCAGGGATCGTCCAGGGCTCGAATCTCCGCGGAGCCACCGTCCGTGTGGTCACGGGCGACTTCGACGCGGATGGCCTCGGCGACGTCGGTCTGCTGCGCGTCATCCCGGCGCCACCGCCAAATTCGCTTCTGTCTGCCCAATCGGCTTTGAGCACGCTGTTCCTGCTGCGGTCGACCGGCAGCGGGCTGCGCGGCCCCGCGGTCCAGTGGCAGCAATCGATCGATCTGAGTGCTGCGAAGGCGCTGGCTGGTGACGTGACCGGCGACGGCCGCGCCGATCTCGTCCTCCTGCGCCCGACGTCTGCAAACGGCACGGCGATCCAGGTAGCTCCTTCGACCAACACCCGCGGCCTCAGTCACCTGCGCGACTTCCTGACCCTGGCTACGCCACTCGCCAACCTCAAGGCGGTCGTCGCAGACGTCGATCGCAACGGCCGCGACGACCTGGCGCTGGCGGTCCGGCAAGGCGCCGACCAGCTGGCACTCGAGGTGGGCATATCAACAGGAACCAGCTTCCGCGCGGCCTGGTGGTTCAGGACGGCCAGCGCCTACAGCTGGTCAAGCAGCAAGGTGGCGACCGCAGACGTCGACCGAGACGGCCGCGCGGACCTGCTGGCGTTCCGCGATGGTGGCAGCCTTGGTGGCAGCGTGGTCGACCTGTTCCACTCGACCGGCAGCTCGTTCGCGCTGAGCCGTTGGCGAACCCTCCCGGAGGCGTGGAGCCAGCTCGCTCCGGTTTGACCGGGCGCTCGTCCCCCTTTGTAATCGTGCCCAGGCCAGTCCGGGAGATTAGCCGCGGATTTCGGCCTCCTCCGTGGGCGCACCTTCGGATGGCACCTCGCGGGCAAACGTCCGGATGATGGAAACCACCTCATCGGGGTCGTCGGTCAGGCGCAGCAGGCTCAGGTCGGCATCAGCGATGGCGCCGGCTTTCAGCTGAACTTCGCGCATCCAGTCGATCAAGCCCTGCCAGTACGTCGTCCCGACCATGACCACCGGAAAATGGCGGATCTTGCCCGTCTGGATGAGCGTGAGCGATTCGAACAGCTCGTCGAGCGTCCCGAAACCGCCCGGCAGGATGACGAACGCGTCGGCGTACTTCACGAACATGGTCTTTCGCGCGAAGAAGTAGCGGAACTCGATCCCAAGGTCGACGTAGGCATTGATCGACTGCTCGTGAGGCAGCTCGATGTTGCACCCGATCGACAGGCCGCCTGCCTCCTGGCAGCCACGATTTGCGGCCTCCATCGCGCCCGGCCCACCGCCGGTGATGACGGCGAAGCCCGCTTCGGCCAGCAGGTGCCCGACGGTCCGCGCCGTGTCGTAGGTGCGGTCGCCCGGACGGACGCGGGCCGACCCGAAGACGGTCACTGCCGGCCCGATACCTGCCAGGGCGTCAAAGCCTTCGACGAACTCGGAAAGGATCCGCAGGGCGCGCCAGGGGTCGGAGTCGAGAAAGGCGGGCCGCTCGTGGCGTTGAAGGAGGCGTTCGTCTTCGGTCGCATCGCCGGTGGGTTTGAGCAGACGGGCCTTGTCGGGCCGCATGACCACCCGGCCGCTTCGACGGCGGTTCTCCTCCGGTTGAGCCGGTCGGCTGTGGTCCTCAGTGGAATCGTTCATCGTTCGGCTAGGATGCCATCCCTGAGAAGCGCGATGCAGGAAACTCCGCCGTCGGGCAGATTGGGATTGTCGGTCGCGATCCTGCTGGCGATCGCCGGGACGATCTTCATCGGCCAGGGAATGGGCATCATCCGCGGCTCGAGCTTCATGGTGGACGACCAACGCTGGGCCCTGATCGGCCTCGTGATGGACATGGCGGCCACAGGGATCGCCTGGGTCACCCTCCGCGCTCGGTCGTAGCCAAGAGCCAGCGTTTCCAGGTCGCCTCGGATGGACCCGCGCTGAAGTCCGCGCCATTGCGCACCAGGGGCAGCTTCAGTAGCCGGGCGTTTGCCAGGAGCTTGCCCGCGAGCTCATCGTCGGTCATCCGGAGATAACCGAGCCCGGACTCGCGCCATGCCCGGCCATCCGTGTCCGCCAGCGCCGCTGCGCCCAGCTTCTCCACGAAGCGCCGCAGCTCTCCGGGCGCGATCGGGCGGCGGCGCAGGTCCACAAACGAGATCTCCGCACGGCGCTCCTTGAAGAAGCGCAGCGCCGCCCTCGTCCCCCGATCTGCTTCAAGGCCGAATACCTGGATCGTGCCGCCCGACGCTGCCACGCAGGGATGGTAGCGAGCCGTTGGCTGGCAGCGAGCCAGGACGGCGCCAGCCACCAGCCGGCGGCCCCGAGCAGCTCCCCGCGGTACCATCGCCCGAACGGCAAGCGGACCGAACAACTCCGGGAGGATGGCAGCGTGGGAGGTGTCGGTGTGACCGTCTGGTTCACGGTCCAGCTCGAGGATCGGCCCGGCGCACTTGCCCAGGTCGCGAATGCCCTGGCCGAACGCAAGGTGAATATCACGGGCATCGTCGGGGTGGCCGAGGACACCGACGGCGCCCTTATGCTCACAACCAGCGATCCGGCCCAGACCAGGTCGGTATTCGAAGCCCTCGGCCTGCCGTACGAGGAGCACGACCCGTCGGGCGGCCTCGCGCCCGACCGCCTTCCGGAGGTCCAGCGTGGCCTGGCCGACCGGGGCATGTCCGTGACCCGCTGACGCCGGTGCCGCGCACCGCTAGCCAGCGCCCCGACACGGTCGCAATCCGCCTGGATCACCTCGACCGGCCCGAAGCCATTCCGGCTATCGCGGCTCGCGTCGCGGCTGCGGGCGGGACGGTTCGAACACTGTCCACGGTCCGCCGGATGGATGGCGAGACGAAGCTCGCGGAGATCGAGCTCGAGGTCGAAGGCCTCGACGAGGCGAGCCTGGTGGCGGCCCTGGCCGGCGAGCCGGACGTTCGGGCTCACCGCTTGACGCGCTCGCTGGACCGCGTCTTCGGGAAACGGATCATCGTCATCGGCGGCGGCGCGCAGGTGGCACAGGTCGCGCTGGGAGCGGTGAGCGAGGCCGATCGTCACAACCTGCGCGGCGAACGGATCAGCGTCGACACCATCGCGCTCATCGGTGAGGAGAACATCGCGGCCGCCGTCCGCGCCGTGGCCGACCTGCCGCGCGCCCACTGCCTGGTCCTGGCCGGCTCGCTCATGGGCGGCGACATCAGCCGAGCCGCGGACGAGCTTCGGGAGGTCGGCATCCCGATCATCGCCCTCAACATGGCGGGCTCGCTGCCCGAGCACGTCGACCTCGTCGTGTCGGATCCAGTACAGGCCGGCACCATGGCGGTCATGGCCATCGCCGATACCGCAAGCTTCGACCTCGCTCGCCAGCGCGGCCGGCGTTACTGAGCGGCCATGCGCATCGCCACCTGGAACGTCAACTCGCTCAAGGCCCGCATGGACAAGGTCGAGTGGTGGCTGGGTCGTGCGGAGCCGGATGTCCTCCTGATCCAGGAGACCAAGCTGACCGATCAGGACGCGCCGGTGATGCCTTTCCAGATGTGGGGATACGAGCTGCTTCACCACGGCGAGGGCCGCTGGAACGGTGTGGCAATCGCGTCGCGGGTTGGGATCGGGGGCGACGTGGTGACGAATTTCGGAGACGGACCGGTCCGGGATTCGGGGCCTGGGTCAACGACCGTGTTCGCGGAGGAGGATTTCAACCCGTTCGACGAAGCTCGCATGCTGAGCGCGGTCGCCGGGGCGATCCGCTTCGTGTCGCTCTATGCGCCAAATGGCCGCGTCGTGGGTTCGCCCTTCTACGACGGCAAGCTCGCCTGGTACGAGCGCCTGGCGCGCTGGCTTGCCGAAGCCGCCTCAACGTCCGAGCCACTCGTGATCGGGGGAGATCTGAACGTGGCGCCCGAGGACATCGACGTCTGGAACGCGCGGGCAGTCCACGGCGGCACGCACGTCTCCGAGCCCGAGCGCGCGGCCTTCCGGCGGCTGCTCGAATGGGGCCTGGCGGACACGTATCGGTCAAACCGATCCGAGCCGGGGCGCTTCACGTGGTGGGACTATCGCGCCGGCAACTTCCACAAGAATCTGGGGATGCGCATCGACCATCTTCTGGCAACGCCGCAGGTCGCGAAGCGAGTGATCTGGGCCGAGATCGATCGGGAGGCACGCAAGGGAACGCCGATCCCTTCCGATCACGCGCCCCTGCTGATCGACCTCGACGAGCCGGGCGTCCCCATCGATGCCGGCTGGGATGCAGCCGCGGCGCGCATCGCCGCGCGTGGAGGGACCCGCGTCGGCTGACCTGGCTCAGGAAGGAGCGGCGGCCTTCCGGTTCGTCGTCCGGGTGTTCTCGACGACGGTGCGCTGCTCTCGAGCGGTCCGGCGACCGTCCATCGCGTAGCGGTCGGCGGCCATGATATCGAAGGCGTGGACCGAGGCCTCCTGGTTGGAATAGCGCCCGGCTAGGAACGAACGGGAAGCCGTGCCTCGCTGCTGGAGCTCGACCACGTGATAGTCCTGCCGGTTGGTCAGGTCCCAGAACTCGACCGCGCCGCTGACGTCGAAGCCCGGCCGCGCCAGAGCGTCCGCCTCGACGTGCAGGTCGCACACGACCCGCGTCCTGTCGGGCGCGATCGGCCACGCCTGGTGCGTCAGGACGTAGTCGGGGTGAACGCTGACGATGAGGTTCGGCCACAGGATGTAGTAGTAGATGCGGCCCTGGTCGACCTCGTCGGCTCCGCTGATCGCCGGACGACCGTGGCGCAGGCCGTCCATGGACATGGTCTCGCAGCCGGCCGCGAGCGGCATCCAGCCGCCCTTCCATGGACCCGTCGGCTCGAAATCCACGCCCAGGTCGTAGGGAGTCAGGCGGTTGAGCAGGGGGTGGATGCCGGGGCAGTGGTAGCACTCCGAGTAGTTCTCGGCGACGATCTTCCAATTCGCGGCGACGTCGTATTCGAGGCGCGCTGCTCGACGCAGGGTCGAGAAGTCGCGCCGGAACTGGCGCGCGTGATGGTCGTGCCAGTCGCCCATCGACTCCGGGAGGGGGCGCGCATTCGCATCAAGGTTGACGAACACGAAGCCACCCCAGGTCTCGAGGCGAACGGGCGTAAGGCCGAATTCGGGCGGCGCGAAGTCCTCGATGTCCTCCATGTGCCTGGCTCGGACGAGGGTTCCCTCGAGGTCATAGACCCACGCGTGGTAGGGGCATTGGAAGCGGACCAGCCTGCCGGCATCGCCCTCGACGACGGCGGTACCGCGGTGGCGGCACACGTTGTAGAAGGCCCTGAGCCGATCATCCGGCCCGCGGACCGCGACGAGCGGCTCGCCGACCAGATCGAGCGTGAAATAGGTGCCCGGATCCGGAGCATCCTCCTCGCGGCCGACACAGATCCACTCGCGGAAGAACCATTCCTCTCGCTCGAACGCGAAGATGGCCGGGTCGTGGTACGTCCGGGCGGGCAGGAGCGTCGCGCCGCGAAAGGGCCGCCGGACCGCGGCGAGCTCCTCCGCGGTCAGCGGTGATCGAGGCCGGGGCTGCGGGTCCATTGCCATGCCCGATGACTGTAGCGCCCGCGCCCGCCTGGCGGCGGCGGCGGCCGGGCCGAGTGGCGGCGGCGGCCGCTGGCGCCGGGGCTCCCACCTGCCGCTACACTCCGCGGAGTGTCCCCACCGATCGTCCCGGACTTCCATGAGCGGATCGCTCGCGGCCGCTTCGCACTCGGATCTTGGGTGACCTTCCTGGATCCCTCCTCGGCCGAGGTCATGGCCGGCTCGGGCTTCGATTTTCTGATCGCCGACGGGGAGCACGGCGCCATCGGCAGCAGCGATCTCCTGGCCATCCTGATCGCCACTCGAGCGGCCGGGGTGCCGGTCCTCGCCCGGGTCGGGGCCAACGAGCCGATCCGCATCATGCAGGCGCTGGACCTGGGCGCGGCCGGCGTCGTGGTGCCACAGATCCGAACTGCCGACGACGTCCGGCGAGCCGTGGACTGGTGCCGCTACCCGCCGGTCGGGATGCGCGGCGTGGCGCCTCGCCGCGCGTCCGAGTACGGGCGCCATACCTCCGACTACCTGGCGACGGCCAACGCAACGGTCACCTGCTGCATCCAGATCGAGACGGCCGAGGCGCTGACCGACGTGGAGAAACTCCTCGCGGTGCCCGGCATCGACGCCCTGCTGATTGGCCCGAATGACCTGGCGGCGTCGATCGGCCGTCTCGGGCAGCCAGGCGATCCAAAGGTCGAGGCAGCAATCGGGCGGGTTCTCGAATGTGCCCGCGCGGCGGGCGTCCCCGCGGGCGTGTGGACGGCTTCGCCGCAGTCCGCACGGACGCGGCGTGACCAGGGATTTGCGTTTGCGACCGTCGGAACCGACTACGGGTTCATGTTGGCCGCCGCCGAAGCGACGATCCAGGCCGTTCGGGGAGACGCCTGACCTGTCGGTTGACCCCGTTGAGCAATGGCCGCCGAAGCCAGGCGCCATCGAGACAGAGCGCCTCCTCCTGCGCCCGGCCAGTCGTGCGGAAGGCCTGGCGATCCTGGCTGGTCGGTCGCTACCGGACTTGCCATTCGTCGCTGGCTCCCCCTCGCAGGGCGTGTTGGAGGCGATGCAGCTGTTTGCGGGCGCCCGTCGCTCCGAGCTGCCCGGCTTCAGCCCGTTCCATCTGATCCGCCGCCACGACGGCCGCCTCATCGGCAGCATCGGCTTCACGCCCGTGCCGGAGACTCGCTGGGTGACGGTGGGATATGGCGTGAGCCCGGCGGTGGAAGGCCAGGGCTACACGACCGAGGCCGTCGTTGCGTTGATCGACTGGTTGTTCGCAGCAGGAGCCGAATCCGTGCGCGCCGACACCTACGCCGATCACGTCGCCAGCCGGCGGGTGATGGAGAAGGCGGGCATGGACCTGATCGAGGAGACCGAAGGCGTGGAGGACGGCCGGCCCGTGCGCTACGTCCTGTACGCGATCGCCCGTCCGCCGGGCGGCCGTCGCTAGAGCTCGAGCTCCAGCTCCAGCTCGTCGCGAATGGGAATGCCGTTTCGCGCGACCTCCGGGATCTCGGGCTTCAAGGTCTCCCGAGCCTCGGTGACCGCGGCGCGATGGAGCGCCGCGAGCCTGAACCCACGCAGCTGGTAGAAGGCCAGTGCATCGACGTTGTCGTTGGTCGTGACGAGCCAGACGCGCCGGCAGCCCGCCGCCCGCGCCGCCGCGACGATCGCCTCGATCACCGCCGAACCGCCGCCTCTTCGCGCGAACGGGCTGTCCAGGATGGCGAGCTCGCATTCGCCGTCCTTGATTCGGTAGGTGCCGTAGCTGACCCAACCTTCGGCCCCATCCACGACGAAGCCGGGCATGTCGGCTACGTCCCACAGTCGGCCGCGGGAAACCATCCGGCTCGAGCCCCAGCGTTCCCTGACCAGGCCGGCGAGGCGGGTGGCATCCGAGGGCTGCAGCGGGCGAACCGTCGGCGGCGTCAGTCGAGGGTCACCCGCTCGTGCCAATGCGGAATCAGCGTGTCCAGGCCGAGCTCGCGGACCTTTGGCTCCAGGGCCGCCTGGGCGTCCGGATCACCATGGACGATGAAGACGCGTCGCGGCCAGCCAGGATCGCCCGCACGCTTGCCCGCGGTAAAGCCGCGCAGCCAGTCGAGCAGCTCGGATTCGTCGGCGTGCGCGGAAAAGCCGCTGATGGAGCGGATCTGGCAGTGAACGTCCCGGATCTGACCATCGAGCCGTACCTGCGTGGCGCCCTCCTGCAGATGCGCCCCCAACGTGCCCTTGCCCTGGTATCCGACGAACAGGAGGACCGCGGCCGGGTCGTCGATGAGCCCGCGCAGGTGGCCGACGACGCGTCCCCCGGTGAGCATTCCGTTGGACGCCACGATCATGTACGGCCGAGGTGCCTGCTGGATCGCCTCGGACTCCTTGACATTGTTGGTGATGACCTGGCGTGGGTAGTCGAGCGGCGTGTCGCCCGAGGAGAGCAGCTGACGCGTCTCCTCGTCGAAGTACTCCGCGTGATGGCGGTACACATCGCTGGCCTTGGAGGCCATCGGCGAATCGAGGTAGAGCGGCAGCTCCGGGATGGCGCCCTGCTCGAGCAACCGGTCGAGCTCCCAGACGACCTCCTGGGTCCGCCCGATTGCAAACGACGGGACCAGCAACACGCCGGCGTGGTCCGCGACGAGCCGCACCGTCTCCGCCAGGATCCGAATGGCCTCTTGCTGCGGCTCATGCTCGCGCCCCCCGTAGGTCGACTCGACCAGGACGTAGTCGGCATCCGAAACGAGTGTCGGATCGCGAATGATCGGCGTGTCGTGCCGGCCCAGGTCCCCGGAAAACACGATTCGGCGCTCGGGAGCGCCGGGGCTCTCCGAAACGCGAAGGCGGATGATCGCCGAGCCCAGGATGTGGCCGGCGTCCACGAAGGTGGCGTGGATGCCGGGCGTGATCTCGTACTCCTGGTCGTAGTCAACCGGCCGGAATTGCTGGAGCGCCGCCTGGGCGTCAGCGGCCGTGTAGAGCGGCTCGGAGAGCTCCACGTCGAGGTGAGGCGGCTGCGCCAGGAGAGCTTCTTCCGGGTCAGAAGCGGCTCGGACCTCCGAGTGGCTGCCCAGCCCGCCGACCCCCTGGGGGACGGCAAGATAGGGATCGACTCCTGCCGTGACGGGCTGGCCGTGGCCGAGATCGTCGGCCACGTCTCCGGACCCCGCCAGTTCGATCGCTGCCTCGAGCGCCAGCTGTTCCTGCTGCGCTTCGGTCGCCGCCCGGTCGGGATGGCGCCGTTCCAGGCGAGCCTCGCGCTTGGCGAATTCCTCCTGGAGCTTGCCCGAGTCGAGCACGACCAAGGTGGCCAGCTCGACGGTTCCTTTCGTCGCCCAGATCGGTCCGCCGAAGCCCTCCTTGACCACGTGAGGGATCAGCCCGCAATGGTCGAGGTGAGCGTGGGTCAACAGGATGGCGTCGATTTTCGAGGGGTCGTACGCGAGCGGAATCCGGTTGCGGATCGCCTCGTTGGGGCTGCCCTGAAACATCCCGCAATCGATCAGGATCCGGGCGCTCTGCGTCGTCAGCAGGAACTGCGAGCCGGTGACGGTCGTGGCCGCGCCGAGGAACTGGAGATCCACCCTGCAGGTGCGCTCAGCCCACGCGGATGACGATCAGGGCGTCCACCGCGACCGCGAGGAAGAGCAGGCTCAGGTAGCTGATCGAGTACTTGTACAGGCGGATTGCCTGCGCGGTAGAGGCTTCCGGCGAGGTGCCCTGGCGCCACAGTACATACGCTTGCCAGAGGAAGGCACTGCCCAGAACGACCGCTGCCGCGAGATAGATCGCGCCCATGCGGGCAACCGCGAAGAGCACCAGCGAGATCGCCACCAGGAGCAGGCTGTACAGCCCGATCTGGCGCGTCGTCTCGGGCACACCGCGCACGACCGGCAGCATCGGCACGCCCGCGGCCGCGTAATCGCGCCTGATGCGCAAGGACAGGGCCCAGAAGTGCGGAGGTGTCCAGTAGAAGACCAGGGCGAACAGGATCAGGGCGGGCAGGCCGACGTTGCCCGTTACGGCCGCCCAGCCGATGACCGGGGGGAGTGCTCCGGCGGCGCCTCCGATGACGATGTTCTGCGGAGTGCTGCGTTTGAGCAGGACCGTGTACACCACGACGTAGAACGCGATTGCCAGAAGGGCGAGAAACGCGGCCAGGAGGTTGACGAACACGACCAGGACGCCGAACGACAGGGCGCCCAAGCCCAGTCCGAAGAGCACGGCGTTGTCGGGCTCGACCTCATGCGCGGGAAGAGGCCGCCGGCGGGTCCGGGCCATCAGCTCGTCGATGTCGCGGTCGAGGTAGCAGTTGATCGCGTTGGCGCTGCCCGCAGCCAGCGAGCCGCCGAGCAGCGTCCACCAGACCAGGTCCAGGCGCGGAATGCCGCGCTGGGCAAGGACCATGGCCGGAACGGTCGTGACCAGGAGTAGCTCGATGATGCGTGGCTTGGTCAGGGCCACGTAGGCGCGGATCGTGTCGCCTGGGCTGGCTGTGCGCACCTCGCGTCCGGCGCGCCCGCCCGTGCCGATGCCCGGCCCGTAGGACTGCGCCTGGACCGCGGTTCGAGCCGTGTAGTAGCTGACGACGACAAGGCCTACGAGGGCGCCCCAGATGAACGCGCCGAGCGCCAGGTGAAGCGTCTGTGTCCACGCCGCGAGGCTGGTCAGCACCTGTGCGCCGCCGACGGCAGCCTGGATCGGGAAGAGGACGCCGGCCAGGAGCGCCAGCCGCACGACCGCCGTTCGATCGCGCTGCGTCCGCCAGGCGACGACGGCAATGCCGACGACGATGACGCCGACGATCACGGCCACCCAGCGGTGCAGCACATGGGCGAATGTTTCGTCGTTGGCGAGCGCCGGGGCAAGCGAGCCGTTCATCAGCGGCCAATCGGGAAAGACCAGGGCTGCATTGAGCGCGGTCACGTGCGAGCCGAACAGCAGCAGCGCGAATGTCGTGGCGGCCCCGAAGGCGGCTAGCAATGTGAAGCGCTGGCTGCCGCCTCGACCGCCCAGGCGGGCCGGGAATGTCGATCGCGCGAGCACGAACAGCAGGAGCGCGAGCAAGGCCATCGCCGTCGCCAGGTGAGCGGTCACCGACTCCCCGGTGTTCCCGAGGCGGACGGTCTCGCGCCCCAGCCAGGCCTGGAAGCCCACGAGCGCCACGGCCGCGAGACTCGGCCACAGGATCGACGGGCGATCACGATGGTCGAGGACGGCCAGGAGGGCCATTCCCAGCACGAGCAGGCCGACGAGCACGGCGACGGTTCGGTGGACCCACTCGAACCACACGTTCGCGCCCGCGTCCGCTCCCGGCAGGAATTGGCCTGGAAAACATCCCGGCCACGTGGGACAGGCGACACCCGAGTTGGTGGAGCGGACGATGACGCCGATGACGACAAGCGCGAACGTCGTCGCCACGCTCGCCGCGGCCACCTTCTGGAATCGGGTCACTCGTCCTCCTGCCCGTGCGCCCAGGTTGAGCGGAAGGCGCGGCCGGGGAGCGGGACCATTCTAGCGCCGGGAGCCGTCAGGGCCTCCCGGCAACGGCGCCCGGCCACGTGAGCCCAGCAAAGGCGTAGTCGAGCCCGGCAAACTACCCTGTGGGCATGGCCATCCCGCGCTCGCTTCGTTGGATCGCCCTGCTCGCGGCGCTCGTGGTCGGGGCGTGCGCGGGGGCCGGCTCGCCATCACCGACCGCCGGGCCGAGCGGCGGACCGGGCGGAACCTGTCCGGCGGCGCCGGCGGCGAGTGGAACGCCGACTGGCTGGGATACCGCTACCCAGAAGCCGACTCGCTTCCCCAGCGTGATCACGGCGCCCAGCTACTGCGGCAAGACGCGCTTCCTGTTCTCCTTCCTGA
>Ga0066710_100004496_pt1 | contig 12367 bp, 10 predicted proteins | sample GraSoiAngelo_159_FD_79666 | JGI IMG/M metagenome (GOLD analysis project Ga0066710, IMG submission 79666) | Grasslands soil microbial communities from the Angelo Coastal Reserve, California, USA - 14_1009_16_40cm | ecosystem: Environmental > Terrestrial > Soil > Grasslands | place: USA...
CGCGGCGGCGGACGACGTGCTCGTCGAGGTGCCGGAGGGCGTCGGCGACGAGCTCGCCGCGGCGCTCGGCGTCGTCGGGCTCGCGGCGTGGATGCCGCTCTCGTGGCTCGTGCCGGTCCAGGCCGGAGAGAGCGTGCTCGTGCTCGGCGCCACCGGCGCAGTCGGATCGATCGCCGTCCAGACCGCGAAGATCCTCGGTGCCGGGCGCGTCGTCGGGGCGGGGCGGAACGAGGCTCGGCTGCGACGCGCGCAGGAGCTCGGCGCGGACGCGGTCGTCGCGCTGGACGGGGACGATCTGCAAGGCCGTCTGGCCGCGAGCTTCGACGGCGCGCCGCCGACGCTGATCTTCGACGCGTTGTGGGGTCCCGCCGTCGAGGCGGCCGCCGCCGTGGCCGCGCCGGGCGCGCGGATCGCGCACGTCGGCCAGTCTGCGGGGCCGGCGGCGACGCTCGCGTCGGCGCACGTTCGCGGCAAGCAGCTCCGCATCCACGGCTACTCCAACTTCACGGTCCCGCAGGACGCGCTCGCGCAGGGCTACGGCGAGTTGCTGGGTCACGCCGCCGCCGGGAAGATCTCGATCCGGACGGAGACGTTCGCGCTCGACCGGATCGCGGAGGCCTGGGCGCTGCAGCAGCGCGGGCCGGATGCGAAGCTCGTCGTCGTGGCTTGATGCCGGAACAGCCCGTGATCATGCCCAAGCTCGGTGCGTACACAGAGGATGTGCTACTGAGCGAATGGCTCGTCGCGGAAGGAGCCGAAGTCGCCGCGGGGGACGTGGTCTTCGCGCTCGAGACCGACAAGACGACGGCCGAGGTGGAGGCAGAGTCGGGCGGGTGGCTGCACCGGATCGTCGAGGCCGGCGAGAAGGTGGCGATCGGAGCGCGCGTCGGCGTGATCGTCTCGACACGCGCGGAATACGAGACGCTGCTCGCCGGGGCCGACGACGGCAATCCGTTCCTCGGCTACATCGGCGGGGGCGGAGGCGCCGCCGTCCGCGGGGCCGTCGCATCGCAGCCCGCCACGGGCGCTCCCGGGGCGGCCCCGCCGCGGGCCGTCGCGGGACCTCTCGTCTCGCCGCGCGCGCGGCGGCTGCTCGTCGACGCGGGCTTCTCCCTCGAAGACGCGGAGGCGATCGCCGGCTCGGGCCCCGGCGGGCGGATCGTCGACCGTGACGTCGCGGCGTGGATCGAGACGCACGCATCCTCGCCCGCACCGGCGCCGGCCGACGGCCTCTCCGTCTCGAGCAGGATCCCGCTGCGCGGACGGCGTGGCACGATCGCGCAGCGCATGGTCTCCAGCCTCCAGACGGCGGCGCAGCTGACCTCGGTGCTCGAGATCGACGTCGCGCCGCTCGTCGAGCTACGGCGGCAGCTGAACGACGCCGGCGCGGAACCGCGGGTCGGCGTCACATCGATCGTCGCGAAGCTCGCCGCGGCCGCGCTGCGCGAGCATCCGCTGCTCAACTCGCGCGTGACCGGAGACGAGATCGAGGTGCTCGGCGAGGTGAACATCGCCGTCGCCGTCGACACGCCGGACGGGGTCGTCGCGCCCGTGCTCCACCGCGCCGACACGCTCACCCTGGAGCAGATCAACGCGCGCATCAGCGAGCTCGCAGCGCGCACCCGGGCCGGCACTCTTACGCGCGACGACGTCGCCGACGGGACGTTCACGCTCTCGAACGGCGGTGTCTACCCCGTTGACATCACGACGGCGATCCTCAACCCGCCGCAGAGCGCGTTGCTCTGGATCGGGCGGATCCGCGACCGGCCGGTCGTCGTCGAGGGCGCGGTTGCCGTCCGTCCCGTGCTGCAGGCATGCCTGACGTACGACCATCGCGCAGTCGACGGTGGTCCCGCCGCCGCGTTCCTCGCGACGCTCGAGTCTCTCGTGACCGCGCTCCCGGATCTTCCCGCCTGAATGGACGTCAGCGCCGACACGCTGCGGTCGCTGCACCGGACGATGCTCACGATCCGCCTCTTCGAGCAGCGCGTCGCGCGCGAGTTCAGGACGGGCGAGATCCCCGGGTTCGTCCACATGTACATCGGCGAGGAGGCCGTCGCGGCGGGCATCTGCGCGAACCTGCGCGACGACGACTACGTCACGAGCACGCACCGCGGGCACGGGCACTGCATTGCGAAGGGCTGCGAGCTCGACGCGATGATGGCCGAGATCTACGGGCGCGAGGACGGGCTTTGCAAGGGCCGCGGCGGCTCCATGCACATCGCGGACTTCTCGCGCGGGATGCTTGGGGCCAACGCGATCGTCGGCGGAGGAATTGCGCTCGCGACCGGAGCCGGTCTCGCTGCGACCGTTCGCGGGACGGATCAGGTCGCCGTCGCGTTCTTCGGCGACGGCGCAGCGAACCAGGGTGTCCTGCACGAGAGCCTCAACCTGGCGGCGATCTGGCGGTTGCCGGTCATCTACGTTTGCGAGAACAACGGCTTCGCCGAGTCGACGCCGGCTGCCTACGCGACCAGCGTCGCCGATGTGGCCTCGCGCGCCGCCGGCTACGGGATCCCGGGCACGATCGCCGACGGCCGCGACGTCCTCGAGGTGCTCGCGGCCGCTCGGGACGCCGTCGCGCGCGCCCGGGCCGGCGACGGCCCGACGCTCCTCGAGGTGAAGACCTACCGCTTCATGGGCCACTTCGAGGGCGACCCGGAGAAGTACCGTGACGACGAGGAGCGGAAGGAGCTGACGGCGAACGACGCGCTCGGCTCGCTCGAGGCGCGGATCCTCGCCGACGGCCACGCGTCGGAAGCCGATCTCGACGCCTTGCGAGGCGAGATCGAGGCGGCCGTCGATCACGCCGTCGAGTTCGCGCGCGCGAGCGCGTTCCCCGATCCGTCGACGATCGAGCGCTACGTGTACCCGGAGCAGATCGCCTAGATGGCCGTGGCGACCGAGCGCTCGCTCTCGATGGTCAACGCGGTCGGCGAGGCCATGCGCCAGGCGATGGAGGCGGACCCGACCGTGATCGTGATGGGCGAGGACGTCGTCGGCGGCGCTGGCCGCGGCGGTTCGAAGGAGAACGCGATGGGCGGATCCTTCGGCGCGACGAAGAGCCTCTACCCGCTCTTCGGCGGGACGCGCGTCCGCGACACGCCGATCTCCGAGGCCGGGTTCGTCGGCGCGGGCGTCGGCGCGGCCGCGGCGGGGCTGCGTCCGGTGGTCGACGCGATGTGGGCCGACTTCACGGGCCTCGCGTTCGACCAGATCTACAACCAGGCCGGGAAGATGTCGTACATGTTCGGCGGCCAGGTGCGGCTGCCGTTGACGATCCGCGTCGCGATGGGCTCGGGGCTGAGCGCGGCCGCGCAGCACTCCGGCACGCTTTACGCGATCTACACCCATTTGCCCGGGATCAAGGTGGTCGTCCCGTCGACGCCGTACGACGCGAAGGGACTGCTGCTCGAGGCGATCTTCGACGACAGCCCCGTGCTCTTCTTCGAGCACCTGAAGCTGTACGTCGCCAAGGGCCCGGTGCCGCAGGACCCGTACCGGATCCCACTCGGGGTCGCGGAGGTTCGGCGGGCCGGCAGCGACGTCACGATCGTTGCGATCGCGGCGATGGTCGGACGCGCGCTCGAGGCGGCGGAGCTGCTCGCCGGCGAAGGGATCAGCTCGGAGGTGATCGATCCGCGGACGCTGTCGCCGCTCGACGAGGAGACGATCCTCGGCTCGGTCGAGAGGACCGGCGGCCTCGTGGTCGTCGACGAAAGCCCGCCGCACTGCAGCGTCGCCTCGGAGATCGCCGCCGTCGTCGGCGAGAAGGCCTTCGACTCGCTGAACGGGCCCGTGCGGCGGGTGACGGCGCCGCACACGCCGGTGCCGTTCTCGCCCTCGCTCGAGGAGGCCTACGCGCCGTCGGTGCAGGCGATCGTCGATGCCGTCCGCACGATCTGCTGACAGCCGTGCGTTTATAGGATATAGAGGTGGTCCATGAGTAGAGCCGAAGTGATCGACCGGCGCGTGGTCGTCGACTCGTGCGACTTCCGCGTCGAGGTGGTCGGAGAGGGGATTCCCGTCGTGCTGCTTCACGGGCTGGGTGCGTCGAGCGTGCTCTGGCACCGCGTGCGCGACGGCCTCGCTCCCGGTTATCAGGTCGTCCTCGTCGATCTGCGCGGCGCCGGCGAGACGCGGGAGATCGACCGGAAGGAGCTCTCGCTCGAGACCTGGGCGGGCGACCTCGCGGAGCTCCTCGGCGCGCTCGGCATCGAGCGGCCGGTCCTCGTCGGCCATTCGCTCGGTGCGAGCGTCGCCCTCAAGTACGCGTTGTCCCGCCCGGACGACGTGCGCGCGCTCGTGCTGATCGCCGCCGACGCGAATCTCTCCAACGTCGGGCCGCGGATGTTGAAGGCGGCGGGGCTGATCGGCGACGTCGGCCTGCCGGACTGGATCGACGAGCACTGGTCGAAGAACCCGCCGTTCTCCGCCGCGTCGCTCGCCCGCGAGCCCGAGCTGCTCGACGAGTACCGCTCGATGCTGCTCCTGAACGATCCGGACGACTACGTGCGACAGTGTCTCGCGGTCGCCCAGGCCGAGGATCTCTCCGGCCGGCTCGGAGAGGTTCGCCGGCCCGCGCTCGTGATCGTCGGCGGCGACGACGACCGCACGCTCCCAGAGCACGGGCGCGCGCTCGCCGCCCGTCTCGCCGACGGCCGCATGCTCGAGATGCCGGACGTGGGGCACACGCTGCCGCTCGAAGCCTCCGACGAGGTCGTCGCCGCGGTGCGCTCGTTCCTCGACGAGGTGCTCGCCGGCGCGGGCGTCCTGCGTGCGGAGACGACGCCGAGGAACTCGACGGAAGGGCCATTCGGCCATCTCGACGTGCGCTTCGTCGTCGGGGCGCACACCGGGGCATCCCTGATCGCGTTCGGACAGTCCACCTATCCGAGCGGCGCCACGCACGAGAACCACCGGCACCCGAACGCCGAGGAGGTCGTGATGGTCGTCGAGGGCCGCGGGACACAGATCGTCGGCGACGAGGCGCTCGACCTGGGACCCGGAGACATCTGCTTCATCCCACGCAACGCGCCGCATCGCATCACCGGCGTCTCCGACGAGGACCTCGTGATCCTCTGGGCGTTCGGCGGCGCGGCGAGCATCGAGCAGGCGGGCTACGTCCCGCTACCGGACTAGACGAGAGGAGCCGCGATGAGCAACGTCAGGACAGACCCGCTGACACCGGAGGAGATTGCCGAGTACAACGAGCGCGGCTTCCTGCTGCCGATCCGCGTTCTCGACGACGAGCAGGTCGAGACGGCGCGCGACGCGCTCGAGGAGCATCTCGCGGGCGGGCGCGAATCGAAGACGTACGAGCTCACCGATCCGATCATCGAGAGCGACCAGGGCAAGGCGACCGTCGGGGCGGGCGCGGCGAGCGCTGTGGCCGAGAAGGCGGAGGTCGAGCGGAAGCCGCACTCGGTGCCGTTCCTCTTCAATCTGTGGGAGCGCGACGAGCGCTTCTGGAGCATCGTCTCCAACCCCGTGATCGCCGGGATGGCGCGTCAGCTGCTCGGCTCGGACGACGTCGTCCTGATGGAGGACGGCGCAGTCGTGAAGAAGCCGACCGTAGGCGGCAAGCTCGCCTGGCATCAGGACTACGCGTACTGGCCGCTCGCGACGCCGACCGCCGTCACGTGCTGGATTGCGCTCGACGACGCCAACTCGGCGAACGGCGCGATGATGGTTGCGGAGGGCTCGCACAAGCTCGGCGAGAAGCTCCCGGTCGAGTTCGGCGACGGCAGCTCGTTCATGCACGACGAGCGGCCGGGTATCGGTGAGGTGACAACGCCGGAGGTGGCCGGGCTCGAGGCCGTCGGGTACGAGTTGAAGGCCGGTGAGTGCGGCTTCCACCACGCACTGCTCTGGCACGCATCCGGGCCGAACACGAGCCCGAACCCGCGCCGCGGCTTCATCCCGCGCTACGTCGCCGGCGGCACGACCTGGCTCGGCGCGCAGCGGTTCCCGTACAACTACACCGACGAGGAGCTCGAGTGCGCGCCCGGCGAGCCGATCCACGGTCCGCACTTCCCGCGCATCGCTACGGCGTTCTAACCACCGGTGACGCGGCGCCAGTAGTCCGTGTATGTCGTGACCTCGACTCCGCGGTCGCGCGCGTAGCGAAGGAAGCCGCGCAGCCACTCGACGCGGCGCTCGTCGGACGCGAGCATCACCCAGTCGTGGAAGCAGGCGCCGTAGACGAGGTCGTTCTCCGCGACCTCGTCCACGGCACCCTTCAACGCCTCGAGCAGCGCCGGGCCGGTGTCGTAGCCGTGGGAGTCGAACCAGACGACGTCGAGCCAGAACTGGAAGGGAACCTCGAGGACGTCCGGGTAGCCCTCTTCCTCGTAGGCGAACGGCTGCACCCACGGCGTGGGGTTTCCGTTCTGCTCGTTGCGCCCCCAGGAGGTGACGTACTTCAGGCCCGCGCCGCGGACGATCTCGAGCAGGTCGGGCCGGTCGCGAAGGCCGCGGTAGTACCCGAACGGCGTACGCAGCCCGACGCACTCGTGACCGAGATGGTCGCGGATCAGCCGCGACGTGACCGCGAGCTCCTCCCGCAGCGCTTCGGGCGGCGCGGCCGGAATCCTCGCGAGCACTCCGGGCACCGGCGCGTACTCGATGTCCTTGAAGGGGACGTGACTGAACGTGTGCTGCTGCACGTCGAACAGACCGCTCGCCTTCGCCGCGCGGACCGGCTCGAGCGCGTGCAGCAGCGTGCGGCCGCAGACGAACAAGGTCGCCGGGACGCCGACGTCGGTATGGACGTCGGTCAGGAGCTCGAGCGCGCGTCCGCACGTCTCGGCGTCCAGCGCCAGCGACAGCAGGTGGAAGTTCTCGCTCTCGGACATCAGCGCGAGCGCCTCGCCGACCGCGGCCGTCTCGGTGTCGTACCCCACAAGGATGGTCCCCACGGTCTGCAGCTCCTCTCCGACGGTCGCCGACTCGCTACCTGGCGAGCAGGCCGCCGTCCACGGTGTACGACGATCCGGTGACGAACGACGCGTCGTCGGAGGCGAGGAACGCGACGACCGCCGCGACCTCCTCCGGCCGGCCCATGCGGCCGAGCGGATGCGCCGCCACGACCTCGCGCTCGGCGGCCTCTGGGTCGTCGTGACCGTCGATGTAGACGCGGACCTGCTCGGTCTCGATGAAGCCCGGCGCGACGCAGTTGACGCGGATCCCGTCGCGCGCGTAGTCGAGAGCCATCTGACGAGTCAGCGCGTGCACCGCGCCCTTCGACGCGCAGTACGCGGCGTCGTTTGCGAAGCCGACGCGCGCGGCGACGGAGCCGACGTTGACGATCGCTCCGCCCCCCGCCGCGACGAGGTGTGGGATCGCCGCGCGGCAACAGCCGAAGATCGCCCAGACGTTCGTGTCGAGGACGAGATCGTAGTCGCTGCGCGTGGTCTCGGTGACGGGCCGGAGCAGGCCCACGCCTGCGTTGTTGCAGAGGACGTCGAGCCGGCCGAACCTTTCGACGGTCGCGTCGACGAGGCGTGCGCAGGCGGTCTCGTCGCGCACGTCGGCGGGCACGAACGCGACCTCCCGGCCCGCCGCGGTCAGCCTCCGCGCGAGCTCCTCGCCCTCCTCTGCCGTCCGCTGCGACGCTACGACCCGCGCGCCTTCGGCCGCGAGGCGCTCGACGATCGCCCGGCCGATCCCGCGCCCGGAGCCGGTGACAAGGGCGACTTTCCCGTCCAGGCGTGAAGTTTGAGCGAGCACTCGTAATCTCGGATGATATGCTAGTCGTATTCTGACCTTCAACGCAGGGGGTCGACGTTGCCTTCTGACGCCTGGCGCGGCATCTATCCCGCCATCTGCACGCCGTTCACGCCCGACGACGAGGTCGACCTCGATGCCCAGCGGCGGGTCGTGCGGTTCGTTCTCGAGGGTGGCGCGCACGGGATCGTGGCCTTCGGGCTCGCCGGCGAGGTGCTGAAGCTCTCGACCGACGAGCGGAAGGCGCTCACCGACACGATCCTCGACGAGGTCGGAGGCGCGGTTCCCGTCTTCATCGGCGCCGGCGGGCCGAGCATCGGCGCAGCGATCGAGCTCGCGCGCTACGCGGAGGCGGTCGGCGCGAGCTGCATCGTCCTGCCCGCTCCGATGAGCGGCGCCCTGGACGAGTCCACGCTCGTGGACTACTTCGTGCGCGTCGCCTCGTCCGTGTCGATTCCGGTGATGATCCAGGACGCGCCCGCATATCTCGGCATCGGCCTCGGCCCGTCGCTCGTCGGACGTGTGGCCGCCGGCGCGGACAACGTCCGGCTCGTCAAGCTCGAGGCGGGGCCGGTGGAGATGGGCGCCTGGATCTCGACCCTCGGCCCCGAGTTCGCGATCTGGGGCGGCGACGGCGGCGTCTACATGCTCGACTGCGTCCGCACCGGCGCCGCCGGGATCATCCCCGGCAGCGACCTGATCGACCTGCTCGTGCAGGTCTACGAGGCAGAGGCGGAGGGCGACCCCGCGCGTGCCGACGAGCTGTTCCGTAGCGTGTTGCCGATCCTGCTCTTCGAGATGCAGCACTCGATCGACCACTACAACGCGTGCGCGAAGGCGGTGCTCGTCCGGCGCGGTGTCCTCGAGCACGCCGGCCTGCGCCCGCCCGCCGCCTCGTTCGGCGACGTCTCGGAGTTCCTCCTCGCACAGCACCTGGCCCGGCTCGATCTCGCCGGGGAGGGCGTCGGTGTCGTCGACTGAGCTGCTCCAGGCCGTCGAGGGCCTGAAGGAGCCGCGCCGGCTGAGCCACCAGGTCTCGGCGCTGCTCGCGGCCGAGATCGTCTCCGGGCGCATCGCGGTCGGGCAGGCCTTCCCGTCGTCGGAGGACATCGTCGCGCGCTTCGGCGTCAGCCGCACGGTGGCGCGCGAGACGGCGCAGGCGCTCGCGATGCTCGGCCTCGTGCGCGTCCAGCACGGCAAGCGCACGGAGGTGTGTCCGGAGGACGAGTGGGACATCCTCAGCTCGGTCGTCCAGGAGGCGATGCGCCGGGAGGGCAAGGCGGAGCCGCTGCTGCGCGACCTCTACGAGTTCCGGCTCCTGATCGAGCCGCAGGCCGCAGCGTGGATGGCGGTGTACGGGAGCGACGAGGACGCGGCCCGGCTCGGCGAGCTCGCCGCGACGATGGAGCGGCTGACCGGGAAGGACGTCTCCGTCCCGGACCTGATGGACGCCGACCGCAGCTTCCACGACCTCGTCGCGGGCGCCAGCGAGAACCGGGTGCTCGCGGCGGTGAGCCGCGACATCCGCGAGGTGATCAGCACGCTCTGGGGACTCTCGACGCTCGGCACCGCAGGAGCCCGTCACGTCGCGGAGCAGCACCGCACGATCGCGGAGGCCGTCGAGCGGCGGGATCCGGCGGCCGCGATGGCCGCGATGCGCGACCATCTCACGTGGGCGGCGAAGGCCGACCTGCACGGCCTCGGCGGGCCCTCGGAAATGCGCTTCGCCGAGGGAACGGCCTCGGGCTAGCACAGTGGGCCTCGTCATAGGAATCGACACGGGCGGGACGTTCACGGACATGGTCGTCTTCGACCCGGAGAGCGGTCACGTCGAGTCGCTGAAGACGTCGTCCATACCGCGCACTCCCGGCCAGGCGATCGTCAACGCGCTGGACGAGGGCGGCATCGCGGCGAGCGAGATCGAGACGTTCACCCACGGCACGACCGTCGGCACCAACGCGCTGATCGAGCGCACCGGCTGCAAGGTCGCGCTCGTCACGACCAAGGGCTTCGAGGACATGCCGTACATCCAACGGATCAACCGCAAGGTCCTCTACGACCTGCGCTGGCGCAAGACCGAGCCGCTCGTGGCGAGCCGCCGGCTCTGCCTCGGCGTGGACGCGCGCCTCGACTCCGACGGGTCCGTTGTGAAGCCGGTCGACGAGGACGAGGTGCGCGCGCTCTGCCGGACGATTCGCGACTCGGGCGCCGAGGCCGTCGCGATCTGCCTGCTCTTCTCCTACGTGAGCACCGAGCACGAGGAGCAGGTGAAGAGGATCTTCGAGGAGGAGCTCGGCGATCTGCCCGTCTCCGTCTCGCACGAGGTGGCGCCGATCTGGCGCGAGTACGAGCGCTCGTCCACCACGATCGCGGATGCCTACCTGCGCCCGTTGCTCGGCCGCTACGTGCAGAGCCTCGACAGCTCGCTGCGCTCCGCGGGGATGACGCGCGAGTGGACGCTGATGAAGTCGAACGGCGGCGCCATGCTCTCGGGCGCGGCGGCCGACGCTCCGATCCAGACGGTGATGAGCGGGCCCGCCGGCGGGATGACGGCCACCGAGCACGTTGCGCGGGCGCTCGGCGAGCCGAACGTGCTGACGCTCGACATGGGCGGAACGAGCGCCGACGTCGGCATTCTGGTGAACGGCAAGCAGCGGCACACGACCGAGTACGAGATCGAGTGGGGCCTGCCGGCCGCCGTGCCGCTGATCGACATCAAGTCGATCGGCGCCGGAGGCGGCTCGATTGCCTGGGTGGACGCTGGCGGCTTCCTCCGCGTCGGCCCGCGCAGCGCGGGCGCCGAGCCGGGGCCGATCTGCTACGGACGCGGCGGCACCGAGCCGACCGTCACCGACGCGAACCTCCTGCTCGGCCGACTCGATCCGGAGTACTTCCTCAACGGGCGGATGCGCCTCGACGCCTCGTCGGTGACGGAGGCGATGGAGGCGCTCGGCGAGCCGCTCGGACTGGGCGCACTGGAGCTCGCCGCCTCGATCGTCGAGATCGCGAACGAGAACATGGCCAGCGCGATCAAGATGGTTTCGCTCGAGCGCGGTCACGATCCCCGGCGCTTCGCGCTGCTCGCCTTCGGCGGCGCGGGGCCGCTGCACGCAGCGTCGGTCGCGCGGGTCCTCGGAATCCCGCGCGTGATCGTCCCGCAGCATCCCGGCGTCTTCTCGGCCCTCGGGCTGCTGCTCGCGGACATCCGCGTGGACAAGGTGTGGACGCAGGCCTTCCGGTCGAACGACGTGGACGCGGAGCTCGTGAACCGGCAGTTCGGTCGGATCACGGAGCGGGCGGTCGCAGAGCTGCGCCAGGAGGGCTACGCCGGCGAGCCGGAGATCCGCCGGGCGATCAACATGCGCTACTTCGGCCAGAACTACGAGCACGAGGTCGAGATCGAGGGCGGCGAGCTCGACGAGGCGGCGCTCGAGCGCGCCTTCCGCGGCTTCGACAGGTTGCACGCCGAGCGCTACGGCTACCGGATCGAGGGCGAGGTGATCGAGCTCGTGAGCTTCAAGGTCACCGTGATCGGCCGGCGGCCCCATCTGGACCTCGCGCGCGCGCGCGCGTCAACAAGACGCGAGCGGTCGACGCGGGACGTCTATGTCCGCGGCCAGGGATTCGTCGAGGCCGCGGTCGTGCACCGCTCCGCGCTCGAGCCGGGCGAGCGCCTCGAAGGTCCGGCGGTGATCGAGGAGGAGGGGTCGACGTCGTTCCTCGAGCCGGGGATGACAGTCCGTCGGACGGCTGAGGGCCCGCTCGTGATCGAGACGGGGATGGTCGCGTGAGCACCGTGATCGATCCGGTCGCGCTCACGGTCGTCGACAACTACCTGACGAGCTGCTGCCGCGACATGGGCGTGACGATGATGACGACGGCGTACTCGCCGATCTTCAACGAGTCGCTCGACTTCTCGTGCGTCATCTTCGACCCGCGCGGCAACATGCTCGCGCAGGCCGAGTTCTGCCCGTCGCAGATCGGCACGATCAAGTTCACGGTCGACTGGACGATTGAGGAGCTCGGGCCGGACGGATTCGACGAAGGCGACATCGTGATCCACGACGACCCGTACCGCGGCTCGGGCCACGTGCCGGAGCACATGCTCCTGAAGCCCGTCTTCTGGGAGGGCGCGCTCGTCGCGTTCGTCGCCAACGTCGCCCACATGTCCGAGGTCGGCGCGAAGACGCCCGGCGGCCTCTCCGGCGACGCGACGGAGATCTACCAGGAGGGGCTGCTGCTTCCGCCCGTGAAGATCAAGCGGCGCGGCGAGGACGTCGACGACATCTGGAAGATCATCCTCTCGAACCACCGCACGCCACGGGTCACGCTCGGAGACTTCCGCGCGATGATCGGGTCACTCGACATGGCCGAACGGCGGATCCACGCGCTGATCGCGGACTACGGGCTCGACTTCGTGCAGGCCGCGGCCGACGAGCTGATGGCGATCGCCGAGCGGCGGATGCGCGCCGAGATCGAGGCGATCCCGGACGGCACGTACACGTTCGAGGACGCGATCGAGGACGACGGCATCACCGACCGCGACTATCCGATGAAGCTGACGCTCACCGTGGACGGCGGCGAGGTGATAGCCGACTTCACGGGCTCGGCGCCCCAGGCGGTCGGCCCGGTCAACGCG
>Ga0066710_100004497_pt1 | contig 12367 bp, 11 predicted proteins | sample GraSoiAngelo_159_FD_79666 | JGI IMG/M metagenome (GOLD analysis project Ga0066710, IMG submission 79666) | Grasslands soil microbial communities from the Angelo Coastal Reserve, California, USA - 14_1009_16_40cm | ecosystem: Environmental > Terrestrial > Soil > Grasslands | place: USA...
ACCGGCTTCGGCATGAACGTGGCGTACACGTCGAACTCGTGGGCGGCCTCCTTCACCGTGAGCCGGTAGGTCATGATGTTGTCGGCCATGGTGAGGGCGTCCGCGTACCGCAGGTCGATCTCGTGCTGTGACGGAGCCACCTCGTGGTGGGAGGACTCCACGGGCATCCCCATGGCCTCGAGGTACTCCACCGTTCTCTTGCGCAGATCGGTGGCCACGTCGAGTGGCGTGAGATCGAAGTAGCTGCCCCGGTCCAGGAACTCGGTCGCCTCCGCGCTCTTGAAGTAGAAGAACTCGAGCTCCGGCCCCACGTAGTAGGTGAAGCCGAGATCCGCCGCCCTCGCCAGCTGCCGCTTCAGAACCTGGCGCGGGTCGCCGTCGAAGGGCGTGCCGTCGGGGTCGTAGACGTCGCAGAACATCCGGGCGACCTGGGCCTCCGACCGCCACGGGATGGTCTGGAAGGTCGCCGGGTCGGGCCTGGCGACCATGTCGGCTTCCTGGATCCGGGCGAACCCCTCGATGGCCGATCCGTCGAAGCCCACGCCTTCGGTGAGGGCCCCCTCCAGTTCCTGCGATGTGATGGCGATCGACTTGAGGAAGCCCAGGACGTCGGTGAACCACAGGCGGATGAACTTGATCCCGCGCTCCTCTACCGTCCGCAGGACGAACTCGGCTTCCTTGGAAAGGCTCATCGTTGCTTCCGCCTCCGCGCTCTCGGGGTGTCTCAGCGTACCCCGCTGGGACCATCGGTTCGGTTACGCGCCGGTTAATTCACAGAGGAGCGATCCGGATGGCTTCGAGGGAATCTCCGACAGTGACCCAGAGCGCGCCCTCGGCGTACGCGAGATGAACGAGGGAGCTGAAGAAGATGCCGCCTTCGAAGTTGACCTTGGGCGGTCCGGCTTCCACGGTGAGGGGCGGGCCGGTCGGATGTCCGGTGCCCGGATCTAGGCGTTGGAGCAGCAGCGTGCGATCGCTGCCATCGAGGGATGTTTTGAGCATCCACACTTCTCCATCGCGGGCGGCAACCGCCGTGGCCTCGGGGCCGACATCCGACACGGAGTTCGTGGCCGGGTCGATGCGCAAGATCTTCGAATGGAGGAACGAGGGGTGGCGTTGCGGGCGATCCCCCAGCAGCCAAACGGCATCTTCATCTCCCACGAGATCAATCCCGGAGGCACGAAGGCGTACGAATCGGCCGGACGCCAGGTTCAACCGGACAAGTCGTTGGCCCGGGAGCATCCAAACGGCCCCTTGTGCGGTCGTGAGTGGGACGGCACAACACGGCGGACCTCTCCTGCGCAGCGGCTCGAGCGAGTATCGATGGAGAGCAAGCGTCTCGGGATCCACGCGAAACAGATAGCCGGGCTGCGGCACGTTGTTCACGTACGTCAACTGCCCAACCCAGACCGCACCTTCTCCAGCGGCCAGGCTCTGCATGTTCCCGCCCACGCGGGCCCGAGCACTGATCCGAAGATCGGTCGGGTCGAGTCGGTAGACGGTTCCATCCGGGCAACTCCCGTTCGGTTCTTCGTGAGGACATCCGGCCGCCCAGATGGCCCCGAAGCCTGCCGCAACCCAGAGGGGCTGGGCCCGTCCGAAGGGGACTCTCCTGACAGCCCCGGTGTTGGAATCTACCCGCACCAGGAACACGCGCTCTGTGGTCCTGCTCTCCACAACCGTCCACAGAGCGCCTTCAGCGGCCACGACGGACCGGATCGGGATGGCCCCCAGGTCGAACCGGGTGATGACTGGAGGGGGAGGTGAGGGGGAAGGCGGGGTCCGGCTCGTCGGTGTGGTGGTCACGGCGCCGAAGGGCCCGACTCGGACCAGCACTACCGCTCCGACCGTCAAGGCGAGAGCGGCTCCCGCGATGGCCCAGAGCCATGAGCGTCTGACCACCCCGTCTCCTCTCACCCCTTCATACGGAACCAGGAGGGGGCGTGGTCGGAATGGGCCGGTCACATGCCAATTCGAGCTGGATTGCTTGAGCTTTGCTCGGGGTAACCCTTACTGGCCGTGCCCGCGGGCGCCCCCCGACGAGCAAGGAGAGCCCCATGCAGTGGTGGATCTGGGTCCTGATCACGGCTGCCCTGGTCGTCGTGGGGGTGGTGGCGTGGGCCATGTACCGCAAGCAGAGAACGGGCCGGCTGCGGGAGTCGTTCGGCCCCGAGTACGACCGCACCGTCCAGGCAGCCGGCGACCGCAGGGAGGCCGAATCGGAGCTCGAAGCGAGGCAGAAGCGCCGGGAGGAGCTCACCATCCGACCGCTCGACCCAGCGGCCCGACTCCGCTATGCGGAGGCCTGGAGGGTCGTGCAGGGTCGTTTCGTGGACTCACCCGCCGATTCGGTTCGCGACGCCGATCGGCTGGTCACCGACGTGATGCGCGAACGCGGCTATCCGATGGACGACTTCGAGACGCGAGCCGCGGACATCTCCGTGGACCACCCGAACCTGGTCGAGAACTACCGGGCAGCCCATGCAATCTCGGTGTCGAGCGACGGGGGAGACGCGGGGACCGAGGACCTTCGGCAAGCCATGGTGCACTACCGAACCCTCTTCGAGGAGCTGGTGCAGGGAGAGGGTGGCCAGCCGATGCGGGAGGCTCGGTGATGACGGGCATCACGATGGAGATCCTGGCCCGCGCGGCCGGCGGGTGCGCCTCGACCCTCTGGATCATCGCCGCCGTCTTCGTCATCGCGGGCATCATCACCCTCGTTCGAGGCGGTGTGCTCTCAGGAGTCGTCCTGATCATCATCGGCCTGCTGGTCGGTCCGGGCGGAGTGCATATCTTCACGTGCGGGTGATGGCGGGACGGACGGCCCACTCCAGACAGGAAGGGGGAACCTGACATGTTGGCGCTCTTGGCAGCGAGTGGAGGGGCGGCCACGCTCCTGTGGCTCATTGCGGCGGTCTTCGTGATCGCTGGGATCGTCACACTCATCCGTGGCGGCGTCCTGGCCGGCATCGTGCTCATCATCGTCGGCCTGTTGATCGGCCCGGGCGGCGTGAGCATCTTCTCCTAACGCCGCGGGCGGGCTGAGACCGACCTGACGACGAGGCCCGGCGAGGTCACCTCGCCGGGCCTCTTCCTTTGCGCGGAGCGGGTGGATGCGCGAAGTACCATCGGGCCGTGATTTCGCCCGAGGTCCTGGGGCGGGCCCTCGGAGAGGCGCCCGATCCCGAGCTCGCCCGCGTCGCGGTCTCCAGGGTCGGTGATCGCACCGAGGCCAGGGAGTTCCTGGCCCGCCCGGACATCATCCCGGCGGCGGCGCGGCTCCTGGGGTTCTCGACGGCGGCGTCCGATTTCTTCCTGGCCCATCCCGAGGAACTCGAGGCGTTAGCCGACCTCGGCCCCCGGTCGGGACAAGACCTGATGCAGGAGGGGGCCGCCGACCTTGCCCGCCTGGGTCCCGTGCGCGGGATCCGCCGTTTCCGGCGCCGGGCCGGCTACCGCGTGGCCGCCCGGGACCTAGCCGGAGAGGACGTCGAGGACGTCATGACGGAGCTCTCTGCCATCGCCGAGGCATGCCTTCGCCTGTCGCCCCTTCCCGACGACGTGGCCGTGATCGGGATGGGGAAGCTGGGCGGTCGGGAGCTGAACTACGCGTCCGATGTGGATGTGTTGTTCGTCCACGTCGAATCGGGCGCCGCCGCCCAGGATCGAGCGGGACGCGCCGCGGCCCAGGTGATCTCCCTGTTGAGCGAGCCGACCGCCGACGGGGTGGCGGTCCGGGTGGACGCCAACCTGCGGCCCGAGGGTCGCTCGGGCCCTCTCTCCCGGTCGCTCGAGTCCATGGTCGAGTACTACGGCGGCCACGCCGCCACGTGGGAGCGCCAGTCCTTGTTGAAGGCCCGCCCGGTGGCCGGGAACCAGGCTCTGGGCGATCGATTCGTCGAAGCGGTCACCCCGTTCGTGCATCCGGCGCAGCTCCCGCCCTCGGCCATCGAGGACGTCCGGGCTTCGAAGACGCGGATCGAGGATCAGGTCCGTTCGCTCGGAAAGGAGTCCGTCGAGGTCAAGCGCGGCCGAGGCGGGATCCGCGACGTCGAGTTCGCGGTGCAGCTCCTCCAGCTCGTCCACGGCCGCCGCTACGAGCGGTTGCGGGAACCGAACACGCTGCGAGCCCTGAACGCACTGGCGGAGGAAGGCTTTGTCGCCTGGGTCGACGCTCGATCGCTGGCCGACTCCTACCGGTTCCTCCGGCGGCTGGAACACCGCCTCCAGATGGTCCGGGACCTTCAGACGCACGAGCTGCCCGAAGGTCGGCGAGCCCTGACCCCTCTGGCTCGATCGCTTGGTTTGAGCGACGCCACCCATCTGCTCGAGGAGCACCACCGCCACACCGAGATCGTCCGGAGCCTCCACGAGCGACTGTTCTACCGTCCGCTCCTCGAGGCCTTCGCCGCGTCACCCGCTCCGCGGTCCGCTCTGGACCGCACCGCGACGGAGGAACTGCTCGCCGGCCTCGGATTCGCCGATCCCCCCGCGGCCTACCGGTCGCTGGCTCGGGTGGTCGACCCCTCGGGGCGTCTGGGGAAGGTGATGGGGACGTTGTTCCCGGTGGTCGCCCCGGCGCTGGCTAACGCGGCCCGGCCCAACGCCGCGCTGGTCCGTTTCGAGCGCGTGACCGAGGCACTGGCGACCGACGAGCGATTCGGCGACCTCCTGGCCGGCCGGCCGGACGGAGCGAGACGGCTGGCCGCCTTGGTCGGGGCCAGTTCGGCCTTCTCGGATCTCCTTAGCGCCCAGCCCAGACATGCCGCGGCGGTCCTCGAGCTCCCCGGACTGGAGCGCCCCCTGTTCGCGATGGATCCGGCGACGGAGCTGGTCCGGGTGGCCGCGGCGTCGGCGTCCGGGGAGGTCAAGGTACCGGAGACCGGTCGCCTGCTGGCCGGCGTGGCCGAAGGAGCGCTGGCGATCGCCGTGGAACGGTCCCGGCCCCCGGTCCCCATGGCCGTGATCGGTCTGGGCGGCCTCGGCGCCGAGGAGCTTTCGTTTGCCTCCGACCTCGACGTGATGTTCGTGTATGAAGGCGAAGGCCCCGATGGGCTCGCCTCGGCCTCCGCCGCCGCCGAGCGGACACTCGCCGCGACGCGAGAGCTCGGATGGAACCCCGACCCCGACCTTCGCCCCGAGGGGCGGGCGGGCCCGCTGGCCCGGTCGATGGCGTCCTACCTCGAGTACTGGGAACGCTGGGCCGAGACGTGGGAGTACCAGGCCCTCCTCCGGGCCAGGTTCGTGGCCGGCGACGAGTCGCTGGGGAGGCGGTTCGTGTCGAACTCGGCGGACTTCGCCTATCCCGAGCGACTGACGTTCGCCCAGGTGGCCCAGGTGCGGCGGATGCGCGTCCGGATGGAGGAGGAGCGGATCCGGCCGAAGGACGACCGGCGGTTCCACTTCAAGCTCGGATACGGGAGCCTGGCAGACGTGCAATGGGCCGTGGAGCTCTCGCTGATGCGGCACGGGTTCGCTCACCCGGACGTTCGGCGGACGAATACCCTCGAGGCCTTGGAGGCGCTCACCGCCGCCGGCCTGATCGAGGAGAGCGTCGCTCGCGCGCTCCGGGAGGCGTACGTCTTCCTCTCCGAGATCAAGGCCGCCCTGGAGATCGACCAGCGGGTGCCCGCGGAGGCCCTGCCGCCCACCCCCGAGGGACAGGTCGCCCTGGCCCGGCGGCTCGGCTACGCCGAGCGGGCCCGCCACGCGTTCCTCCAGGACTACCGGCGAATCACGCATCGGGCACGAGTGGCCATGGAGCGCGTGTTCTACGAGGAGGACCAACCCTGACGCCGACCGGAGAGCCGCTGGTCCCCCGATACGGCGAGGGGACGCTGTCCGACCTCGTCCCGTCGGTCCTGGCCGCGCTGGGTCTCCCCGGATTCGACAATCCCCTGGGCATCGACCCGCTCGTCGGCGTCTGCGTGCTCGTCGTGGACGGCATGGGCTGGGAGTCGATCCGTTCGCACCGGGAGGATGCCCCGTTCCTGGCCGCGGCCTCGGACTCGGCCGCGCCCATCACCGCGGGGTTCCCGTCCACCACCTCGGCCAGCCTCGGGTCCCTGGGCACCGGTCTTCCGCCAGGCCAGCACGGGCTGGTCGGGTACACGTTCGCCGTCCCGGGGCTGGACAGGCCGATGAACTCGCTCCTGTGGCAGCCCTACGGCATCGGCTCGAGCCGGGACCTCCGGGACGAGCTGGTTCCCGAAGAGGTCCAGCCCGAGCCCACGGTGGTGGAGCGCGCGGCGGCAGCCGGCATGGAGATGTTGCTGATCGGACCGGCCGGGCATCTGGGGTCGGGGCTCACCAGGGCCATCCTCCGCGGCGGGCGGTACGTGGGCGCCGACACGCTCGAGGAGCTGGTTCTGGCCGTGGCCACCGCGTTCCGGGACGGACGCAGCTCCGTGTATGCGTACCACCCCTTCCTCGACACCTACGGGCACCTTGCGGGTGTGGGATCCGAGGAGTGGGTCGGACATCTCCGGCGGGTGGACGAGGCGGTCCAGTCCATCACCGGCCGCCTCCCTGCGGGCTTCGCGCTGGTCGTGACGGCGGACCACGGGATGGTCAACCTGGGTCCGGACCAGCGGATCGACACGGCCGACGTCCCTGCACTCATGGAGGGTGTGCGGATGCTTGGGGGCGAGGCCCGGGCCCGCCATGTATACGCCTGGCCGGGGGCCGAGAAGGATGTGCTGGCGTGCTGGCGGGAGACCGTCGGCGACCGGGCGTGGATCCTTCCTCGCGACGAGGCCATCGACGCCGAGTGGTTCGGGCCGATCGTCCTGGACCGGGTGCGTCCCCGGATCGGCGACGTGGTCATGGCGGCTCGAGACGGCTTCGGCGTGTTCCAGCGCGACGTGGACCCGTTGCAGGCCGGGTTGCGCGGCCACCATGGGTCGCTCACCGCAACCGAGCAGCTCGTCCCGTGCCTGGTGGTTCCCGGCGAGTGAGCGACCGGCGGGCCTCCGCCGCCGCACTGCTTCGCGTGGTGGCCGCCGGGACGTGCTGGGGCTTGGCCGCGGTGTGGGCCAAGGTCGCCTTCGAGCACGGCGTCGCCCCGGTGCGCCTGGCCGAAGCCCGTGTCCTCATCGCGCTGGTGGTCCTGTTCGCGATCCTCTGGTGGTGGCGGCGGGAGCAGTTGCGGCTCCCACGGGGCGCGCTCGCCGCGTTGGTCGCGTTCGGCCTGTGCGTGGCTGGCGTGAACGGCACCTACTACGTCGCCATCGACCGGCTCCCGGTCGGCGTGGCCGTGTCCATCCAGTTCACGGCGCCAGTCATCCTCCTGGCACTCGCCGCGCTCCGCTGGCGCGGGGCGGGTGGACCGGGTCGTCTCGCGTGGGCCGCCGCCGCGCTGACCTTGACCGGAGCGATCCTTGTAAGCCGGGCCGCCGAGGGCCTGCATGGCGTCGACCGCCTCGGCCTGCTTGCCGCGGCTGCCTCCGCCTTCTTGTTCGCGGGCTACCTGCTCTCGGCCGGCGCAGCGGGACGGCGCGGGGTTCCCGCAGCCACGGTCCTGCTGTGGGGCTTCGTCGTGGCTCTTGTTGCGTGGTCCGTAGTGGCTCCGTGGTGGTCTTGGCCTTACTCAGTGCTCAATCAGCCGAAGGTCGCGATCAGCGTGCTGGCCGTCGGCCTGGTCGGGACGCTGGTGCCGTTCTTCCTCGCCGTCGGTGCAGTCAGGGTCCTGTCACCCGCGACCGCGGGGATAGCGGCGAGCGTGGAACCGCCCGCCGCCGCGTTCCTCGCGTGGGTGTTCCTGGGCCAGCATCTGACGGCGGTGCAGATCGTCGGCGGCGCGCTCGTGGTGATGGGAGTGATCCTCGCGCACCGCACAGCTGCGCTGTCACCCGAGGCGCTCTCGGTCGAAGCGTCGCCCTGACTCGACCAGGTACGTCTACACGTCGTAATAGAGATAGAACTCCCACGGGTGGGGTCGCAGACGCACCTGATCGAGTTCCTTCTTCCGCTTGTACTCGAGCCACGTGTCGATGACGTCCGGCGTGAACACACCGCCTTCGAGCATGAACTCGTGGTCGGACTCCAGGGCGTTGAGCACCTCCTCCAACGACCCGGGCACCTGCTTCACGTTGACCGCTTCCTCCGGGGGCAGGTCGTACAGGTCCTTGTCGATGGGGTCCGGTGGCTCGATCTTGTTCTTCACCCCGTCCAGCCCCGCCAGGAGCATCGCCGCGAACGCGAGGTACGGGTTGCACGACGGGTCCGGCGAGCGGAACTCCAGGCGCTTGGCCGTGGCGTTCTTGTAGTACACGGGGATCCGGACGCAGGCGCTGCGGTTGCGCTGTGAGTACACCAGGTTGATGGGCGCCTCGTAGCCCGGAACCAGCCGACGGTACGAGTTCGTGGTGGGCGCGGCGAAGGCGAGGAGCGCAGGGGCGTGGGCAAGAAGGCCTCCGATGTAGTGGCGGGCCGTGTCCGAGATCTGGGCATACCCGAGCTCGTCCCAGAACAGGTTGTCGCCTTCCTTCCAGAGGCTCTGGTGGGTGTGCATCCCCGACCCGTTGTCCTGGAAGATCGGCTTCGGCATGAACGTGACCGTCTTGCCGGCCAGGCGCGCTGTGTTCTTGACGACGTACTTGTACTTCATGACGTTGTCCGCGGTCTTCAGCAGCGTGTCGTAGCGGATGTCGATCTCCGACTGCCCGGCCGTGCCGACCTCGTGGTGCTGCACCTCCACCTGGATGCCGACCTGCTGGAGGTTCAGGACCATGTCGGTCCGCAGGTCCTGATAGTGGTCCATCGGGGGGAGCGGGAAGTAGCCCTCCTTGTACCTCGGCTTATATCCGAGGTTGCGGCCGCCTTCCTCGGCTCCGGTGTTCCACGCGCCCTCGACGGCACCGATGTGGTAGTAGCCCTCGTGCTGGTTCTGGTCGAACCGGATCGAGTCGAAGATGTAGAACTCGCACTCCGGTCCCCAGTAGCTGGTGTCGGCGATGCCCGTCTGCTCCAGGTGGAGCTCGGCCTTCCGCGCGATCCACCGGGGGTCGCGGCTGTACATCTCGCCGGTCACGGGGTCTCGGACGAAGCAGTGCAGGACAAGCGTAGGGACTTTGAGGAAGGGGTCGATGAAGGCGGCGTCCGGGTCGGGGACCAGGAGCATGTCGGACTCCTGGATCTCCTGGAAGCCCCGGATGGAGCTGCCGTCGAAGCCGTACCCGGCCTCGAAGCCCTCCTCGGAGAGCTCGGCCATGGGCACGGAGAAATGCTGCATCAGTCCGGGGAGGTCGCAGAACCGGAAGTCGACGATCTGGACCCCGGCCTTCTCGGCCATGGCCAGGACGTCCTTCGCTCGTGCCTTCTCTTCGGGCATGCGGGTGTCCCTCCTTCCTCAGGGGTCGGCGCGAGCCTACCCGCACTGGATTGCCCGCCCGTTTCCAGCCCGTTAATTCCGTGTAAAGCCTCGGCTCTGGCTGGCCCTTCGGCCTAGGAGGAAGTTCGGCCCTCCGTCCGTAGCCGGTCGGGGCTCGGTGCGGGGATACTCGGCCCACGAACCTGGAGCGAGGAGGACCGGTGGAGCTGCGGTGCCCGATCTGTCGATCCGAACGGATCGTGGTCGTCCTGCGGACCCAGCTCATCCTGTGCAGGCAGTGCGGGTGGCGCTGGCTCGAGGAGGAGCAGTGGCGGGCCCTCGGGCTGGCCGACGCCACCGCCCCCCGGCCCACTCCGCCCGGCAGGGTCATCTAGCGATTCCGAGCGATCGAGGACCCCGGATGCCCGGGAGGCTCAACGAGAGCCTCCCGCGGGGTCCTCGCCCCCTCTACACCTTCGCGTCGATGCAGCAGACCCCGTCGACCTCGACCGGCGTGATCCCCGCCTGAGCCTCGGCGTTGGTGATCGGCACGCTCGCCGAGTGGTTTCGGGCCAGGGCGAACGCCGAGAGGCTCTCCATCAAAGACCCTACCGGCGGGTTGCCCACGGCGGATCGGGGCACCCGGATGATCCACGTATCGGGACTGTCTCCTCCCGCCAACTTGCGCTGGCCGGTGACGAACACCCCTCCCTGAGGGGGCGCCGGGTAGTTGAGCACGTGGGGCGTGCAGGCGGAAACCGAGCAGAGGTCGATGGACTGGGCCCCTCCGGCGTAGAACGAGGTCAGCCCGCCCGGCTGCACCTCGACGGCCGCGTAGTACAGGGGATTCTTCAGGCCCGTTTCCGGATCCTTCACCTTCGGGCCCGTCCATCGGGCCACGTAGTCGACCGCTTCCGCGCCGGTCGCGGTGAGGGCGTGGTCCAGATCGTCTAGCGACGAGACCGAGACCTTGAAGATCAGGTCGTTGGAACCGTCCTTCGCGTTGGCCACCTGGAGCTTGGTCAGATCCAGCTCGGGGACGTTGGGCCCGGCATAGACCGGATCGAACTGCGCGTCCCCCGTCGCATCACCAAGCCTGCTGCCCGTTCGCGGATCTCCGCTCACGGTGGTGCCGAACAGCCCGACCCCACCGTTCTGCCTGACGATCATCACCTGGGCGGCGCCGCGGTGGTCGACCGCCTCGGTGGGCGGGGGAACCTGGATCAGCTCGTTGGACGTGTCGTTGTATGTGATGACGAGGGCGCCGTCCCTCGGGTCCTTGTCGACCTGGAAGAAGTCCGCGAGGTTCCGGTTGCCCTCCACCGTGATGCACCCCAGGCCCTCCAGGCAGATCGTCCCGTAGTGCATGGGGTGGCGGGTGACCTTGATCTGGCTGATGGTCGGTATCGGCGTGTCGGCGTTCGTGACCGTGGCCAGGTAGACGTCCCAGGGCTGGTGGACATCCTTGGTGCTCGGATCGTGGGTGGAGTCCGATGTGCCGTACCACACCACGGCCAGGCGGCCGTTCGCTCCGGCCACGGCCCATGGCATCACGTTCTGGTTCGAGGGCGCCGAGCTCAGCTTGACCGGGCTCGACCACGAGGTCCACGGCTTGGGGGCGTAGGCGTACCAGATCTGCCAGGCGTTCGGGTCCTGGCTCTCCGTCTTGTCGTCGTTGCGGGTTCCCCACACCAGGTAGGCGGTGTCCTGCTTGTCCAAGGCGATGACGGGGAAGAGCAGCCGCGTGTTGCTCCCCTGGGACTGATCGTCGGTGTCGGCGGCCTGGACCAACTGCGCGTTCTTCAGCGCCGGATCGTCCGGGTGGGCGGGATCCCGAGACAGGATGGCCACGCCGACGTCGGTCAGATCGTTAAGCGTCACGGCCTGGAGGACGATGCCCGGCTCGTCGTCGATCACCAGCGGGCCGTCGTTCGAGATGCTGTATTCCTCGGTGGGGCCGGTGTAGTCGATGCCGTTCAGCGAGTAGTCCGCCGCCTGGCAGCACCCCGCCGCCGCCTCGGCGAAGCTCAGGTAGTTGACCGGCAGCGGGCCGGTGTAGTCGTTCGGACGCTCGACCGGGTCCCACATGGCGAACCACTGCCGGTCGAACCCGTTGATGCCCTGGTCTCCTGAGGCGATCAGCCCCGTGTCCATGCTGTGCGCCTCCGGGCTCCACGTGGCCGTCTTCAGGGTGACCAGCGCCGCCAGGTCCGCGTAGTAGGCCTTGCCGCTCCGGTCGATGGAGATCTCGGTGTCCCCGCCGCCGGGGCAGGGGGGCGGCGTGTTGGGTGGGCATGGCACCGTGCTGTCCGATTCCGCCGGCGAGCTGATGGCCGGCGCGTGCAGCGTGTGGAAGGTGTGCCCGCTATCTCGGGACCAGTTCCAGATGCTCCGCTGGGTCCCGGTTCCCCACGGCCCGCTGTCGTACCAATCCGTGCCGTTCGGAGCGATCTTCACGTCAGGCTCGCCATAGGCATGGGTGGGATCCACCACCACCGGGCTGCTGAACGTGATCCGCGCGAGAGGCGCGGTTGGTCCCGCTGCTGTCGCGGGCGTGGCCAGCTGAGACGCGACGCCCACAGCGAGGGCCGCTACGAGGTACTGGAAGGTCCGGCGAAGTTGCGCGTGGAGCACGGCTCCTCCTCGATCCGGGGGCGCCCGCAAACCCGAGAAAGCGCGGCCAGTATGACCAGCCCGAATTAACTAGTCAAGCCAATCCGGGGCTGCTCAAGGAATCCAGCGCGCTGAGCCGATCCTTCGGGCATGAGATTGAAGACAGTGCTCGGTTGGACGCTGGCGGTGGTCGGGGCAGTGCGGATCGTGCTCGATCTGGTCAACCCGGACATGAGCTCCTATGGCATGGGCCAGCTCGTGGCCGGGATCCTCTTCTTCGTGACGGGGGTCTGGCTCATCCAGTCCGGCCGACAGCGGGTCCGGAGGCAGCGGGCGCGCCGTTAGCGCTCAGCTTCGTCGCCTCTGGGCTCGGCCGCTCGGTAGCCCACGCCACGAACCGTCTGGATGATCGACTCGTGCTCGGGACCGAGCTTGGCTCTGAGG
>Ga0066710_100004498_pt1 | contig 12367 bp, 9 predicted proteins | sample GraSoiAngelo_159_FD_79666 | JGI IMG/M metagenome (GOLD analysis project Ga0066710, IMG submission 79666) | Grasslands soil microbial communities from the Angelo Coastal Reserve, California, USA - 14_1009_16_40cm | ecosystem: Environmental > Terrestrial > Soil > Grasslands | place: USA...
CGATCAGCAACACGCCGGTGATCCCAGAGTCGTGCGAGTCATACGTGTGCCGGTGCAGGACCTTGCCGTGCTTGGTAGACGGTCGCGGTCCGCCATACGTCCATCCCGTCGGTCGGGACTGCGACGCGCTGCCGGACGCCGGCCGGCAGCGAGGTCGCCAAGATGTCTGCTCCTCGCGAGACTAGGCCGGCGTCAGGTCTTGGTCCCCTTCACGAGGACGCCGTTGACCGCTGGGTAGTTCGAGTAGTACCGCTTCGTCCAGTGGAGCTTGCCGTGGTCGTAGATCGTCACGGTGACCCACACCTTGGCGCCGTCCGCCGGGAAGTTGTTGCGGTACGAGTACCCAACAGGCTTGGTCGGATCCCTCACGACCGTGTCGATCGCGCGCGGGCCCGGCCGGATGACCAGGTTGCTGATCTTGTAGGTCCGGCCGTTCGGAACGCTCCAGATCTTGAACGTGATCCATCGCCTGCTGCCGGCGTCGGTGATGATCCGCTGGATCAGGATCGGGTACGCGGTGTCGTTCTTGAAGCTCATGGTCTGCTTGACTGTGCCGACGATCCACACGGTGGCATCGAGGCCCGGCGGATATCGGTTGATGAACTCGTTGTGGTTCTGTCGGGCCATCGGCACCATGCCTGCCCGGAACGCCGCATTGAACAGCGTCGTGGAGGTGGTGCAGATGCCGCCGCCGAACGCGCCGGTGACGGTGATCTTCCCGCCCTCGATCGCGTTGCCCGGGCCCTCGCCCGGGAGCTTCCGCAGATCGCCGACGACCTTCCAGAAGTCGAAGACTCCGCCTGGCGGCACGACCGTGCCGTTGATCTTCGTGGCCGGCGCCTCGATGTTCCCGCCCCAGTGGTTGTTGATGATGACGAAGTAGTAGACGCTGAACGAGCTGATGCGCCGCATCTTGGGGGCGAACGCCTTGGCGGCCGTCGTGTTCAGCTTCGGGTCGACGGCCTTGACGACCGCCGCGACCGGCGATGCCGCCGCGCCCGCCTGGCGGGCCCCGATCTCGTTGATGATCGCGGCCTTCATGCCGGCAGCGTTGAGCGTTCGGCCCTCGCGGCTGGTGCCGGTGACGACGACGTGTCCGCTGACCAGCTTGAGGCCCGCGTCCTGCGCCTTCCGGTTGACATTCTGGGCCAGCGTCTTGAGGATCGGGTCGAGGCCCGACTCGTCAAAGACCGGGGTGATGCTCCCATCGGCCGCGGTCGAGAACGAGATCAGCGGCGCGAGGCTCGTGCCGGCGATCGTCCAGGTGTGCTTCCCGTCCACGATCCGGACGTCCGCGGCGATTCGGTTCGCGGCGTCGACGGCCGCCCGGGCTTCGTCCGTGGTGATGGCCGGCTGGATCGTCGTCACCGGCAGGTCGACCGTGATCGCGTTGGGCGCGTCCAGCTGCCCGAGCTGCGCCGACAGGCTCGCGATCGCCAACGTCGGGTCGGCCTGCCGGCCGGGCACGGCCTCGGTGATCTGGTAGCCGGCCTTCGTCCAATCGATGGTCGCGTCCGCCGGCCAGACGAGCTGTAGCGAGGCGAGCGTCTTCACCCAGCGGGCCAGCTTGTCGGGGTCGTAGGTGACGGTCGGGTCGACCGTCACGCCGCGTAGGTACGTCCGCGCGTTCGCGATGGCTCGCTCGAGGCCATTCCCGGCCCGGCCGACACCCATGGCCTGGGCGACCATCCCGTCGACGTCCGCCGACCGATCGATCCGGCTGAACGCCAGCGCGAGCTGCTTGTCGCCGGCGACGAAGATGATCGTGCCGTCCGCGAGCCGATCGTATTCGCGGTGGAGTCGCGCCGCGGCCTCGTCCGCGGTCAGGCCGGACAGGTCCATGTCCCCGACGTGCACGCCCGGCAGGATTCGACCGGCGTATTGCTGGTCGTAGGCGTACATCGCGCCGGCGCCCACGGCCAGCACCGCGAGGAGCCCGAGGAGGAAGGCCAGCAGGAACCGCGTCCGCAGGCGATGCGAGCGGATGACGATCTCGGAGGTCGTCTCGGCCGAGGCGGGCTCGGCGACGGCGGGATCGAGGGTGGTGGTCATCGGGCGCGGGTCATCCTGTCGTGGCTGGGGTGGTCAGGAGCAGCGTGAGCGGGATCGTGACGCTCGAAGTCTGGCGGGCGTTACGCGGGGATGGCTATGGGACGGATCAACCGCCTCGCAACAGGACCACGATCCGCCGGTTCGGCTCCTCGCCGATCGACTGCGTGGCTACCTGCGGGTGATCCCGGAGGGCGAGGTGGATCCACCGTCGCTCGAGCGCGGGCATCGCCTCCAGCTGGATCATCTTGCCGGTCTCTTCGACACGGGCGGCCGCCCGGTTTGCGAGGTCCCGCAGCTGGCGCTCGCGCCGGCCGCGGTAGTCCTCGACGTCGACCAGGACGCGCGTCCATTCGCCCATGCGTCGCGACAGCATCAGGTTGACGAGGTGCTGGAGGGCCGACAGCCGTTCGCCCTTGCGACCGATGAGCGAGCCCAGCGCCTCGCGGCCGTCCGGATCGGCGACCACGTTGAGCCGGCTCGTGTCGCCGGTCGCGACCTCGACGCTGACCGCGAAGCCGATGTGCCGCATGAGCTCCTCGAGGATCTCCTTGCCGGCGGCGAGCGCCTCCGGCGAGGCCTCGGCCGCCTCAAGATCCGCGCGTTCGGCGGCGAGTGAGCCGCGCGCCGCCTGGACCTCGGCGGCCTCCGTGTCGTTCACGTCGGACGTGCCGTGGGCTGCGTCCCGTGGGGCCCGGTCGCGGTCGTCGCGGCGCGGGCCGCGGTCACGGTCCTCGCGCCGTGGGCCGCGATCATCGCGCCGCGGCGGACGGTCCTCGCGGCCCCCCGCCGGCCGCGCCGGCGCGGCCGGTCGATCGCCGAAGCCGCGCTCCTCGCGACGCGGGCCGCGGTCACCGAAGCCCCGGTTGCGATCCCGCTCGCCAGCGGGGCCCCGGTCGCGATCCCGCTCGCCAGCGGGGCCTCGATCGCGGTCACGGTCCCCGCGGAAGCCGCGATCATCGCGGCGTGGACCCCGCTCCCGATCGCGGTCGCGATCGCCGAAGCTCCGCGGCTCGCGAGGCGGAGGCGGCGGCAGCGGTGTGCTGGCGGCCGCCTCGCGCTTGGGGGCCGCGCCCCCCAGCGCGGATCGCGGCGCGGCGACGATCCGGGCGGGCTCGGCGCCCATGCCCAGGACCCCGCGGCTCCCCGCGGTCAGGATCTCGAAGTCGAGGTCGTTCAGCTCGACGCCGAACTCCTCGCGTGCGGCCTTGAGCGCCTCCTCGACGCTCTTGCCGGAGAACTCGCGGTACGCACTCATCAGCGGCGTCTCCCTCGGCGGCCCTGGCGGCCGCGTTCCTTGTGGCGAATGGTCCGGTCGGCCTGGACGGCGCGACCTGCGCTCCCGCCGAGCGGCGATGTCGCCGGTCGGGACTTGGGGTCGACCGGCGGCGGCAGGATGACCGGGAATCGGGGCGTGTGGCCGACGGCGAACGAGGGCTGCCAGCCGAACAGGGGGAACATCCCGCCCCAGCCGATGATCAGGTACTGCTGGACGATCGAGAAGATCGTCGAGGTGATCCAGTACAGGAACAGGCCGGCGGGGAGGAAGCTCCCATAGAGGAGCGAGATGAACGGGAAGATGTAGGCCATCTGGCGCTGGATGCGGTAGTTGGCATCATCGGCCATCGCCGGATCGTGCGGCGGCAGGGTCATCCGCGACTGGACGAGCTGGAGCAGCGACGAGATGATCGCGAGCAGGCTGAGCCCAGACAGCATGCCGCCGGGCTGACCGATGAAGACCTCGGGCACGCCCCAGTTGATCCCGAACGCACTCGGATCCAGACACGGATTCGTGACGTGCCCGGCAGCGGTGACGATCGGGGCGGCCGCGCACTGGAGGTCGATGATCCGGAAGCCGAAGACGTCGAGCATCGGCTGGGGATCGAAGTTCTGGAGGCCCTGGCTGAAGACCGAGTACATCGGGATGAGCAGGAAGATCTGGAGGATCGCCGGGAGGCAGCCGGAGGCGGGGTTGATGCCGCGCTCCGAATAGAGCTGCCGCTGGGCCTCCTGCTGCTTGAGCCGGTCGCCCTTGAAGCGGCGCTGGATCTCCTTGACCTCCGGCGCCAGCATCTGCGTCCGCTTCATCGAGACCGTCTGGCGACGGAAGACCGGGATCAGGATGATCCGGATGATGATCGTCATCAGGACGATCGCGATCGCGATGTTGCCGGTCAGCTTGTCGAGGACGACGAGGAGGATGAAGAAGGCCTGGAAGATCGGCGTGAACAGCCAGGCCAGGAGGCTGAACGGCTCCGTCGGGGTCACCGGCTTCAGCGGGATCGCCGCCGGCGGGGTGGGCGTCACGGCCGCGGACCCGCTGGCGCCGGGCGAGCCTCCCGGCGCGGCACACGCGGCGACGACCAGCCCGATCGCGATCAGGATCAGGATCGGCGGCAACAGCCGGACGACGTCGGAGCGGAGGCGCGAAAGGGTCACTCGTTCCTCGTCTGTGTCAGCGGACCGGGTCGTAGCCGCCGGGATGGCCCGGATGGCAGCGGGCGATCCGGCGGGCGCCCATCCAGCTCCCGCGAAGGAGCCCGTACCGCTCGATCGCCTGCTCCGTGTAGCGGGAGCACGACGGCTCGTAACGGCAGCTCGACGGCAGCCAGGCGAAGGCAACCCGGTAGAGCCGGATGAGCCCGATCCCGATCGTCTTCACGACCCGCCCTGTCCTCCCAGCACTCCTCCCCGCTGAAGGAGGCGTCGCAGTGTCTCGACCAGCGTTCGATGGTCCGCCTCGACGATCGCCGGTCGAGCGATGATCAGGACGTCCCAGCCAGGCTGGAACGAGGGCGCCATCGCCCTGAGCCCCTCCCGGAGCCGCCGCCGGACGCGGTTGCGGACCACGGCCCCGCCCAACTTCCGGCCCGTCGCCAGGCCGAAGCGGCTCGTCTCGAGGTCCGTTCGCAGGAAGCGGGCGGTGAGCAGCGGGTGGGACCGGACGGTCCCTGCCTGCAACGCCGCGAAGTCCTGCGGACGGGAGAGCATCACGAGTCGCGGCGGATGGGTGCCGCGCTCGATCGTCAGGCCGTCAGTCGCTTCCGACCCCGGGCCCGCCGAGCGGCGAGGATGCGACGGCCGCCGGCCGTGCGCATCCGGGCGCGGAAGCCGTGCTCCTTCGCGCGATGCCGCTTCTTGGGCTGATAGGTCTGCTTCATCGGGACTGTGCGTGATCCTCTCCGCTGGGCCCCGGGTCGACATCCGACCTCGGAAGGCGCACGAACCCGCCTGCGCCTGGTGAGCGCGCGGCGCGTTCGTCGTCCGGCGGATGATATGACGGGCAGTTTCGAAGCGCAAACAACCTGACCGGCTCGGCGACGCGCCGGATCGGGCGTTTCGGGCGAATGCCGATGCGATACTCCCGGGGGGTATGCCGGAATCGCCTTGCGACGCCCGATCAGCCGGTGCTATCCTCACCGGGCCCTCGTCGCCGGGACGTTCAGGGGCCAGGCCCCCAGTCACAGTGTTTCGGGACCCTGGAGCGTCGCCCGGCCGAGCCGGAGACCCTCTTCGGTAGGCCCTGTCGCCCGGTCTCCTCGACCCCGCTCGGTCCGCCGCGGCGACCGATTCATCCGTCAACCAGCTGGATCGGGACACCATCGATCGAATGGACGCCAAGCAGGTCTGGCGCGCCGCCCTCGGCGAGCTGCAGGTCTCCCTCTCCCCGGCGAACTACGAGACCTGGCTGCGCGACACGCAGCTGATCGACGTCGATGAGCAGCGCTTCCGGATCGCCGTCCCGAACGGCTTCGCCAAGGACTGGCTCGAGAACCGCTACCGATCGCTGATCAGCCAGACCCTCGCCCGGATCGTCGGCTACAGCGTCCAGGTCGAGTTCGCGATCGTCCCGAGCGACGTGGTGACGCCGTCCGAGAACGGATCGATGGCGGCCCCGACCCTGGCGCCACAGGTCCGAGTCGAGCCGGGTCGAGTCGGCGGCGAGGGCAGCGCGGCGAACCTGAACCCGCGCTACACGTTCGCCAACTTCATCGTCGGCTCGGCGAACCGCCTCGCCCACGCGGCGAGCCTCTCGGTCGCGGAACGACCCGGGCACGCCTATAACCCACTGTTCCTGTACGGCGGGGTCGGCCTCGGCAAGACCCACCTGATGCACGCGATCGGCAGCCAGGTGGTCGCCAAATTTCCCCGAAAGCGCGTCGTCTACGCGACGAGCGAGAAGTTCACCAACGAGTTCATCACCTCGATCCAGCAGGGCAAGATCGACGAGTTCCGCGCCCGCTACCGGCGGATCGACCTCCTCCTCATCGATGACATCCAGTTCATCGCCGACAAGGAGCGGACCCAGGAGGAATTCTTCCACACCTTCAACGCGATCCACGAGGACGGCAAGCAGATCGTCCTGTCGTCCGATCGGCCGCCGAAGGCGATCCTGACCCTCGAGGAGCGACTCCGCTCGCGGTTCGAGTGGGGTCTGATCGCCGACCTGACGGCACCGGATCTCGAGACGCGAATCGCGATCCTCCGGGCGAAGGCCGAGGAGGGCTCGGTGCCGATCACGTCCGACGTGATCGAGTTCATCGCCCGCAAGGTCGTCTCGAACATCCGCGAGCTCGAGGGCGCCCTCAACCGGATCGTCGCGTTCGCCTCGATGGGGGCGACACCGATCTCGATCGAGCTCGCCCAGGCCGTCCTGTCGAATGTCCTCTACAACCCGAAGAAGCGGCAGGTGACGCCGGAGCGGATCGCCAAGGCGGTCGCCGACTACTACGGCGTCCAGATGGACCAGCTCCGCGGCCAGAAACGCGACAAGGCGATCGTCATGCCGCGCCAGGTCGCGATGTTCCTGATGCGCGAGGAGACCGATGTCTCCCTCCTGCGGATCGGTGCCGAGCTCGGCGGGCGGGATCACTCGACCGTGCTCCACGCCTGCGACAAGATCACCCGCGAGAGCGCCGTCAACGACGAGCTGCGCCGGGAGATCGCGGCCGTCCGCGAGCTGATCTACGCGGATTAAGCGGGGCGCTGAACCCTTCGACGTCGACCCACCTGAACCGGTTCAGGACGGCTTTCGTGTGGACAACCGGGCCGAATCCGTGGACAACGATGGCTCGTTGTGGACAGTTCCGACGCCCGGCCGTCGACTGGGCGGCCCCGTTCGTGGACGGAATCCGGCGATATTGCCGGTCGCGCCGACCTTCGAGCGGACCGTCCACGACCCGTCCACCGGCCGGCCGCGCGTCACCGTCGGGCCATCCACCGACGCCGGTCGGTCGTCCACCTCGCGATCTCGAACGGTCATGCGGGGCCGTCCACGACGTCCACACCATGATGACGGTGATGACGGAATGAGAAGATAGAGGGAAGATACCCAGAGCCTACCCACAGGTCCGCGAGGCCTCCGTCTCCCGGCCCGTCGGGACCACCGGCTCCGTCACTTGGAGTGAACCCGACGTGAAGCTTTCGGTCATGCAGGAGAACCTCGCTCGCGGCCTGTCGGTCGTGAGTCGAGCCGTCTCGAACCGCTCCCTGCCGGTCCTGACGAACGTTCTCCTGAAGACCGAGGACGCCGGCCTCAAGCTGACGGCCACGAACCTCGAGATCGGGATCACCTACTGGGTCCCCGGCAAGATCGAGAGCGACGGTGCCACGTCCGTCCCGGCGCGCCTCCTGACGGATCTCGTGAACTCCCTGCCGGGCGGCGAGCCGATCATCCTGGAGCTCGGCGACGGCGAGACGCTCCACATCCGGGCCGGCCAGTTCGAGTCGAACATCAAGGGCATCCCGGCCGAGGACTTCCCGACCGTCCAGACCGCCGGCGAGCGACCGATCACCCGGGTCGAGCAGAAGATCCTCCGCCAGGCGCTCGACGAGACCGCGTTCGCGGCGGCGAGCGACGAGGCGCGGCCGATCCTGACCGGCGTCCTGGCCCGGTTCGAGGGCGATCAGCTCACCCTGGCGGCCGCCGACAACTACCGGATCGCGGTCAAGCGGATCACGGTCCTCGACCCCGTCGAAGAGACGAGCGTGGTCGTCCCGGCGCGGGCGCTCCACGAGCTCGCCCGGATCCTCGCCGATACCGACGAGCCCGTCTCGATCGTCCTGGCCCATTCGCGGAACCAGCTCCTCTTCCACGTCGAGGGCGTCGACCTCGTCACGCGACTCATCGACGGCCAGTACCCGAACTACCAGTCCGTCCTGCCCGCCAGTCACGCGACCCGGGCCATCCTCGATCGCGAGGAGCTCCTCCGGGCCGTCCGGCCGGCGGCCCTGATCGCCCACGAGTCGGCGAACATCGTCAAGCTCGGGGTGGGCCTCGACGGCGACCCCGGGATCACGGTCAGCGCCAACGCGGAGGTCGGCGACCACGTCGGCCGGGTCGAGGCGGCCGTCGAGGGCGACGGAACGACCATCGCATTCAACGCCCGCTTCCTGGCGGACGTGCTGACGAACGTCGACGCGGCCCAGTTCGCGCTCGAGCTGAACGGACCACTCTCGCCGGGCGTGTTCAAGCCCGTCGGCGACGACCGCTACGTTCACGTCGTCATGCCGCTCCGGACGACCTCCTGAAATCCTCGGGCTGATGGCTCGCAGGGGCGTCGCCTCAGCCCTCGGAGATCTCCGAATCGGTTCGGACGTCGGCCTCCCGGTTGTCGCAGAGCCGGTTCACCGGTCGCTCAGCCGCCTGTCGATCCTCGACCTTCGGTCGTACGCCTCCCTGGAGGCCGAGTTCGGCTCGGGGCCGCAGCTGGTCGTGGGACCCAACGCCGCCGGCAAGACGACGCTCCTCGAGGCGATCGTGCTGCTCGCCTGGGGGCGATCCCACCGGACGACGGCCGATGCCGAGCTCGTCCGGTGGGGCAGCGAGCTCGCCCGAGTCGAGGGAGTCGCCGGCCGCGAGACGATCGAGGTGGCACTCGTCCGCCCGTCGGCCGCGGCGAGCGCCCGGAAGCGGATCCGGGTCAACGGTGTCGGGCGACGAGCGGCCGGCCTGAGCGGGCTGTTACGGACGGTGGTCTTCGCCCCCGAGGAGATGCTCCTCATCGCCGGATCGCCGGGTATCCGTCGCGCGGCGATCGACCAGCTCGCATCTCAGCGCTCCCCGACCTACGCCCACGACCTCGCGACATACACGCGAACGCTCCAGCAGCGGAACAGCCTGCTGCGGGCGATCCGCGAAGAGCAGGCGTCGCGTGACGAGCTGCGGTTCTGGAATGCGTCGTTCCTCGACGCGGGCGGGGCGATCGTTGGCGAGCGGTTGCGCCTCCTCGACGACCTTGCCGCTCCGCTTGCGGCCGCCCACGCCGAGATCGCCCCGGACGAGGCCGACGCAACCCGGCTGGGGATCGGCTACGTCACGAATGCCCCGGCGCTCCCCGGCGAGACGCCGCGGGACGCGCTCGCCCGGCGACTCGTCGAGACGGCCGAGAAGGAGATCTGGAACGGCTCGACGGTGATCGGTCCGCACCGCGACGACGTCGTCTTCACCCTCGACGGTCGCGACATGTCGAGCTTCGCGTCACGGGGCCAGCAGCGGACGGCGATCCTCGCCTTCAAGCTCGCCGAGCTCGACCTCCACACAGCCCAGGACGGTCGGCCACCATTGCTCCTGCTCGACGACGTCTTCTCCGAGCTCGATCCGGCTCGCCGCGCGCATCTCGTCCGACGGATCGCCGAGCTGCCGCAGTCGTTCGTGACGACGACCACCGTCGACGACCTCGATCCGGCGCTCGTCGAGGCAGCGACCGGCTGGCAGGTCGGGCCCGACCACGGCGCCGGCGCCAGCCTCCGACCGTTCGGCGGGCGATGACGGCGCGGTGAGCGCGCGATGAGCGGGCGACGACGGCCGATGATCCGCATCGGCGACCTGCTGCCCGACGCCGCACGCGGGCTCGGACTCGAGGACGAGCTGCGCCTGTCCCGGGCGATGACGACCTTCGAGCAGCTCGTGGCCGAGCGCGTTCCGGCCGCGGCAGGAGCCTGCCGCGTCGTCCGGCTGGACGGTCCGGCGATCGTCGTCGAGGCGGACGCGCCGATCGTCGCCCAGGAGCTGCGACTCCGGGGCCCGGAGCTCCTCGCCGCGTTCGTCGCCTCACCCGCAGGTGGCACCGGGGCCCGCGAGATCCGGATCGTCGTGGCGAGGGGCATACGCCCGGCCTGAATCCTCGCCGCGTATACTGCCCGGACCTGCCAGCCAATCTCGGGGCGTCCGTCCCGAACCACTCGGGCTCTGCCTCGGCGTTCCGTGCCGCCCGCCGACTCCCGGCGCCCCACAGACCACGAGAGACCCTGACTTGGCCGTCCGTCTCCAGATGAAGCTCGGCGTCATCGCCGAGCCCGACCGCGCCTCCGACTCGCCGGACACCGTCGTCATCGTCGAGCCGACGATCGGCGCGATCGCGCGGTCGAAGGGCCATCTGTACCTGATCGTCACATCGACGATCGCCTCGGCCCGGGCCCAGGAGGCGACCCAGCTCGCGGCCGAGTCGATCCGCGGCGAGTATTACTACGACGAGTCGGCCGGCATCCGCGTCTGCATCGAGAAGGCGATCGCGTCGGCCAACAAGCGGCTCGGCCATCAGCGGGAGCGGCTCGGCCTCCACGGCACCGACGACAACGGCCCGATCGGGATCGGCATCGCCGTCGTCCGCGGCAACGAGCTGTACGTCGCGACGATCGGGCCGGCTGAGGCCTACCTGATTCGCCAGGCCCGCCTGTCGACGCTGCCGGATCCCCATCGCGAACGGGGCCTCCCGACGGGCGCGCTGGAGCCGGACGTCTGGCGCGGCGAGATCTCGGTCGGGGATTCGCTCGTGCTCGTGTCACCGAACGTGATGACGCGGCTTGGCGCTGACGAGCTCAAGGACGCGATGGTCACGCTCCATCCGCAGCCCGCGATGGAGCATCTCCATCACCGGTTCCTCGCGGCCGATGGCGCAGGAAGCGACGCGATGATCGCGTTCGAGGCGACCGAGGTGGCGTCGACCCATCGCTCGAGGACCCTGGTTCCCGTCCGGGCGGCCGAGCCGCTCGCCGGCGCCCCGGACCGCTCGCCGATCCCGCTCGCCGACAACGTCAGTGACGGGGTGTCCGCCGTCCAGGCATCCGCCGCACGCGCCAGGACCGCGGCCGGCGGGATATTCGCCGGCCTCGTCACGCGTCTCCAGGACCTCATGCCGCGTCGCCGGACCGCGTACCGCCGGGTGACGCCGGCGGCCGCCAAGCGCGAGATGCAGCGCCGCGCCGCGGTCGCCGTCCTGGCGTTCGTGGTCGTGCTCGGCGGACTCGCCGGGGTCGTTTACACGATCGGCGGGCAGGGGATCGGGAGCCCGCTCGCCTCGATCACCGCCGCCGAAGCGGCGCTCAAGACGATCCGGACGAACCTCGGCCAGGTCTTCGCGCCGGGGGTCGACCTCGTCGTCGGCGACCCCGCCAAGGCGATGCGCCTCCTGACCGGGGCATACCAGGCCGTCGAGGACGCGGAGGCGGCGAGCGTGCCGCCGTCGACGCTCGATCCGCTCCGGATGCAGGTGGTCGGTGGGCTCGATCGCCTCTTCCACGTCGTTCCGGTCGGCGGCGCGACGGTCGTGTCGTTCGCGAGCTCCAAGACGCCCTTCGATGTCCAGTCGATGATCCTCGGGCCCGACGGGGTGCCGTACGTCCTCGACAAGGCGACGTCGTCCGTCTATCGCATCGATCTCCGGTCGAAGCGGGCGACGGTCGTCTTCCGCCAGAGGACGCGGGCGAGCGACGGGACGGTCGAAGGCATCCCGAAGCTGATCACGGCCGGCGCGCGCGACCTCGTCATCGTCGACGACAAGAGCATCGTGTTCCGCTGGCGGGCCGCCGATACGAAGGGCAAGGGCACGACCACCCGAGTCCGGGTCGCGGGCGCCGCCAGCTGGGGCGACGACATCGCGGCCATCGGGACGTTCGTCCGCGACCGCCCGAACGGCCTGTACAACCTGTACCTCGTCGATCCGTCGAGGCAGAACATCGAGTACTACACCCCGGCCCGCGACGGCAGTGGCTTCCCGGTCAACGCCCAGGGCTGGCTGACCGTCGATCGCGACGTCTCGAAGGTCACCGACCTGTTGATCGACGGCGACCTCTTCCTGGCCGACGGTGGCTCGATCGTCCGCTATGTCGGGGGCACGAGCGCCGGATGGGACATCCAGCCCCCTGGCTACACGGGCGACACACCTGGCGGCGACACGCTCCTCCGGTCGACGCCGACCTACACCAGGATCGCCTCGGCGTCCGACAAGCGGGCCGGCGTCCTGTACGCCTGGGACCGGGCGAACGCCCGGGTCGTCGCGCTCGACAAGGCCAAGGGCACGTTCATCGAGCAGTACCG
>Ga0066710_100004500_pt1 | contig 12366 bp, 13 predicted proteins | sample GraSoiAngelo_159_FD_79666 | JGI IMG/M metagenome (GOLD analysis project Ga0066710, IMG submission 79666) | Grasslands soil microbial communities from the Angelo Coastal Reserve, California, USA - 14_1009_16_40cm | ecosystem: Environmental > Terrestrial > Soil > Grasslands | place: USA...
ATTTTGAAATCGTTCTGCAATACCTGCATATACATAATCTCCAATTGTTCTATGGGCTTCATCAAATACGATTAGAATAAACTGATTAGGTGATACAAGTTGTCTATCAAGATCATTTTTAACAATTTCAGGGGTGGCACACACAACACTATTTATCCAGAGTTTTTTGCGTTTATTGAGTAGGTCTTCTCCTGTGATCAGTGCTATATCATCTACCAGCAAATTGTTTTTGAGAAACTCGTAATGTTGATGTGCCAATACACGTGTTGGTGCAAGGAACAATACTCCGCCTTTCCTTTTTGAGAGAAACTCTGCGATCACATGTAGTGCAACCGTTGTCTTTCCAAGACCGGTAGGCAGTACTATTAGGCAATTCTCGCTTATGGCTTGTTTCGCAAGATTTACTTGATATTCTCTGTATTCTATGGCAGATTTTTTAATTAGGTGATGCTCTACGTACTCCTGACTCACACATCTTCACCATATTGTTGATGGGTAAAAAGGTTCTTTCAAGCTGACTATTACACAATGCTTTACATCTGGTTACACCGTTTTTTGTAATCTTATATTATGGAGTGCGATACAACTCACTTATGAAAAAAGAATTTGAACGCCCAACTTGGGATGAGTATTTTATGCTTCAGGCCGAACTTGCAAAACTACGATCCAATTGCATTACAAGACAGGTTGGTGCTGTAATAGTGCGGGATCATAGACAGATCGCGACTGGATACAACGGGACTCCGCCAGGCGTAAAAAATTGTTATGAAGGCGGCTGTCGGAGATGCCAACTTCGCGCAGAAGGCAAATTATCTTCTGGAGAAGGACTCGATAGATGCATCTGCAATCATGCGGAAGCCAATGCAATAATGCACTGTGCAATTCTAGGTATAGGATCAGGAACCAAAGATACCACGCTTTACACCACATTTGCGACTTGCTTAGAATGCAGTAAAATGGCAATCACAATAGGGATCAAAAGAATAGTATGCGTTGGCTCGTATGCTGAGACAGACTATCAACTGTTAAATGATGCTGGAGTAGAGATTGTTCTTTTGGACAAGAATAGGCTAAATCACTGGATAAAGATTTTGCTACAAGAGCCTACTACTAACCTGATACCAAAGTGAGATAACATGCAATCTTTGGGGGCAGTTGATGAAGTAACAACCACGATGCCACCAGCATTATTGGTTTCAGCCACTTATGATAGTCAGAAAAAAGTAGCGGTCTTAAAATTCTACGAGCCAACTTCACAAAAGGTTCTTCTGTGGACTGACAATACTGGTCACAAACCATATTGTTATTCTAAACTTGATCCTGAAGAACTAAAATTTCTATCAGAACGAAAAGATGTGATAAGACTTGAAAAAACGAAGAAACAAGATCTACTTAAGGATAGAACTATAGATGTCACAAAAATAGTGGTGGCTGATCCCCTTGCCATAGGAGGTACGCAGACCGACAAGAGTATTAGGAATATAATAGAGACGTGGGAATCCGATATCAAATACTACGAAAATTATCTATATGATAACTCTTTGACAGTTGGAAGATATTATACAATCAAGAATGGTAAACTCGAGGAATATTCGTATCCTATTCCAGATGAAGTTCAACTTGCATTAAAGGGATTACTTTACGATAAGGTAACAAGCATTGGTATAATTGATACAAAGGAATTTCAAAACCACATAAGCGAATGGGCTAATCTTCTCAACCAACCAGTACCAAAGATTAGAAGAGTGAGTTTTGATATCGAAGTCCAATCAGAGGCTGGAAGAATCCCCGACGCCAAAATTGCAGACAAGAAGATAACTGCAATGGCATTTTGTGGCAGTGATAGCTTCAAACATGTGTTTGTTCTAAAAAGAGAAGGAAAGCAACCAGGAAATAATGAACTTCCTCAAGACGCGAAGATAACCTTCTACGACGAGAACAAAGAAGTTGAGATGATAAGAGACGCATTCAAAATTCTAACGAGTTATCCCTTCGTGATCACATTCAACGGCGACGATTTTGATATGCCATACATGTATAATCGAGCAGAAAGACTTGGAATCGACCTCAAAAGCATTCCACTAATAATGATGAGAGATTCTGCAACACTCAGACAAGGAGTGCACATTGACCTATACCGAACATTTTCCAATCGCTCCTTTCAAATTTACGCCTTTAGCCACAAGTATAACGATTTCTCACTAAATAGCGTAGCCGAGGGTCTTATAGATGAATCCAAAATAGAATATGATGGTGAGCTCGAGGATCTTTCTTTGTATGAGCTTGCTAATTATTGTTTTAATGATGCAAAAATTACTCAGCGGCTTACAAGCTTCAATAATGATTTGTTAATGAATCTGTTAGTTGTCATAACAAGAATTGGACGTATGCCCATAGATGACATATCTAGATTGGGGGTTTCACAATGGATTCGAAGTCTCTTTTATTTTGAACACAGAAAACATAATTTTTTAATTCCAAGACGGGAAGAACTTGAACAAAAATCCGTTTCAGCATCTACTGAGGCTATAATAAAAGATAAAAAATACCGTGGAGGCCTTGTTGTAGAACCAACTGAAGGAATTCACTTCAATGTCTTTGTGATGGACTTTGCAAGCCTGTACCCAAGCATTATCAAGGTAAGAAATCTATCCTATGAGACAGTACGGTGTACTCATGATGAATGCAGGTATAACACCATCCCAGAAACAACGCATTGGGTTTGCACAAAAAGAAACGGTTTGACTGCAATTCTGATTGGCTCGCTAAGAGACTTGCGTGTTAACTATTACAAAAGTTTGTCAAAGAATCCCACATTAAGCGAGGACCTAAGGCAGCTCTACACCGTAGTAAGCCAAGCACTCAAAGTCATACTAAATGCAAGCTATGGTGTCATGGGAGCTGAGATATTTCCACTGTATTGCTTGCCTGTGGCTGAGGCAACAACAGCAGTTGGCAGGCACACAATTTTGGAAACAATTGAGAAATGCAAGTCTATAGGAATTCAAGTTTTATATGGCGATACTGATTCCCTATTTCTTAAAGGTCCTACAAGAGAACAAGTGCAAAACGTAGTAGATTGGGCAAAAGACCAATTTGGTGTTGATTTGGATCTTGATAAAGAGTATCGCTATGTTGTTTTTAGTACCAGAAAGAAAAACTATCTTGGAGTACAAAAGGATGGCAAGGTAGATGTAAAAGGATTAACAGGCAAAAAGTCTCACACACCACCATTTATTAGAACACTTTTCTATGAAATACTAGAAATCCTCTCTAAAGTAATGACTGAAGAAGAATTTGCTCAATCAAAACAAAAGATAGGAGATATGATATCCCAGTACGCCAAGAAATTAAAAGCGAAACAGATTCCACTATCAGATCTTGCGTTTAACGTCATGATAAGCAAAGCACCATCAGAATATGTGAAAACTGTTCCACAACACATACGTGCCGCAAAACTCTTGGAGCGGACAAGAGAAATAAAAAAAGGCGACATCATATCTTATGTCAAAATAATCAACAAACCAGGAGTCAAACCTGTCGAGATGGCCCGCCCAGACGAGATAGATTCAGCAAAATACATGGAATTTATTGAAAGTACGTTTGATCAGATATTGTCCTCGATGGACCTTGATTTCAATACTCTAATCGGGGGACCAAAACAGACCGGACTGGATCAATTCTTCTGGAATTAAGATAGTCTAAGACCCCTTCACTAGATGTGTCTATACAAGTTAGCCAAGGCTAATATTAATATAATTTATAAAAGGAATTTGTAATTATTATAAATATGAGAGAAGATTCATGTAGAACATGTGGTTCAACCATGAAGGAATTTCAACGTTGTTCTCTTTGCAGCGAGGTGATCAGATTCATTTGCACGAAATGCAGAAAGTCTAGCGACGAGCATGTTCACATGGATTGTGGCGCCATACGAAGAGAAGTCATTCTAAACTAGAAAAGATCGATTGTCTGAATTATTACATTTCACGCAAGTAACTTAAATAAGATGAGACAAACAGAAATTGTGAATCAGAAAGCGCAAGAATTGATACAGAAAGGTGACAAGCTAGTAGAAGATGGTAAATATGATGAGGCCTTGGATTTTTATGAGAAAGCACTTATTGTTAACCCAAATGATCCTAATCTATGGAATAAGAAAGGAATCGCATTACGAAGTTTAGGAAGATATGATGAAGCGGTAGTATGTTTCAACAAGTCATTGGAAATTTCTCCAAGAGACTTGGATGCGTCGTAATAAGATCACACCATTATTTGTGGCCTCTTTGATAATCCACGGCTCATATTCAACCTCATGAATGGTCTATCTCGTGTCTCCTCTTTAATTTCCTTAACAAGCTCATCAACTGCTAGATTCTTAACATTTCCAGTTTTTCTATCTCTGATACTTAATGTGGTTGTACTTACTTCTTTTTCTCCTATTACTATAATGTATCTTATCCATTCCGTCTCGGCATCTCTGATACTTTTACCAATAGTTTCATTTCTGTCGTCTACATCTACACGCACATCATTTTCTGATATTTTATCTGCAAGCTTCTCGCAGTATTCTAGAAATTCTGGTTTAACAGGAATTACTCTAACTTGAGTGGGCGAAAGCCATAATGGCAGTATTGGTTTTCTTCCTTCTTTTTGGTCTTTTGCTGCTTTCTCAAGTAGGGCATAGATTACTCTCTCAATCGCGCCGCTTGGGGAATTATGAAGAATTATTGGGTTCTGAGGTTTATTGTTCTCGTCTATGAATTCAATATTGTATCTTTTTCCATTCTCGACATCGATTTGGTCTGTTGACAATGCCGAAGCCTTGCCGAGATTGTCTATATAGTTAAATTCCCATTTAAGTACGAAATAAAAGAATCTCTCTTTCCACGTTTCAACAAGAACTGGTTTTTCTATTTTTCCAACCAGTTCTTCAATCAGAGATTTGTTTTCGTTATAGAATTCTTCAGTGAATCGTATCGCCATTTCATAATCAGATTCATTCAAGCCAAGACCCTTGATTACTTGCCTAGAAAGCTCAAATCTCTTTCGAAATTCTTCTTTTGCTTGCGCCATGTCTTTGCAAAAAGCATGACAGTCTGGCATTGTAAAGGCACGAAGTCTTCGAAGTCCAACTAGCTCGCCTGATTGCTCTCTTCTGAAACTATACCGCGTGAGCTCGTATAATTTTAGAGGTAGATTTTTGTATGACATCTGAAAGTCCTTGGCCATTAAGAACTGGCCAAAACATGCTGCAAATCTCAAAAAAAGTTGCTTGCCTTCAGAATTAAGACTATATTGCCTTGCAGGAAATCTGTGAAAATAGCTTTCCATACTTGGATGATGAGAATCATACATTATCGGGGTCTCAACTTCTAATCCTCCGTATTCCATCACTTTATCGGTAACATATCGTTCTATGAGTGACTTCATCAATCTTCCATTTGGGAAAAATCTCATGTTTCCAGCGTCAGAAGCTGGCTCATAATCCGCAATTGCTAGCTTTTTCATTAGTTTTACGTGAGGTGATGGTTCATCCACTGATCTCTTCTTTGCAGCTTCATACTTTGCTAGAACCTCAAGATTTTCATGTTTTGAAAAATCAAATTTTCCTACATCATGCATTTTGCCATCAGGAGTCATGATGTGCCAAAAAGATTGAATTTTTGATTCTGCTTTTAACGCGTCTGAGGTAGACTCTTTATCTTCACCAGTGGTAATGGTCTTAGAGTTTTCTGCAAGAGGATGCCCTTTTACTTGAATCTTGTATGACTTGGTCCATCCAAATGGAGCTCTGAAAATCTCAAGACCATCTGGTTTTGCTTCCATCTCCTTGAGTATTGATAATGCAATACTTGGAGATGCAAGCTTTGAGCTAAGATGCGCATAAGGATATAACAATAACTTGTTGCAACCTATTTTTTTCATAGAGTCAGAAATCTCAGTCATTGCTTTTTTTGCAATATCTGAATTATCTCCATCTTCTACTGCTATGAATGCCACTACGACTTCTTCAAATCGTTTCGATTGAGGGTCTATTTCTTCTGCGGATTTGATTTCTTTCTTAACAGGAGTAAATTCGATATAATCACAGTGTAGCTGCAGTATGCGCATATTTTGCCTTTGATGCATTTGTTGAATTAAACCTTATGCCATGTAAAAAGTAAGTTTAAGAATTGTGACGAGAATAGGCCGGACTAATTTTGAACTATTGCAAAGACAAAATAATTGCCTAATTTCAAGAAGGCTTGGACCGGTAGTCTAGCTGGTTAGGATGACGCTCTCACACAGCGTAAAGATGCAACATCTCGCTAAGGTCATGGGTTCGACTCCCATCCGGTCCACCATTGCCTCATTCTTTGTAGGAATGAAGTAATCCTTAACGTGTATTTCCTAGTTACAATTTAGGTCCAAGAAACATTAGGTTACTATCTTAAAGTGGATATTTCTTTTCTTCAGGAAGCTTATGAGGCGCTCGGCATGTCTCTGGTCCTGTGTCTCAAGGCTCAGAGTGACACCTGCTGTTCCAGCAGGAATGTTGGAACTTAACCTATCATGAACTACTTCTACTATGTTAACACTAAGCGCAGATATTTGATCGACGACCTCTTTGAGTGCTCCCGGCTTGTCGGTCAACAGGATAAATATCTTTACCATTCTTCCCATCTCCGTCAGACCTTTTGCAACTATTTGACCGAGTAGGTACATGTCAACATTTCCGCCTGAAAGAATGGACACTATCTTCTTTCCTTTTGCTGGTTTCTTCTCAAGCAAATATGCTAGACTTACAGCACCTGCAGGTTCAACTACCATTTTGGTTCTTTCCATCAGTAAGAACATGGCCTTGACGATTTGAGAATCGTCCACCAATACAATGTCATCAATTAATTCATTAATAATCTTGAACGTAAACTCACCAGGCCTCTTTACTGATATGCCATCAGCTATGGTTCTTTCGCCCGGAACAGATTGCAATCTTCCTGTATCAAATGACTTCTTCATTGCTGGAAATCCAGAAGATTGGACGCCGATTACTTTGACTTTTGGTTTCTTTGTTTTTATTGCACGCAATACTCCTGCTGCAAGTCCTCCGCCACCTATTGGAAGATAGATTTCGTCAACATCCTGAAGATCCTGCATAATCTCAAGCCCGATAACTCCTTGAGCTGCAATTACTTTTTCATCATCGAATGCATGTATGATTTGAGCTCCCGTTTTTTGTGAGATATCTAGAGCTTTTGACCACGATTCATCATAGATTGATCCTTCAAGAACAACATTAGCACCATATGATCTTGTTGCAGCAACTTTTGCTGGAGATGCAGTAACAGGCATCACGATCGTGCAGGGTATTTTTTCTAGTGCGGAGGCAAAGGCGACTCCCTGTGCATGATTCCCTGCAGACGCTGCAATAACTCCCTTCTTTTTTTTCTCTCTCGGCAACATAGATATCTTGGCATAAGCTCCCCGTACCTTGAACGAACCCGTTTTTTGGAGACATTCTGATTTTAGATAAACCTTAGAACCTGTCATTTGACTAAAAGTTCTTGAGATCTCCATTGGTGTTCTTCGAATTACATTGCCTTGGATCTTTTGCGATTTGAGTATTTCATCAAATGTGACGTTCAACAGAGTTTCCAGTCCTAATACAGTATATTTGGCTTATTGAATACGGTCGGTCCAGAAAATGGTACGTATTTTTGATTATACAATTAGAATTTAACGAAAAAATGCATACTAGGTTTGTTATTTTACAGTATTTTCAAGGATCCGGAAAAGGCTAAATAGCATTTGAACAAGAAAAAAGATCTAAGTCAAGGGGTCGCTTGGTGTCAACTCCCCATAAGTCAGACGCCATGCATCCAGTTCCATGACCCCTTGACCGAAAAGTGTCAATATGTAAAAAAACCAGAATATAAACACTTTTTTAAATTTTCAAAACTTCTATGATATCATCCATTCTTTTCAATAAGTTGTGTTTCACTGCATTTGATATTCTTGTTAGATTTATGTTTCCATCACGTAAATTGTTTTTTGTGTACTCTAAATTAAAATTGCAGAGGCATCCTTCTTCAGCTGCAATCATTCGTGTTTCATCAATTAGGACAGGAGTAGTATGATAGATCTCAATTAACATATTATCAAGTTCCTTGAAGAGATCATCTCTTTTCTTCGTGAGGTTGGAAATTTCCGACTGAGTGGAACTTAATGATTTAACCAGTTCTTCCGTTAAGTCATCATGCTCAAAAAGTACTTCAAAGAGTTTCTGCTGATCCACGTTCTCAAATCCTTTTTGTCGCAATACCTCTTGAATTACCTCATCACTTTGCGGTGCAGATTGTCCTTGAAGCTCTTTTATCTTATCAGTAATTTCCGAAAGTTCCTTTTGGATTTCAATAACTCGGTGGTCAAGCTTGTAAAATAATAGTGCGTGGTATTGAAGTGACATATGACAGGACAATAGATAATTGTCATCTTTTGTCTCTAGTTTTATAAAACTTCGTCTAAGGTCTTGATCAGTTGTGGCCAGGACACCATCACTCTTCCAGTCAGGGAGATTTCTGAGAATGCCATCAAGCAATTGTCTTAGAAGGGAAGGATCGAATGATTCTTGGTCTGAAATGGTTCCATCCCCTAACATTACTTTGAGTTGTGTTTTTTTTGTTACATTTTTTATATATTCTAAGAACAAGGATCGCACTTTTTCACTTTTTTCTGTCATAGATCTTATAAATGAATCAGGATTGCTTGATGGAATTTGCACGTCTTTTTCCTACGCTTCTTAAATAAATTTGATAGGTATTTTAAATACTAATAAAGCGTAGGTTTTATTGAGTTAAAGGGGAGATGGCCAAGCCCACATTTAAGAAGATAATTTGTTGGAACTGTAACGTAGAAATCATACAATATTTTGATATAAAATACAAGGGCGAAAGAGGCCAATGCCCTGTTTGCGGGGTCAATTTTCCGCTGGAATAAGATGAAATGAGTGAAGAACCAGAAAAAAAAGGAGAGGAACCCATGTCCACTAGCAGCATAGTGGACATGATGTTAAGCGGAGGAAAAACTGGTGGAACCTTGGATACTGAAAGCCTTGTCAAGGATACCCAAAAGAGGGTCTGGGGTTCACTCAAAAAGGGATATGAGTATGAATACGACTATTCCATAGACGAGTCTGATAAATTTCTGCGTGAACATGTGGCACAGAAAATGCACATGATAGTAATATTTGTTGATCTTGTTGGTTCTACCGATATGGCACTTTCACTCCCCCCTGAAAAACTTGGCATTATAGTCAGTTCATTTTCGCAAGAGATGAGGTTTGTAATTCGACACCATGGAGGCTATGTACTAAAATATGTAGGAGACGCCATCATAGGATATTTCCTGGCTGAAGAGAATCCACTTATGGTGTCAGACAGTGCCGTAAATTGTGCAAAAACTATGATCGATGTAATAGAACGGGGGATCAATCCGGTTCTTAGCCAGTATGAATATCCAGAGCTAAGGGTTAAGATAGGAATGGATTTTGGAGAGAATGTCATAGTAAGATATGGATCAGACCAAATTCGATCGCATGTTGATATTCTGGGCCCAGCAGTAAGCATCGCTGCAAAAATTACTGACGTTGCAAGACCCAATCAAATTCTAATTGGAGAGGATGTTTATGAAAAACTCCATCCAGCATTAAAAGAATTGTTCAAAAAAGTAGAATGGCATGGAAGTCAATGGAGTTATCATGACAGAGAAACTGGCAAATTGTACGGTGTTTATGCGATGCATCCCTAGACAGTAAATTTGTCTGGACATTCGATGTGCTCGTAGTGATGATCCATAAACTTTTCATCAATAACATACATTACAATTTTGTATAAATCAGATGGAACAATATTTTTTTTACATTTTATACAATGCATTGATATTATTTTTGACATTCATTTGATGTCGATCGGAGTCTTCTATAAGGATCTGCGATCAATTGAATTTGATAAAAAATGACTACTGCTTGACATACAGCCATATCTAACGAATAAGATTGTGCGCAATAATGAAATATAGGCTATCTAAATGATTCATCATGTGGTATTTTGACATGAAAAGAATACTAGATTTTTACGGTCAGCCGGGAGACATGATAAACTCACCATTTGCTTTTCCCAGACTACCACCAAGGGCAAACTTACCACTTGGAATATCCAATGCTGGCAGAATTAAAGAAGATATCGTAAATGATACCAGTGTAATGATAGGAAGACTGTCTGATCATCATTCAATGTTCCGGAGATACGCTGCCGGTCTTTTCAATCTAGTACCAGATAGATTTGTCCCAGGTCATCCAATATATTCAAAGGTACAAACAACTGATACACTACAAGAAGCAAATGAAAAACTTGTTAAAGAAAATGCCGTGATGAAATCTAATCTGAACAAAGAAAAGAAGTAAATCCAACTTTATAAAGCCACAACCCTTACCTTTTCCGTGGAAAGGACACCTGAACAAAGATGGAGCGAACGAATTTCTTGGCATAGAAAAAAATGCCAACAGATTCTAACAATTTCAAAATCGATCAGATATGTTGGATTGATTAATGAATACGGAAGAACATTAACTGGAATGATAAGACCTGGAACTCGTACTCTTCTATCAGATGAACCAGCAAGAAATGAATTCTTTTTGACATCAATCCTTTTTTCTATGAGGAAAAAAACAAGTAATGCTCTTGGAAGGATGGATTATGCCATATTTAGACACGAGAAAGTTACTGTGATCGCTTTTCAAAGAGATGAAGGAACTTATTATTTATCATTGAGTAAGAATGCAGCTCCTGAAGCAGTGACAAAAGTTATTACTAGAATTAAAAAAGTAATTTAGACTGGCGCAAAACCATGGAAACCGCGTGCTTGTTCTGGACCTCCAGCTGCTGATGGTTCAAATAGCGAGATCATGTACTTGTCAGGGTCCAGCACGATGCAGTTTTTGCCTGCCTTCTGAGACACTACGTCTCTGTATATTGTCACGTTTTTTGATTTGAGTTCCTGTACTGCAGATTGTATGTCTCCAACGACAAGCCCAATTACAATACCATTTTCAATTGAGGTTCCTGTGTTAATTGGTTTGTTAGCAGGATGGAGTATTACTGTGGCTCCTTCTCTTGCCAATTCAACCCAGTTGCCCCTTTTCTGCTTTATCGGTAATCCTATTATATCGTGATAGAATTGTACTGATTTCTCCAGATTTGAGACAGCAATTATTACGCTTCCAAGGTGCCTTATATTCATATCAAAACTAAAAACTCGGGTGTTAAAACCATTATGTTATACCACTTGAACAAGGGTTTCTGTTCGTTCCACGCCTCTTATGCTCTGAATCTCTGTGGTCACGTCCTTTATCTCGGCCAACTCTTTTACCTCAATTAGTGCTACGGCGTCAAATTGACCGCTAACGGCAAATGAATCATAAACTGATTTTACCATTCTAAGTCTAGCCGCGATAAGCTTTTTTGGCGACTTCACTAGAACTACGGCCTTGACCAACCCAAGTCAACCTCCACTTCAATAAGTGTTTCTGTAGAAACAATCTCCTTTATTTTTTTAAAATCTATTACCATATTGTTTATTTCGTCAATTGTTCCTTGTAACACAACAGCGATATCAGCCCTCCCTGTAACAACCATCACCTCCCTTACGGTCTTGCGTATCTTTTGAAGTATCTTTACTACATTATCCACTTTGCCTGCTTTAACTGTGATAAGACATAGGGCCCTCATTAATACTTCAATGGTTTAGATACGAATAAGTGTTTGTGAAAAATCGTATGATTATGATTTAGTCTTCGCTTGCTTCTTGCGAGCGTGCCTCTTCGAGGTAGGCTTTTCTGGCCTCAAGCTCTGCCTCTTTGTCGGTTTCGGTATCATCTTCTACAACAATTATTCCACTGTCTTCTTGGACAAGATCCTCTTTGAGCTTAACCTTTTCCTTTGACTTGCCCTTGGATGACTCCTTTTTCTTTGCCACTTTCTTGCCAGGTTTCTTCGAGTCTTTTTTCTTTTCCTTTGCCATAACGACGATTAACCAACAATGTGTATCGTCCTTTTAAACTTGTCTTCAGAGGCATTATTAGACAAAAGTATATTCTGGTAAAAAGATGATGTTCTGCAAATAGACATGGGGCAAGACGCAGAAAATTGTAGTGCCACCGGCGGGACTTGAACGCGCGACAGCTCGGTCTTCAGCCGAGTGCTCTCCCGGGCTGAGCTACGGTGGCACAGTCGAATATCCAATTCTGGGGGAATTAAAGTGTGTCTCTCATTTTTTCCAAGCGACGTCTTTGATCTTTTTTCTCTTATTTATCGTACGTGCAACAAC
>Ga0066710_100004501_pt1 | contig 12365 bp, 9 predicted proteins | sample GraSoiAngelo_159_FD_79666 | JGI IMG/M metagenome (GOLD analysis project Ga0066710, IMG submission 79666) | Grasslands soil microbial communities from the Angelo Coastal Reserve, California, USA - 14_1009_16_40cm | ecosystem: Environmental > Terrestrial > Soil > Grasslands | place: USA...
GAAGTGGTTGAGGCGTTTGCGGACGAGTTCCAGAAGCTGATCGTCCGCGATCTGGAGGTGATGCGCCTGGACGATGAGGGCGTCGATTTCGTCGGAAAGCATTTTGAGGCGCACCTCTTTCTTGAGAGGCGAATTGTTTTCGGCGACGGAACAGCCTTTGCCGGGAGCGGTTTCGATGACGCCCTGGTTTTCGAGTTCGGTATAGGCCTTGGCGACGGTATTGCGGTTGAGGCGGAGCTCTTCCGAGAGCGGCCGAATGCCGGGCAGGGTATCGCCCGCGCGCAAGCTGCCGGAGGCGACGGCGGCCTTGACCTGGTCGACCAATTGGAGGTAGGCAGGCTTGCCAGACTTAAAATTGACCTGAAAGAGCATTTGCTACTGTCATAGGACAGTATGACAGTTCGGGAAGTGTGTCAAGTCTTTAAGTAGATCAGCGCGGATCAGGTTTTGCTGCCTGCCAGGGCGGGAAGTTGGCAGAGTTGGAACCAGAATTTGTACAGTCCGTCGACGAGTTCCTCGTATTGGGCGAGGCCCATGGGCTTGACCGTATAGGCGTTTGCACCGAGGGCGAAGGCTTGCTCAATATCGGAGGGCTCGGCGGAAGAAGTTAAAATATTGACGACCATAGGCCTGAACACGGGGTCCTTGCGAACGGTGCTCAAGAGCTCAAGGCCGGACATGCCGGGCAGTTTGAGATCAAGCAGCAGCAGCGCTGGAAGAAGGCTAGGGTTCTCTTTGGCGCGGGCGAGGTATTTCAGGGCTTCGAGGCCGTTTTCAACGTGAGCCAGTTCGGTGACGGCGCCGAGCTTGTTGAACGCGCGTTGAAGCAAAAAGAAATCGTCGTCACTATCCTCGATGGCGAGGATCACCGGGCGAGTGCGGGTCGCGCTCTGGCCTGACTGGCGCGACGCGGTTCGTTCTGCCGGCAATGGCTGATCGATCATAGTTTCCGTAAGGGTGATTTTAGCAGCGCCGGTTTGGACGTAAAACGGAAAGAATACGCTAGGGATGGAGAAAAGTACGGCAGTACTTGGCGAAACGCTTGGTTCGTTCCCCTCACCCCGGCCCCTCTCCCTTAGGGAGAGGGAGAATTGTGGTCCGCAAAGGTTAAGAGGTGGCATTAGGAACTTTCCGACGTCCTGCAGGTTGGAAAACGTGCGACACAGCAGACAAGAATGTCTGCGGCACGGCTACGAACGCTGGGCGAGGTTGTGTTCGATGGCGAAGCGGGTCAGCTCGGCGGCGTTGCGGACGTTGATGCGGCGCATCAACTGGTAGCGCTGGGTCTCGACGGTGCGGACGTTGACGTTGAGGTCCGCGGCGATTTCCTTGTTGGTCTTTCCGAGCGCGACGAGCCTGGCGATTTGAGTTTCACGGGGCGTGAGGCGCGTGTGGCCATCAATGGGCGGAGTGCGATTTTCCTCACGCAACAATTGCAGAACCACGGCGGAAACGGTCGGGCTGAAGAAGGCCTCGCCATCGACCACCGCTTGAATTCCACGGACCAATTCGTCGGGCGAAGTGTCTTTGAGGACGTAGCCCTGAGCGCCGCACCGGATGATCTGAACAATATATTGCTTATTGTTGTGAACCGTGAGCGCCAGCACGCGGGCAGGGGAGCCTTGCTTGCGCAATGCCGCAGTGGCATCCAGCCCGTTGATCTCCGGCATGTTGATATCCATCAGGATCACGTCCGGCATCAAAGTCCGGGCTTTGTCGATGGCCTCGCGGCCGTTGGATGCCTCGCCCACCACTTGAATCTCGGGGTACTCGGCGAGGCTGCTGCGCAAACCTTCGCGGACCAGGAAATGGTCGTCGGCGAGCAGGACTTTGATCGGCGCGCGTTTAGCGATTTTTTTGTGGGATGCGCTCACAAGCAATTACGGAAGATAATGGTGGTGCCCTTGCCGGGCCGAGGGAAGATCTCGAGCGTGGCGCCAACGTAAGAGGCGCGCTCGCGCATGTTCAGCAGGCCCCAGCCGGATTTTCGGGTCAGGCGGGAATGTGGGAAGCTCTTGCCGTTGTCACGAATGGTCATTCGCAGAAAGTTGTGCGCGGCCTCCAGGATGATGGTGGCAGAGGTAGCGCCGGAATGTTTTTCAACGTTGCTCAAGGCTTCCTGAGCAATGCGGTAAATGGTCAATTCGAGCTGGGGCGACAAGCCGGAGAGATTTTTCGGCGCGGTGAGATTTATGTGGATGCTGGTCCGCTCGGCGACTTCCTCGACCAGACTGCTGAGGGCGGGGACCAAACCTAGATCGTCCAATTCGCTGGGGCGCAAATTGTGGGAAATGAGGCGGACTTCCTTCATGGTGCGCTCGAGCAGCTCGATGAGTTCCTCGAGGCGAAGCTGCGAGTCGCGATCGGCATTTTTGAGGTGGCCGGCGAGGGTCTGGGCGCGGTGACGCGTGGTTGAGAGTAACTGGTTGACACTATCGTGCAATTCGCGGGCGACGCGCTGGCGTTCCTGCTCCTGGGCGAGCAGGACCTGCCTGGCCAATTCGGCACGGGTCTCTTCAGCGAGCTTGCGGACGGTGATGTCGGTGAGGACCACGCACACGCCGCGCACGCCGGCCTGCAAAGGATTGCTCGATAACAGCACAGCCAGTTGCTGGCCTTTGCTGGTGTTGAGGATCACTTCGGCCGCGGCTTGGCGATGGCAGGCCTTCTTGAAATATTGCGAAAAGGCGAGGCGGGCAGAGACGTTCACAAAATCGAGGAAGGCGGAGCCCAGGACTTTTTCGAGCGGCGCGGACAGCATTTCGGCGAATCGCGCGTTCGAATAAAGGATGCGCCCGCGGGTGTCGAGGGTGACGGCGCCTTCGCTCATGGCTTCGACGAGCAAGCGGTAGGCGTGGTCGGCGCCCTTGAGGGTGAAGACCTGCGGGCCTTTCGGGCCCTTGACGACGAGTGCATCGACGGCGCCGGAGCGGATGGCCTGGAGCGTCTCGCTGGCTTCCGCGAGGCGCAACCGGAGTTCGCGGATGGTATCAGCCTGAGCCATAGACGCTGCTACTGGTCGAGGTCGAGGCCGTCGAGCACGCGCTCGGTATTGGAAAGATCGCCGATGAACTTGCGGATGGGCAGCGGGTGCTCTTTGACGAGCGTGGGCAAGGCGACGACCTGGTCCTTGCTCAGCCGTTCGGGCTGCTGATAAATGTCGACGACCTCGATCTGATATTTGCCGGACAAGTGCTTGTCGCAAATGGCCTTGATGTTGGTGATGGCGCGAACCGACTTGGAGGTGGCGCCACTCACGAAAAGGCTAAAGCGGTAGACGCGACGAACAGATTGGGGAGCGGCTTTGCGAATGCGTTTCATGAGCTCGCGGTCGCTTTGAGGTCCAGGCCGACGAGCAACTTCTCGGTGTTCGAGAGATCACCGATGATCTTGCGGATCGGCGGGGGCAGGTTGCGTACAACGGTAGGCAGCGCCAGGATCTGATCGCCTTTGGCAAGCTGCGGGTTTTTTAGCAGATCAATGATTTCAATGTGGTAGCGGCCGGGGCAATTGGCATCGCAGGCCGCCTTCAAATTCGCGAACGCCGCGAGTGACTTTGGGCTTTGGCCGGCGACGTAGAGTTTCAAGCTCATTGACCCATGCCCGTTTCCGCCATTCGACACAATCGGTGATCTGCCTGCGGGTAGCTTTCTCATTCTAAGCTCCATTTCCATTTGTTGTCTGGACGTGCTGCCGATCCGCGTGGCGCTGTCTGGCGATGTGTGCCTGACTCCTTTGGTCCACCGTGGGCCGCTGTTGCTCGTGCTTGAGCAATCGCCCCAGTTCTTCACGTTCGGAAGCCAATTCTGTTTCGAGCGCTGTAATTTGGGCAGCAATGGCTTTTTGTTTGCGTTCGAAGGCGGCGCGCTTGCGGTCGAGGTCCTGCGCGCGCGCAATGGCTTCGGCCTCTTCACGCGTCTGCTGTGCGAGGCGGGCGGAACCGACCAGCACTTCGCCCGTGCCGGTGTAAATGTCGATCAACTCGATGCCGTGATCGGTGAGGCGAAATTCGCGGACCTGATTGGAATGGGCCATGCCGCGCGACTTGAGAATGTAGAGCGCACGGCTGCGTTCGCCGCCAGTCTCCACGTTGCGTACCAGGAGCCAGGAATCCATCAACGAGGAAACGCCGACCTCGCTCTGCTCGGCGTGATTGCCGCCGGCGGTCAGGCTGTTGAAGAAGGCGGTAGCTTTCTGCGATTTCAAGAAGTCGATCAAGCGGGTCAGCATGGCCCTAACGTCGGCGGTCGTGCCGGAGGTGATGAGGTTGGTAATTGGGTCCATAATCACCACGGACGGCTTCATCTCGCGCACGAGCTTCTGAATGGTGACAAGGTGCATCTCGAGGCCCCAATAGGTGGGACGATGGGCATGGAATTGGAGCAGGCCGCGTTTGAGGTAGCCATCGAGTTCGATACTGATGGACCGCATGTTGCGGATGATTTGCGAGGGCGATTCCTCGAAAGCGAAATAAAGGGTCTTTTCGCCACGGGCGCAGGCTGCCTGCGCAAAGCTGCACGCGAGACTGGTTTTGCCGCTGCCCGCCGCGCCGGAGACCAGGATGGTGCTGCCGCGATAGAAGCCTTTGCCGCCGAGCATGTTGTCGAGCCCCTCGATGCCGGAGGAAACGCGTTCGCTGGGCGCGCCATGCATGAGTCCCAGTGAGGTAACGGGAAGGACAGAAAAGCCGCTGCCGTCGATGAGGAAGGGATATTCGTTGGTGCCGTGGACCGAACCACGATATTTAACTACGCGCAAACGCCGGGTAGAGACCTGATCGATGATGCGGTGGTCCAAGAGCACCACGCAATCGGCGACGTATTCTTCGAGGCCATGGCGGGTAATTGACTTTTCGCCGCGCTCGCCAGTGATGACGGCGGTGACGCCTTTGTTTTTGAGCCAGCGAAAAAGGCGGCGCAGTTCGGCGCGCAGGATGGCGTCATTCGAAAACGCGGCGAACAGGGCTTCGATAGTGTCGAGAACGACGCGTTTGGCGCCGATGGAATCGATGGCGTGGTTGAGGCGGATAAAAAGACCTTCGAGATCATACTCGCCGGTCTCCTGGATTTCGCTTTTCTCGATGTGGATGTGGTCCACGAGAAGTTTTTTTTGGCGGCAGAGGCTATTCAGGTCGAAGCCGATGGAGGCGACGTTCTTAGCCAATTCCTTGCCGGTTTCCTCAAAAGCAAGGAAGACGCCCGGTTCGTTGTAATCGGTGGCGCCACGGATCAGGAATTCGAGGGAGAAAAGCGTTTTGCCGCACCCGGCTGTGCCGGCGACGAGGGTGGGGCGATTTTTCGGCAACCCGCCGTATGTGATCTCGTCGAACCCTGAAATGCCGGTCGGCGTCTTTTCGAGTGACTCCGATTCTGCGAGCTTCTTCTTTGGCATAAGCAGCGAATGCCCATGATATGGAAGCGCGGGGGTGTCCTGCAATTCGAAAAAGCGGTTGCGTGCGATTGCCTCGCGAGTGCCCTCTGGTTAAACTTTCCCGCATCTGAGCATGCGCCCGCTGCCACCATTGGTCACTTCGCCCACGCACTGGCTGCTTGGCCCAAGCTACTATGCGCGGCGCGACCCGGTGCACTGGGTGACGGAATGGGCAAGGCAATACGGCGAAATTTTCCGCGTCAAATCCCCGTTCGGCCAGGCGACGATGGTCACATCCCCGGAGTTGGCGCGGCACGTCCTGGCGGATCACTACTCGCATTATCAGCAAAAGAGCCAGCCGTATGCGGTGCTGCGGATTTTGATGGGGCAACGGGCTGGTCACGAGCGAGGGCGAATTCTGGCGCGGGCAGCGGAAGCTCGTGCAGCCGGCGTTTCATCGGCGCAAGCTGGATGCGCTGTTTGCGATGATGGTCGAGCGCGTGGGTGAAACGGTGTCGCGACTAAAGCCAGGCGAGGCTGTGGATTTCGCGCCGCTGCTGTCGCAATTGACCCTGGATGTGATCGCGCGCGCCATGTTCAGCTCGGACGTGCAAGGCGCGGCCGCGGACGTCGCGCACTACATCGCCGTGCTGAACGAATATGCGCTGCGGATGCTGCGCAACCCGCTGCTCTTTTTACTCCCCCGCGCAATCCCGATGCCATTCACGTATCGGCAACAAGGGTCCCTGAAGTCACTGAATGCGATCGTGCGCGGGATCATCCAGGCACGCCGCCGCGAGCCGCATGCGCATGACGATTTGCTGAGCATGCTCCTCTCAGCCTGCGAAGAAGGAAGCGGGCGGCGCATGAGTGACGAGCAGTTGCGCGATGAGGTGATGACGATTTTTGTGGCCGGCCATGAAACGACCGCAAACGCAATGGCGTGGCTGATGTATTTGGTGTCGCAGCGTCCCGATGTCGAGGAGCGTTTACGCGCCGAAATCGAGGGGCATTGGCCCCGCGCCTGCGGGGGCGGTCTAACGCAAGAGAACATTGGGGCGTTCCCGTACGTGCGGCAGGTGATCGAGGAATCGCTGCGGCTGTATCCGACGATCTGGTCAGTGGGCCGGCGTTGCACGCAAGAGGATGATCTGGGTGGGTATCAGATTCCTGTAGGAATGAATGTCGTGGTGCCGATATTTCATTTTCATTGGAACGAGAAATTCTGGGCGGAGCCGCGACGATTTGATCCCGCGCGTTTTTCGGCAGAGCGGCGTCCGGCGCAGGATACGATGACGTACTTTCCATTCGGAGCCGGGCCGCGAAGCTGCATTGGCAATCACTTCGCGCTGCAGGAGCTGATGATCATGACGGTGCTGTTCTATCGGCGCTTTACTTTCAGTGTCGAACCGGGATTCATTGTGCAGCCCGATCCGCTTATCACTTTCAGGCCGAAATACGGAATGAGATTGGTGCCACGGGCGCTGCATGAAAGTCCGACTCACACTTCTGTTCTCCGTGCTGCTCGCTAATGCGGGGCTCGCGGCGGAGCCGCCGGTGCGCGAAGGATTGGTGCTGTGGGTAGACGCTTCGGCGCAGGGCCTTCGGGGGCAGCAGCCGGTCGATGCGGTGATCGATAGTTCGAAGCGCGCGCTGCGCGGATTTCAATTGGTTCCCGAGCGGCGGCCCATGATGGTCTCGGATGGTGAGACCGCGTACTTCAAGTTCGATGGCAAAGATGATTTCCTGGCGTTCACGGGGGCAAAAGAATCCGCGGCGGAATTGACGGTGTTTATTCTCGCGGCGCCGAAGGCGAATCCTGGAAATTTTTCGGCGCTATTCGCCACCGCCACGACCGGTAAGAACGATTACACGAGCGGGCTGAACTTCGATTTTGGGCCAAGCGCGACGAAGGAGTTGAGCGTGCTGAATGTGGAATCGGGAGGCTCGGTCGGATTTCGTGATCTGCTGGGGCCGGGTTTTCTAAATGCGGCGGAGCGGCCGTTTGGCGGCTTTCATGTGTTTACCGTGCGCTCGAAGGTCGGAGCTGAAGGCACCGAAGTGTTCCTGGATGGGTTCAAGGGCGGCGGACGCGACCGGGCGGACTCGATGATCGGCTTGGACCAAATCACCATTGGCGCGCGGCTGTACTCGAATGATCCGGCGCAGCCGCCATACGCACAGGGGTTCTTTGAAGGAGCGATTGCGGAAGTGTTGGTCTACAACCGCGCCTTGAGCGAGGAGGAGCGGCGCAGCGTGGAGCAGGCGTTGTTGGCGAAAACGGTGTCGCTGCATGCGCTCACGTCTGGCGCCAAAGGGCATGCGCTGGAAATGGTGAAAGAACCCCCGCCGGTGCAAATGCTCGTGCCGGGATTTACCGTGTATGAATTACCGCTCAAGCTCGGGAACATAAATAACATCCGTTATCGCCACGACGGCAAACTCGTGGCGCTCGGTTATGACGGGCGCATTCATTTGCTGAAGGACACGGATGGGGATGGGCTGGAGGATCGCGCAGAATTTTTTTGGCAGGAGCAAACGTTGCGCGCGCCGATCGGAATGGAATTGCGCAGCAACAGTGTGTTCGTGGCGAGCAAAGGGAAGCTGTCCGTCATCAATGACAAAGATGGCGACGGCCGCGGCGACGAGGAGAAGGTGCTCGCCACCGGCTGGAACGAGCTGCCGCACGGCGTGGATACATTGGGTGTGGCGATCGATCCCAGGGACGGGTCGATTTTTTTTGGGCTGGGCTGCGCGAACTTCGTCGATGCGTATCAGATCCATGGGTCGACCGGGAAGTCGCGCTACAGTCTTGATGACATTCACGGAACGATCCAGCGACTGAGCCCCAATTTCTCGACGCGCGAAACGGTCTGCACCGGAGTGCGCTTCACGTGCGCGCTGGCGTTCAATGACCAGGGCGACTTGTTCGCGACGGACCAGGAAGGGGCGACGTGGCTCGCGAACGGCAATCCGCTGGACGAGCTGCTGCACATTGAAAAGGGGAAGCACTATGGTTTTCCGCCGCGTCATCCCAAGCATCTACCGAACGTGCGAGACGAGCCAGCGGTGATGGAATATGGGCCGCAGCATCAAAGCACGGTCGGCATGGTATTCAATAACGGCGTGAACGGCGGGCCGCATTTCGGACCCGCGCATTGGCGTGGCGACGCGCTGATTTGCGGCGAATCGCGCGGAAAGATTTGGCGAACGAAGCTCGTGAAGACGCGGCTCGGTTATCTGGCGCAAAAACAACTGATCGCGTGCCTCGCCTTGCTGACCGTGGACGCGTGCGTGAGTCCACAAGGCGATTTGGTGGTGGCGTGCCATAGCGGTCCGCCGGATTGGGGCACAGGCCCGGCGGGACAGGGGAGGCTATTCAAAATACATTATACAGGCTCGGCGTTACCGCAACCGGTGCTCGCCTGGGCGGCGGGCCCGGATGAGTTTCGGATCGCGTTCGACCGTCCGCTGGTAGCGGCGGATTGGGCGCACGCGAAGGAGCAGGTGAAGATCGAAGCGGGCCAGCATGTGAGCGCGGGCGACCGGTTCGAAGTGATCCGGCCCGGCTATCAGGTCGTGCGCGATCAAATGGCGCAACCGCGCCGATGGGTGGATGTGCTTGGCCTGAGCTTGAGCGAAGATCGACGCACGATGATGTTACGGGTGCCGCGCCAGACGGAATCCGTTAATTACGCGATCACATTGCCGCTGCCGGAATCATGGCGGCAGCGGGGTGGCATCGCCCAGCATCCGCAAATCGATCTGGCGCTCACGCTCAATGGCGTGCTGGCGACGGCGGGAGATCGCAAATGCGTGCTGCCGCATCCTTCGATCGCGGCGAGTAAGACGCTCACCGCAGGTTCGGCCGAGCACGAGGCGTTTTTAAAGGAGTCCCGCTTCACGATGCGAACGGTGATAAATCGATCTGATCCGTTCGTACCCGCCGTGCAGCCCGGGTCGAAGCTGGATTGGGACCAACTGATCGAGCTTTTTGATGTGCGCACGGATTACGCAGGTAGCACGATTTCGGGCGACAAAGTTTCGGAACTGACGGTGATTAATCCTTCAATTCAGGCGGGCGGCGTTTATCTGGAAAAGAATGACCTGCGGCATCGCGTCGCGACGACGCGGCTGTTTGTGCCGTGGGCGGTGCAAGGACCGGAGCCCATCGCGGTCGCGAAGGCGCGCACGGACGTGAAGGGAAATTGGCTGCGCGGGCGGCGTGTGTTCTTCAGCGATGGCGGTTGCGCAACGTGTCATACCATCCGCAGCGAAGGCACCATGTTTGGGCCGGACCTGTCGAACCTGATTTTCCGCGATCGCGATTCGGTCTTGCAGGATATTCTGCGGCCGTCCGCGACAATCAATCCCGACCACGCGGGCACCATGCTGACGCTGAAGGACGGAACGAGCGTGGCAGGAATCGTGCGCGGGATTAAAGACGGTAAAGTGAGCCTCGCATTGCCGGCTGGCGTGCAAACGGAGTTGCCGCAGGATACTGTGGCCGGGACGGAACCATTAAAGACTTCACTCATGCCGGAAGGATTGCGCGAAGTGCTGACGGACGAGCAATTGGAAGACCTGCTGACATTTTTACTTGTGAGTCCGCTCGAAGCCGCAGCCATTACGCGTACCGATCCGCCGATTCCGCCCGCGCGGCGGCTGGCGGACATCGAGCATGTGGCCGAGACGTTGGTGGGGCGAGACTCCGTCGAGCCTCTGCGGATTCTGCTGTGCTCCGGGGCAAAGGACCACGGGCCAGATGAACATGATTATCCTTTGTGGCTCGAGCGATGGTCGCGGCTGCTTGCGCTGGCGGAAAACGTGACGGTAAAAACGTGCATGGGTTTTCCGGCGACGGAGCTGCTCACGAACGCGGACGTGACTGTTTTTTACAATGCAAACCCAGGCTGGAGTGAGCCATATGCCGCGGCGATGGACAGCTATCAGCAACGCGGCGGCGGCGCCGTGTATCTGCATTACTCGGTGGATGGCGGCAAAGCGCCTGACCTCGCCGCGGAACGGTTTGGGCTGGTGTTCACGGTCGGCTCGCGATTTCGCCACGGCGAATTCGATCTGGTGTTCTCGCAATCGGATCATCCCATCACGCGCGGTTTCCCGCCACTCCATTTCACCGACGAAACGTATTGGAACATGCGCGGCGATCTTTCGCGGGTCAACGTGCTTGGCACCGCGATGGAAGAGAATGCGCCGCGTCCTCTGCTGTGGACTCTGGAGCGCCACGGCAGCCGGATCGTCGGGTGCATTCCGGGGCATTACACGTGGACCTTTGATGATCCTTTGTACCGCATCCTAGTTTTTCGCGCGATCTGCTGGGCCGCGAAACAGGAGAACATCGACCGCCTCGCCGACCTTGCTTTAGTGGGCGCGCGCTGGGCGCGGTGACTCGAAAAAGGGCAAGGCGGTCAGGTGTGCCGGACGGGCCTGAAAAACACTTGCGTGACCGGCGTTCCGCCGTACGCTCTCCCGGTTTTATGATGAACTATCGGATATCGAAACGCGCCGCCGCGCTCGCGCCTTCGCTTACGCTGGCCATCGATTCCAAGGCTAAGCAGATGAAAGCCGAAGGCCAGGATGTGGTGGGTTTCGGCGCGGGCGAGCCGGATTTCGATACGCCGCAGCACATCAAAGACGCCGCGGTGAAGGCGCTCGCGGAAGGTTTTACCAAATACACGCCAAGCGCTGGCATTCCGGAATTGCGCCAGGCCATTGCCGATAAGTTTAAGCGCGAGAACGGGCTGAGCTACAAGCCGAGCCAGATCATAGTCTCCTGCGGCGGCAAACATTCATGCTACAACGTAGTGATGGCGACGTGCCAGGAAGGCGACGAGGTCATCATCCCCGCGCCATATTGGCTGAGCTATCCGGAAATGGTCAAGCTGGCCGGCGCGACGCCGGTCATCACGCAAACGTCGGATCGCACCGAATTCAAAGTCACCCCGGACCAACTGCGGCAGGCGATCACGCCGCGCACGCGTCTGTTCCTCCTGAACAGCCCGAGCAATCCGACGGGCACGGTTTATTCACCCGCCGAAATCAAAGCGCTCGGCGATGTTTGCGTGGAAAAAGGCGTGCTCATCATGAGCGACGAAATCTACGAGCAGTTGCTCTATGACGGCGCGGTCCACAAGAGCGTCGCGAGCATGTCGCCCGCGCATTTCGAACATACGATTGTGGTGCATGGCTTCGCGAAGGCCTGGTCGATGACCGGTTGGCGTCTTGGTTTTCTTGCGGCGCCTGAGCCGGTCGCCAAAGCCATCGACGCGATCCAGAGCCACAGCACCAGCAACGCCACATCATTTGCGCAGAAAGGCGCCGTCGCCGCGCTCAACGGCCCGCAGGACCACCTCAAAGGCTGGCTCGCCGAATACGACCGCCGCCGCACTTATGCTTGGAAGAAGCTCAGCAGCATTCCGCGGATCAGTTGCGTGAATTCGCGTGGCGCCTTTTATTTATTTCCGAACATTTCGCAGACCGGTCTCAAATCCACCGATTTCTGCGCGAAGCTCCTCGAGCAGGAAAAAGTCGCCGCCGTTCCGGGCGTCGCCTTCGGCGCCGACGATTATATCCGCATCAGTTACGCCACCAGCATGGCGAATATCGAGAAGGGCATGGAGCGCATCGAACGCTTTGTGAAGCAGCTTCGATAGGAGCGCGGACAGCCCTGTCCGCATTCGCCAGCAGGGCCGAACTTCTCCGCTCTTCTCCCTCTCCCCTAAACGGGGAGAGGGCCGGGGTGAGGGGTGAGAACTGGTTAAGCGTTTAAGCGGAGCCGACCCCTAAAAACGTGAGTGCCCGTGCTGGCACAGCAGGACCAACACGGGCACGTGCTCTGAACCAAAATTGTTAGCGGGCGTCTTTGTGTGCCACCTGGATGGCCTTCGCGCGCGAATCCTCCAGACGAATGCCGACCTTCTGCTCCACCTTCGTGGACGCGGCCAACTGCTGGCGCGCCTCATGTAGCTGGTAAA